>ENA-ORXF01000027-ORXF01000027.1-marine-metagenome-genome-assembly--contig:-NODE-27-length-116453-cov-8.942823_pt1 | contig 116453 bp, 106 predicted proteins | sample MGYA00237864_ERZ511476 | MGnify/ENA primary metagenome ERZ511476 (study PRJEB26306, sample SAMN06343908) | marine metagenome | isolation source: coastal waters | place: Atlantic Ocean: West Antarctic...
ATGGCTGTTCGCCATTTAAAGTGGTACGCGAGCTGGGTTTAGAACGTCGTGAGACAGTTCGGTCCCTATCTGCCGTGCGCGTTGGAAAATTGAGAAGAGTTGCTCCTAGTACGAGAGGACCGGAGTGAACGAACCCCTGGTGTTCGGGTTGTCATGCCAATGGCATTGCCCGGTAGCTATGTTCGGAAAGGATAACCGCTGAAAGCATATAAGCGGGAAGCCTCCTTCAAGACTAGTTTTCCCTGGACCTGCGGGTCCTTTAAGAGCCGTTCAAGACTAGGACGTTGATAGGCAGGGTGTGTAAGTGCCGTAAGGCATTGAGCTAACCTGTACTAATTGCTCGATCGGCTTGACCTTATTACATCAAGTAATTCTTGATACTAATACTTCAGCCAATTATTTTGTTGTTAATTTTTTTTGAATTTATAAGTTTATGTCTGATGACAATAGCAAGAGTGAACCACCTGATACCTTTCCGAACTCAGAAGTGAAACCTCTTTGCGCCGATGGTAGTATGGATTCGTTCATGTGAGAGTAGGACATCGTCAGACTTTTTTTAGAAGAACCCCATTAATTTGAAAAGATTAGTGGGGTTTTTTTATTTTTGAGCTACCAGTAATGCACCCAATGCAGAAGCATAGTGTCCATTTTCTGGAAAATGGGGAGTAAAATTAGTAATAAGTGCTGCTTGTTCTAGAGAATTTCTCAGAGATTTAAACGTAGGCGTTCTTCCAACCACTATAATATCTGTAGCTTTATAAGCAACTGCTACTGAAGTAGCAATTCTAGCAGCCGTCTGGCCAACTAGATTAACAATTCCTGCAGCAATATCCTCTCTAGAAAAATCCATTTCTGTCTTAGACACCTTTCCAAAATTGACTGCAGTCGTGTCGGAAGGCAACATACCTATTGGGCCTGAAACTACATCTTCAAGTATGAGGTCTACTCCTTTTGCACTTCCAGCGCTTGCTAATTCGTCTATTTCAACAGGGTCAATAGTACCTAGAAGTAATTTTGATAAACCCAATACAGTTCCTCCACCTACGCCAGTCCCTGAACAATGAATGTATTCTCCTTCTTTAGCTAAAATACACGCAGTTCCAGATCCAGCACTTAGAATTATTGAAGTAGTTGATTTTGAAACATTGGATAATTTCATAGCTCCTTCTCCAACGGCCTGAACTTCGTTTACATGCACTACTTCAATCCCGTCAAGTTGATTTCCTATATTTCCGTGCATACCGCCTGTTACAGCTATAAGATCTATTTCATTATTAAAATCTATGTCATTAAAAATATTCTTTATTAAGTTTTTACTTGGTATTTCTTTAGAAGAGATTGATCTGTGCTTTAAATCTTTCCCATCTGAACTTAAACAGTCAGTTATAGTTATTCCGAAATCTAATGAAATTTTCATACAAATATAAATAATTTTTAATAAATCTTTGTTGTATTATAAGATTATAAGAAGGTTTAGGGGAAGGAATGGATATAAGACAATTAGTATTGGTTTCAAAAGAAAGAGACCCTGCGGTGAATGACCTTTGTAACCTTTTTGATTTAGAAGTTGCTTTCAACGATCCCGAAATAATTCATTTTGGTTTGGAGAATGCCCTGTTACCAGTTGGTAGAACATTTATAGAAGTAATTAGTCCCATTCAAGAAGGGACAACTGCAGAGCGTTTTATAAACCGCAGAAAGGGTGATGGCGGATACATGGTTATCATTCAAGTTGATAATTTCAGCGAGTCAAAGAATATTGTTGATAAAGAAAACATAAGTGTTGTCTGGGAATCCAAATATGCCGAAGCACAGGCCATACATTTGCATCCCAAACAAATGGGTGGAGCAATTCTCTCCTTAGACTCTATGGACCCTCCTTCTAGTTGGAAATGGGCAGGTGAGGATTGGGAAAAGTGTATAAATATAGAAACGGCAACCTCAATTAAGGGAGTTCAAATTCAGTCAAAAAATCCTCAAGAAATGTGTAAGAAATGGAAAGCTATTTTGGGTAAAAATAATTCAGGTAATAAGATAACCTTAGACAATACCTGGATAGAGTTTATTTATGATGAAGATGGAAGAGGTGATGGAATTTATTCTTTTGATATTCAAGTTAAAGATAAATTGAAGGTTAAAGAAAGAGCAAAAGATCTAGGATTTTTAATGGATAATAAAATAAAAGTTGGAGGTGTAATATTTACACTAAGCTAAGTCGATTTCTAATTCTAGGTTTAACTGGATTTCTTTTATCGTGTGGTGGAGGTGGAGGCGGATCTTCTCCAACTCCAACTCCAACTCCAACTGCTACATCTACTCCAAGCCCCACTCCGGCGCCTGTGTGTGATGAAGCTTGTTTTCAGCAGAATAAATCTACTTATGAGGCTTTGTATGAATATCAAAGCCAATATGGCTTGGCATTAAGTAATGCCTCTTCTGCATACGCCAGAGGAGCTACTGGCAGTGGAATGACTATAGGTGTTGTTGACTCTGGATTGGACGACAGTCATCTTGAAATAACCTCTTCTAAGATTCAATCTGGTAGTCAATTAAATTATTCAAATTACACGCCAACAACAAAACAAAGGCGCCATGGAACAGCGGTTTCCTCTATAGCAGCTGGTAAGTCTAGCGGGGACAGTTCTTCTCCCATGCACGGAGTGGCTTATGATGCAAAAATTTTCTTTATAGCAGTTCAGCTTGGCGAGGCTTCTGAGGATTATGAGCCAATAGATTTAGGTAATTCTTCAGGGGCAGGAGCTCCAGACTATTCTGGAGTAGACAACTTTTACGACCAAGTATTTGAAATCTTTATTAATAACAGTGTGGATGTAGTAAACAATAGCTTTGGCTTTACTGGAACTATAAATGAATACACAGAAGCTCAATTAAGAGCTAATTTTCCTAATACTATTTCAAGAATAAGCCAATCAACAGTAATGGATCAGGATAAAACATTATTTGTTTGGGCGGCTGGCAATACAGGGCAATATGCTGATCAAGGTGCAGATTACTCCAGCCCTGATGTGTTTCCTGGTATGGCTCATCGAATATCTGAATTAAAAGGCCACTCCTTGGCTGTTGTGTCTGTAGATAGTGATGGAATTATCTCGGACTTTTCTAGTAGATGTGGCATAGCTAAAGATTTTTGCTTGGCAGCTCCCGGAGAAGGAATAGTAGTAGCCTACCCAACATCACAAAGTGATCCAGGAATATACGAAGCAACAGATTCTTGTGTTGCTAACAATTCTTGTTATGCGATGGGAGGAGGAACATCCTATTCAGCTCCATACGTAGCTGGAGGCTTGGCTTTGCTGGCTCAGCATTTTAATGATCAATTAGGAAATACTGAAATTCTTGAAAGAATTCTTTTAACAGCTGATAAGTCTGGAATATATTCTGATGAATCTATTTATGGTCAAGGTCTAATGGATTTGAATGCAGCTTCGCAACCTGTTGGGTCAGCTATGGTAGCAACAGGATTCTCCCTTGAAAGTTCATTGTACTCAATTCAATCTTCTTCAATCAGTCAGATGGGAGGTGTAATTGGTGATGGCTTATGGAATGCAATTAGTAAAAAAGAGTTTGTAGTTTTTGATCAGTTGGGCGCTCCTTTTAACAGATCTCTTAGCCAGACTTATATAAATAATCTACCTTCTCTTGCGTGGCTTAGCTCCAGACAATCAAATCCCTCTCAAAGGATTAGAGAAATTGAAACAAAGATATCAAAAAATACCTTTATTACCCTGGGCCTTGCCTCAAATAACTATGGCGAACATGATTTTTCACAAACTCTGTGGGCAAAGGACGATAGGAATTTAAGACAAATAGCAGTAAAAGGAAAATTGTCTCAATCTACCTCTTATTTTATGGGAAATGGTTTTAGTCCGTCTGTATATCTAGGAGTGAGAAATGATAAGCTAAAGAATAAGCTGGGACGGTCTTCTTTTAATTCTTCACCATTTTTAGACTTGACGTCTTCAGGAAGTTTTATAGGCGCTGGATTAGAAATCAATTCAAATACAGATATTTCTGCTGTTGCCTTTAAAGGAAAGAATCCTGAAAGTGAAAGATTTCTTAAGCAGCAACCAGAAATGTCAGGCATTTTATTGGAATATAAGAAAAATTCTATTAATTACCAAATCTCGTTTCAAACAGGTCTTCTTAATGAACCTAAGGCCTTTTTAGGAGGTTCTTTAGGAGGTGCTTATGGTGATTTAGATGGATCGAAGAGTTATTTTTCAGGAATACAAGCCTTGTATGAGTTTACTAATTTCTATACTTCAGGTTCCCTCTTTTATGGTAAGACGATTACTGATTTCTATAAAGTAGGTTTAATTTCTAATATGAATAATTTTAAATCTTCTTCATTGAGCCTAGGCCTGTTTTCTAAGAAAGGGTTTGGTGAATATGACTCTTTTGGTGTTTTACTTAGCCAACCTTTAAGGCTTGAAGAGGGTGAGATTGACCTGTCAGTTCCAATAGGAAGAACCAAAGGGCGTAGTGTATTGTTTGAGGATTACAGTATTGACCTCTCTCCTTCTGGAAGGGAAATGAATTTGCAGTTTGTATACAGCTGGCCTTTTCTAAAAGGAAGTTTTTCTTCAAGACTAGGTTTTGTTAAAGATCCAGGGCACTTTGCCAATCAAGATCAACGGATTTATATCTCAACAAATTTTGAATTTTTTCTGAATTGAGCAGGAAAGGAAGCTTGATCTAGAAATGATTGGTTAAGCCAGCTTGCGCTTGCTGATCTATTTCGTCTTTGTCTTCTAAAGGTTTATCAAGTTCCGCCCAATCAATTTCAAAATCGCTGCCTGCATTTTCATATTTTAACAAACCAAGCCCATCATAGAGTGGTTTAACTTTATCAGTTAGAAGTCCAATTCTTTTAAGGTTAGGTAGAACTCTAGTAAAGAGCAAGTTCCTAAATTCATCATTGGTTTTGTCGTTAACTATCATTTCTCTTATTTCATCTTCAGGCATATTGAAATATTTTGCAGGTAACTCTGTGTTTATTATTCTGTCTCTCATAACTACACATGCCTCAAAACAAAACATAGCTCTTTCTTCGAGTTCTTCTTCTGAGAGAGTCTGAAGAAATTCTTCAAGATAATTAACACCAAAAGTAACATGCCTGGCTTCATCTCTAATGACGTAGTGAACTAATTGCCTAAGAAGAGGACAGTTAGATGTTTCTTTCGTTGTTTGAAAGGCTGCTAATGCGAGTCCTTCAATAATAATCTGCATTCCTATAAATTTAAGATCCCATCTAGGATCAGTTAAGATTTTATCTAATAAAGACTTTAAGTTTTTATTAATTGGATATTCCATACCGTGCACTTGTTGGATATATCTATTAAAAACTTCAACGTGTCTGGCTTCATCAAAAGTTTGAGATGCTGCATAAAGTTTAGCTTGATAAGTGGGGGCACAAGACACCAATTGAGAAGCAACAAGAAGAGCTCCTTGTTCGCCATGAAGGAACTGACTTAACGCCCACGCTTGATCATGCCTTAAATATTCTAATTTTTGGTCGTCTGGAAGCATGCTTAGAGGACCCTCCATTCTTGCTAATAGTTCTGCTTTTATAGGGTATTCATCTTTGGCTATATGAGTTTCCCAATCTAAGTCTATAGAGCCATCCCAATTTAATTTTTTGCCCAGTTCGTAGAGTTTCTTCAGTCTGTTGTCGGCTATTGTGTAATCCCAGTTATAAGAACCTGTAAGTGGAGTTTCAAATATCTCTACGATATCTTCAATATTTTCAGGTTTAAAATCCGCTGGTAAATCAAATTCTCTAGGATCGGTTGGGGTGCTATCTAGCTTAGTTATTTTCATCTATTTGTTATCCTGTTTCTCCGTAGTCAAGAGGTTTTGAAAGTTCTTCCCAGCTTGTATCTCCATTGTTCTCTAAATCTTTAAATTCTAAGATTCCCATTTTTTCATATTTTTCAGCGACCTTATCAGTCAGCAAGCCTATTCTTTTTAAATTAGGCATTATCTTTGAGAAGAGTAGATTGTTAAATAAAGTAGAACCTTCCGATTGGTTTATCACTTCAGCAGCTGCCTCTTCATCCCATCCGTAATGCTTCATTACATTTGTGCTTCCAAATCTGTTCCTCATTACCACGCACGCTTCATAAGCAAAGTCTGCTCTTTCTTCTTTTTCTTCTTCCGAGAGGGTTTCAATAAATTCTTCTAAGTAGTTAACACCAAAAGTTACATGTCTTGCTTCGTCCCTAATGACGAGATAAAAAATGTCTTTGAGAAGGGGGTCCATAGCCGCTGCCCTTTGTCTTTCAAATGCAGCTAATGCAAGCCCTTCAATGATTATCTGCATACCGATAAATTTTAAATCCCACCTTGGATCAGTCAAGATTTTATCTAGCAGTAGTTTAAGTCCAGGCATGATTGGGTATGTCCAGCCAATCCTTTCTTGCAGGTACTTGTTGTAAACTTCTACGTGCCTGGCTTCATCGAATGTCTGAGAAGCTGCATACAATTTAGCTTGATAAGTCGGAGCACAAGATACCAATTGTGATGCTACTAATAATGCCCCTTGTTCGCCATGAACTATCTGACTTAGTCCACTGGAAAGTACGTGCCAACTGCACTCTATTTTTTGTTCTTCACTCAAGTCATCATAAGGCTTAAATCCTTTAAATTGTTGGAATTCAGGAAGAGAAGCCCATTTTTTATGAGAGTAGTGCTCGTTGGACCAATCTAGGTCCATTGTGGCATTCCAATTAAGTTTTTTTCCAAGCTCATAAAGCTTTTTTAGCCTGTTGTCTGCTGTGGTGTAATCCCAATTATACGAACCCGTTAAAGGAGTTTGGAATATCTCAACAATGTCTTCAACGTCTTGTTTTTTTAACTTATTCTCCAAGTCATCGTTATCAAAATAACGGAGTCCAGAAGGGCAAGAGTCTATCTGTGTAATTTTCATACTCTTATTATAAAATTAGAAGAAACATTTGGTCAAGAAATAAGAGGCGAGGAGGACATTTTTTGATCAATCAGTCAACTTTAAACAAGTCCGTTAATTGCTCAAGCATGGCACCTCCAAGCTCCTCAGCTCGATGAATCGTTACAGCATTTTTGTAATAGCGTGTAACGTCATGACCTATTCCAATAGCTATAAGATTAACCGGGGATTGAGATTCAATAGAATGAATGACTTGCCTTAGATGTATATCTAAAAAATTGTTTCTATTTGCAGAAAGTGTACTGTCATCAACGGGGGCTCCATCAGATATTACCATCAATATTTTTCTTTGTTCTTGGCGCTTGGCCAGTCTGTCGTGTGCCCAAATTAAGGCTTCCCCATCTACGTTTTCTTTAAGCAGTCCTTCTCTTAGCATAAGACCAAAGTTTTTTTGACCCCTTCTCCAAGATGTATCGGCAGATTTAAAAATTATATGCCTTATGTCGTTTAACCTGCCTGGGCTTTCTGGCTTTCCATCATCCATCCATTTTTTTCTACTGTCTCCACCCTTCCATTGTTTGGTTGTGAATCCAAGCACTTCTGTCTTTACACTGCACCTTTCAAGGGTTGTGCTTATTATGTCGGCACATATCGCCGCCACGGTCATTGATCTGCCTCTCATAGAACCAGAGCTATCCACTAGAATTGAAACAGTCGTGTCTTTAAAATCAGTATCTTTTTCAACTTTGTAGCTCAAAGCACTTAAGGGGTCCGTAATTATTGTATGAAGCCTTGAAGGATCTAACATTCCTTCATCTTTATTAAATTCCCATGACCTGTTTTGTTGAGACATAAGGAATCTTTGAAGTCTGTTCGCAAGTTTTGAAACGGTAGTTTTACTTGGCCCCATCAGCTGGTCTAAATGCTTACGAAGTCTTTGAAGTTCTTCTGGGCTGCAAAGCTCTTCTGCCGTTACCTCTTCATCAAAACTCCGAGTAAATACTTTGTAGGTAAAATTTGATGTTTGGCCTACTAGAGATTCTAACCAAGATTGATTGGTCATAACTTCTTCGTTTTCATCAACTATGGAATCTTCTTCGGCATCTCCCATTTCTGATTCTTCTTCTTCCGAGCCTTCTTCTGACTCTGAATCTTGAGGTAAATCTGATTCATCCGGAGTTTCTTCTTCATCAGAATCGTCTTGACTGTCCGTTGAGTCATCATTGTCTGCGTCTGTTGAAGCTTCATCCTCTTCAGACAGGGGCTCTACATCCTCTAAGTCTAAAACGTTTAAGAGTTTTTTTACTACTTCAGCAAACTTCTCTTGATCTTCGAGAGAACCTTCTAGTTCAGATTTAAATGCAGATTCATTCTTCTTTAATTCTTTTTCCCAGGGTTTTATTGACCTTTTTGCATCGTTAGTCTGCTCTTCTTTAAGTAAGATATTTCTAATCCAAGTTTCTAATGCAATATCTAAAAGATCTTCTTTTTCTTCAAAGACGGCTGAAGCTGCGCATTTCTCATCAAATTTTGCTTTGAGATTAGACGCCACTCCCGCATATTTTTTTGAACCAATTATTTCAACTCTGACGTCTTCTAGGTTAGCCATAATTGAGTTCAGCTTTGAACTCCCAGTGTCCATTGTGACCTTATTTGATCTATACCTTTTGGTTAACGCCAAGAGGTCGGCTTTCCCTCTAAAGGAAGACAATTCTGATTTTTTATTAGGAGGACTTGGAAGGACGTTGATACTTCCGAAATTTACTTCCAGCTCTGACTCTTGTGAAAGAGCTCTAGTTGCAGCCGCGACGGCCTCTTTTATATCCTCATGCGAGGTTGTCTTCGAAGGCATAAGAAATATTTAGTCCTCTGCTAGTCCTTCAGCAATGGATTCTTCAAGCTCTTGATTGAAGCATCTTTGATAATATTCAGCGATAATTGATTTTTCAGTTTCATCGCACTTATTTAAAAATGTAATTTCAAATGATTTATTTAAATCTTGAAAAATTTGATTATTTTCAGCCCAACTAATAACCGTCCTCGGAGACATTAATGTTGAAATATCACCATTAGCAAAACCCTGTCTCGACAGGTTAGCAACCGATATCATGTTGGTAGCCTCTACAATTCCATCCTTAGTATTCATAGAAGGAATCTTAGATAAAATAACTTTGAGTTCAAGTTCTGGATCTAGATAATTAAGAGTAGACACAATATGCCATCTGTCCATTTGACCTTGGTTTATCTGCTGTGTTCCATGATACAGGCCGGTTGTATCTCCTAAGCCTACGGTGTTAGCCGTTGCAAAAAGTCTGAAGCTTGGGTGTGGGGTAATTACTTTATTTTGATCAAGCAACGTTAGCTTTCCTTCTACTTCCAATACCCTTTGTATAACAAACATAACATCCGGTCTTCCTGCATCGTATTCATCAAAAACCAATGCCGTAGGACCTTGAAGAGCCCAAGGCAAAATGCCTTCCTTAAACTCCGTAATCTGTTTCCCGTCTTGGAGGACGATGGCATCTTTTCCTAAAAGGTCTATCCTGCTGATGTGGCTATCTAAATTAACTCTTACACAAGGCCAGTTTAGCCTTGAAGCAACCTGTTCAATGTGGGTTGATTTCCCCGACCCATGATAACCTTGAATCATCACTCTTCTGTTGTGGGAAAACCCAGCTAAGATAGCTAAAGTTGTATTTTTATCAAATTTGTATGCACTGTCTAAAGCAGGAACATAATCATTTCCATTACTAAATGCCGGCACTTTTAGATCAACATCTATGTCGAATGTTTCTCGAACATCCAATTCAGTATCTGGGTTCTGTTCTGAGGGGTTCATATTTTTGTTAGTCATGTTTTGTATATTTAAAATAGCGACCCATTATCCTTATTTGAAGACTTTCAGCAAGAAGCACCTCTGCTGTATAATAGATTTATGGGAAAAAAAGATTTAAAAGATGTTGAAGGGATATGGCAGATTATTAGACAAGAGACCCGTAAAAGGGTTGAAGCTGAACCTGTATTGGCAAGTTTTTTCCATTCAACTATCCTAGAACATCATTCTTTTTCTTCAGCCATTGCTGATCAATTATCCAATGATTTAGCCAGTCACTCTGTTCAACCTATGATGATAAGAAACGTTATTAAAGAGGCCTTAAGTTCAAGTCAGAGCCTTCTTGAAGATACGGTTGCAGACCTGTTGGCTGTTAAAGATAGAGATCCTTCTTGCAAGTACCTTTCAGAACCACTTTTATTCTTTAAAGGATTTAAAGCTTTGCAAGCTCATCGAGTGGCTAATTGGTTGTGGAAAAATGAACGTCATACATTGGCTCATTTCTTCCAAAGCAGATCGTCAGAAGTTTATGGAGTAGATATACATCCTGCAGCTCAAATTGGTAAAGGAGTAATGATTGACCATGGCACTGGAGTGGTTATTGGAGAAACCTCAGTAGTTGAGGATAACGTTTCTATATTTCAAGGTGTAACACTAGGTGGGACTGGAAAACAAATTGGAGACAGGCATCCTAAGGTCAGAGAGGGGGTTTTATTGAGTGCTGCGTCTACAATATTAGGGAATGTGGAGATAGGCAGAAATGCTAAAATTGCAGCGGGGAGTGTAGTGCTAACCGATGTGAAAGAACACACAACAGTAGCTGGTGTGCCAGCTAAAGAAGTTGGAGATGCCAATACAGAAATGCCTGCATGGGATGTTGATCATTCTATTGCTAAAAAATAATTAAGGAGTACCTGTCATGAAATTTGAAACTATTCTCTACGAAATAAAAGAAAAAATATTAACTATCACTTTAAACAGGCCTGAAAAGCTCAATGCCTTTACGCGCTTAATGATGAAAGAGCTTATAACGGCTTTTGAAGAAGGAAGTAATGATGATAACGTCCGAGTGATAATTGTTACTGGTGCGGGAAGAGGTTTTTGTGCTGGTGCTGACCTCCAAAAAGGGGGCGCTAACTTTAATCATGAAATAAAAAAAGCTGCGGCTAATCTTGATATTAAAAAGCCTGAAGAACAGACAGAAGAAGAGCTTGAAGAGATAAGAGATGGTGGCGGGCTAACAACACTTGCAATTTATGACTGTAATAAACCTGTCATTGGAGCTATTAATGGAGCTGCGGTTGGGGTAGGGGTCACGATGACTTTACCAATGGACATAAGGATTGCCAGTGACGAAGCACGGTTTGGATTTGTATTTGCTAGAAGGGGTCTTGTACCAGAAGCTGCTTCAAGCTGGTTCTTACCTAGAGTTGTAGGTATTAGTAAAGCGCTAGAATGGACGTACTCAGGCAAAGTTTTCTCAGCTCAAGAAGCTCTAGAAGGAGGCCTGGTGAGGTCCGTGCATGCCCCAGAAGATTTATTAAGAGTAGCTAGAGAGATAGCAGAAGAAATAATTAATAATACTTCGCCCGTTTCAGTTTCATTAACACGTCACATGCTTTGGAAGATGTTGGGAGCAAGTCATCCCATGGAAGCTCATCAGGTCGACTCAAGGGCTATCTATGAGCTAGGCAAAGGTGAGGATGTTAAAGAAGGGGTAAATGCCTTCTTAGAAAAACGTCCTTCAGAGTTTCCTAATAAAGTCAGCAAAGATATGCCAAAATTCTTTCCTTGGTGGACACCCAAAAAATTTAAATAATTATGAAAAAGAAAGCATTAAATAAGCTCTTAAAGCTTATGGATTTGGAGACTCTTGAGGAAAATCTTTTTAGAGGACAGAGCGAGAACATAGGAGGGCCTAGAGTCTTTGGTGGTCAAGTTATTGGACAAGCTTTAACGGCTGCAGTAAGAACGGTACCTGAAAAGAGATCAGTCCATTCTTTGCATGCTTATTTTCTGCGTCCAGGAGATATGGAATATCCCATTATTTATAATGTAGAAAGAACAAGAGACGGAGGAAGTTTTACTACTCGTAGAGTGGTAGCGATACAAAAAGGTGAACCAATATTTGATATGGCATTATCTTTCCATAAAAAAGAAAAAGGCCCTTCTCATCAGATTGATATGTTGGACATCCCAGGCCCAAATGAATGCGTAAGTGAACTTGAAGTTAGAAAGAAGATGATAGATAAAGTGCCAGAAAGATTTAGAGATTTCTTTTTAAGAGAGAGACCTATAGAAATAAGGAATCTTCCTGGCGAAGGAATGTTTGAGGCACCTCAGAAGAAAGTCCCTTATAAGCATGTTTGGATGAAGGCTGTTGCTAAATTGCCCGATGACATTGTTCAACATCAGGCGGTGTTGGCTTATGCTTCAGATATGGGGCTCTTGAGTACTGCCATGAATCCACACAAATTAAGTTTTGCTAAAGGTAATGTGCAAAGTGCCAGCCTAGATCATGCTATGTGGTTCCACAGGCCATTCAGAGCTGATGAATGGATGCTTTATTCAACCGACAGCCCAAGTGCAAGTAATGCAAGAGGATTCAATAGAGGCAGTGTCTACACAGAAAAAGGGGTTCTAGTTGCGTCTGCAGTCCAAGAAGGATTGATGAGAGTTGTAAAAAAATAGTTTCTTTATAATATTTTTACTAGATTATTCTGTTCCAATTAAATTGAATGTATATCGACTTCAGCTCTAAGTAAATATTACTTTTATTCTAGGGTGGTAGAGCCCATTAAGTGCTGATCAATTTCACGAGCAGCAGCTCTTCCTTCGTTGATAGCCCAAACCACAAGCGACTGACCTCTTCTGCAATCGCCGGCTGCAAAGACTTTAGGATTGGAAGTCTGGTGCACATTATGCTCTGCTTTGTAATTACTTCTTTCGTCAAGATCAATGGAGAGGGGTTCACTGACGTAGTGTTCAGGACCTAAAAATCCCATTGCTAAGAGAATCAGATCAGCTTCCCAATCTTTCTCTGTGCCCTCAACTTCTTGGAAGTTGCTATCAACCTCAACGGTTTTAATTCCTCTAAGGCTTCCGTCTTCATTTCTTAAAAATTCTTTACCAGATATTGAATACACCCTAGGATCTTCTCCAAAGACATCATTTGATTCTTCATGACCGTAGTCAACTTTATAGACTCTAGGAAAAAGTGGCCATGGATTATTTTCAGCTCTTTCTTTTGGCGGTTGAGCCATAATTTCGAAGTTAACCAGAGATTTACAACCGTGTCGAAGTGAAGTTCCTATGCAGTCTGTACCAGTATCTCCTCCACCAATTACAATTACATTTTTATCTTTCGCACTAATAAAGTTGCCATCATCATGCTCTGTGTCTAAAAGGCTTTTTGTATTTTTTCTGAGGAAGTCCATAGCAAAGTGGACACCTTCACCTTCTCTGTTAGGAATAGGGAGGTCTCTCGGTTTAGTGGCACCTGTCGTCAATAAAACTATGTCATTGCTATCAATCAATTCTTCACTGCTTATTGAGCTCTCCGAAGATCCACCCACATCAGAATTAACTTTAAATTTTATCCCTTCTAATTCCATTTGTTCAGCCCTTTGTTCCAAAATAGACTTTTCTAGCTTCATATTGGGTATGCCATACATCATAAGCCCACCAATCCTGTCTGCTCTTTCGTAAACCGTTACATTGTGTCCAACACTGTTCAGTTGTTGTGCTGCTGATAACCCTGCAGGGCCTGATCCAACAACAGCTATGGTTCTGTTGGTGCGTATGTTTGGAATTTGTGGTTCCAACCAGCCATTTTTAAAACCTTTGTCAGCTATGGCAAATTCTAGATTTTTAATTGCGACAGGGCTCTCGGTTATCCCTAAGACGCATGCTCCTTCGCAGACAGCAGGACATACGCGACCAGTCACCTCTGGAAAGTTATTGGTCTTCATTAGTCTGTGAAAGGCTTCTTTCCATCTGTTTTGATAGACAAGATCATTCCATTCAGGAATTAAGTTGTATACAGGACAGCCTTCTCCTGATTGGCAAAATGGAACACCGCAGTCCATGCAACGAGAAGCTTGAGTCTTTAACCCTTCGTCTTCGTGATCGGTATAGATTTCTTTAAAATCCAATAAGCGCTCATGAGTTGGCCTATACGGCTCAACAGCTCTTTGAAACTCTTTAAAGCCAGTTGGTTTGCCCACTGTTAAACAGCCTCCATTTTATTGATGGCCATTTCTTCAAGAACTCTTTTGTAATCAGTTGGCATAACCTTAACAAACTTCTTAAGTTGTAAATCCCAATCTGAAAGAATGTCTTTAGCTACTTTAGAATCTGTATATTTCTGATGATTTTGAATCAATTGTTTTAAATCTTTGATGTCCTTTTCTTTTTCTAAAACTTCAATGTTGAAGGTGTCAAGATTACATTTTTTCTCAAATTCAGAATGAGGATCATAAATAAATGCCTCGCCACCACTCATTCCAGCTCCAAAATTTCTTCCAGTTCGGCCTAAAATAACTGCCTTGCCACCGGTCATATATTCACAACCGTGATCTCCAATGCCTTCTACTACAACTGTTGCGCCGCTATTTCTAACACAAAATCTTTCAGCAGCTATGCCACTAAAATAAGCCTCACCTGATGTAGCTCCATACAAAGCAACATTTCCAAGCAAGATATTATCTTCTGCAGCAAAGCTGCTTTCTTTTGGAGGGTAGATAATTAACTTACCACCCGAAAGACCTTTTCCTACAAAATCATTGGCATCACCTTCCAAAGTTATTGATATACCTTTAACCAACCATGCAGCCAGGCTTTGGCCTGCAGATCCATTTAGTTTTATATTGATAGTATCTTCTGGTAATCCTTCCGATTCCCAGACTTTTGAAACTTCATTAGAAAGCATTGTCCCTACTACTCTGTTTGTGTTGACAATAGTTTCTTCAAATTCAACTTTTTCACCTTTAAGGATGGCCTTCTGGCTTTTCTCAATAAGGACATTATCAAGCGCTTCATCGAGTCCGTGGTCTTGAGTTTGAGTGTTGTAGACTTCGGTATTTTCAAAAATCTTTTCAGCCGGCTGAAGAATATTAGAAAAATCTAAACCGTTTCTTTTCCAATGCTCTATGGCATTGTCAGATTGAAGGCAGTCAACTCTCCCTATCATTTCTTCTATGTTTTTAAATCCGAGCTCAGCCATTATTGTTCTAAGATCTTTTGCAACCATGAAAAGATAATTAACTACATGCTCAGGCTCTCCTTTAAATTTCTTTCTTAATTCTTTGTCTTGTGTGGCTATGCCTACAGGACAGGTATTTAAGTGACACTTTCTCATCATGATGCAACCTAAAGTTACTAGAGGAGCAGTAGCAAATCCAAATTCTTCAGCACCGAGTAAAGCAGCTATCGCAACGTCTCTACCTGTTTTTAATTGACCATCTGTCTGTAATACTACTCTTGATCTGAGGTTGTTCATCACAAGCGTTTGATGGGTTTCGGCAACGCCTAACTCCCAAGGTAGGCCTGCGTGTTTTATAGAAGTAAGAGGAGAAGCTCCGGTTCCTCCATCATGCCCGGCTATGACAAGATGATCCGTTTTTGCTTTTACCACTCCTGAGGCAATAGTCCCTACGCCAACTTCTGAAACTAGTTTTACACTAATTCTAGAGGCTCTATTTGCATTTTTGAGATCGTGTATAAGTTGAGCCATGTCCTCAATCGAATATATATCATGATGAGGGGGAGGACTTATTAATCCTACGCCAGGAGTTGAGTGTCTTATTTTTGCTATGTATTCATCAACTTTTTTGCCTGGCAGCTCTCCACCTTCTCCTGGTTTTGCCCCTTGAGAAATTTTAATTTGCAATTCATCTGCATTTGTTAAGTACCACATGGTTACCCCGAACCTGCCAGAGGCTACTTGTTTGATCGCTGAACGTTTAGAGACCCCATTTTCTAATGGCTTAAATCTTATAGGATCTTCCCCACCTTCTCCTGTATTTGACTTGCCACCCAGTTCGTTCATTGCAATTGCTAAAGATTCATGTGATTCAGTAGATATAGATCCTAAGCTCATTGCCCCAGTTGCAAATCTTTTAACTATTTCTTTTTCTGACTCAACTTCTTCGATGTTTATGGATTTATTCTTGGAGTTAAATTTAAGAAGGCCCCTTAGAGTGCTGCTCTTTGTTGTGTGTTCGTTTGCATGTTTAGCAAAATCCCAATAAGCACTTTCATCATTAGTTCTTGCTGCGAGCTGTAAGCTGGAAATAGTTTTTGGGTCCCACATATGCGATTCACCGCCATTCCTCCAATGGAAATCACCAGGATTGGGAAGAACAGCTATTTTGCCTTCTAAATCTTTTGGATAACCAAGTTCGTGCCTTCTTTCTACTTCTTTGGTCAGAGCTTCAAAGTTAATTCCTTGAACCCTACTTGCTGTCCCAGGAAAGGCTCGTTCTATTATTTCATCTGACAAGCCAACAGCTTCAAAAATCTGAGCTCCTTTGTAGGAATGTAAGGTAGAAATACCAATTTTAGCCATTACCTTCATTATTCCTTTCTTAACACCTTTCTTATAGGCAGCAATCATTTCATCGTAACTGTGCACTTCTGATTCATCTAGTAAGCCATCTATTTTGGCTTGCCAGAGCGCTTCAAAAGCAAGGTAAGGATTTATGGCGTCTGCTCCGTATCCAAAAAGCAAGCAGTGATGATGAACTTCTCTTGCCTCTCCGGTTTCTACAACAAGTCCAACTTTTTTCCTTTTTTCACTGCTAATGAGATTGTGATTTAAGGTTGAACAGGCCAATAATGAGCTTATAGCAATTCTATTTTCATCTAATAATTTATCAGAAAGTATTATGTAAGAATAGCCATCATCTATAGCTTTTTCTGCCTCCGAACATATAGTGGAAAGAGTTCCTAAAAGACCTTTATGACCTTCTTCTTTTGGGTATGTGATATCTAATGTTTTTGTTTTCCATCCAAAACTATTTAATTCCTTGATGGTTTTTAATTCTTTATCTGAAAGGATGGGATTTTTTATTCTTAATCTGTGTGCATTCTCCGGCTTAGTGGATAGAAGATTGCCTTCAGGTCCAATTAAGCACTCAAGGGACATTATCACCTCTTCCCTTATTGAGTCTATTGCTGGATTGGTTACTTGTGCAAAGAGTTGCTTGAAGTAATCAAACAAGAGCCTTGGCTTATCAGAAAGACATGCCAAAGCAGCGTCATTTCCCATAGAACCTAAAGGATCCCTTAATTCAGTTACAAGAGGTAAGAGCATGAATTTCATGGTTTCAGTCGTGTAACCAAAAGCTTGCATACGGGAAATCAGATTTTGTTCTACTGATTCAATTTCTAAACCTTCAGAAATATCCTCTAAATCGACTACTTCCTCTTTTATCCATTGATTAAAAGGTCTTGAAGTGCAAATGTCAGATTTAATTTCTTCATCTGGGATCATTCTTCCTTTTTCAAAATCAATTAAGAACATCTTTCCAGGTTGAAGCCTGCCCTTTAGCAAAACATCTTTAGGATCGACTGGAAGAACTCCAACTTCCGAAGCCATAATTACTTTACCTTGTTTAGTAACATAGTATCTGCTTGGACGGAGACCGTTCCTGTCTAAAACTGCTCCTGCACTCTTTCCGTCAGTGAAGACAATTGATGCAGGACCATCCCAAGGCTCCATGATCGAAGAAGAATATTCATAAAAGTCCTTTTTTTCTTGTGGCATATTTATATCTGATTGCCAGGCTTCTGGGATCATCATCATGACTGATTCTTGAAGGCTCCTTCCATTAAGAAGTAAAAACTCTAGTACATTATCAAAGCTACCAGAGTCTGTGCAGTCCTTTTCTGCTATGGGGAATAGATTGGTTAAATTAGTGCCATAGAAATCACTTTCTGCTATGCCTTGCCTGGCAATCATTGAATTAACATTTCCTTTAAGGGTATTTATTTCTCCGTTGTGACACATGTATCTATTGGGCTGTGCTCTATCCCAAGAAGGGAAGGTGTTGGTGCTGAATCTTGAATGAACCATAGCTAGATGGGTCTGAAAGGATGGATCCTCAAGATCGGGGTAAAAGGGAAATAATTGAGAGGGCGTTAGCATTCCTTTGTAAACCATTACAGTTGCAGAGAGGCTGCATGCATAAAAAAGTCCTGCTTCTTCCAGGTCTGCACTCTCTCTTAATAGATGAGTAAACCGTTTTCTTATTAAATAAAGTTTTCTTTCGAATTCATTCTCATCTAACCCCTCTTTTTTACCAATTAAGAGTTGAGAGATAAAAGGTTGAGCTGTCAGAGCGGCAGGGCCTACATTTGCTTTAATAGGATCAGTAGGAACATCCCTCCATCCGACAAAAAGCTGTTCTTCTTCTTTTATAATCTTTTCAATTTGATTCTTGCAAAAAAGTCTTTCAACTTTTAGTTGAGGAAGAAAAATATTACCAACAGCATAGGAGCCTTTATCAGGAAGGGAGAGGTGAATTTTCTTAGCCTCTTTTTGAAAGAAACCATCAGGTATTGCCATCAGTATGCCTGCACCATCACCAGTATTCTCTTCAAATCCACATCCGCCTCTATGATCCATCCTAGAATTTATGTGAAAGGCATCTTCCATTATCTCTCTTGAAGGAATTCCTTTTATATTAGCTACAAGGCCAACCCCACAAGAATCTTTTTCAAATTGAGGATCATAAAGCCCCGTCTTCCTTGGAAGGCCAAATTTGTAAGTTTTCTTTTTATTATTTTTTATCACTTATTTTAAAGATAAAGGTTCCTTCAACATCCTATGTTAAAAAGAAAAAAAATTTAATTTTTTGGTGCGCGCAGAGACTATATATTACCCTTAGATGTACTTTCTGGGAAGGTAAAAGTCTATTTTAAAAGGATGAATCTATTGCTCTTGTCAAGATACTTTTATCAATTTTACTTACTTTAGTAGCGCTTCCGAGCTGATTTAAAATAATGAAATTCATATCATTTCCTGATTTCTTTTTATCACCCAGCATTGATTGATAAACAATTTCCGCATCAAGCTTAGCGATTGGTTTGGTTATAATTCCAGCTTTCTTTAGAAGGTTTTGGCATCTTTCTATGTCTGAATCTTTAACTTTTCCCATAAGTTTTGAAAGGTTTAAGGCTATTATCATGCCTAAAGACACAGCCTCGCCGTGGTTGTACTCTTTAAATCCACCTATAAGTTCAATTGCATGACCAAAAGTGTGTCCAAAGTTCAGCAGAGCCCTATCACCTCTTTCTTTCTCATCTCGACTTACAATGCTGGCTTTAATTTCTATGGAACGACTTATGGTATGTTCGATTGCTGCTGATTCAAGATCAAGAATATCTTCTATATTTTTTTCTAGCCATTCAAAATAATCTATATCTTGAATGAGACCATGCTTGATAACTTCAGCCAAACCACAACTTATTTCTTTTAATGGAAGAGTGGCAAGGAAAAGTGAGTCTATAACTACTAATATTGGCTGATGAAAAGATCCAATCATATTTTTCCCTAAGGGGTGATTAATTGCTGTTTTTCCACCTACAGATGCATCAACTTGAGCTAATAATGTTGTAGGTATGAGTATAAAATCTACACCCCTTAGGTAAGTTGAGGCGGCAAATCCAGTTATATCACATACTATTCCACCTCCAAATCCAATTAAAACTGAATCCCTGCTGTATTTTTTTTCAATAAGAATTGTGTGAATTTTACTAAGTGTTTCAAGAGATTTATTTTCTTCTGAGGCGTTGATGCTTACAAACTCTAAGGCCAGCAAGCTCGGAGGCAAGGACTCCTTTAATACTTTCAAAGAATCTTCAGGAAGCTTGTTGTCATATACGACAAGGATTTCTTTTCCTTCTAATAATTTAAGACCCTCTTGGTTTAAGATATTTTCTCCAACTTTAATTAGATAGTTGGAATCTTTTAGTTCTAAATTTATTGTTTTCATATTTAAAGTAGCTTAAGAATTTCTTCCACAACCTCATTATTGCTTCTATCGCCTGCTTTTATAGTTATATTAGCAATTTCTTCATACAGCGGTGTCCTCTGTTTTTTAAGATTTTTTAGTGTTTGTTCTTTATCTTTATTATCCAATAGAGGTCTGGACTTATCCATCAAGGTCCTTTCCAGTTGTGTCTGTATTGAAACCTCAAGATATATCACTACTCCTGATTTTGAAATCAACTTTCTATTATTTTCCTCCAATATGATTCCCCCACCTGTTGAGATAACAGCCTCATCCTTTAGGCAGGCTTCCTTTAGCACCTCTTCTTCTCTTATTCTAAAGCCAATTTCTCCTTCAATATCAAATATCCAAGATATTTCAGCTCCCGCTCTATCTTCTACCTGCTGATCTGTATCTATAAAATCCAAGTTCAGTCGGTTAGCAAGTTTAAGACCAATAGTAGACTTACCAGAAGCCATTGGACCAATAATTAAAAGACGCATTAAGGTATTATAACCAAAAGATCTTTTTAAAAAGATGTATGAATAAATTTAAAGAATTAATTGATAAAATCTATGTAAGACTTATTTTGTTGGGAGTAAGTGGTTTTTTAATTTTATTAAGCAGTTTAAATATTTATATTGAAAGTAAGTTACCAGATGAAAATAAAATTAGAGATATTGAACTCCAAGTCCCATTAAAAATTTATACCGAAGATAGAAAATTAATTGGAGAGTTTGGAGAAAAAAGAAGAACGGCTTTAGATTTTGAACTCATACCTCAGCATTATGTCAATGCAGTTCTAGCAGCAGAAGATGATCAATTCTTTAGTCATTCTGGAGTAAGTTATTCAGGCTTACTAAGATCAGTATATCGACTCATGGTTTCAGGAAGAATTCAGGGTGGAGGTAGTACAATAACTATGCAAGTAGCAGGTAATTATCTGACTAGTAGAGACATAAATATCTATCGGAAAATAAAGGATATTTTTTTATCCTACAGATTGGAGGAAGCTTACTCTAAAGAGGAAATTTTTGAATTCTATGTAAATAGAATTTTTTTTGGAAATAGAGCTTATGGAATAGCTGCAGCAAGTGAAGTTTATTATGGATCTGCTCTGGAAGATCTTAACTTAGCTCAATGGGCTATGATTGCCTCCTTACCTAAAGCTCCTTCCAAAATTAATCCATTAGTAGATCCACAAAGAGCACTTGAAAGAAGGAATTGGGTTTTAGGAAGGATGCTGAAATTAGAATCCATATACCAAGAACAATATGATTTGGCAATTAAAGCTCCGTTAACTGCTTCTTATCATGGACTAGTTTCAGAGGTTTCAGCTCCTTATGTGGCAGAGTCTATAAGACGATTTATGATTCAGGAATATGGACTAAGTGCTTATAAAGAGGGCTATGAGGTCTACACAACCTTAGACTCTACAAAGCAGAATAGTGCAAATATTGCCATTAAGGAAGGTCTCGAAACTTACGATAGAAGGCATGGATTTAGACAGGCAGAGAATCATAAGGACTTATTCCCTGAAAATTTCTTTGATCTCCCCTCCATGAAAAGATCTTCTTTTATTACCTTTACAGAAATGATTGAAGCGGATATTAAAGGCTCAGATCCTTTTTTTGATGTACTTAATTTACTCAAGTCATTAAATAATTGGGATACTAAATTTCCTGCCTTAGTTGTTGATATGGATGATGGTCTCAAGCTCTTAAATAATAGAAGGGAGATCATAAATTTAGCATGGTCTGATCAATTGAGCTGGGCAAGACCTTATATAAATGAGAACAGAAGAGGACCCAGACCTAAAAAATATTCAGATTTTCTAAAATTAGGTGACCTCGTATGGATAAAAAGAGAACCTTCTAATAAGAAATATCTTTTAACGCAGATACCTGAGGTTCAGGGGGCACTTGTAGCTCTGAATCCAAATACTGGAGCAGTAGAAGCTCTTGTTGGAGGTTATGATTTTTATCTAAGTAAGTTTGATAGAGCCAGCCAGTCTTCCCCTTTATTAGGTTCAAATTTTAAGCCTTTTCTCTATGCAGCTGCATTTAGTAATGGTTTCAATGCTTCAGATCTTATAAACGATGCACCTATTGTTTTTGATGACGTAGCTCTAGAAGACAGATGGAGACCAAGAAATGCAAGCGGAAAGTTTTTTGGGCCAACTAGACTGAGGGAAGGTTTATTGCAAAGCAGGAATCTAGTTTCAATAAGATTGCTAAGAGAATTGGGTATAGATACTACTAGAAATTTTTCAAGAAGATTTGGGTTTGAAATGAATAGACTGCCTGCTGATCTTTCACTTGCATTAGGTACTGCTTCTCTTAGTCCTTTAAAAAATGCTGTTGCCTATAGTGTTTTTGCTAATGGCGGAAAGAAAGTTAAATCCTTTTTGATTAAAAAAATTACGGACAGGTCTGGCGGCATTATATTCCAAAGAGAAGTCCTAGAAGAAGAAATACAAGTCATAGATGAAAGAGTGGCTTTCTTGATAAAAGATATTCTTCAAGAAGCAGGAAGAAGAGGGACTGCAAGAAAAATAACTGAACTTGGCAGGTCAGACTTTTCTGGAAAAACCGGAACTACAAATGAAGCTGAAAGTACATGGTTTACTGGATTTAATGATGATTTAGTAACTACAGTTTGGGTAGGGTTTGATCAACCAAAGAGTTTAGGTAGTAGAGAATTTGGCTCTTCTACCGCCTTGCCTATTTGGATGGATTTCATTAAAAAAAATCAAGATAAGCTAGAGATTAGTTCTTCGTTACCTCCGCCTGGATTGGTTGTTATTAAGGTAGATAAAAAAACAGGAAAAAGATCTCAGGAAGAATCAAATGACGTGATATTTGAATATTACCTTGAAGAAAATTCTCCTAAAATTAATTAAGAAGTTAAAGCCAAGATAATTAAATCTATTTGTTCTGATGTTCTTGATGAAGGCCTTCCTGCAAATCCCGACCTAACGAATTGCTGAATTAAACCTTCTGTAGTTGCAAGTAAGAGGTTTGCAGCTGAAGCAGTGGGAAGAGGCATTTTCTTTTTAGTAGCTTGTTCGAATTTTTGTAAATTTTGTTTAATTAGCAACTCAATTTTAGAGAAAAGTAGAATAATTCTTTCATCTAAGATGGCTTCTTCGCTAGAAAAGGCCTCTCTTGTTAAAAGCTTAGCCAGGCCTGGATTCTTTTCGCTAAAGGATATTAAGAGTAGTAATATTTTTTTTACTTTAACAAGGGGTTCTTGATCTGTTTTATTAATATTACCGATAAGCTCCAGAAGGCTTTGTTCACAGAAATCAACCAGTCCTGAATATATCTTCCTTTTACTCGGAAAGTGTCTGTAGATGGCTGCTTCAGTAATTCCACATTGTTTAGCTATTAGAGCAGTAGTAATTTTAACAGGACCTTTTTCACCCAACATAGTTGCAAGATTTTGCATTATATCAAGCTGTCTTGGTTTCAATTGAGCCATTTTTATGATCAGCTAATAAGCGTTCCAACCCCTTCTTTTGTAAGAATTTCAAGCATTAAAGCATGAGGAATTCTTCCGTCTATGATGTGTGCAGATTTCACTCCACCTTTCGTAGATTCCACTGCCGCTAATAATTTAGGTGTCATTCCACCATTGACTATACCATTCTTTAGAATTTTATTTGCCTTAGTTGGACTGACTTTAGATAGGATTTTCCCATTTTTATCATTGATACCTTTAACATCCGTTAAGAGGATTAATTTTTCTGCTTTTAGTGCTTGAGCTACTTTCCCAGCTACAACATCCGCATTAATATTAAGGCTTTGAAGGTTGCTATCTAAGCCTATAGGTGAAATGACAGGAACGATCCCTTTAGATAATAATTTTTTTATTTCTTGTATCTTTATGCGATTAACTTTTCCTACAAGCCCTAAATCCTCATTATTTACAGTATTTAATTTCGATGCCTTAATTAACCCACAATTTTTGAAATTTAAACCTTTTGCCGGCGCTCCTGATTTAGAAATAAGATTAGAAATTTCATTATTAATCTGAATTCCAAGAATTTTTTCAACAACACGCATTGTAGATTTGTCAGTTACCCTTAGGCCAGATTTAAATTCTGATACCACTCCTGCCTTCTTTAGTTCTCTGGCAATTTGTGGGCCACCTCCATGAACTACGACTGGCTTCATCCCTACTAGTTTCATTAGTGCTATATCTCTTGCAAATCCTTTTTTTAAGGAATTATCAGACATGGCTGCACCACCATATTTGATAACTATTATTTTCCCATAGAATTTTTGTATGTATGGAAGTCCCTCTGCAAGAACCGCTGAAATATTTTCAGCTTGTTTTCTAGTAACTCCCATTCTTAAAACCCCTCAATGTTTGGATCAATTTTTTTAAGTAGCCCTTTAAATTTATTTTTGATTTCATTTAATGCAATTTCTGTAGAGGCCTCAAAACGTAAAACAAGAACTGGAGAGGTATTCGAAGCTCTTATCAATCCCCATCCTTCAGGAAATTCTAATCTTACTCCATCTATATCAATTAATTCAGCCTCAGGAAAATTATATAATTCTTTAAATAACTCTACTATTTCAAATTTACTTTCATCTGTTGCTGAAAGATTGATTTCTGGAGTTGAATAAAGGCTTGGAAGGTTATCAAATATATCTACGCCTTCTTTTTGTTCTGAAATTATTTCTAGAAGCCTTGCTGCTGCATAGATGCCGTCATCAAAACCTGGCCATCTGTCATTAAAAAAAATATGACCACTCATTTCTCCACCTAAGATTGCAGATTCATTCCTTAAAGTTTCCTTTATAAAAGTATGACCAGTTTTACACATTATGGGAGTGCCATTATTATCAGTAATGGATTGTGAGAGAAGTTTTGAGCATTTAACATCAAATACTATTTTTGATTCTGGTCTAGATTTTAGGATGTGCTCCGCAAATATAATCATTTGCATATCTGGATAAATTATTTCTCCCTTAGGAGATATAACTCCTATTCTGTCGGCATCTCCATCAAAGGCAAAACCAATATCGAGCCTAGAATCACAAACTTCTTTTTTTAGATCTACTAAATTTTCAGGTCTTGAGGGATCAGGGTGATGATTGGGGAAATCTCCATCTAGCTCACAATACAAAGGGGTTACCTTACAGCCCAATCTCTCAAAAGTATTTTGAGCATGCACACTCCCAGCACCATTGCCACAATCTATGGCAATTCTTAAAGGCCTTTTGATGTTAATACTTTCTACTATGCTGTTCTGATAGTCATTCAAAATATTGATATGAGTTAACTTTCCTAACCCTTCTAAGAATTCTTCATTTTCAATAATTTTTTTAATGTCTTGTATTTCTTCACTTAAAAGGGATTTGCCATCCATAATTATCTTGAAGCCATTGTATTCAGATGGATTATGACTTCCCGTGATAATTACCCCATTTGAACTGTCTAGTTTATGTGTTGAAAAATATAAAACAGGACTAGGTACTACACCTATATCTATAACATTGCAGCCGGATAGCATGATTCCTTTTGTAAGCCATTTGAACATGTCAGGACTTGAGTTCCTTCCATCTCTGCCTACAATAAAACTATCAGATCCTTTTTTAATACTAGAACTTCCTAAGGCTCGGCCTAAGGCTATTATTACTTGCTCATTTAGATCTTCGTAGGCTATACCTCTTATATCATTGGCACGAAAGATATTTTTGTTAAGTTGCATTTTTTGATTCCCTTTAATCATGATTATATAGATTTATGAGTATTAATTAATCTAGGAAAATAAAAAATTATAGATAAAATAGAATTTATAAAATTAAAAAGGAGATTTTTTTGGATTTATCTAAAATAAAAGGGCTGATTTGGTTGGATGGTAAAATGGTAAATTGGCAAGAGGCCAATGTACATGTTTTGACTCATACCCTTCACTACGGACTAGGAGTCTTTGAAGGAGTTAGGGCCTACAACTCTCCTAAAGGACCTTCAATATTCAGACTTAACGATCACACTGAAAGACTTTTTAAATCTGCAGATACGGTCAATATGAAAATACCTTATTCTAGAGACGTTATTAATAAAGCACATTGTGAAGTTATTAATTCTAATAATCTCTCGGAATCTTATATTAGGCCTATGTGTTTTTATGGATCAGAGGGAATGGGTATTCGGGCTGATAACTTATCAGTTCATTTAATGGTTGCAGCTTGGGAGTGGCCATCCTATATGGATCCAGAATCAAGAGAAAAGGGAATTAAAGTTATGATCTCTTCTTATAAAAGGCAAGTAAGAAATCCTGTTTCATCTGCAAAAGTTAATGGAAATTATGTAACTTCTATCGTTGCATTGAATGAAGCAATTGAACAAGGTTATGACGAAGCTTTGATGCTTGATGCTGAGGATAATATTTCTGAAGGAACTGGTGAAAACTTTTTCTTAGTCAAAGACAACGTTCTTCAAACACCTGATCTCGATGCCTCACTGGACGGCATTACCAGAAAAACAATTATTGAGATTGCCAAAGAAAAAAAAATAGAAGTAGTAATTAAGAAGATTAGTCTAAAAGAAGTTATGCAAAGTGATGAAGCTTTCTTTACTGGAACTGCCGCAGAAGTTGTGCCAATAAACAGTGTCAATGGTCAAGCCATAGGTGATGGAAAGAGGGGTCCGTTAACTACAAACCTCCAATCAACCTATTTTGACCAAGTCAGAGGTTTGAGGGAAGAGAATGCTTCTTGGCATACATATGTAAGCTAGTATTTAAGGTTTAAAAATGAAAATATTAGCAGTGGGGCCTTCGTGGGTTGGAGATGCAGTAATGGCTCAAAGTCTTTATAGGTTAGTTGCCAATGAAGAGGATATTCAACTAGATGTCTTATCTCCAGAATGGTCTCTGGGAATATTATCTAGGATGAATGAAGTAAATAATGCAATATTGTCACCTTTTAAACATGGTGAGATAGCCATAAAACGCAGGAAGCAGCTTGGAATCTCTCTAAGTGAAAAAAGTTATGACCAAGCTATAATCTTAACAAATTCTTTTAAATCTTCACTTGTTCCTTATTTTGCTAATATTCCAAAGAGAACCGGTTGGCTAGGAGAATATAGATACGGACTTTTAAATGATATAAGGAAGTTCAATAAGAAAGATCTTAAACTTATGATCCAGCGCTTCTCTATTCTAGGTCCAATTAAAGACACAATAGAAGAAGAAAATATACCTAGGCCAAATCTAAAGGTAGATTTCAAGAATCTTAAGCAATTAGAAGAAAAATTTGAGATAGATAACACTAGGCAGTCAATAGGGCTTTGTCCGGGAGCTGAATTTGGACCTGCTAAACGCTGGCCGGCTAGTTATTATTCTGCAATAGCAGAAGAGTATTTAGCTAAAGAATGGAATGTATTGATTTTGGGCTCCTCAAAGGATAATTCTGTTGCTTTAGAAATCAAAAATAATCTTCGTTCAAGTTCCAATTTTTTTGATTTAACAGGAAATACCAGTTTAGTTGACGCGATAGATCTTCTTTCGTCATGTAAATTAGTACTAACGAATGATTCTGGTTTAATGCATATAGCAGCCGCTGTAAGAGTTCCTCTGCTGGCTTTATATGGACCTTCTAGTCCAGAATTCACCCCCCCTCTAAGTGATAAGGCAAAAATAATAAGTAAAAGTAAGGGCTACAGCAAAGTTCGAATGGGGGATATGGAAGGGGGTTATCATTCTAGCCTCTTCAACCTAAAACCCAGCGAAGTTTTAAAAGAACTTGAATTGTTATCCGAAGAGCATCCATGAAAGAAAAAAAAATAGCTCTCTTGCTCTTTAATTACTTTCCCTTTGGGGGATTGCAGAAAGATTTTTATTTAATTGCTAAAGAACTGAAGAAAAGAAATTTTCAATTGAAAGTTTTTACGGGTGAATGGACGGGTAGTAATCCTGAAAATTTTGAAGTTGTTCAACTTGGCATTAAAGGAATAACCAATCATGCTAAGAATATAAATTTTACTAAGAAGGTACAAAAAGAACTGAAAAAATTTCAACCAGATTTAGTATTCGGATTCAATAAAATGCCAGGCCTTGATTTGTATTTTGCAGCAGATACCTGCTTCAAATATAAGGCTAGAACAAAAAAGTCAATTTTTTACAGGCTCTTAGGTCGTTACAAGCATTCAGTTGGATACGAAGCTGAAGTTTTTAGAGATAGCTCTAACACAAAAATACTCCTGTTAAATAATAAGCAAAAGAATGAGTTTGTAGAAGAATATTCAACTAACGTAAATAGGATGAAAATCATCCCTCCTGGAATCAGCAGAGATTGGGGGTCAAAGAATAAATTAAAAATTAGAGAAAAACTTAATCTTAGCCTCGAATCAAAAATTATAGCTTTTGTTGGTTCTGACTTTAAGAGGAAAGGTTTAGACAGATCAATAAGATCACTGGCTTCTCTAGGTGATGAATATAAAGATACTTATTTATTGGTAGCAGGACAGGATAATGAAAACTTATATAAAAGTTTAATAGACAGGGAGAAGTTGACTAATAGAGTTATTTTTTTAGGACCATTAAGCAATATAAGTGGGTTAATGAAAGAAGCTGATGTTCTCATACATCCCGCTAGAGAGGAGGCGGCAGGCAATGTAATAATTGAAGCTATGGTGTCTTCTTTACCAATTCTTACTTGTGAGTCGGTTGGATTTTCAAGTTTAGTTGAGGAGTACAGTTCAGGATTTGTTTTAAAAGAGAGGTTTAGGCAAGAAGGCTTAGATAAACTTTTAAAGTTAATTATTTCTCAAGAAGTTAACAAGGAAATAAGACTTAAAATGTCAGAACTGGGATCGAATAACTTCTTTTATTCACGTTCTAATTTCATAGCCAATTATATAGAAAGTAACTTTGATGAATAAAAGGGTATTCAATGATAAATCTTTAGAGCATCTTTTTGATGATGGCAATGCTTTTAAGATTGCAAAGAATCTAGAAGGAAAGATATATAGAGATTACGCTAATAGAAAGACAAAACAATTTTTTTTCAGAGGGTCTTCCTACTTTATTAAATATCACGGACCCGTTGGGTGGAGGGAGATACTAAAAAATTTTATACAATTAAAAATTCCTGTAATTGGAGCTGAAAGGGAGTGGAAGGCTTTATTAAAACTACGTTCTGTAGGTTTGGATTGCTCAGAACCGCTTGCCTTCATGTCACGAGGGTGGAATCCAGCTAACAGCGAGTCTTTTTTAATAACCAAAGATCTTCAGAAAACTATCTCCTTAGAAGACTTTTTTTTAAAAGGTGCTTTTAAAAAAAGATCTACTCTAGAAAAAAGGTCTCTTATTACCAAGCTCGCAATTATTTGCAGAACCATGCACTTGAATGGTCTAAATCACAGAGACCTTTATCTTTGCCATTTTCACATAGATGAAAGTGACAAACTCGGAGAGAGGATCTTTCTCATTGATCTCCACAGGGGCCAAATCAGGAAAAGAGTTCCTCTGAGATGGGCAACAAAAGACATAGGCGGCCTGTTGCATTCCATAATTCCCTTTGGAATATCTGAGACAGATTGTTACAGGTTTTTAATGGTTTATTTTGATTGCTCTTTTGAGCACCTTATCAAAGAGAAGACAACATTTATTAATCAATCTAGATCAAGGGCTTTTGATATGCACATGAAGCCCATACTAAAAGAGATCGATATAACTAACAGCAATAAGCTTGAAGAAAATTCTCTTTACTTAAAGAAAAAGGGAATGGATTACAGGTGGATTGGACTTAAGAGTGCTTTGAATGATCCAATTCTTAATGCCCTTGAAGATCTGGATAAAATAATGCAAACAGGGAGGGTTATTAAGAAAGAAGCAGGACATTTCATTGTTTCTTTAGAGTTGGGAGGAAAAGAGTTTTTTATTAAAAAATACCAAATTAAAGGTAAAAGTCATTTATTAAGAAAATTTTTTAGTCAGTCTAGGGCAAACATCTCCTGGAAAGCGATTCATTGGTTACGAGCAGTAAATATTAATACCGTTAATCCAGTGGTTATTTATGAACGGTTTAACTCTCTCTTTGCCCTAGAAGCTTTTCTAATTACTGAAAAGATTGAAGGTACGATATTATCTGATGTATTAAAAGAAAATGAGAAAGATTATCTAATTGCCGCTAGAATCCAATCCTTATTTAAAAGGCTCAAGTGGATAGGCTTTAATCATGGAGATGCTAAAACTTCAAATTTCTACTTCAATCAAGACAAGCTGATTGTTTTTGATCTAGACGCATCTAGAAAAAGCATAAGCTCGATGATGAAAACTAATATGATTAATAAAGATATAAAAAGGATTTTAAGAAGTACTATTAAAAATAAAAGATTAAACCTTCTATTATCCCGAAGACTGAAAGATTGATGAAGATTGCCATCTTAAGTTACAGGAGTAACCCATTTTCTGGAGGGCAAGGAATTTACGTAAGACATTTGAGTAATTCTCTTGTCGAGTTGGGGCACGAAGTTTATGTAATATCAGGACCCCCTTATCCGGATGTTAGGCATGAAGTTACTCTGATCAAAATCCCGAGTTTAGATTTATTTTCTGTTGAAAGTAGAATCAAGGCATTCAAGTTAAGCTTCTTAATCTCGTTAACGAACCTTATAGAGTGGCTTGGTATAATGACAGGGGGCTTCCCAGAGCCTTATACTTTTGGAAGAAGATTAAAAAAATTCTTAGAGTCTTCTAATATTAAATTTGACGTAATCTTGGACAATCAATCTTTATGTTACGCACTAGAGGATATTCAAAATGAATACCCTTTGGTAACAACAATTCACCATCCCATAACTAAAGATCACAAACTTGAATTGGAAGGCTCAAGAAATTGGAAGGAGAGATTGTCTACAAATAGATGGCATGGATTCCTAAGGATGCAGAAGAAAGTTGCTCCTAATCTTAAACATATAATAACTATTTCTAATCCATCTAAGGAAGATATCCAAGCAGAATTTAAAATTGAAGAAGATTCAATAGAGATGATTTGGAACGGAATAGATATAGATACTTTTAAAGTAAGGGATGATAAAAAAATAATAGAAAATAGGATTGTTACAACTGCAAGTGCAGATATTCCTTTAAAAGGATTAAAGTATCTAATTGCTTCCTTGCCAAGCATCATAAAAGAATTTCCTCTTACCCATCTAAAAGTTATAGGGACTTCGCCTCAAGACAGTACCATGAGAGCATTGATCAGTGATTTAGATTTAAATGACAAGGTGTCATTTAATTCGGAGCTTACAGAGTCAGAAGTTGTTGATATATATTCATCAGCTGATATTGCAGTTATTCCATCTCTTTACGAAGGGTTTGGTTTCGGTGCTGGAGAAGCTATGGCTTGTGGAGTTCCATTGATTTCTACTACATCAGGAGGTCTGAAGGATGTAATTGGCGATGCGGCGATTAAAATAGAAGCTGAATCTTCTGATTCCATATCCAAAGCGGTAATAGATTTATTCTCCAACGATCAAAAAAAAGTACACTATTCAAAAATTGGTAGAGAGAGAATTGAAAAAGAATTTAGTTGGAATTCAGCAGCAAGAAAATATTTAGAAGTTTTTGAAAAAGCCATTGATGGTTTTAAAAAATAAATTATGCAAACTATAAGATTTGATAAATTAGAACTAAAAAAAGAGAGCTCAGTCCTGGATATGGGATGCGGAGAAGGAAGACATACTATTGGACTTTATGTTGATAGAAAAATAAATGCATTTGGTTTCGATCTTTCACACAAGGATCTTAAAATTGCTGAGGGGAGATTAAATGACTTTCCTGCTTCTAAAAATGATGAAAATGGCTGTTTCTTTGGAGTATCTAATATAAATCAATTATCTTTTTCTGATGATAGCTTCGATTCTGTTATATGTTCTGAAGTACTAGAACATGTTGATTCTCCTGAAGAATCTATAAAAGAGTTAATCAGAGTTCTTAAACCAGGTGGAATTCTGGCCTTAAGTGTTCCTAGATTTTTACCAGAGTGGATATGCTGGAAACTATCAAAAGGTTATCAGCAAATGCCAGGAGGCCATGTAAGAATATTCAAACATCGCACATTGAAATCTTTAGCAGTGAGTGAAGGGATGTCCTATGAAAGCTTTCACTGGGCTCATGGTCTGCACTCTCCGTATTGGTGGCTGCAATGCTTGTTCTGGAGCACTCGAGATGATTCCTATTTAATAAAGATGTACCACAAACTTTTAGTTTGGGACTTAATGAAGAAACCTATTTTAACTAGGGTACTAGAATATATTTTGCAGCCTCTAATAGGAAAGAGTCTAGTGATGTACTTTAGAAAACCAATTGATGATTGAATCAAGTAGCCTTCAATTCTATGAAGAATCTCTAGAATACATTTTAAGAGTTCAGTCTAAGGATGGCTCAATTCCTTGGGAAAAAGATAAGAAATTAGATCCATGGGATCATGTAGAAGCTGCCATGGGGCTTAGTATAGGCGGAGAGTTAAAAGGTGCACAAGATGCATTTCTTTGGCTGAAAGACAAACAAGAAGAAGATGGATCTTGGTATTCAGAATATCAAAATTCTATACCCACTTCTGAAAGAAAAGAATCAAATTTTTCAGCCTACATTGCTACTGGTTTATGGCATTATTATTTAATAAGTAGAGATAAAGAATTTTTAGAATTGATGTTTCCTTCATTAAAAAAAGCTATGGAATTTGTGGTCAGCTTACAAACCAGCTTTGGAGACATTAATTGGGGAAAAGAGAATAATAATGTTCTTGATGATTCTTTGATCACAGGTTGCAGTTCCATTTACAAGAGTCTTGATTGTGCTATATCCATATACAGAATCCTTGGTTATAAGGAAGACTTTCTTATTGAATCAAAGAACCTATTAAAAAAATGCTTGATACAGAACCCAGAGAGGTTTGATAGAGGATGGAAAAGTAAAAGCAGATACAGTATGGATTGGTACTATCCAGTTATGTGCGGCGTCTTAAATGAGGAATCTGCAAAAGAAAGGCTAAAAAGCAGGTGGGGAGAATTCATTGTTGATGGGAAGGGAAGTAAATGTGTAGTAGAAGAGCCTTGGGTTACTATTGCAGAGAGTTCAGAGTTGGTAGTGGCTTTAATGGTAAATGGTCAGAAAGAAAAAGCTAAAATGGTTTTTGATTGGTTACATCAGTGGCGTGGTGAAAATGACAACCTCTATTGGACGGGTTACGTTTATACGGATAAAGCTTATTGGCCAATAGAAAAACCAACTTGGACGGCAGCGGCAGTTCTTATTGCTGCAGATACAATTTTTAAATTCACTCCTGGAAGCGAGTTGTTTATAAAAGAATGGGAATTTGAATAGCTTTTATTAAGAAATTTTTTCTAGAAGTGCCAGAGATTTAACCATGCCAACCTCCTGAAAGAGCCTGCTCTCTATTGCTTTAAGATAAATTTCATGAGGAGGCCTGCCCCCGTCTTTAGGGTCAGGAAATACATCATGGATGGCCAATAACCCTCCTGGTAATATGTGCTCATGCCAAAGATAATAATCTTGCATCGCTGCTTCTAAGGTATGGCTGCCATCTATGAAGACCATTCCTAATGGCTTTTTCCAATTTTCTCCCGCATCCAACGAAGAACTAATTATTGCTGAAACCGAAGATTCAAGATCAGCCCTTTTAAGTGTTTCCAGAAAAAAAGGTAGTGTGTTTATTCCTTTGCCGGTCTCATCTATTAAATCGGGATCGCAATATTCTTCTCCAGGTTGTTGCTCCTCTGAACCCTTATGGTGGTCTATGGAGTAAAGGATTTGATTGTTAATTTTTGTTGCACTTCCTATATAAAGAGCTGATTTTCCACAGTAGCTTCCTATTTCTAGGCACGGCCCTTTTAAGCTGTAAAGTAGAGCATTATTATAAAGAGCTTCACCTTCTTCTGGGTCTAAGAAGCCTTTTACCGTTTTAGGATCAATTGATAAATTCATAATTATTTTAGGAAATGCTAACAAAAATATGAGAGCATGCGTGCACTTATATGATTAGAACAGAATTCAGTACAAAAAAAGAAGAGAATTTTTCGTTAATGACCAACGAATGTATTAATCCAGAAAATGGAACTTTTATTTTTTTTCACGCAACAGGCTTTAATGCTTTTACATATAACCAACTTTTTAATTCTTTGAATCTTAAGTTTAATAATAAACTTAAGATTATTGCTATGGATCAACGCGGACATGGATTTTCAAAGGCTAATGCCAATCCCGAAGAACTCAAATCCTGGGATGACTTTGTAGAAGATGCACTAGAGTTGGTAGACTCAACAGAGGGCCCCGTAATCTGTGGAGGCCATTCTATGGGCGCTGTCATTGCTGCTAAGGTGGCTTCTCTTAGACAAAATAAAGTTAAGAAATTAATTATGATTGAACCCGTACTGTGGAGTCCATTTCAGGCGCTGAAATACCGATTTCTATCAGCAGTAAATTTTAAAACAGTATCGATAGCGGATGGAGCTGCTAAAAGAAGGTTCAATTTTGAAGGTTTAGAGAAGGCTGTTGATTCCTATGTTGGTAAAGGAGCTTTTTCAACATGGGACAGGCAGTGGATAGAAGACTATTTAGTTGGTGGGACAAAAGAGAGGTCTGGAGGCGGTATTGAGCTTACTTGTTCACCTGCTTGGGAGAGTGCAACTTTTAGATCTTCTTCAATGGATACTTGGAAATACTTAAAAAAAATAGAAATACCTTGCTACGTACCTTGTGGAGGCTATGGATCAACTTTTTCAGATCAAGCTCGAAAAGCACTAAAAAAATTGGGTAAGAATTGGGAGTTGGAATATTTTGAAGGTTCTTCACATTTCTTGCCTATGGAATTTTCTGAAACCCTGATTGACCGCATGCACTCATTCGTGAGTAAATAAATACTAGGAAGTGGTGAAATGAATCTTGATCTCTTAAAAGACGGCAATGTCTTGGTTATCGGCGACGTTGTTCTCGATAAATACATACACGGAAATGTGAGTAGAGTATCTCCTGAAGCTCCTGTTCCTGTTTTAAAACCACAATCTGAGGAAATGAGGTTGGGTGGAGCAGCTAATGTGGCTTCCAATGTCTCTTCTCTGGGCTCAAAGGTTTTTTTACAAGGCGTTGTAGGTAAAGATGACAATGCTAAAGAATTGAAGGCGCTTGCTAAAGACAAAAAAATAAAAAGTTCTTTTGTTGCCTCTCTTTCTCCAACCATCTCTAAACTGAGATTGCTTGCTTCAAAACAACAATTGATCAGGATTGATTCTGAAGAAGAATTTTCAGATCAGGATTGGAAATCAACTAAAATAAATTTTAATAAAAATATTTCTTCCACTAAAGCTACTGCATTAATTATCTCAGATTATGGAAAAGGAACTCTGAAGGATATTCCTTATCTTATTAAAGAAGCTAAAAAGAAGGGTGTGTTCGTTTTAGTTGATCCTAAGGGACAAGACTTTTCTAAATATAAGGGTGCTTCTATAATCACTCCAAATTATTCAGAGTTTGTAACAGCTGTTGGTAAGGTTTCTTCCGATTCAGATCTTACAAAAAAAGCTAAGAAACTGTTGTCTGATTTAAAACTTCAAGCGCTGCTTATTACAAGAGGATCTGAAGGAATGACGTTGATCCAGAAGAATAAATCTGGAATCAAAAGGGATGATTTTCCTACTGAGGCTCAAGACGTCTTTGATGTCTCTGGAGCAGGAGATACTGTAATAGCCAGTTTGGCTTCAGCAATTTCTAGTGGTTTTGATCTTGCCAATTCAGTTAAATTAGCAAATATCGCAGCCGGTATAGTTGTGGGTAAGTCAGGAACGGCAACGCCAACTTTATCTGAACTTAAGAATTCTTTTTACTCCCAAGACAATTTATCTAAGGCTGAAGTAAAAAAACTTTGTCAGCAATCACAAAAAGATTCCATGAAGGTGGTTTTTACTAATGGTTGTTTTGATGTTTTGCATGCAGGTCATGTTACGTATCTTCAAGCAGCTAAAAAACTTGGTGATAAACTTGTTGTAGGTCTCAATTCAGATTCATCAGTAAAAAAACTAAAAGGTAAACAAAGACCCATTAACTCTCTTGAGGAAAGAATGACGATACTCAAAGCTTTGGGGTGCGTTGACTGGGTTGTACCGTTTACTGAAGAAACTCCACTCAATTTAATCAAATATCTGAAACCCAATGTTTTGGTCAAAGGAGCCGACTATAAGACTGAAGATATAGTCGGATCAAATTTTGTTCTTAAGAATAAAGGAGAAGTTAAGACAATTCCTTTGGTAGAGGGCTTATCAACAACAAAAAAAATACAGAAAATTAAAAATGACCCGTCTTAATCTCTTTGCTCTCTTCTTTTTTGCCTTTTAATATCTCTGCTTTTCCACTTAGAGTAGATTGCACTTTGACCATCCGGTCTTGTTTTAAATCTTCTATGCATCCAGAGGTATTGATCAGGAGATGTAGAAATAATATTTTCATAACATTCGTTCATCTCTCTTAAAAATTGATTTTTTTCAGTCTTAGGGCTTATTTCATGAATTTCAATATCAAACCCTGATGCATTTCTTGAGACATCAGCTAGAACAACTTTAATACCTGTATTTGAGAGATTTTCTGGCAATGTAACGGTAGCAGATGGAACACCAAAAAAAGGAATAAACTCAGAGACTTTAATGCCGTAATCTTGATCAGCAGCATACATAAAATTATAACCTTGTTGCATCCAGCTTATAGCCTTCTTTGCTCCGTGGTTATCAACAGCCCCTTTAACGTATCTGTTTCTTGCTTTTATCATCAAGTAGTTAACCACTGCATTGGATTGAGATTTGTACATCCCTCCTAGTTCGGAATCCAAACACATTAGCCGAATATCTAACTCAAGGTGAGTAGAATGTCTCATTAAAACAAGAGTACCTTTATTGTTTTGAGTATTTTCTAATAATTCTTTATTTATAAATTTATTTTGTAAAGATATTATCGTTTTCTTAGATGACCACCAGGCTATTCCCATTTCAAACAAGCCTATGCCCAAATTTTGAAAATTCTTATTAACCAAATCATTGATCTCACCCTCAGTCTTATTTGGATAACAAACCTTCAAGTTCGTTTGAGTAATCTCCTTTCTGTGCGGAGTAAGTTTTAACATCAGAAGGCCAAGGAAACTGCCAAGCTTAGTGATTAAAGAGTACGGAAGATTCTTGCACGAATAAAGAATAGCCATTCCAAGCCAGGTTAGGAAATATCTTGGATGAACTAGATCCAATGAAAACTTAGGGTTTTCGTTAAAGGGACTGGTTGTTTCAGTATTCATTTTTTGGCCAGTTTTTGAGGGTATCTAAATATTTTTTAACACCACTTGACACATCTAAAAAATTTTCAGAATAACCTGCATTTCTTAATTTAGAGATGTCGGCCTCCGTATAGCTTTGATAAGAACCTTGGAGTTTATCTGGAAAAGGTATGTATTCTAGGGATCCTTTTTGATTCCATTCCAAGACTGCTTTCGCCACTTCATTGAAGGTTTGACTCCTGCCGGTACCAACATTGAATATTCCTGAAACGTTAGAATTATTCAAGAGCCAAGTGTTTACTTTAACCACGTCTTCTACATGAATAAAATCGCGACGCTGTTCTCCATTTCCATAACCATCCGTTCCTTCAAAGAGCTTCACTTTATCACCCGTCTTGAGTTGTTGATGAAGGTGATAGGCCACACTGGCCATGCCTCCTTTGTGTGATTCATTAGGCCCATACACATTGAAATAGCGCATTCCTGCAATTTGAGATGTGTTGCTCTTTAGACGTTTTCTTACCAATTGATCAAATAGATATTTAGAGAAAGCATAAAGGTTTATGGGATCTTCATTCTCTTTAGATTCTTTAAATATTTTTCCACTGCCATACACCGAAGCTGAGGAGGCATAGATAAAAGGCGCATTTATTCTTTCTGCTAAATTCAACAAAGTTTTAGAATAGTAGAAATTATTCTTTAGCAAATATTCTGAATCCCATTCCATTGTGTCCGAGCAAGCACCTTGATGAAATATAGCTTCTATATTTTTATTATCAAATTCACCATTTTCAACTTTGCCTAAAAATTCATCTATATCAAAAAATTTATGGATGTTGCAGTCAGCTATATTTTTTTGAAGTTCTGGATCTTTTTGATCATCTACGGCTAAAATTTCAGTGTTCTGATTTTTGTTCAGTTCTTTTATTAAGTTCGAGCCTATGAACCCATTGCTGCCAGTAACGATAATCATTTATATAAATTTAATTTGTCGATTGTTGCGAATTCACTATGTTAGCATAGTCAAATGCCGAGATTTATCTACACGGTCCTGTTGTATCTTCTAATTCCTGTCTATTTTATAAGACTCTTAATAAGAGGCGCTTCCAATAAAGATTATTTATTTCGATGGAATGAGCGCTTGGGACTCGGCAATCTTATCCCTTCTGAAAATAAGAAGATTATTTGGATTCATGCAGTTTCCGTAGGAGAGGTTAACGCTTCGATTCCTCTTTTAAGAAAACTCATGGAGCAATTGCCTGAAACAGAGTTTTTAGTAACAACAACAACGCCTACGGGTTCAGATATTTTACTCAACAAAATGGGTAGCAGAGTAAAACATCAATACATACCAGTAGATTTACCAATCTGCGTAGATAAATTTTTAGATAAATGGCAGCCTAAAATGTTAATTATTCTAGAAACAGAAATCTGGCCTAATCTCATTTCCAACTGTAAAAAAAGGGGTATATACACTGCTCTGGTAAACGCAAGGTTGTCAGAAAAATCTAAAATAAAATATGCCCGATTTAAATCGCTTATTTCTCCAGCTGTTTTCGAACTGGATCTTATTCTGGCTCAGTACGAATCTGATGCCTCTAGGTTCAAAGAATTAGCCGATAGAGAAGTTGCTTTGTGTGGCAATTTAAAATTTGATCAGGATATTCCGGATGAAATAGAGAGCATAGTTGATGGTATAAGGTCGCAATGGTCAGTTAATCAAAAGCAAAGACCAGTTTTAATAGCTGCCAGCACTCACGATACAGAAGAAAAAATAATTTTGGAGGCTTTCAAGTACATAAAGAACAAAATTGATAACCCTCTGCTAATAATTGTACCCAGACATTTAGAAAGATTTAAAGTGGTTCATGACCTTCTCCTCAAAAATAAATTGAGTGTTTCATTAAGATCAAAAAAACAAGACGTAACTAAAGATACGGACGTGCTTTTAGGCGATACAATGGGAGAGCTTGATTTTTTGTATTCGCTATCAGATATAGCTTTTGTTGGGGGCAGCTTGATTGATCACGGAGGACAAAATTTATTAGAACCTGCCTCTTTATCCTTGCCTATAATTTCAGGTCCTAGTCTAAGAAACTTCCAAGAGATTGCACTTGAGCTAGAAGAAGCGGGCGCCCTTAAGATCATTAAAGATAAAGAAGAGTTATCCTCCCATTTTCTTAAATTAATAAAAGATGATGCGAGTAGATTGTCAGCAGGACAATCAGCTTATGAAGTGTTTATAGACAACCGAGGCTCTTTAGATTTGATCTTAAAGAACTTGGATTTAAAGCTTATAGAATTATTTAAACATTCATAAACTAAATCTTAATTATCCAAATATGGAGCAATCACAAGGACCTTGAAGGTCCTTTTTAAGTATTCTATTGGTGCAAAAAAAATTTAGGTGCACTAAGGCAAAGCTTTTTTATATAAGAGAGTCAATAAAGACCTAAGCACAATAAGAAATCTTTAAAAAAAATGTTTGGCATATAAATTGCATGTAAAAAGTAAATACTTATATTAATTTAGAGGAATAAGATGATAAAAACAATTTTAACAATGGCTCTATTAACCCTTGCATCTCTTTCTTTCGCAGAAGACTTAGACACAGGAGATACGGCCTGGATTTTAACATCTACGGCCTTAGTTCTGTTTATGACGCTGCCCGGATTGGCTCTTTTTTATGCAGGCCTTGTAAGAAGTAAAAATGCTATTTCAGTATTAATTCAGTGCTTCGCTATTGCCTGCATCGTATCCGTAGCTTGGGTGGTTTACGGTTACAGTTTGGCATTTAAAGGAGACGGAGCTTTTATAGGAGATCTTAGTGCAATGTTTTTATCGGGCGTAGAAAGAGATTCTATGACTGGAACTATACCGGAATCAGTTTTTGTAATGTTTCAAATGACTTTTGCCATCATTACTCCCGCACTTGTTGTGGGTGCGTTTGCTGAGAGGATGAAATTTGGAGCTATGTGTTTATTTTCCCTTCTCTGGTTTACGGTGGTTTACCTACCAGCATGTCATATGATCTGGGGTGGAGGATACTTATCTGAGATAGGTGTTACGGATTTTGCAGGTGGACTAGTAGTTCATCTTACTTGTGGAATGGGAGCTCTAGTTACGGCAATTGTTCTTGGTCCTAGAAAAGGTTTTCCTTCTTCGCCTATGCCACCGCACAACAGAACTATGGTAGTCACGGGTGCGGCTATGCTGTGGGTGGGTTGGTTTGGCTTTAATGCTGGAAGCGCTGTAGCTGCTGATGGTTCAGCTGGAATGGCCATGTTAGTAACCCATATAAGTGCCGCTGTTGGAGCACTAACTTGGATGGGAATAGAATGGGTTAAGATGGGTAAACCCACAGTAATAGGCATAGCCACAGGTATGGTAGCAGGTTTGGCAACTATAACTCCTGCAGCAGGAACGGTGGGACCCGAAGGAGCCTTGTTAATAGGATTCTTGGCTGGATTTGTTTGTTTTTATGCAACCCAGTTAGTCAAAATAACATTCCGTATAGATGACACGCTGGATGTATTCCCTGTTCATGGAGTTGGAGGAATGGTGGGTATTGTAATGCTGAGTTTTTTAGGCCTGGAAGATGGATTTCTGGGTTCTGCAGCTGCAGGTTTATCAGATCAAGCAAATGGCAGCCCTATGAGTCAACTTATTATCCAACTGAAAGGAATAGCAGTCATAGGTATATGGACAGCAGTGGCCTCTTGGACAATTCTTAAATTTGTAAGCCTCTTTACTGATCTTAGGGTAAGTGAAGAGGAAGAATATGTAGGTCTTGATGTTACCGAGCACGAGGAAAGGAGTTACGATTTAAGTTAAAACTTAAATCTTGAATAAGTTATTTAGATTTTTTAACGAAAGTTAAATATGATAAAAATAGGAAGTAAGTAATTAGGAGTTTTTATGAAATTAATATCAGCAGTAATAAAGCCATATAAATTAGATGAAGTTCGAGAAGCTTTATCTGAAGTGGGAGTTAAAGGTTTAACCATAACCGATGTAAAGGGATTTGGAAGGCAAAAAGGGCACACTGAACTCTACAGAGGCTCAGAATACGTAGTAGATTTTCTTCCTAAAACAAAAATAGAAGTAGCTGTAAGTGATGAGAATGCCGAGGCGGTAATAGATGCAATAGCTAATACCTCAAATACCGGGAAGATTGGTGATGGAAAAATCTTTGTCTCCGAACTTGAACAAGTTGTAAGAATTAGAACGGGTGAATTAAATGAAGATGCTCTATAAGATTATTTGAGAACAAATGATTTATAACCTCCCGAGAAGGGTTGTTAGAATAAAAAGATAAATTAAATAAGTACTTACTTGAAAGAAACTATTCCTCTTGTATCAATAATGGGTCCAACTGGTATAGGAAAAACCAATTTAGCCTTTGCCCTTTGTGAGAAAATAGATTCAGAAATTATTAGTGTAGATTCTGTTCAGATTTATAAGCAGCTCGATATAGGAAGTGGAAAACCTTCACAAGACCTATTAGAAAGATTCCCACATAAATTAATTAATAAACTGGAACCTGCAGAATCTTATTCAACAGCTTTATTTAATCAAGATGCTCTTGATGAAATCCTTTTAGCTACCGAGAAAAAGAAATTACCTCTTCTGGTTGGCGGAACTATGCTCTATTTCCATTCTCTTCTGGGTGGGCTTTCTGATATGCCTAAAACAGATCCTGCTATTAGAGAAAGATTAAAAGAAGAATCTAAAGAAAAAGGTCTGGAGTATATGCATGATGAACTTAGAAAGGTCGATCCTGAATCTGGGAATAGAATACATCCTAATGATTCTCAAAGAATCCTGAGAGCGTTAGAGGTTTTCATGTCTTCAAAAAAAACTTTATCTGACTGGCATAAAGACAGTAAAAAAGAGAGAAATAGCAGACTTTCTAATTATAAAATAAAGCAATTTGCTTTAGAGCCTGAAAATAAAGAATTGCATAGAGAAAAAATTGCTAACAGGTTTCATGAAATGATTAAAAATGGCTTTGTGAATGAAGTAGAGGGCATTTTAAACATTGAAGGCGTGGACCAAGAATCCTCTTCCATGAAAAGTGTTGGATACAGACAGATTTGTCAGTATTTAGATGGTAAAATAAGCTACGACGAGATGATATTTAAAGGCATAACCGCAACACGCCAACTGGCTAAAAGACAAATGACTTGGCTAAAGAGTTGGGATGACATTATCTGGCTCAAAGAGAATTCAAAGAATATGGTCTCAGATATTTTAAAAAAATTATCAATTAATGCATAGCACTACAGAAGCAACCCAGAAAGCCATTCTGGTGCACATTGAGTTTTTTAATTTTAATAAAACTGAATCTCCTTTAAATTCTTCAAGTGAATTTACAGAACTATCAATTTCTTCTGGAGCGGAAGTCGTAGCAAAGATTACTGGGAAATTAGACAAGCCAAGTGCCAGTCTTTTTTTAAAGAAAGGCAAAGCTGAAGAAATACAAAAACTAGTAATAGAACTTTGTGCAAATCTTGTAATTATCAATCATGATCTCTCCCCGTCTCAAGAGAGGAATTTAGAAACCTTCTTCGGAGCTAGGGTTCTAGATAGGACTGGATTAATTCTTCACATATTTGCTTCGAGGGCATCTAGCCATGTTGGAAAATTGCAAGTAGAGCTTGCTCAGCTTACCCATCTATCCACTCGTCTGGTCAGAGGCTGGAGTCACTTAGAAAGGCAGAAGGGTGGAATAGGATTGAGAGGTCCTGGAGAGACACAATTAGAAACTGACAGAAGGTTGGTGGGTCATAGAATAAGGACCATCAAGAAAAGACTTGATAAAACACACAAACAAAAAGAAGTTAACAGATACTCTAGAAAGAAGAGCAGAAATAAATTGGCTGCTTTGGTCGGCTACACCAATGCAGGTAAAACAACTCTGTTCAACTCCCTTACTGAAAACCTTCAATATGTCGCAGACAAACCTTTTGCAACCCTTGACTCGGTCACTCGAAAAAATGCAATACCCGAACTCGGTTCTATATTGTTTTCCGATACGGTTGGATTCATTTCTGACCTACCCACTCAGTTAATAGAGTCTTTTAAAGCAACTCTAGATGAGTTACGTTCTGCTGATCTTTTGGTACATGTTGTTGATATTTCAGATGAAGATTATCGCTTCAAAGTTGATCAGGTTGAAGAGTTGTTGAGTGAATTATCCTTATCTCATTTACCCATTTTAAGAGTTAATAACAAAAGTGATAAAGCGGGGATTAAAAACTTTGTAGAACTGTCAAAGCCAGTTGATGGAGAAATTTGGGTTTCGGCTGAAAACAACGAGGGTTTAGATGAATTGGTGGATTCTATCAATATCTTCCTAAGAGGAGGAGTTTACAAAGGATGGGTAACTCTGCAACCAGCCCTTGGAGAATTGAGAGCAAAACTTTATTCGTCCAGAAGTGTAATTGAAGAAACAACAAATGATGCAGGTCTGATACAATTACACATAGAAATTGGAACCGATGAACTTTCTGAACTAAAGCTCATTGAAGGTTTCAATGTATTAAAAAACAAAGAATTAAAAATAAAGGAAGCAGTATAAAATGTCTTGGAATGGAAATGATGATAAAGACCCTTGGGGCAGAAAAGATAGTCCGCCTGATATAGATGAGGCAATAAAACAGTTTAAAGCTAAGATAAACTCCATCTTTGGTGGTGGTTCTGGTGGTTCTGGTGGCACAGGAAGTTCCGGCGGAGGGTTTACAAAAAAAAGCCTCTTTTCTTTTATTGCGGTGTTGTTCCTACTTTGGGGCGGTTTAGGCATCTATCAGGTAGAACAAGCTGAAAGATCAGTTATTTTAAGGCTTGGTGTCTTTGACAGTATTAAAGGTCCAGGACTCCACTGGAACCCTCCAATAATAGATTCTTGGCAAGTGGTTGATGTTGTTAGGGTAAAACAACACGGGCATACTGCTTTGATGTTGACCAAAGACGAAAACATAGTTGATGTAACTGTCTCGGTTCAATATCAAATTGAAGATCCTAAAAAATACGTATTAGACATTAGAGATGCGGATGCAAGTCTTGCTCAAGCCACTGAGAGTGCTTTGAGGCACGTTGTGGGAAGCTCAATAATGGATGATGCCTTAACAACAGGAAGAGAGGTTATTGCTCAAGAAGTACGAGTTCGATTGCAAGATTATCTTGATAAATACCAAACTGGATTACAAGTTCTAATCGTGAACATAGAAGATTCCTCGCCTCCAAATCAAGTTCAAGCAGCATTTGATGATGTTATTAAAGCAAGAGAGGATGAAGTTAGAGCTAGAAATGAAGCAGAAACATACGCTAATGGATTGGTTCCAGAAGCGCGTGGAGAAGCACAAAGAATGTTGCAAGATGCTGAGGCCTATAGTGCACAAGTTATTGCTGAAGCAGAAGGTGATGCTGCTAGATTTAATTTGTTACTTACGGAATATCAAAAAGCTCCAGACGTAACCAGAAACAGGCTTTATTTGGATTCTTTGCAGATGGTAATGTCAAACAGCACAAAGGTGATGATTGACGTCGAGGGAGGGAACAACATACTTTATATACCTCTTGATAAAATTGCTGAATCGGCAAGAAGCTCAGACCGTATAAATTTACCTTCTAATGCCTCGGACTCTTCAATAAGAGATCTGACCGATGAAGTCATCGAAGAAATAAGAAGAAGAAACAGACAACAGGAGAATAGATAATGAAAACATCTAGAATAATTCTTTCGGCACTTTCGCTTTTGTTAGTAATCGTAGTCAGTCAATCAATTTTTGTTATCAGTGAAACGGAAAGAGCAGTAAAACTGCGCTTTGGAGAAATAGTTGAATTTGATGTTAAACCTGGTTTGCATTTCAAATTACCGATCGTCAATACGGTTCGTAAATTTGATGCAAGAATTTTAACGCTTGATGCTGCGCCTCAGAGTTATCTTACTTCTGAGAAGAAAGCACTTACTGTTGACTCTTTTGTGAAATGGAGAATAAGTGATGTTGCTAAATACTTCACCACAACCGGTGGCGATGAGGAGAGATTAAGACGCCTCCTGATACAAAGGGTAGATGCTGGTTTAAGAAATGAATTCGGTAGCAGAACTGTAAAGGAAGTAGTTTCAGGCCAACGTGATGAATTGATGGACAAACTGGCTAACCAACTTAATTTGATTGCTAAAGAAGAGTTAGGAATAGAAGTGATTGACTTGAGAGTTAAAAAAATTGATCTTCCACCAGAAGTCAGTGAATCCGTATACAACAGAATGAGAACGGAAAGAGAAAGACTTGCAAAAGAATTAAGAGCTCAAGGTAATGAAGTTGCTGAACGTATAAGAGCTACAGCGGATAAAGATAAAACAATAATCCTTGCTGATGCTTACAGACAAGCAGAAGAGACCAAAGGAAATGGAGACGCTGTTTCTACCTCAACGTATGCTAATGCTTATTCAAAGGATCCTGAGTTTTACGATTTCACAAGAAGCTTAAAAGCTTATCAATCAACGTTCAGCAGTAAGTCTGACATTCTTTTGATTAATCCGGACAGTGATTTCTTTAAATATTTAGACAACTCAAAGCAAAAATAAGAGCAGAAATATGGCTTCGAAAATTCGCTGGAGTCTTCCTGAAGGCGTTGATGAGTTATTGCCTCCAAAAGCTCTTCAAGTAGAGAAAATCAGGAGAAGGTTGATAGACCTTTATGTTGATTCGGGCTACCAGTTTATTATTCCGCCGCTTTTGGAACTTTCTGAAACTCTTGGTGGAGAAGCCCATGAAGAGCTACAAGAATACGCTTTTACGTTTAAAGATGATCTGAGTGGAAAAGATTTATCTATTAGACCTGATATCTCAGAGCAAGCCTCAAGAATAGACGCCTACAGAATTGAATCAAAAGAAATTGTAAAACTCTGTTACGTGGGTGATGTGGTAAAGCGTAAAGTCTCTAAAGTCTTACGCTCAAGAACGTCCATACAAGCAGGGGCAGAAATTTTTGGCGATTCTTCAATAGAAGCTGATGCATCAAGCATCAATCTCATGATAGAGAGTTTGCAATCTCTTGGTATTGATAAATTAACATTAAGCTTGGGACATGCGGGTCTCGTCTCTCTGGCGATGGATCAATTCTCAGAACTTCCTGAAGAGCTATTCAAAGATTTGGAGTTGGCCGTCGCAAAGAAATCTGCTTCGGATATAAACTCCATTTTATCCAAAGAGAATGAAGAGCAAGTTAATTCACTTATTGGATTAACCAAGCTTTATGGCGGAATAGAAACAATTGAAAAATCCAGAAAAATTTTAGGACCCTTAGGCAGTGAGGCAATTGAATGCATTGATTACTTAAGCTCGCTGATCAACAAGTTAAACACCAACAGTGACGTTAGCCTTTATTTAGATTTAGGAGAAGTGCTAGGATTTAGATACCACAACGGAGTCGTATTTTCAGCTTACACTGAAGAAGCCGGATACAGCTTGGCTAAAGGCGGCAGGTATGATGGACTCAGGAAAGTAGATGATGAAAAGCGTCCAGCAGTAGGTTTTGATTTAGACGTTTTAGCCGTTGCAAGCTTTGCCAAGTTGGATATTACATAACATGATAAATACAATTTCTCTCTTAGGTCTTCAATGGGGTGATGAAGGAAAAGGAAAGGTAGTAGACCACTTAGCAAAAGATCTTGATGCAGCAATCAGATACCAAGGCGGACATAACGCAGGTCACACGCTAATCGTTGATGGAAAGACAGTAGTATTCCATCTCCTTCCGTCTGCGATATGTCATGAAGAGATTAAATGCTACTTAGGCAGAGGGGTGGTGGTGAGTTTGGATGCTTTATTCAAAGAAATAGAGGAAGCAGCAGAATTCATTGGTAACATTGAAGATAGGTTAGTGGTCAGCTCGGCATGCAGTCTCATTCAGCCTTACCATATTAAGCTTGATCAGCTTCGAGAACAGTCTGCAACGTCGACCAAAATAGGAACCACAGGAAGAGGTATTGGAACTGCTTACGAAGACCGTGTTGGTCGACGCTCAGTTCGAGTTTCAGATTTATATAACCCTTCCAAGCTTTCTTCAAAACTGGACGAAGCTTTGGAGTATTATAATTCTATCTTCAAGCATTCTTTCAACTCAGAGGAATTAGATAAAAATAAATTAATGGATGAGAATTTAATCCACGCTGAAAAATTAAAACCTTATGTTGGAAATGTTATCCATGAAGTTAGAGAGTTACAAGACAATCATAAAAAAATACTATTTGAAGGTGCTCAAGGAGCATTATTGGATGTTAGTTTAGGAACTTATCCTTTTGTAACGTCCAGTAATTCTTCCGTTGGAGGTATAGCTTCTGGGATCGGGATCAGTCCAACAGATATTGATTATTCTCTAGGAATAGCCAAAGCCTATACTACTCGAGTTGGTGAAGGCCCTTTCCCTACAGAACTTTTTGATGATATGGGAGAATTTCTTGCTGTAAAAGGAGGAGAAGTTGGTGCTACAACAGGAAGGCCGAGGCGATGCGGTTGGTTGGATGCAGTCCTTTTATCTCACACTGTAAGGCTTAATGGAGTTGATGGCCTTTGCATAACAAAGATAGACGTATTGGACGGCTTGGAAACCATTAAGATCTGTACAGACTATTCCAGTAATCTTTCGATGGAAGAGATGCTTGAGTCAATGATCCTTGAAGATGCCAAACCCATATATACAGAAGTACCCGGGTGGAAAGAGCCCACAGCAGGGATACAAAATTTTGAAGAACTTAATGGTGCTGCTCAAGACTTCATTAGGAAGATCGAAGAGATTTGTAAAGTTCCTGTTATCATGATTTCAACTGGACCAAAACGAGAAGACACTATAATAAGAGAATACCCTTTATGAATATGAAACTCTTAATCCTTCTATCTTTTTTAACCCCTTCTCTTCTGTTTAGCAGCACATTGGACTACGAGATTGGTGATGAGCTTGAATCTAAGAGAAGTTCTGATATTGCTCTTTTCCATTTCAAGACCGATGCAATTAAATTGCAAATCGCAAGAGATCATACTTTTTCATTGAATGATTTTATTCTTCACGGCTCAGTTGATTCCAGAGATATATACAAACCAAGAAAAGGTGAAGTTATTCGTATAGAAGAGAGTATTCGTAAAGGCGATATATTTAGAGTGGAGTTGCTTAATCCAAAAAGAGTAAAAAGAACAAAATTCTATGTGTTTAAAAAGGATCTAAAATACTTTTCTCATTTGGCAATAGAAGAACTCTGATACTAAATGAAGCTAAAATTCTCTAAGTACCTTCTTTATTCGGTTGGTCTTATTTTCTTGCCTTTGCTTATCATTTCTTTAGGAATTTTCTTTAACTGGTTTGGAATTTATGACGGCTCTGGTAAGGTTCTTCAAGAACAAAGAGTTTTTTCTGTATTACCTGATGAGCTTTTAAGTAAAGGCAATATAAATACCAAACAGATACTTTTTGGTGACCTCCATGTCCATACAACCTTTTCTCTTGATGCTTTTCAAGGAAATTTACCCATCCTTCAAGGAGAAGGTGTTCACCCTGTAGCTGATGCCTGTAACTTTGCAAGATTCTGCTCTAATTTAGATTTTTTTGCTGTGACCGATCATGCTGAATGGTTAACGAAAAGGGAGTGGGAAGATACGATTAATTCCATTAGGAATTGCTCTATCAATTCAGATAATCTAGACAATCCTCCAATCATTCCTTTGCTGGGATGGGAGTGGACGCAGAAAAGCCTAGATAAATTATCACACTACGGCCATAAAAACGTGATCCTAAAGAATATAGAGCTGGATAAAATTCCAGTAAGACCAATAGGAGCAGAAGGAAAGTTTTTTGAAAATATTGTAAACACACCTATCTCAACAATTATTTCCTCAACCATTTACGACTTTAAGAATAGGCAAAATTACTTTAACTGGCGGTACAGGCAGCTTGTAGCTAGTTCATTAATTAGATGCTCAAAAGATGAACCGGTTAGAGAGCTTCCTTCGGACTGCTTAGAAAGAGCAGAAACTCCAGAAATACTTTTTAATAAATTAGAAGATTGGGGTGTTGATTCTATGGTAATTCCTCATGGAACTGCTTGGGGAAATACATCACCTGTTTCTGCTTCATGGACAACGCAACTGGATCAAAAGAACCACAACCCCAAATACCAAAAACTTATCGAATTATTTTCTGGTCATGGAAATACCGAAGAATACCGATCTTGGAACTCGCTAAGTAAGAATAATGAAGGAGAATTGTCTTGTCCAAAGCCGTCTCAGAGTTTTATTCCAGAATGCCATCAAGCAGGAGAAATAATTAAAGAGCGCTGCAGAGTCTCAGCAGGATCATCCGAAGAGTGTAATAGAAGGGCAGAAGAGGCAAGAGAAAACTACGTTAGAAATGATCCTTTTGGTTTTTTAACCGTTCCAGGATCCAGTCCAGAAGAGTGGTTGAACGCAGGGCAATGTTTGGATTGTTTCTTACCGGCTTTTAACTACAGACCTAAAATGTCTGCTCAATTTGCTTTAGCTATAAGAGATTTCTCAAGTGGCATGCCAGAAGGTTACCGTTTTGGATTTATCGGATCCAGTGACAACCATCAAGCTCGGCCAGGAACGGGTTACAAAGAGTTTTACAGATCTTTAAATTCAGATTCAAAATACAGTTCAAAAAATACGATTCTTTCTGAATTAATGAACCCTATTGATGAACCTCAATTGCCTAAAACAAAAGCATTGGATCTGAAAAAGTTTTCAGACAGAATAAGCCTTCCACAACAAGGCAAAAGGATTTCTTCTTTTCTTTATACCGGCGGTTTGGCTGCAGTTCATTCAGATGGCAGAAACAGGGATGCTTTATGGAAATCTTTAAACAGCAGAGAAGTCTATGCCACCAGCGGTGATCGTATATTGCTTTGGTTTGATTTGATGAATCATTCATCTAATAAAATACACCCCATGGGCTCAGAAGTAGTGATGGATAAAAATCCTGTATTTAGAGTTAAAGCTTTAGGAGCTCAAATACAGAAACCCGGTTGTGATCTTAAATCCAATAAAGACATAGAGCTGGTTGTAACAAACTTATGCAAAGGTGAGTGTTTCAATCCAAGTGATGTTCGAAAAAATATAGCTTTAATTGAGATCGTAAGAATCAGACCACAATCTTATGAAGATGAACCTTTGGATGCTCTGATAGAAGACCCTTGGCGAGAGTTTTTGTGTGATCCATCTCAAGAAGGATGCACAGTAGAATTCAAAGACGAGCAATTTCTGGACGGCAACAGAGAGTTTGTTTATTACGCCAGAGCAATTCAAGAAACGAGCGCTGCAATCAATGGCGGAGGTCTGTCTTGCGATTTTGACGAGTCAGGAAAATGCTTAAAGGTAAAGTTGTGTGGGGATTTAAAAGGACAGGAAGATGACGATTGTTTGGCTGAAGTGGCCGAACGTGCTTGGTCCTCACCCATCTTTATAAATACTACAGACTCTCTTTAACTATCTTATCTAAAAGAGCATTTACATACTTGTAACCCTTTGATGTCCCATACTTCTTGGTCAAACGAATGCTTTCGTTTATTACGATCGGTTTATCTAGATTGTTATTAAGCAGTTCATAAACCCCAAGCCTGAGAACATTTCGCTCTATTGGATCAAGATCACTGAGCTTTCTGTCCATATTTTTTTCAAGCAATTCATCAATTTTTATTTGCGACTTTACTACACCTTCCAAGAGCAATTTAAAGTTCGCATAATTCTTTTTGGCAAAGCTGTCTTTTAAAACATCAGTTAAATCTTGTCCTCCAACTTCTATCTCATAGAGACTCTGAAGAACCTTGTCTCTTGTTCGGGTAGGAGAGGATGTTTTTTCAGTCATTTAAATATCCGATAATGCTTCTATCATTTGCATGGCACCTTGAGCAAATTCTGCTCCTTTATTTTCTCTATCAACATCAGAACGTTGAAGGGCTTGTTCTTCGGTATTGGTTGTCAAAACTCCAAATATTATTGGCTTTTTCAGTTCCAAGGATGCTTGAAGTATGCCTTCTGTGCAACTCGAAGCAATAAAATCAAAATGCGGTGTGTCACCTTTAATTATTGCACCAAGCGCTATGACAGCATCAACTGAAGTTGAGGCTAGGACTTTAGCTGCTAGAGGGATTTCAAAAGCTCCTGGAACTTCCACTAAGGTTATATTTTCTTCTTTTACGCCAAGAGAGAGGAGTTCTTTCTTTGAATTTTCTAACAGACTACCAACGATCTCTTCATTCCAGGCGGTGAAGACAATTCCATAACTGGCATTTATAGATTTCAACGAAGGAGAAAATGTCTTTATTCCTTTCATTGTTAGTTTATAAATTCTGTTATTTCTAAATTAAACCCTGTTATAGGATACTTTGCGGAAGCGCCAAGCAATTTAATTTTATTAAGACCAAGATCTCTAAGAATTTGGGCTCCAGCACCGATGATCCTGTTATCTTGAACTTCATTATTGCTCTTTCTTTTCTTACCTTTCAAGAAGTTTAGGTTGTTCAAAATATCATTGGAACTCTCTTTGTTCGAAAGTAAGAGTAGAACTCCTTCACCTTCCTCATTAATTTTTTTCATTGCATCAGAGAAAGACCATCGACTCCCAAATTCATTTATTCCCATGATGTCATGGAGGGAGTTTGTTTGATGAACTCTTACCAGGACTTCCTTGTCTTTAGATGGATTTCCTTTAACTAATGCTAAGTGAACATCGTTGGTAATGGCATCACGATAGGCGCTTAAGTTAAATTCTCCTAATTCAGTCTTAACTGTCGAGGTATCAATGCATTCCACGCTTTTTTCGCTTATGTTTCTGTAATGAATTAAATCCGCTATGGTCCCGATCTTTAAATTATGTTTTTCTGCAAATACTTCTAAATCTTTTCTTCTGGCCATGGTCCCATCATCGTTCATGATTTCAACAATTACTGCGGAGGATTCAAATCCAGCTAATTTAGCAAGGTCGGTACTGGCTTCCGTATGACCTGCTCTTGTTAGCACGCCACCGTTCTGAGCTTTGAGAGGAAATACGTGTCCGGGCTGAACGATATCTTGATCCGTTGCACCTCTCTTTGCAGCAGCCAGGATGGTTGTAGATCGATCGGCAGCAGAAATACCCGTTGTCACTCCTGTTGCGGCTTCTATTGAACCTGTAAAAGCTGTTCCCAATTCCGTGCCGTTGTGCTTTACCATTTGCTCCAGACCAAGGTCTTCACATTTTTTTTGGTCTAAGGCCAAACAAATCAATCCTCTTGCATGTGTGGCCATGAAGTTTACTGCCTCTGCGCTTACTTTCTCAGCAGCCAGTATGAGGTCTCCTTCATTTTCTCGATCTTCATCATCCATTAATATGACCATTTTGCCATCAGCAATGTCTGCAATAAGTTCTTGAATATTGTTTAGTTCCATTCGTTTTAATATTTTGGAAGTATAGAAAGCTTAAGATCTTCTCCTACGACTTCCTGTTTCTGCAGTTCTAGCTCAATTGTACCTAGATTTTTTAAAGAACTTCCTAATTTAGCAAAATTTAATTTATTGGCACCCAATAATTTTGGAGCTATATAAATAATAAATTTATCTATCAATCTTTCTTCAAGCATACCGTCAACGAGCTTTGGACCTGCTTCCAACATAAGATTATTTATTCCAATATTACCTAAGTGTTTAAGAGTTTCTGTTAAAGATACCCTCCCATTTTCTCCAGATTTTTTAATCACCTCCACATTGTCATACTTCAGGTCATTCTCTGAAGAATTTATAAAAATAATTGTTTTCAAGCCATCTGAAACAATTTTTTTATTACCGGTCATCTGTAACTTACTATCGACCACACATCTAAGGGGCTGTTGGTCTAGTTTTAAGAATTCATCATCATTTATTCTTGCAGTTAAACTTGGATCGTCTGCTAAAACCGTTCCAATTCCTGTAAGTATGGCATCTGAATTTGATCTTAGAATGTGTGCATCACTCCTCGAGGCTTCTGAGGTAATCCATTTGCTCTCCCCATTGCTCAGCGCGATTCCTCCATCAAGCGAACAGGCTATCTTGCAAGTTACGTAAGGCCGTCCTTGATTAATTCTGGTAAAGAAACCCGTGTTCAGATTAATGGCTTCGTCATTCAACAGACCAACCTCAACTTCAATATTGGCTTTTCTCAAGGCTTCAAGCCCTTCTTGTGAAGTGTCTTCTTGCGCAATGTATACCTTTTTAACCCCTGCTTTTATGAGAGCGTTGCTGCAAGGCGGAGTCCTTCCTGTCGTACTGCAGGGTTCTAATGTTACGTAAACTTTGCTGTGTTTAAGAAGTTCTTCTGCTTTTTTACCATGCAACTCCCTGACATTTTCAATGGCATTAACTTCTGCGTGGTTGTGGCCAACTTTTACGTGCCAACCTTCACCTATTATTTTATCGTCTTTAGTTATCACGCAACCCACCATAGGATTTGGGCTTGTCGTGTAGATACCTTTTTTTGCTAACTCAATAGCCCGTCGCATATGCTCTTCAGGCAGAGTCATGCTAATCGCTTGTCAGTTTTTCAACTTCCTCGCTGAACTCCGTTATGTCTTCAAATCTCCTGTAAACCGAAGCAAATCTTATGAAAGCAACTTCGTCTATCTTTCTAAGATTTTGCATCACCACTTCACCAATAAAACGCGAAGGAATTTCTCTCTCTCCCGAAGATCGAATGTCCTTTTTTATGTCTTCAATTAAAGTCTCAATTTCTTCCTCTCCAACAGGTCTTTTTTCCAAGGCTCTGTACAAGCCTTCTCTAAGCTTCTGTTCATTAAAAGGCTCTCTGGTATTGTTTTTTTGTTTGATAACTTTTGGCATTAGCAGTTCAGCCGTTTCAAAAGTTGTGAAGCGTTCACTGCAATCCGGACACTCACGTCTTCTTCTAATCTGAAGTCCTTCCGTTATCAATCTTGAATCAATAACTTTGGTGTCTGAAAAACTGCAGTAAGGGCAATGCATAACAGTTTAGTCGTAAACGGGAAATTGAGAACAAAGATTCATAACTTTATCTTGTACTTCTTTAATGACACTGTCGTCATTCATGTTTTCAATGATGTCACAAATCCAAGTCGCTACTTCAGAAACTTCTGCTTCCTTGAATCCCCTTGTAGTGGCAGCAGGCGTTCCAATTCTTAACCCACTTGTAACGAAAGGTGATTGAGGATCGTTAGGTACCGCATTCTTATTAACTGTAATGTTGGCTCTTCCTAACGCAGCATCAGCCTCTTTACCTGTGATCCCTTTATCAATAAGGTCAACTAAGAACATGTGGTTTTCAGTGCCATTTGAAACGATATTTATTCCTCTCTCCATAAATGTTTTAGCCATTTTTTTTGCATTTAATTTAACTTGCGCCTGATAGTCTTTAAAGGAGGGTTCCAAAGCTTCTTTAAAACAAACAGCTTTTGCAGCAATCACGTGCATCAAAGGTCCTCCTTGAGTTCCAGGGAAAATAGCCGAATTTAATTTTTTATGTAGGTCTTCATTTTCTTTTGCCAAGATAAGTCCGCCCCTTGGTCCTCTAAGCGTTTTATGAGTGGTGGTTGTCACGACATCAGCAAAAGGTATAGGGGAAGGGTAGTGCCCAGCCGCTACCAATCCTGAGACGTGAGCCATGTCCACCAAAAGGTATGCACCAACTTCGTCTGCAATTTCTCTAAATTTTTCCCAATCTACAATTCCAGAGTACGCAGAGAATCCTGCAACTATCATTCTAGGGTTGTGTTCTTTAGCCAGTTCTTCTACTTGTTTGTAATCCAGTTCTCCTGTTGTGGGATCAAGACCGTATTGAAAAGCGTTGTAAGTTTTCCCAGAAAAATTAACTTTAGCTCCGTGTGTGAGATGACCACCATGATCCAAACTCATGCCCAGGATGGTATCGCCTGCTTCGCACAATGCTAAATAAACTGCAGAATTTGCACTGGCTCCTGAATGAGGTTGAACGTTGGCATAGGCCGCACCATAAAGTTCTTTTGCTCTTTCTATGGCAAGCGATTCAGCAACATCAACGTATTCGCAACCGCCATAATATCTTTTTCCAGGATAACCTTCGGCGTATTTATTTGTCAGGACAGAACCTTGCGCTTCAAGCACTCTTTTGGACGTGTAGTTCTCTGAAGCAATCAACTCTATATGATCTTCTTGTCTTCTAACTTCGTTTGAAATGGCACCCCACAAATCTGGATCATAATCTTGAATAGACTGATTACTTTTGAACATATTTTTTCTAAATTATATTGTTTGGGCGTTATAAATAATTATACAGAAGTAGCCAAAGTTCTCATTGGTTAATTTATGCCTTTTTAGTTTTTATAGCGCTTTTTCTTCCTTCATTCACTTCTGAGCAGACAATACAAATTCTGCCATCGCAACCGTGTGCCGTGCAGTGTTCCCTACCGTAGTAAATTATTTGAATGTGTAATTTATTCCAGTTCTCTTTAGGAAAACCTTTTTTTAGATCAAATTCAGTTTGTTTAACGTTTTTCCCTTTGGTTAATCTCCATCTTTGAGCCAATCTGTGCACGTGCGTATCGACAGGAAACGCAGGATGATTAAAGCCTTGGCTCATTACAACCGATGCTGTTTTGTGACCCACTCCTGGTAAGTTTTCAAGGGCTTCGTAATTTTCTGGAACCTCCCCCTCGTGTTCATCAATGAGCATTCTAGAGAGAACGCTTATTGCCCTCGATTTCTTTGGCGACAATCCACAAGGTTTAATTATCCTTCTTATTTCTTCAGTATCTATCAATACCATGTCTTCAGGATTATCCGCTAGGTCAAAAAGTTCTGGAGTAACCAAATTAACCCGCTTATCGGTACACTGAGCCGAAAGAAGAACTGCAATTAAAAGGGTGTAATTGGAATCATGATCAAGAGGGATGGGCGTATCAGGATACATTTCATGCAACCTATTATTAATGTGTATAAAGCGCTCTGCTTTGTTCATTGATTGTCCGTTTAGTTAGATTCGTCTATATTACTTCAATCATGATTAAGAAGAGAATCGAAAAAGTTTTAATATTTCTTAAAGAAACGCTGATCGTCGAAACCGAGGATGCAAGAGAGATGTTGAAAGTGTATTACGATTACACAAAAGGAAACGCTTCTGAAGAAGAGGTCGAATCTGCAAACAAACAACTCAACAAGCTTCTTAAAGATCTTAGCTTTGGACTGTTAGCATTAATTCCTTTAGCTCCAATAACAATACCGATGATAGCTAAGTTCGCAACCAAGAATGGCATCGACATCTTGCCAGACTGGTTTAAAGATTCCTTAAAATAGTTTTTATTATTTTTTTAAAAAATTAAGTTAAAGATTTCTTTTAGAAGTCTTATAGAAGAGAAAAATTCCAGATAGAGCGCTAACGAGTGCAAACAAAGAAAAAATCTTTAAGAAAATATTTCCAATGTTGTCTCTCTCTTGCCAGTCCATAATATGCAGTCCCCACATGAGGTCCCACATCCTCCATTGATCCGAGCGAATGGCAAGTATCTCTCCTGAAAATGGTTGCATGTAAACGTTCATTCTTTCATCCTCTTTTGTAGAGGAACTTATTTTGTATAAAGGAAGAGGGCGCCCACGGTATTCAGCTCCATCGGACTCTTCTTTAATTTCTGTGATGGAAAGAGGTTTAAGAAAAGTTTTGGATAAAACTATTTCTTTTGCCAATCCGAATGAAATCTTCTCAACAACGCTTCCGTCTTTATTGTAATAGTAAGTAGTGTCTTCTTTTACAACAGCAAACACATATTGATCCAGTCTTCTTACAAGCGTAATTTTTTTTGCATCATTAAATGAAACGGCATTAATTATTGTTTCATCAAAAGGTTGCACCTTTTTTAACAGATGCTCACCCCTTACATTTTCAATTTTATTAAAGGAAAAATAAATTCCAGACACCGTCCACAACAAAAGCTGAACGGAAACAAGCAAACTAAAATACTTGTGTAATTTCCTGTAGAAAGCACTCATTTTTGAGTGTCAAAATTTCTTATAGAGAAGACTGCAGTCTGGATTGAATGATCGCATTCGCTTCGGACATAATGTTGTCCATTAATTCTTGAACCGTTGGTACATCACTTATCAGTCCGGCAACCATTCCACAAGACCAAGCTCCTGCTTCCGGCTCACCATTGATCATGACTTTGGGGTATACGCCCGCAACTTCGTCGACAATATCTTCAAATTTCAGTGAATCACCCAACTCTTTTTCCTTGGCCATCAGTCTTTCAACGGCCGGGTTGTTTAAAACTCTTTCGGTGTTTGTGAGAGAGCGCATGATAAGGCGAGTATCTAACTCACTTGCGTTTACGATTGCTTGTTTTACATTGTCATGAACAGGCGCATCTTGTGTAGCAATAAAACGCGTACCCATGTTCATGCCTTCTGCACCCAATGCCATGGCCGCAACTAAGCTTCTTCCATCTGCCATTCCGCCTGAGGCCACAAATGGGATGTCCAATTCATCAGCTGCTCTGGGCAACAATATGAAATTTGGTATGTCGTCTTCACCAGGATGTCCCCCGCACTCAAATCCATCAACGGATACGGCATCGCATCCTATGTCTTGTGCTTTTAAAGAGTGCCTCACCGATGTACATTTGTGAATAACTTTAATGCCAGCTTCTTTCATTGCAGGCATGTAAACCGCAGGATTTCTTCCGGCCGTCTCTACCACTCTCACGCCAGTTTTTATAATCACTTCTATTAAACCTGGGTAATCAGGAGGTGTAAGACCAGGCAAGAAAGTAAGGTTTACGCCGAAAGGTTTATCGGTTAATGCTTGGCACTTTATAATTTCTGCTTCTAATTTCTCAGGCGTTCCTTGAGTTAAGCCAGTGATGATTCCAAGTCCACCTGCATTTGATACGGCAGCAGCTAATTCTGCAAAGCCTACAAAGTGCATTCCGCCTTGAATGATTGGGTGTTCAATTCCGAATAGTTCAGTAATTTTTGTTTTCACGTTTTCTCCTTAAAATTTATTGATTAAGTTTATCTTGCTTATGTCTAGTTAGACCAGTAAATATATTCATCACCTTCCTCATAATCTTGTCCATCGTACTTATCTATCATAATAGAAGCTTCATAGGAGGACGGAAACAAAGGTTCCTTTTGCTCGGAATTAAATTTTGCTAATAGCTCTTCAATTAATCTCGCTTCTTTAGGATAGCTTTCAATGAGGTTATTTTTTTCTAATGGATCTATGGAAGTATCAAATAACCAGCGCATATTTTCTTTTTTACTAATTATGTATTTCCAATTTTCATGTAGGACTGATTGATGGTTTCCGGATCGCCAAAAAAGGGTTTTATGCGGCTGTGAAGATGTTTGCTTTTTTATATGCGGCAACAAGTTTACTCCATCTAATTCATTATCATTCGACGATTTAGTTTTTGCGGCTGAAGCAATAGTAGAAAAAATATCAAAATGATGAATAGCACTATCGGATCTTTGTCCGGGACTAATTTCATCAGGCCAACTAACGATAAAAGGTACTCTTATTCCCCCTTCAAAAAAACTTATTTTCCATCCTCTGAAAGGCTTATTTATATCTTCTAATTCAATGTAATTAGCTCCACCATTGTCACTGGTAAATACGATCAAAGTTTTGCCATATATATCTAGATCTTTTAACTTCTTAACAACCTTTCCGACACTTCTATCCAGTGCAGCTATCATCCCTGAGTAAACTTGAAGATTATGTCCTGACATGTGACTCATTCGATCTACATCACTGCGTAAAGCTTGGAGTGGATTGTGGATTGCCCAATGGCTCAAATATAAGAAAAATGGTCTATTCTTATTTTTTTCAATTACTTTTATTGCTTCGTCAGTATAGTAATCTGTAAGGTATTTATCTGGTGCGAATAAATCTCCTTCATTAAACCTTGCTGAGTATTGACCCATACCCCAAACCATCTTATCGATGGCTGTATCAAACTTGGCATTAACGATATCTGGATGATCTTCAGGTAAATATAGTGGTCCAACCATAGACAAAGAGTCTTGAAAGCCTTGGCTTAGAGGATCCATGCCATTGGCCTGGCCAAGATGCCATTTTCCTATGTGGGCTGTATAATATCCTGCATCTCGCAGAACCTCTGCAATGGTAATTTGTTCGGTAGGCATTCCCTGTTCCATGAAAGGAGGTAAGTTTGTTGCCACTTCTCTATCAATCCTATCTTTAAGTTCTGAGTCATCTTCTTCTGCAAGCCAATTTAAAATCATCCTTCCAGCCTCAGGAACGGGGGTAAATTCAAACCCAAATCTTGTTGGATACCTTCCTGTCATTATTGAGGCTCTAGATGGAGCACAAGTTGCATTAGCAGCATAACCTCTAGAAAAGAAGATACCACTATTTGCTAACGAATCTATATGAGGAGTTAGGAGAGATCCATCTGCTGCTCCACCATTATGCAAAGATATATCGTTATAACCCATGTCATCGGCCAAAATTAAGATTATGTTTGGTCTATCATCTTGACTGACAATCTCTGGACCTTCGGACCAAGAGGTTGGAATGTTTTCTTGTACAGGCGTATTAGCTATCTTTGGTATGGACCAAAGAAGAATATTTACTTTGTATTCCCAAATTAAAAATCCTGAAATAACAAGTATCGGTAAAATATAAGATAGCTTTTTAATCATTTCTTAAATCCACGATGATTCCTTCATTTGGGTTGATATTTCCCGCAACTACTTCTTGATAAGTATCAGTAAAATTTTCTAATCCAGAAATCTTTTTTACCTTCATCCAGTCTCTGCTTTGCTGCGCTCTTGCAGCCATGAATGTATTTGTTCTTTCTGCATAGCCATCATGACCCCAGTCTCCAACGCGTTTTTGAATATGAGCTGGAGCAAAAAAGAATTCGGTTCTTTCTTGTAATTCCGCTTGAGCAAGTGCTTCATCGACAGATCCTCCTTTATCCCAATGGGTCATTCCTACTGTAATGCATTTGAGCATGTTATCTCCCAGAGAGCTTTGAACTGATGATAGGACTGCTTGGTTACCAGACATATCGACCATTACAGAAGAATCATTACTTAAGCTGCCTAAATCATCGTAGGATATAACTTGGTCATAACAGCCTAAATTTTCTACAAATTCGACATTATTTTTTGAAGTTAAACCAATTATCTTTGGTGAATCATCTGTTTCTGCTAATCCTTGAGCCAGTCCTATGGCTGTCTTGCTTGAAGCGCTTACGATTATGATTTGAGATGCGCCGTCATAAGATTGAACCGCTAACGCATCACATAAACAAAAGGCAGTTATATGTAGAGGGAAGAGCAAGGCCCTAATATTATCCATAGAAGCATCATAATTTTCTTCAGAATTGAGTCTTACATAATTGTTATAAACAGGAGGTAGTTCTTGTCTGTGTTCTTTGCCGTCGCTGAAAGACTGAGGAGAGACTTTTATAGGTTTAACAATTAAATAGTCTGCCGGTGGAAAATAACCAAAAACTCTTTCGCCTTGTTCAATCGCTTTATTGTTAGACGTGACTACTTCAGCAAAACCCCAAACAGGAATGCACCCCCACGAATTTTCTGAATTATCAATCGCAGGAAAGAATTGCCAATAGCCTATCGTGTCTCCTGCAACTCCGTAGGTGACGTTATTGGCGGTAAAAGAAAATTTCTCGATTTGCAGAAGAACTTCACCATCTTGAATGTCTTCCTCAAGTTGCTCCAAGACAATTCTAGATTGAGTAAGATCATTTTTTAGAGTTTGTAACTGTTGCATGGTTTGCTCCTAACTTTTCTCTCTCATCGAGAGTACTAGAAATATGATTAATAAAATAGTTACATACGGAGCGCCTTCAGCCCCCGGGGTAATTCCAGATGTGTAAACGCCGCTGTCATGAAGCGATTTTCCTAGCAAAGGATATATAATTTGCCTTCCACCCCATTCAATTAACCAAAAGATAAACATTAAAGGTATTAATGATTTATATCTAAAAATAACAACCCAACAAACCCCACAGAAGATAAGTTGTGCATATCCCATTAGAGAAAAAAATAAATACACCAGAGGCATAGGATCAGGTTCACCAGATAAAACTATAAAGTTTGCTATCTCATGCACCCCATATTTCTCGAAGAATGTATGAAGAATTGATCGCCAAGTCATTAAACAGACGAAGGCAATGAAAAACCATAAGCCAGCTTTATTGCCTTTGTATATATTATCGGCAGGGGAAGGGAATAAATTGAAATTAAACGTTTTTATAATTTTATATTTCCTAGTTTTGAACATGTTTCATTAAATTCCTTGATAGTATCATCAATAATTTCTTTAGCTGATTTCACTCCATCGATCAGACCAACAGACTGACCTGAAAGGGCAGGTGCTGCATTCATGTCCCCTCCAAAGTAGAGATCTTGTATTTTACCCATTGCAGACATATCCATCTCTCCTGCTTCTAAAATATCTTTAGTAAAGTCTGTTCGCAAAGCTCTTATTACTGGCTTAGAAGTTTTATTTAAAACCCAAGTTCCATTTATAGATGATTCAAATATTTGATTCTTAAAATTTTCGTGAACCGGACTTTCTTGACTCGATACAAATCTAGTTCCCATCTGTATTCCCTCTGCTCCAACAGCAAATGCAGCTGCCATGCCTGCACCATCAGCAATCCCTCCTGCAGCAATAATAGGAAGATCAATTTCTTTTCTTATGGCTTGAATAAGAACAAAGAGACCAACTTCTTCTGGGCTTTTGAATCCACCGCCTTCAGTCCCTTCCACCACAAGCCCGTCAACTCCACAGTTAGCTGCTTTTAAGGCACCTTGAACACTGGGAACAGCATGGTAAACCGTAATACCTGCATACTTAAGGATGTCTATATATTTAGAGGGATCTCCTGCTGAAGTGGTGACGAACTTCACGCCATGTTGAACACAAAACTCAACCATACTTTCATCCCTTAGAAAGAGAAGCGGTAGGTTTACTCCAAAAGGTTGATCCGTTAGTTCAGACATCTTTTCAATTTCAGCCTTGCAGTTCTCTACTTCTCCAGAAGAAGTTTCAATAACGCCAAAACCTCCTGCATTGCAAACAGCTGAAGCCAATTGGCTCCTTGCTATCCAGCCCATAGGTGCTTGAATAATTGGGTATTTGGAACCTGTGTGTTGTGTAACTCTGTTCATTTAATTCTCCTTAATAAAATTAATTAATAGCTCCGATAGCTCTTTAGGTCGACTCCATTGATAAAAGTGACCGCCACCAATATGTGGAGCACTTTTTGCATTAGGACACATCTCGAGAACATCCTTTTCTATTCCATTTGTTACAGGATCGTCCCCAGCAAAAACACTCAGAAAAGGTTTGTCCCAAGTAGAGAAAAATTCTCTTGCCTTTCTTTGTTCTTCTAGTGATTGATCGGGAATTGTTGGTACATGACTCGGCATGGCTCTAGGACCCATTTTGTAACTTGGATCTGGATATGGAGCCTCATAAATTTTAGCGATATCGGACTTAAATGGAGATGCGCTGTATTTTCCAATAAGTATAAAAAAATAATTTAGAACTGCAGATACCACTGACCTCTTATCCATTACCATGGATTGCATGAAACCTATGGGCAGGTCTTCCGTATCCCAACAAAATTTTTGCCAGTACATGAATTTTAATACAGGGTGGGTTTTCCCACTATCCATTTGGTATAATTGCTTTGACATAGAAGGGAGGGTCAGCTTTATATTGCTCTCCTTAAAAGCTTTCATTTCTTCTATAACCTCTTCTGATATATCAGGATTATAAGGAAGCCCTGTATTGCCCATTGAAACCCTAGTGAATCTGTCTGGCTCTCTTGCAACTATTCTTAATCCAATTAAACCACCCCAGTCCTGACCGAAGAAAGTTACATCTTGAAAATCATTGGCATTTAGCCAATCAACCATCCAATCCACTTGATTCTGGTAGCTGTAATCATCTCTAGAAGCAGGCTTATCAGATTTTCCATAGCCAGGTAAATCAGGAGCGATAACTCTTATTCCTGCTCCAGTTAGAAAAGGTATCATTTTTGAGTAGAGGTGGCACCAAACTGGCTGACCATGCATTGCTAACAAAATAGGTCCGTCTCTAGGCCCTTCATCTATGTGATGTATTCTCAGATCTGAACCGTCTTTGGTCTTTATGTTCGTGTAATGTGGTTCGTAAGGAAAATCAGTTATTCCTTCAAATCTCTCGTCTGGTGTTCTTAGTATCTTCATATTATTTCTTCAGTAGTAGTTTTTCGCATCCCGTACCTTTAATTAATTCATGAACTCTTTGTTGGTCGTGATCTGTTAAAGAATAAAATTCTTGGTTAATCCATTGCAAGCATTTCCCCTGATAATTAAAAGTTTTTTGGGTCCACTTAGCATTATCGATTTGTGCTTCCCATTCTTCTTCCCCCTTTTCCAATGCATTTCTATTTGCTAAGAGGGCAGGTACATATCCTCTACCAAGTTCTGTAAGCAATTCTCTCATGCTTTCAGGGAGCGACTCCATCTCCGTCCAAGGGTTGTTCTTAGGATTGAGTCCTGATAAATCTTCCATGCTATTAATCCAAGCAACGGTTCGCAGCGATATTTCATGGGCTAGCTTTCTAGAGGTAGGGTCAAAACCTATTAATTGCGTCAGTTGACCATAGATTGCAAAATCTGATGAGCTGGGTCTTTTGCCAAGTAAAAAAGGTAAATTTTGAAGATGGTCTTCCATAATTTTTAAGAAACGCTTGTAGCTTTCTTCAATGATGGGTGCAGTTGTGTCGTTTGAGCCAACCACCCAAAGTCTTTCTATTTGCCTTGGTCCAATGTAATTCTTAAATACTTCCCAGTTTTCAGGAGCGAGATTTACATTACTGTTCAGGGGTAATAATGAGGCAGCATTATCGGCATCTTCTTCAAAGTGCCACCTGTAGTGGAACATATACTTTGTGACCCATTCGTCACCAAAATCTTCCAGGAGATAATTAAGAAAGCATAAAGCGGGGTCACTTGGAATAACACTCCTGCCTTCAAACTCTTTTTCAAGACGTCTAATTATAGGCGTAGAATCGGTAACCGTTTTAAGTTCACCTTTTTCATTGCGCATAATAAAAGTTGGAAGAAGAACCGGCTTCGGAACTTCTATGCCTAACTCTGCCAAGATTCCTTCGCCTAGAAGTAATTGACCAGGATCGCCCCAGATAATTTCATAAGGAATGCTTCGATACCTAAGCAAAGCGATCATTTTCCTTGTATAAGGCGAAGGTGGTGCGCCAATAAGAGTAACTTTTTCTTTGGATAGCATTTTATGAGTCCTTATAGATGTCTTCCACGGAAGTTTCGATGTTTAGTTGACCTTCAAGACCCGCCGCTCTGTGTTGAGCGCTTTCTATGTAATCAGGATCCATGATCATTTCTAACATGGCCTTTCTGGAAGGGTACATAGCTATGGCAACTTTGTCCCAAAGGTCTTCAACTTCTCCCAGCATCAATCTATCAACGTTGCCTCCGAAAATTGGCTTAGCACCAACTTTAGTTAGGTGATCTATAACTTCCTGACCGTAAATAGCGTAAGCCTCTTCTCCTGTTAGGTCTGTTTCTCTTTTATCTGGATACTGAGCTTTGTCTTTAAATTTTAGAAGATTAACCATAAATATTGGCTTATCTTCTCCTTGGTTATTGAACTCTTTCATTTGAGCTTCATTAGGCATTACAGCATTTTTAACTTCCATAAACTTCTCCAATTTTATTGACACATATTATGACAATAGTTTATCTTTGTCTAATGCAAGCATTAAAAACAGACACAAACCTAGAGAGGGACGGAAGAAGACTAAGGAGTTCTAATAGTCAGGACATAATAGTTGATGCCATGATGAAGATTATTAAAAAAGGAGTTCTGGAGCCTACTGTTCAACAAGTTGCTGATCATGCTGGAGTAGGTATCAGGACGGTCTTTAGGTTAGTTAAAGATAAAGAAACACTTTTTTCAAAAATGGATGAGAAAGTAAAAGAATCACATTATGAACTTTTTAAAGCCACACCATCAGGGACTTTAAGAGAAAGAATTGAAGGTCTTATGGAATTAGAATCAACTGCATTTGAAGATAATATTGAGTTTATCAAAGCAACTCTGGCAAACAAATGGAAATACAAAACCCTTGAAGAGAACTACAAGAAAAATCAACTAAAAATTAAACAACTGATGTTCAGGTCAATTCCTGAGATAAATCAACTTGCCTCAAACTCTCAAGAATTCTTAACAGCGATTAATTCACCTAATTTTTGGATAGAGCTTAGAGAGAATCAATCCCTCTCTGTTGCAAGAGCAAAAGAAATAAAAGTAGTTGAATTTAAGAAGGCATTTGTTTTATAGAATTCGGCCTAAATTTATGACGAGCTCTTTGTTAATCTTTACACTATTAATATGAAATATTTTTTAGCTTTACTGGGTTCGATGGCAATAGTTGTTGCTGTTTATCTTGCCGGAGTTCAATTGGATTGGTATGGGAATCTTGAATCTGCCGGGACCTCGGTTGATGATGTGTACCCAATAGAGTTGATTGAAAAAAAGGCAAAGGCTCAAGAAGATTACTTCCCGGGATCAAAACAGATTTTATTTGGTGATACACATGTCCATACTTCCTACTCTACAGATGCTTTTCTATGGAGCTTGCCCATACTAAACGGGGAAGGTCCTCACCCTATATCAGATGCTTGTGATTACGCTAGATTTTGTTCTGCCCTAGATTTTTGGGTGACAACGGATCACGCAGAAGCTTCTACACCAAGAAAATGGCAAGAGATAAAAGAGGCAGTAAGACAATGCAATGCTCCTGCGGATGAAAAAGATCCTGATATGGTTACTTTCTTAGGATTTGAGTGGACCCAAGTAGGACCAAAAGCAAATGAGCACTTTGGCCACAAGAACGTTATGTTTTTAGATATTGAAGAAGGTAAGACCCCAAAAAGGCCAATTGGTGCAGGCGGTCTGGCTTCCGTAGGAATGAGACAATCTTTGGCTTCAAATGCCCAACAATTTAAATTAACGGCTGTTTTAGATTTTAAGAATCGTCATCGTTACTTTAATTTTATCGAGTTTGGAAAAGAGTTAACAGGAATTCCTTACTGCGATGAAAATATCAGTTCAGAACTGTTGTCACCAGATTGTTACGAGAGTGCCGATACGCCTCAAGATCTTTACAGGAAGCTTAATGAATTAGACCTACCTGCAATAGTCATTCCACATGGGAATACTTGGGGATTTTATAGCCCTCCAAACATTTCTTGGGACAAGCAATTAACCAAAGATTTTAACGACGACAACTTGCAAATTCTTATTGAGGTCATGTCAGGTCATGGAAACTCAGAAGAATATAGACCATGGAGGGCGGCTACAGAAAATGATGATGGATCCCTTTCGTGCCCAGAGCCAACAAATTCCTATCTTCCTAGTTGCTGGAAAGCTGGAGAAATCATTGCAAAGAGATGCTTAGCTGAAGGAATAGATGTTCTTGAATGTGCTGAAAGAGAAAAAGAAACACGATTTAATTATGCAAATATGGGAGCTGGAGGTTTTCACTCTGTACCTGGAGTTGAAATAGAAGATTGGCTTGATTCTGGGCAATGCAAAGATTGTTTCATTCCTTCTTTTAATTATAGACCGGGTGGTTCTGCCCAATACGCTTTGGCCATAAGTAATTTTGATGAAGAAAAAGTAAAGAGATTTAATTTTGGTTTTATTGCCTCTAGTGATAATCATCGTGCTCGTCCAGGAACGGGTTATAAAGAAATTGACAGGTTTGTTACCACTGAAGCAAATGGAGCAACCAGTGCTTACATAAGTGAAATACTTTTCCCAATGGAAGAGCCTTTGGCAGAGCCGTTATTTATTGCTACAGAAGATCTGCAGAATCAAAGAACAGGATTTGATATTTTTGAAGCTGAAAGGCAAGCCTCATTTTTTACAACCGGAGGCTTGGCCGCTGTTCATTCTGAAGGAAGAGATCGTCAGGCCATTTGGGATGGCATGAGACGCAAAGAAACTTATGGGACCAGCGGGGACAGAATATTGCTTTGGTTTGATTTAATTCAAGAAAACAAGATCATCCCTATGGGAGGTGATTCTGTTCAATCCAATAATCCACAATTTATTGTAAAAGCCCTCGGGGCATTTGAACAAAAACCAGGCTGTCCTGATTATTCATCTACAGAATTATCCAACGAAGACATAAAGAATATTTGTAAAAATGAGTGCTACAACCCCTCTGATACAAGAAAGAAAATTTCTAGAATTGAAGTCATAAAAATAACTCCACAAGTATATCTGGGAGAAGATGTGAATGGCTTAATACAAGATGTTTGGAAAAGTTACGATTGTCCTGCAAGTAGTGAAGGGTGTGAAATATCATTCACTGATGAAGAATTTGAAACTTTAGCTCGTGATAGTTCTTACTACGTCAGAGCAATTCAAGAGCCATCTGCCTCCATTAATGCTAAAAATCTGAGGTGCACTTACAACGAAAAAGGTGAGTGTGAGAAAGTAAACATATGCAATGGAGATTTTAAAACAGCCAAAGAAGATGATTGCTTAGCTTCGTCTGAAGAAAGAGCTTGGTCTTCTCCAATATTCATAAATTATGATTTATAACAAACAGGTAATAATAGACAGCTTACCTAAAGGCAAGTTGGTAGAGGAAGATTATAAAATAATAGAGACCCCAGTTCCTGAGTTAAAATCAGGTGAGGTGCTTGTTAAAACGATAGCTTTTGCAATCACTGCTGGTACAAGAGCTGGTTTGCAAGGCAGCGCGAGTTACGCTGGTGCTCCCACCACAGGAATAGTTATGAACGCCACTGGTATTGGAGAGATTATCCAAAGTAGCGATTCACTTTACCCCGAAGGCAGTAAGGTTCTCACTCAAACGGGTTGGCAAAGTTATTCCGTTCAGAAATCAGAATCTCTGACGCCAATACCAGAAGACATTGATCCTTCTTTGTATTTAGGTCCATTGGGGATTAATGGTTTGACTGCATATTTTGGTTTACTGGAAGTAGGAAATGCCTGCGAAGGAGATACTGTTATGGTTTCTGCAGCAGCAGGATCAGTGGGACATATGGCAGGGCAGATGGCTAAGATTAAAGGTTGCAGCGTGATCGGAGTCTCCGGTGATGATAAAAAATGTAAAACCTTAGTAGATGACCTTGGTTTTGATCAGGCGATCAATTACAAGGATGCGAATTTCAGACAATCCCTTAAGGATGCGACGCCCAATGGTTTGGATGTCTATTTTGATAATACAGGCGGTATGATACTGGGGTCTGCGTTATTTAGAATGAATCCTGGAGGCAGAATAGCTTGTTGTGGTGTCGTCTCACAATACGATACTGACTCCCCTGAGCCTGGTCCTAGAGGAATACCGGGTTTGCTAATAAACAACCGAATAAAAATGCAAGGTTTCCTGGTGTTCGATTTTATTGAACAATACGATCAAGCAAGTTCCGAAATCCTTAAATGGATAGAATCAGGAAAATTAAAAATACTCACAGATGAAGTGAAAGATTTAGAGGCTGCTCCAAGAGCATTTGTTGATCTTTTAGCAGGCGGCAACATAGGAACTCGGATAGTCACACTCTAACCACGTTTCGATGATTAAAGCATTCAAGAATTTTATGACCAGAAGCCTGGTCTTCTCCTATTTGGTACACAAAAGCTAATTAGAAACTTTAGATTATTAGATGGTGTCCGCCGTCCATTAGCATGGTTTCTCCAGTGACAACTTTATTAGTGTCTATAAAGCTGTAAATGCCTTGAGCTACCTGTTCAGGAGTGACTGTTAGACCAAGCGGGGTATTTTTAGTCAGATTTTCTAAAGCGGCATTATACATACCATCTCCCATGCCTTTTCTTAACCATTCTCCTTGAATAAAACCGGGACAAATAGCATTAACCCTTATAGGACCAAGATTTCTTGCCATTGATTTAGTCATGGTATTTAAAGCTCCTTTGGAGGAGGCGTAAGCTAGGCAGCTTCCTACGCCTTTTATGCCTGCTATTGAAGAGATATTAACAACACTCGGGTTATCACTAGTCAGAAGAGATTCTTTGCATGCTCTTACCATTTGGAAGGGCCCAACAACATTCACTTTATAGATATGAAGAAAATCTTCTGCATCCAATCCATCCAAATCACCATGATCAAAGACAAATTTAGTGGTGCCAGCATTATTAACTAACGCATCAATTCTGCCCCATTTTTTTAACGTTTGTTGTGCAGTATTCACGCAAGCATCATCATCAGAAACATCAGCTGATATAGCTAGTGCCTCCACACCAAAGGTTTCACATTCTTTTACGATTGAATCAGCATCTTCTATTGAGCTGGTACACGTAACGGTCACGTTCCATCCTTTTGAAGCTAAGAGTGTTGCGGTTGCAGCTCCAACTCCTCTACTTCCACCGGTGACTATTGCAACAGGATTCGTATTCATATTTAAACTCCTTCTTTATTTCCAAAAGTTGAGGGTGAAGAAAAACCTCATTGTGAGGGTTCAACTTCTGGATTATCTGTAACTCCATCCTCTTTTATATTCACTATATTAGGCGGTACGTCTGCAGTAAAGACATCTCCATCAGTTTGATACACAAGAACACGCCGCATTGTAGAATCTTTAGACAAAAATAAACTATTGTCATAATATATTTCAGTGAGATTGGAGAAGTTTAAGAGCTGTTAAACCTTTAATAATTCAATAAAGAGCAAACAAGATTTAAAAGAAAAAATTATGAAGATTTTAGTTAAAATATTATTAGCATTATCCATTATTGGCATAACGACTTTTGTGCTAATACAAGTTCCTGCAGTTCAAGATAGGATTATGACATCTGTTGTTTCTGGAATGACTAATGCTTCTAATAACCTTCCTCAAGAAGACGCATTGACTGCAGCAGTTTGTGGATCAAGATCTCCAATTCCCAGCCCAGGAAGAGCTGAGACATGCATCCTTATAAAGGCTGGAAGCGATGTTTTTGTTGTAGATATAGGGGCAGGGAGCTCTAATAATTTACGCAGTTGGAATATTGACTTTGGTGAAATTAATGCCGTCCTTTTGACCCATCTGCATTCAGACCATATATCCGATCTTCCAAATCTTCATCAGGCAGCTTGGATTATGGAAAATAGAACAGATAAATTAAAAGTTTATGGTCCCGAAGGAGTTTCTCAGGTCACCGATGGTTTTGAGATGGCATATGATCTTGATTATGGTTTTAGAAGTAAGCATCATGGAGAAGCCATAGCACCAAGAAAATATGCTGGCTTTAATACTAATGCTATAGATCTGGATGAACCGGTATTTTTTGATAACGGTGATCTTAAAATTACCGCATTCAAAGTAATCCATGAGCCCATAGAACCAGCTCTGGGTTACAAATTTGAATATAAAGGAAGATCCTTGGTGATTACTGGAGATACCTCATATTCAGAAAACGTGATTAAGGTGTCACAAGGTGTCGATGTTCTTTTCCACGAAGCACAAGCAAATCATATGGTTGATATCATAGAAAACTTTGCCTTACAGAACGGGGCAAAACTTCGAGCTAAACTTATGGCTGACATCAAGACATACCACACAACGTTAATTGAAGCAGCTGATATAGCCAATAAAGCCGATGTTAAAAAATTAGTTTTTTACCACCTAACACCAGCTCCAAGAAATTATTTGACGGAATTGATGTTTGTAAGAGGAGTTAATGAAGTAAGAAAAAATTGGGTTTTGTCCGAAGACGGAACAATGATAGTTTTACCTGTTGGATCTGATCAAATCATCGTGGATACGATGTAAAACTAACCTGAAAGATTAAGCTTGATTAATCTTTTACTGTGACCTAACATTTCGGCCCGAGATAAATAATTTAGTGGTTTTAAAAGGAGAAAATATGCGTAATGCAGTAATAGTAGATAGTGTTAGAACAGGATTGGCCAAATCTTTTAGAGGTGGATTTAACAATACCCGTGCGGACAACATGGCAGCACATTTAGTGAACGCCATCATGAAAAGAAATCCAAGCGTAGACCCTGCTATGGTTGAAGACATAATTCTTGGTTGCGGTAACCCTGAAGGCGCACAAGGACATAATATTGCAAGAAATGTTGCTGTTCTTTCTGATCTTCCAATTACAGCAGGTGGAATTACAGTAAATCGTTACTGTTCTTCAGGTTTAAACTCTATAGCCATGGCAGCAACTCAAATTCAAAGTGGATTTTCTGATTGCATCATAGCTGGAGGAGTGGAATCCATAAGCACCTCACAAGGTCATACCAATATGCACATGTATGTAAATGAAGATTTAGCTGCAGAAGCTCCGGGCATATATCATGCTATGGGAACAACTGCTGAAGCGGTTGCTCATCGATACAACGTATCAAGAGAAGAACAAGACGAGTATGCACTTTCAAGTCAACAACGTTGTGTTGCTGCTCAAGACGCAGGCAGATACGATGATGAGATTATTCCTATGGACACCAAAATGCTCTTAAAGAATAAAGAGACTGGTGCGGAAACTGAAGTTGATGTGACGGTGGACAAAGACGAATGCAACAGACCTCAAACCACACTAGAAGGTTTGGCCAGTTTGAATCCGGTTTTTGATCCTGAAAATGGTTCAGTAACTGCAGGAAATGCTTCGCAGCTTTCTGATGGAGCTTCAGTTACTCTAGTGATGAGCGAAGAAAAGGCTAATGAACTTGGTTTGAAGCCACTTGCTTATTTTAGAGGATTTACAACAGTAGGTTGTCAGCCAGATGAGATGGGAATAGGTCCTGTTTTCTCTATACCTAAACTGCTTGAATCAGCTGGATTAACCGTAGATGATATTGATCTTTGGGAGCTTAATGAAGCTTTTGCTTCTCAAGTTGTCTACATAAGAGATAAATTAAAAATACCTTCAGAAAAGCTGAACATAAACGGTGGTTCAATTGCTATCGGACATCCTTTTGGAATGACCGGATCAAGGCAAGTTGGTCATCTTACTAGAGAGCTAAAACGTACTGGTGGAAAGTACGGAATAGTAACCATGTGTGTTGGTGGTGGAATGGGAGCTACAGGTTTATTTGAAGCCATCCCTGAATAAATCTCTAGTTGTCTAAGGAGAAATGTCCTTGGATGAACACACTTTAATTCAGAAATATTTCTCTGACGTCGGCTCTGCTTTTTTAGCAGAAAAAGGCGTCAGGGTTTCTGTTGGTGATGATGCAGCAATCATTAACAATACCCCTGAAAAAGAATTTGTAGTTTCCATCGATACTTCAATATCAGAAGTTCATTTTTTATCTTCCATGGATCCAAGCGACATAGCTTATAGGTCTGTTGCAATTGCGCTTAGTGATTTAGCGGCATGCGGAGCTTCACCAAGTTGGTTCACATTAGCGCTCACCGTTGAGAGCATTCAAGAAGAATGGATTAAGGGTTTTTGTAAAGGGCTGCAATCCGTATGTGATGAATTTAGAATACCTTTGGTAGGGGGAGATACGACAAAAGGACCATTGTCGATTACAGTTCAAGTAATGGGACATTGCGAAGAAGGATGTTCAATTACTCGGAAAGGAGCTAAAGCAGGAGATGGAATTTACGTTTCTGGTTTTATAGGCAGTGCTTCAAAAGGTCTTGATGATTTAAAAAAAGGATTGGAAGGAACTGATGATATTCTTACTTTTACCCGACCACAAGCCAGGATTAATCTTGGAAAAAACTTAGTAGGAATAGCCACGTCCGCCATTGATATTTCAGATGGACTCGTTCAGGACCTTGGACATATTTGCAGTCAATCCAACTTAGGGTGCGAAGTTTTCTTAAATAAAGTACCAACAAGAAAAAACATACCGTTAACGCATAAATCTATTAACTCTGGAGATGATTACGAGATATGTTTTACTGCGAACGGGTTGAAAGAAAAAATGATTAAATCTGTTTCAGAAGAATTGGGAATTCCAATAACAAAGATTGGTGAGATGACAGAAAAAAAATTCATCAAAGTAATAGACTCGGAAGGCAAAGATATTGAGGTCAATGCTGGATACGACCATTTCTAAAAAAAGAATGAAGTTAAAAAAATTACTCACATTGATATCGCTGGGCTTTGGTTCTGGTTTGTCACCCGTTGCTCCTGGTACTTCAGGAAGCATTTTTGCTTTAGGATTCTACTTCTTTTTTATACATCCTTTTGTTACCAACTTGGTGAGTCTGATGCTTTTGGTGGTGTTATTAATAGGCTCGTTTTTATTGGGAATCTATGCATATCAACAAACTGTAACGGGGGAAGAAGACCCGGGAAGTTTTGTTTGGGATGAATTTGTTGGCATGTGGATAGCCTGTTTACCGATAAGTATTTTCGTAAATTTTGATTTTATCAGTAAAAATAATTGGTGGTTCGTCATGGCTTTTATTTTGTTCAGAGCATTTGATATATTAAAACCAAGGCCCATTAAATACTTTGATGATAAATCAGGGGGCTTTTACGTCATGATGGATGATGTTGCAGCAGGGTCTATTGCAGGCTTAATACTTGCAGTAGAAATTCTTTTTACAATTAATTAATAAGTTCATTGGCAATCAAGTAAAATACGCAAAAATAAGGAGATCAGATTGAGTATAAAAAGATTAGCCAAAGCTAAACTGCCAACCCCATGGGCAGAATTCTCAATTACAGCCTTTGAAGACATGAGTAATGGTGAAGAGCATCTTGCTATATCTTTAGGCAGCCTTGAAGCAGACCCTTTGCTTCGAATACATTCACAATGTTTAACTGGTGACGCTCTGTTTAGCCTGAGATGCGATTGTGGATCTCAATTAGAAATGGCTTTGAAGAAGATAGCTTCTGAAGGAAGCGGTTTAATTATTTATATGGCTCAAGAGGGAAGGGGAATCGGGTTAGGGAATAAGATAAAAGCTTATGAACTCCAAGACAAAGGCTTAAACACCATCGAAGCAAATGAAAGTTTAGGATTTGAAGCAGACGAAAGAAACTATTCAATTTGTGGAGAAATACTTTCTTCTTTGGACGTCTCTTCCGTACGCTTGATGACCAACAACCCTTCAAAGATAGAAGGTTTAATAGCTTCTGGTATTGCAGTTACTGACAGAGTTTCTATAGAAGTTGACCCTTCAGAACACAACAAAGACTATCTGGATGTTAAAGCCGATAAAATGGGCCATCTCTTTAAGAAGTAAAACTAGATATTACTCAGCCTGTCTTTTATAGAATCTAAAACAGCTTCTTTGTTTAATCCCGTCAATACTTTTTGTTGAGTTTGATCCCCGTGATCTATGAATTCATCAGGCAAACCTATAAGAAGAAGGGAGCAGCTGCTGTTAGATTGAGAGACTATTTCTGATACGGCAGACCCTGCTCCACCTTTTATAACGTTTTCTTCCAGTGTAACTACCAACTTGTATTCTTGAGAAATTTGTTTAATTTTTTCTTCATCAATCGGCTTCACAAAATTCATGTCCACGAGTGCAGCATTCATTTCATCAGCTACTTCTAATCCCGTTCCCAAACAATTGCCAAAAGATAGAATAGCTACTTCTTTATTAGAAGTATTTCTTATTTCTGTGCTTTTTCCCAGTTCAATTAAAGCGTCGTCTTTAGAAATTACTTTTCCAGGACCTTTTCCTCTTGGGTACCTCACAGCTACCGGACCTTCGTGTTTAAATCCTGTGTTCAGCATTTTCCATGCTATGTCTTCGTTCGATGGAGTCATTATGACCATATTGGGAACACATCTTAAAAAGGAAAGGTCTAAAGCTCCTTGATGGGTTGCACCGTCTGCACCAATAAGTCCGGCTCGATCAACAGCAAAGAGTACGTCTAAGTTTTGTAGCGCTACGTCGTGAATCAATTGATCATAGGCTCTTTGGAGAAAAGTGCTGTAGATTGCAACAACCGGTTTTAACCCTTCGCAAGCCAACCCTGCTGCAAAAGTTACAGAATGTTGTTCGGCGATTGCTACATCAAAGTATCGATCAGGGAAATCTTTTGAGAACTGCACCATACCGGATCCTTCTCTCATTGCTGGAGTTATGGCCATTAACCTTTCATCTTGTTTTGCCTTGTAACACAGCCACTCACCAAACACTTCAGAATAAGAAGGAGTTGATAACTCTGTATTTTTAGATTCCTGCGCGCTGTCCTTTCTTTTAATTTTATTGATCGCATGGAAGCCTATCTGATCTTTTTCAGCCGGTGCGAATCCTTTCCCTTTCGTTGTTTTGATGTGTAAAAATCTTGGACCTTTAAGGCGTTTAATGTCTTGAAGTATTTTGGTAAGAGCCACAACGTCATGCCCATCAATAGGACCTATGTACTCAAACCCCAGTTCTTCAAATAAAGCTCCAGGAGCAACCATTCCTTTCGCGTGTATCTCTGCTTTTCTAACAAAGGCTCTAGCAGCTGGTACAAATGTTAAAACCGTTTTTCCACCATCTCTTATTTTGTTGTAAGTTCTGCTAGCCCAAATCCTAGAAAGGTAGTTCCTAAGACCGCCGACGTTCTCAGAGATGGACATCTGATTGTCATTCAGAACAACCAATAGATTTTCGTCCATGGATCCTGCATGAGCCAATGCTTCGAAAGCCATGCCTGCTGTCAGGGCGCCGTCTCCTATTATTGCAGTTACATGTTTGTCTTCATTCTTGGCATTTGATGCCGTTATCATTCCTAAGGCTGCACTGATGGAGGTACTGGAATGACCTACACCAAAAGCATCGTATTCACTTTCGAACCTAGAAGGAAAAGGAGCCAATCCATTCATTTGCCTAATGCTCTCCATGGAATCTTTCCTGCCAGTAAGAATTTTATGCGGATAAGATTGGTGGCCCACGTCCCAAACCAATCTGTCTGATGGTGTGTTAAAGACAAAGTGCAAAGCTACCGTTAATTCAATAACTCCTAGTCCAGCCCCAAAATGACCTCCTGTTTGACCTACCGTATAAAGCAAGTATTCTCTTAATTCGTCTGAAACTTTAGGGAGATCTTGCACTGGAAGTTTTCTTAAATCTGAGGGCGTATCAATAGAATTCAGGATCTCTGAATCAGGTTTTTCTGGAGGTATGGAGCTAAAAACTTTCACGCTTAATAATCCCTATTTACTAAATAAGAAGCTAAAAATCTAAGATTTTTTGTATTTAACGTCATTGGTTTTAGAATCTCACACGCTTCGCTTGCGAGCTGTTGTGCTCTGTCTTTAGATTTCTGAACTCCTACCAGCGAGGGATAGGTTAATTTGTTGTTTAAGATATCTGAACCTTGAGGTTTGCCACTTTCATTTGATGTCGATTCGATGTCAATGATATCGTCTTTTATTTGAAAGGCGAGCCCAATTTTCTGACCATACAATCTAAGAATTTCTAAATCTTTTTGATTAACACCGGCTAGCATCCCACCCAGCTCCAATGAAGTCTGTATAAGTCGTCCTGTTTTTTGTTCGTGCATTAAATCTAGATCTTCCAGTAAAAACTCTTTTCCTGATTGAATGTCTTTCATTTGACCTTCAACCATCCCATCAACGCTGCATGCTACGGCAAGTTTCTTCACCATATTTATTTTAATTGAATCCGATAAACCTTCTATTGCACATATCAATTCATACGCCATAGGTTGTAGGGCATCTCCTGCAAGGATTGCAGTTGCTTCGCCATACTCGACGTGGCAAGTTGGTTTGCCTCTTCTTAGATCATCATTGTCCATTGCCGGAAGATCATCGTGAATTAAAGAATAGCAATGGATGAATTCAACAGCGCAAGCCGTAAGATCAGTATCTTTAGTACTAGGCTGACCTAATTCTGAACCCAAGTAGACTAATATTGAGCGGAGTCTCTTCCCGCCGCTTAAAACAGAATAACGGACAGCGTCAACAAGCTTAGAGCCATTGCCTGTAGGAAGGTTATTATTTAGAGATTGATTTACCCGGTCTTGGTATATCTTTAGAACATTTTCAAAGTCAGACATCCTGTAAAGGAACGGTTTTTAGTTCTCCGTTTTCTTCTATAAGCTTTTTGACTTGCAACTCTGCTTTAGAAAGTTGTTCCTGACATTGTCTTGTGAGTTTGATTCCTTTTTCAAAGGATTTTAACGCATCCTCCAGACTGAGATCACCAGATTCTAGCTGTTCAACTATACCTTCAAGATCCGTAAGTGCTTTTTCAAAATTTATATCCGTTTTCTTGTCTGCCATAATTTTTAAGTGTATCAGCTTATAAGTCGTATTCTAAGCCTATGTACGTTTCACGGGGAAGCCCAGGAAAATATCTGTCTCCTCCAAAGGCATTGAAATCTGCCCTCTCTGCATAATCTGTATCGGTTAAGTTGTCCGTTCTTAAATAAAGTGTTGCACGCGGAGACAAGGCAAAGTCTGCTCTGACGTGCATGAGGGTGTGACCTTCGTATTTATGCAAGTTGGCAGCATCGGTAAAATAAGAACCCATGTGCTCAATCTCAAATTCTAAATTAAAGCTTTCATTTACTGCATGCAACCAGAGAACATTCCCCATTATCTTGGGTGCAGTGTCCACAACATTTCCTTGAGCAATACTTTCTCTAGTTGATGTCCCACTGGTAAAGTCATATTTATGGTCTCCGTAGGTAAAAGCAAGAGATAGAGTATTTTTATCGTTTAAAATTGTTTCAGCAAGCAACTCGGCACCACTATGATTCGTCTTGCCGTTGTCGACTATAAAGTTCTCTGAATCTCTAAAAATAGAATTTGTTTTTTTACTTTTGTATAAGCTCAGCGTTCCATTTATATTGGCAAGCGCGAATCTGCTTCCCACTTCAAACATTACTAGATTTTCTGAATCCAAGTCACTTACAGTTTGTTTTTTCTGCAGCCTATACGCTTCGTTGATTTGAGGCGGCCTAAACCCTAAGCTAATTTGAGAGAAGTAGTTTACATCTTTGTTGAATGTTTCTATTCCTAATCTGAAGCTCACGTCTTCGTATGAATCAGATCGATCAGACGGGCGATTGTAGTAACAACCTCCAAATCCACATTTAGTGCCATCTGCTCTCGTATTTCCATCGAGCATTTTGTTGTCGTAAGAATATTTCAAGCTCTCTATCCTGGCATCTGCAAAACCTTTTAAATTTGAATTAATTGAATAATTCTCTATCCCTATAAAACCAGCATAAGCTTTTGCATCAACTTCGTAGTCGTAATGTTTGCCTTGAGGTCTGGTAGCATTGTTGAAGGAGGAGCTTGTAGTTAGTGGATTATTTTGAGTTTCTTTTAATCCTGCTTTTGTAGACTCAAATGAGAATCCACGAACTACTGAATACCCATTTAGATTTCTAATGTCCTGAAGCACTATTCCAAAGCTGTCGTGTTCATTTTCTTCAAAAGGAGTACCCGGAAGATAGTGCTGAAAGAACTCCATCTCATTGCTTCTTAGATAAGGATTTAATACCAGCAATCCATTTTCTATTTCTTTCACTAGCTTAAGATTACTTCTAAAGCTGTTTGCGTCTCTGTAGGACTCTGGATTGGAATTTTTTCTGTTCAGTGATTTATTTTTATAAGCATCTAAACCGCTGATGTAACCAGCTGTTTCTTGGTTGAGATTCGTGGCCGTCAAATTAAAAGAGCCCTCCCAAGATCCCATAGCTACTTTCTGTTTAAATTGTACTTTCTGTTGATCGTACCCGGATTGCTCTCTGAAACCATCCGTAGAAGACAAGGCTGCATTAAATTTCCAATTCTCAGCTTTGCCAAGTGAAGTTTTTATATTGTTGTAACCGTTTGGTCCAATATTAGACGAAATGCTGTTGGAGCTTGATAAAGATTCACTCAAAACGTTTATTACTCCATGCATTGCGTTGGCTCCATAACGAGCACTTGCAGGTCCCCTGATAATCTCCACTTGAGAAGCTAATTCCATGGACGTTTCAAACAACCCATTGACGTTGCAGAACCCGCTAGGTCGAATTGGCAAGCCGTCTTCAAGAATTAGAAATGATCCGCAGGCACCCGGACCCGTTAACACCGGAGATCTGATTGCGGTAAGGTGTTCTTGTCCGGAGCCTCTGCTTATCCAGACTCCAGGAATTCTTCTAAAGGTTTGTTTCGGATGTTGGGCATCCATTTTATCCAGATCACTCCCTTCAATTGAGACAACACTAAGATTGTTAGACCATCCTTTAAGGCTCTCAATTTTTTTTATTGTGACGGTAACTTCTTCAATTTCAGAAGCTAAAAATGCAGGTCCTATGAATGCCAAGACCAATAAAACTTTCTTCAGTTTGAGAATGAACACAATGAGATTGCTCATATTAAATTCCTTTTGATTAAACCAAGTTTTGGATGATAACGTATTTGTAAGTCTCCTTCTTAATTTTTTTGAATAAATTTATTGAAGTTTTTTGTGTTTATATTTCTTTGGTTTTTAGCATTCCAAAAGGATTTTTTACAAATAGAAATATTTTTCTTGGGACTGCTCTAACCGAATCGCTGAGCGCAAGTGCACAAGGCGTTACAACCAGTGTAAGTATTGTTGCTACTGACAAACCGACAACTAAGGATGCAGCCATTTGTTCCCAAAAACCGGTTATATAAGAACCTGTTTTGATGGTTCTATCTATTAAGTCGATGCTGTAACCCAAAGCTATAGGAAGTAATCCTGCAATCGTTGTAAAAGAAGTTAGGAATACCGGCCTTAGCCTTAAAATTGCACTTCTTAAAGCTAAAGATTTGATGTCCGAACCAGGATTGTTTCTTTTAAGCAGATTAAATGTGTCTATTAAAACGATGTTGTTGTTAACCACAATTCCAGCCAATGCCACGCAACTTATTCCAGTTTGTAGGGTGCTGAATGATCTATTCAACAACAGTAGTGATACGAAAACCCCACCGAATGAAAGCAGGATTGCAGACAAAACTATGTTTGCCTGGTAGAAACTATTAAATTGCGCAACCAATACGATGAGCATAACAAACAACATCCCAATAAAGCCCAAAATAAGATATTCTGCTGCTTCTTGATTGTATTTATCGAAACCATCAAATGAAACAGTTACCCCTTTTCCTAAATCAACGGTATTTAACCAGTCTTTAACTTTTTTAATTTGTACAGAAGGTATTGCTCCTTCAACTGTTCTGGCAGATAGGCTGTGAACTCTTTTACCACCTCTTCTGCTAATACTTTTTGTTGCAGGTTTGATGTTTGTTTCTACAAAACTGCTCACAGGAACTAACCCTTTTGCCGTTTGTACATTCAAATTACCCAATTGGTCTATGTTCCTTTCTGATTTAGGGAATCTAATTCTTATATCTACTTCTCTATCAAGATTAAGCGGACGGTACTCACCCACTTTTATACCATTTGTTACCATTTGAACTGCAGCACCGACATCACTTAAACCGGCACCGTATTGAGCGGCCTTTGTTCTATTAATTTCTAGTTCCCACTCTATTCCTATAGACTTTGTACTGTCTTCTATGTCAGTAAAGCTTCCCATGTCATTTTCAATATAGTTTCTTATTTTATTGATGGCTCCTATGAGGGCTAATTCATTGTCACCGCTAACGGATAATTGGAGAGGTTTTCCAATCGGGGGACCGCCTTCTTCTGCATCAACAGAAACTATGTAACCAGAAGTGTCTGTGAATTGTTCGCGCAGAAGATCTAAGATTTCATATCCATCCAAATCTGATACCGCATCATCTTCTGCCCAAAAATCTACGAACATTCCTCCAACTTTATCTGATGAACTCCCTCGTCTTCCTCCTCCTTGACTTCCTCCGGAGTTAGAATAAACAGATAACATCTCAATTTCTTTTATTCCTATAATTTTTTTCTCGGCATCTATTGCAAGATCTCTGATTTCATCAACCGCCAAATTGCCCCTTGCTTTTATGTCTACTTCTGCATACTGAGGAGCTACACTAGGAAAATATACTATTCCTTTTCCGTGCTGAACCCAGAGCCCTATGCAAAGAACGATGGCCGACAAGATAATTAAAATTGTTTGCCCAGGAGTGTCTAAATATTTATTGAGTCTTCTGGCATAAATTCCAGAAGCTCCAGCTAAACTTAAAGGATCTGAAGATTCCAACAACCTTGTGTTGTCTATCTCTTTTTCTGATTGCTTTGCCAACCCACCAAACATCGCCCCTAGAATAGGTGCAAAAATAAGTGAGTATATAAGTGATCCCACAAGCACACAGAAAACTGTGATTGGCATGTCTCGTATAAAAGCACCAAAACCTGGCATAAACATCAAAGGTGTAAAAGCAATTAACGTGGTTGTTGTAGACGATAAGACGGGCCAGAACATTCTTGTAGCAGCTGCCGTATAAGCTTCCACTCTATTCATTCCTTCAGCAAGCTTCCTATCTGCGTATTCGGTTACAACAATCGAACCATCTATCGTCATGCCCATGGATATCAGCATTCCAAACATAACCATGAAATTAAACTCTTTGTCCAAAATGTAGAGCACCAGAAGAGCAAATAGGTATGAAAATGGAATTGCCATACCAACGAGCATTGAAGTTCTGAAACCAAGAGCTGCTAGAACGACGATCATTACCAATGCTATAGACGTTAGGACGTTTCCTTGCAATTCCGATATCATTTGAAGCGCAAATTTTGAGTCGTCTCGAATAAAATTTACATTTACACCGTCTGGAAAGTTTTCTACTTCTTTTTCTACGATCTCTCTGATATCGGTAACGGTATCAATAACGTTTGATCCCAACCTTTTTTTGATGTCTATCGAAAGAGACTGTTGGCCATTAATCCTAGCATAACCACCTCTGTCTTTAAAAGTTAGTCTTACATCCGCTACATCTTTAAGCGTAACCACTGAATTGCCTGAGACTTTAATAGGCAAACTCTCTATGTCTTCTAAACTTGAGAAGACGCTCGGAACGTTTACTGCAAATCTTCCACTTCCGGTATCTTGAAAACCTGCAGGAATGACCCTGTTATTATTTGAGACGGCTTGATAAAGCTGATTCATAGAGATTCCGTAAGACTCCAATTTACTTTTGTCTACGATCGCTTCTATAAGATCTTCTGGAACACCATTAAGTTCTGCCTCTAACACGTTGGGGTGAGTTTCAATTAGGTCTTGAAGATCTTGTGTGAGGTTTACAAGAACTCGCTGGGGCAGCACTTCGCTAGCAACGCTTATGGTTAAGACTGGATTGTCTGAAGTAGTAAATTCTCTGATAAAAGGTTCTCTTGCATCAGGAGGCAGTTGTGCTCTGGCTTCATCAATTTTTACTCTCACATCATAAAGTGCATCATCAATATCTACATCTTGATCAAACTCAATAACAATGGCGGCATATCCAGTGCTGGATGTAGACCTTATATCCGTCATGCCTGAAATGGTTCTAAGCGCATCTTCTAGTGGCTTGGCTAATAATCGCTCCGAATCTTCGGGAGAGACACCTTCATAAGCTACACCGATGTAGGCTCCCGGAAAGTCCACATTTGGCTCAGTTGCCTTCGGTAGATAATTTAGAGCAAAAATTCCAGAGATTGCTACTAGTGCAAGAATACTTAAAGAAGTTCTGCTTTTGTATATGGCTAATTTTATAAAATTTTTCATGCTTCAGGAGATTTGACTTTAACTTTTACAACTTGACCTTGAAAAACATACTCTTGTCCTAAGGTTATTATTCTAGCCTTTTCTTCCAACCCAGAAACCCACATACCCTTGTTTGTGTCTTCAAGAATCTGAATCTCTTGGAACTTCACCTTATTTTGATCATCAACTGTCCTAATACCAAGTTTTCCCTGGTCATTCAAAGACAATATCGCAGGGGATATTATATGAGAGGGCACTTGTCGTCCTTTGATAAAAATTTCAGCTGAAACTCCATCTCTTATTGTCCTGTCTTCGTTGTTTACACTTATCTCCACTCTAAAAGTTCTTGTATTTTTATCAGCAGAAGATGCAATAAAAGAAACTTTTCCAGAGATCATTTTTCCAGAAATGAGTTTGGCCGAGGCTTCTGATCCAAGTTCAATTTCTGCTATGTCTTTTTCAGCTATATCTGCAACCAATAGCATTGGATCAGGATCAATCAAAGAAGCACAAACTGCTCCTGTATTAAGATAGTCGCCTTCATCAACTCTTAAAGTTTCTAAGTAGCCTGAAAAGGGGGCCACAATTTTTGGATAAGCCTCTCTGCCTGCTATGTAGAGTTGGCATATCAAATCACCTTCGTTAACAAAATCTCCTTGTTTAACAGGTCGGGAAATAACTCTGCCACTGACTTCTGCCCTGACTTGAACAAATTTATCTGCTTCAGTAAAACCACTAGATTTTAAAACTTTGGACCTGCTAATGGCTTGACTGTTTACAATGGTGACAGAAGACAATGTGTCTAATGAGGTCTTGCTCTTTTCAAATTTTTCTTCTTTTATGAAAGTTCCAGAGATCATCCAGGTCAAAAGGAAAGCAGAACATATAGCAGCGGTTTTATAAGTTTGTTTAATTTTCATAATAATTTAGGTGTTATACTCAACTATAACACTAAACTAGTAAATGAGACAGTTATATTCCGTGCTTGTCTTTAATTTTTTGAAATTGTTTATTTTTTTCTTCAGCTGAAGAAAGATTTTCAGGATCCAATCTTTTGTTCTCATTTGGAGTCCAACTCGATTCAATTATTTTTTCAATGTTTTGATTGGAACCAAAAGATTGCTTTCTTTGCCATTGGTATTTTACATGTTGCAGAAACTTACTGTTCCAAGAGTTATGAGCTTGTCCGGTCTCTTTCCAATACAGTATAAATTCTGGCAAACTTGAATCTGCAAATTCTTTTGTTATATCGGTAAGCGACAACACATCATAGAAGTCTTCATTTGGATTCCATTTTGGGTTAATGAGCTCTGGCATTTCTTTGTTTTCAACCAAATTTTCTGATTTGGCCCATTGCCTTCTCATGTGGGAGATGAACTTGCTGCTCCAGATATCCGAAACCTCATTCCTTTCACTCCAGTAAAGAATAAATTCTGGTATTTCTTTTTCTATGAATTCGTTGTTAACACCTGAACGAATAAGTATTTCAATGGCTTCTTCATCTGGATACCAGTTTTGGGTAATTGGTTTGCGTTTATTTTCTTTGTGGGTGGTTATTTCTTTCTCTCTCCACTTTTTAATAACGAAACGTAAAAACTTTATTCCCCAAGAGTGGTTTCGTTCATTTTTTTCTGCACTTAAATGTTTAAATTCATCAACGTAGGTAAGAGCAAAGCTATCAGGAATTCCATACTCTGATATTTGCTCAAGTAGCTCTGGTTCAGGAGACCACTCTGTATTTAAGAACTTATCTTCACGTATATTAAGACTGCTATATTCTTTGATTGGAGCAGTATTCTGCCTCATTTTTATAAGACTGTAGTTTCCTTCAATTGATTTAATGAGTCCTTTGGCTTCTAAATTTTCTAAAATTGTTTCTAAATAATCTTTTCTCCAGAATGAAGTTTCTTTTAATATTTCACCTTCAGAAAAAAGGTTTCTTTTGGTTTCATTAAGTAAGCTGTTTAAAATCTCAAGCAATACTGCTTGATCGAGGCCAATTGTCTTCGCTGCTTCTTTAGAAATAGTTAAATTGTCTTTGCTCATAAATTTACCCGAGCAAAGGAGAGTAAGTTATCGGTTTCGACATCTCAAGAGAAACTTACTTATTTGAGGAGATTAGATTCTTTTTTGGACCGCTTCTGCTAGTTGATTGAGACATTGTTTGGTGTCTTCCCAGTTTATGCATGCGTCGGTAATACTTTTTCCGTAGATTAAGTTGTCTTTGTCTTTTACTGATTGGTTGCCTTCTTCAATGTTGCTTTCAATCATCACTCCTGTAATTCTATCTTCTCCTGAAGCTATTTGCCTTGATATGTCTTCACAAACTTCTAATTGCTTTTTGTGTTGTTTGCTGCTGTTTCCATGACTCATGTCTACCATGATCGTATCCAAAAGACCTGATGAATTTAGGACTCTAGAAGCTGACTCAATGTCTTCAGATTTATAGTTAGGATTTGTGCCTCCCCTTAGAATGACGTGACAGTCTTTATTTCCAGAAGAAAGAAATTTGGCTGCCTTTCCTTCCTTTGTTACGGATAAAAACATATGGGGATTTTGAGCTGAACCTATTGCATCAACTGCTACTTGAACGCTACCATTGGTGCTGTTTTTGAAACCTATAGGACAAGACGAACCCGATGCCAACTCTCTATGGACTTGACTCTCTGTTGTTCTTGCTCCGATGGCGCCCCAAGATATTAAATCGGCAACGTATTGAGGCGTTATAACATCTAAAAATTCAGTACCAGCAGACATCCCCATATCATTTATATCTCTTAAGAGCTGTCTGGCTATTGCCAACCCTTTATCAATTTTAAAAGAATTATCCAGGTCAGGATCATTAATAAGGCCTTTCCACCCTACAGTTGTTCTTGGTTTTTCAAAGTAAACCCGCATTACAATTTGGAGCTGATCTTCTAGCGGTTTTGACTCTTCAATTAGTCGGTTGGCATAATCTTTAGCTGCTTCTGTGTCATGAATTGAGCATGGGCCAACAATCACTATCAGTCTTTTGTCTTCTTTAGCCAGTATTTTTGATATGCTTTCTCTTGATTTATAGACAAGCTCAGCTGAAGAATCGGAAATGGGTTGGTCTGCAATTAGTTTACTTGCAGTCAAAACCTCCATTCTGTCAGAAATTCGTGTGTCGCTAGTTTTATATTCCATGTATAGATTATTTAATAAGGTGGGGTATTTTACCTGTATTATTTTCAGATTAAAGCATAACGGGTGTTAATATAGGCATATTATTGAATTTATAAATTGTTAATAATTAATTGTTCGCTCTAAATTTTAGATGAAATCACAATCTATACGAATAGGCATAGTCCAAGAGAATCCAATTGTTGGTGACATACTTGGAAATACTGATCTGGCAATTTCTGCAATCACAGCACTGCAAAAAGATCGCCCGGATGTAGTCTTATTTTCTGAAATGTTTCTAACGGGTTATCCGCCTGAAGACTTGCTACTAAGGGAAGATCTTCTGAAATCAGTTGACAAAGCCATAAGAGATTTATCCGATAAGTTCCCAGATATACACATAGTGATGGGCTACCCAAGAAAAAAAGGACAAAGCCTTTATAACGCCGCAGGTGTAATTTACGGCGGATCTCTTCAGCAGGAGTATTTCAAGCAAGAGCTTCCAAACTACAAGGTATTTGATGAAAAAAGGTATTTCCAACCAGGAAAAGGTCCTCTTCTTATTAATGTAAGAGGGAGGCAGTTGGCAATTACGGTTTGTGAAGATATCTGGCATACAAAAGCCATAAAACAAGCTTCTAGAAAAGGAGCAGATTTAATTTTAAATTTGAATGCTTCTCCTTTTCACATAAATAAGAACTTAGAACGCCAAAAGCTTCTCATAAAACACTCAAATAAATTTTCAGTACCTATTGTTTATGCCAATCAAGTGGGAGGACAGGATGAATTAGTTTTTGATGGCGCTTCATTTGTTGTTTGTCCTGAATTAGGCAATGTAATGCAAATGAAAAGCTTCGAAACAGAAAGTAAAGTTGTTGAATTTTTTGAATCCAATGAAGGCGTATTAACAACCAATTCAGAAGAAATTCAACCAAAGCATGATTTAAAGGACATCTATGATGCCTTGGTTCTTGGTGCTAGAGACTACATCAAGAAGAATAGATTTCCAGGTGCAATAATTGGTTCTTCGGGGGGTATTGATTCTGCACTGACGGCCGCTATAGCTGCTGACGCAATAGGATCGGAGAATGTAAGGACTTATATGATGCCATATAAATATACAGCTGATATTAGTATTCACGATGCCGAAGAGTTGGCATCCAACCTAGGCATAACTCATAACGTCATTGAAATTGGTGATATTTTTGATTCTTTTTATACCGCACTGGAAACAGAATTCTTAAACAAAGAAATTGATAAAACCGAAGAAAACCTCCAGTCTCGATGCAGGGGTGTGTTGTTGATGGCCATATCAAATAAAATTGGGTCACTGGTATTAACCACAGGCAATAAGAGTGAAACGGCAGTAGGTTATTCTACTCTTTATGGAGATACCGCTGGTGGGTTTGCAGTCTTAAAAGACGTACCTAAAACTCTTGTTTATAAACTCTCAGAGTACAGAAATTCTATTGCTTATGTAATACCGCAGAGAATCATTAACAGACCTCCGTCTGCTGAACTTGCTCCTGATCAGAAAGACAGCGATAGTTTGCCGGATTACGATACGCTTGACGCAATTATTGAGGCTTACGTAGAAATGGATAAAAGTTCACAAGAGATAGCCTCTCAAGGCTTTAATGAAACAGTTGTAAAGAAAGTCATTCGTTTAATAGACATAAGTGAACACAAAAGAAGACAAGGACCTTTGGGTGTTAAGATAACAGAACGAGGCTTTGGAAAAGACAGACGATACCCAATTACTAATCGATACTCTCAATAAACTTTAAGATTATTCTTTCAAGTTAATTTTAGAGTCTCTAGCTCAATAACACTTTTACTTTATAGGGAAATAATAATGATTTCTGTTAACTGGCCTTTTAATCCAAATAAAGTTCCTTTTTTCTATGGCTGGGTAGTTTGGGGTTTTAGCACTTTAGGAATACTTTTTAGCATTCCTGGTCAGACCATGGGCTTGGCTGTTTTTACAGATTCATTCATTGAGGTTTTAGGACTTTCTAGAACAGAACTATCTTTGGCTTACTTAGTTGGCACCGTCGGATCGTCGCTTTTTTTGGCTAGGGCAGGAAGATGGTATGACCTCTTTGGAGGAAGAACAATGATAACAATTGCATCCCTGGTCCTCTCTCTAATGATTGTCTACATAAGCTTTGTAGATTCACTGAGCACAATGCTAGGCGGCTCGTCTTTGATTAGTTTTTTTTTAATCATGATCGGTTATTTTGGTGTTAGGTTTTTTGGACAAGGAATATTAACTAGCTGTTCTAGAAATGTTCTACTTTTATGGTTTGTTAAAAAAAGAGGATTAGTTGGTGGAATAAGAAGTGTCTTTGTAAGCTTAGGGTTCTCTATAGCACCTTTATTTTTAGCAGGATTAATTTCTCTATACGGATGGAGAGAGTCATTGTGGATTTTAGCTGCCTTAGGAGGCTTTGGATTTTCACTAATGGCATTTATATTTATTCGAGACAATCCTCAATCTTGTGGAATGAGAGCCGATGGTGTCGATTCTGAGTCTCAAGAAGAAATTCAAGAAGAAGCAGAAAGCATCACATTATATTTGGTAAAACGTAATCCTATTTTTTGGATTTATTCTCTCAGTCTGAGCATGCATGCTTTATTTGGAACAGCTATTGTATTTCATATTATTTCAATATTTGAAGAAGCAGGTAAAGGCAAAGCAGAGGCATTTAGTTATTTTATTCCTGCAGCTATTTTTTCTACCACTTCCAATCTCATAGCAAGTTGGGCAGCGGATAAAATAAATTTAAAACCCATCTTAATTATTATGCTCTTGTCGTTTTGTGTAGGGTCATTAGGCTTTATAAATCTTGAAAAAGACTGGGGCTTCTGGGTTTTGGCATTTGGTTTTGGAGTAGGTGGTGGTCTGTGGGGGGTCATATCCAATTTAACATTCATAAGATTTTTTGGACCCAAACACTTGGGAGAAATTAGTGGTTTTAGTACTTCGCTTACTGTATTTGCTAGTGCTATTGGGCCTGCTGCATTCAGTCTAGGTTTCGATTATTTTGGTAATTACGCTGCACCTGCAAAAATATGCTTAGGCTTTTTAATTATTTTATTACTGTTTGCGGTATTTCTTGATCATAAAGAAGAAAAAAAAGAGGGTCTGTTCGGCGCCCTATAAATGCAATGATTGTAAGTTCTTTTGCTTAGTAGCTATAATATAAGACCAATACATGTGTTATTGGAATAATGGTTGATATTAAGACCACAACTCCTCTTCAAGAGGATATAACCAAAAATCCTCAACAAGGGGAAATGATCTTAGCGACGGTACAAGGAAAGGGAGTTACTGCCTTACCTGAAGATCTTTATGTTCCTCCAAATGCTCTAAAAATTCTATTAGATACTTTCTCAGGACCACTAGACTTCTTGTTGTACTTAATTCGTAAACAGAACCTAGATATCTTGGATATAGATGTAGCTAAAATATCTCAGCAATACACTTCTTATATCGATCTCATGGATGCGATGCAAATAGAGCTAGCTGGCGATTACTTGGTTATGGCTGCATATCTAGCTGAACTAAAATCTAGGATGTTATTGCCTAGACCTGAAGAACAGGAAGAAGAAGAAGATCCTAGAGCTGAATTAATCAGAAGACTTCAAGAATATCAACGATTTAAAAATGCCGCTGAAAAAATTGACATGCTCCCAAGGCTGGACAGAGACTTTTATGCCGCTCAAGCTCAACTTCCTGAATTTGCTTTGGAAATGCCTCTAGCAGAGATACCTTTAGAAGATCTAAGCTTTGCCTTATCAGAAGTGATGAGAAGAGTTGAACAGTCAAAGGCCCATTTAATTAATTTTGAAGAACTCTCTACAAGAGAAAGAATGACTCAAATACTAGATAGGATGAGATCTGAGTCTTTTATAGAGTTTACAACTCTATTTATAAAAGAAGAGGGTAGAATGGGAGTTGTGGTAACATTTTTAGCTATTCTGGAGTTGTTGAAAGATTCACTGATAGAGATCGTTCAATCTGAAGAATTTGGCCCAATACATATTAAAGGAATAGAGGAGACTCACTAATGGAAAATACACTTTCACAAATAATAGAGGCTTTGTTGCTATCGGCATCCAGGCCAATAGATGTTCAAGAGATAGAAAGAGTCTTTGATGAAACAGAAAGACCATCCAAAGATGAAATTCGATCTGCTCTAAGTGAAATTGAAGAGCAATGCTCTAACAGAGGTGTGGAATTGAAGAAAGTATCAACCGGATACAGGTTGCAAGTGAGACAGGATTTATCATCATACATAGCAAAGTTGTGGGAAGAGAAACCTCCAAGGTTTTCCAAGGCTACTCTAGAAACATTAGCTTTAATTGCATACAGGCAACCCATAACCAGAGGAGAGATAGAAGAGATAAGGGGTGTAACCATAGGAACGCAACTCATGAGAGGCCTTATGGACAGAGGATGGGTAAAAATTGTAGGTCAAAGAGACGTTCCAGGAAGACCCTCTCTTTACTCAACAACAAAAGAGTTCTTAGATTATTTTGGTCTGCAGCATTTAAGAGAACTTCCAGATCTTCCTGAATTGCCAGATTTACAAACACTTGATATGGAGCTACCTCTAGAAAATGAACTTGATGAAAGTTCTATAGAAGCCCAAAAATCTTTAAATTAATAAAAAATAAGACATTATTATGAGAGTTAGGGTACACAAGCTCTTAGCCGAGAGAGGAGCCGGCTCTAGAAGAGGAATAGAAAAGCTAATAAGAGAAGGCAAACTGCTTGTAAACGGAAGGCCTGCAAAAATTGGGCAGCTCGTATCAGAGAAAGATAGATTTAAGTTAGACGGAAAGGATTTAGCTTTTAATTCAAAATCAGTATCAGATACAAGAATCTTAATGTACAACAAAAAGGTAGGAGAAATTTGTACAAGAAACGATCCCGAAGGTCGCCCAACTATTTTTAGTACTTTACCTCCCATCCAATCAGGAAGATGGGTTTCAGTTGGAAGGCTGGATATAAACACATCAGGATTGATTATGTTTACTAATGATGGTGAGTTGGCTAACAATCTCATGCATCCATCTTCTTCAATAGAACGAGAATACGTTGCCAGAGTTCAGGGAAGAGTCACAAAACAAGATATACAGACTTTGGTTGAAGGAGTTGAACTAGAAGATGGGTTTGCTAAATTTACAGACGTCCAAGAGGGTAAAAAAGGCAAGACAAATCAATGGTTTGCAATGGTTATTATGGAAGGAAGGACTCGTGAAGTAAGACGTCTTTGGGAAAGTCAGGGCTTTAATGTATCCAGACTCAAAAGGGTTAGATATGGAAACGTTTTCTTACCTGCGAGCTTGAGGCAGGGGTATTGGAAAGAGTTGTCTAAAAGCGAAGTGAAGGCTATTGAGCAGCTATAGATTGCCCATTAATTTCTAAGCTTTCGTTACTCATAAGGTAAAGATAAGCATTCATTATTTCTTCTGCTCCAGCTACAGATAAGGGATCTTCTGCGGGGTATGCTGCAGCTCTCATCTTTGTCCTTACACTTCCTGGATCAATAGAATTTACTCTTATGTTGCTTGTATTTTCAAGTTCTTCAGAAAAGATTTGCATCATGCTTTCGGTTGCAAATTTTGTTAAAGAATAAGCACCCCAGTAGGCTCTTCCTTTTTTACCCACTCCGGAGGAAGTAAAAATGATTGAAGAATTCTTTGAAGCTCTTAGGGCTGGCAGAAGTGACCTTGTTAACAAGAAAGAAGAGTGAACATTTACATCAAAAACTTTTTTCCAGACTTCAATCTTATAATTCTCTAGAGGAGTTTTATCTCCCAAGATGCCTGCGTTGTTTAATAGCCCATCCAGCTGACCAAACTCTTCTGTTACCAAATTATTAATCTCTATGAAGTCTTCTTCATTTGCTTTTTCTAAGTCCATAACATGCAAAAGAGGCGGCTTAAGATTTCTATCAAGAAACTCATGATAAGTAGATTCAAGATGTTTTGCATTTTTACCCAGAAGAACTAAGTCTGCTCCATGCTGTGCAAAACTTAATGCAGCAGTTTTACCAATTCCAGATCCTCCTCCTGATATTAATATTGACTTATCTTTTAAGGAATTCTCTGGAGCTTGGTAATCTTTTGGTAAAGTCATTGAATTATCTTTTAGATAAAATTTAATATCTCTTTTGGAGATTCTACTAAGAAATCAGCTTGCCAGTCTTTTGCATTCTCACCTTTTGGAACATAACCATAAGCGGCAGCCATTGTTCTCATCCCAGCTTTTTTCCCCGCGATAATATCTATTGAGTGGTCTCCAATATAAGTACTATTCAGTGGCAAGGTTTCTGCTTTCTCACAAGCTAAAATCAAACCTTCAGGAGAAGGCTTCCTCTTACCAGTATCATCTGGACAAATCAAAAAAGTAGGCTTGTATTTTGAAAGAGTAGCTTCAACTATTTCTTCCGCAAAAAATCTTGGCTTATTTGTAACAATGCCCCAACACATCTTCCGATTATTTAAAGAGTCTAAGACTAGATCAATACCTTCAAAAATAGATGTATTTTTTATAGAACATTCTTTATATATATCCAATAGTTCTAGTCTAAATAATTCTAAATCTTTATCAGCTATAAGTTGGCCATCTTTAATTAATTCTTCTTTTACATTTTTATCTTTATCTATGCCCATGGCATAGCTTGCTAGGCTGATTGCACCTTCAGATACTCTGCTTCTAACCTCATCGTAGTCTGCTTTTTTAATTCCATATCTGTCCCTTAAAATGTTTACTGCAAGGAAGAAATCTTGAGCCGTATCCAATAGGGTCCCATCTAAATCAAAGGCAATCAGTTGTTTCATGATTCTATCTTTTGAGTGTGCATCATATAGTTAACCTGAACATCTGAACTCAGCCAGTAATGATCTGTTAAAGGGTTGTAACTTAGGCCGGTGGTGTTTTGTAATGATAAATTTGAAGACCTCAGCCAAGAAGCCAATTCTGAAGGTTTTATAAATTTAGAGTAATCATGTGTACCTTTTGGAAGGAGGTTAAGGATATATTCAGCACCAATTACAGCAAAAAGATACGATTTGGGATTTCTATTGATCGTAGAAAAAAATGCATGGCCATTGTCTTCCAGAAGCCCTGAGCAAAGCTCAACAATTTGGGAGGGATCCGGAACATGTTCAAGCATTTCAAGGCAAGTAATCACATCAAAATTTTTATGCAAACCTTCTTCTAATAAGTCTTCTATTGTGGTCTGGATATAATTTACATTGCTGTTTACTTTTAATCCGTGAGCTTGTGCAACGCCTATGGTTTTGTCTGAAGCATCTATGCCTATTACTTCTGCTCCTAAATTACTCATGGCTTCGGATAAGATTCCTCCGCCACAACCTACATCCAGCACTTTCAGACCGCTAAGACTGCATCTTTCTTGAATATAATTCAATCTCAATGGGTTAATCTGATGTAGGGGTTTAAAATCACCATTAAGATCCCACCAAACTTCCGCTATATCATTAAATTTTTTTACTTCTTCAGTATCTAAATTTTTAGTTTTCATTTTTCTTTTTTTTCTTTAAACTTGGTTTTTCGATAGTTCCTTTATTACTTACAATTGTACTAATAAACTTATTTAATATAAAAAATGCAAATATTCTTTCCTAAAGAAGAAGGTTCAGAAACTCGCACAACTATTTTACCTGAAGTTGCAAAGAAGTTTGTTGATTTAGGGATTGATGTTGTAGTTGAGACTCAGATTGGTTCAAAGACTTTTAACTCAGATGAAATGTACAGCCTAGTTGGTGCAAAGATATCTTCAGATAGATCGGTATCAAATGCAGAAGCAGATATTGTCTGTAGAATTAATAAACCTAATAAAGAAGAAATAGCCTCTTTAAAAAAAGGGTCGATCCATATAAGTTTTTTAGATCCATTCAACGAATCAGAGTTAGTTAACGAGTTTGCTAGTTCTCAAATTACAGCCATAAGCATGGAATTAGTTCCAAGAATTACAAGGGCTCAAAAAATGGATGCCTTAAGTTCTCAGGCTAATTTAGGAGGATATTCTGCAGTTATAGAAGCTTCTAAAACCCTTTTAAAATCTTTTCCTATGATGATGACTGCGGCAGGAACAATTTCTCCAAGTAGAGTATTTGTAATAGGAGTAGGAGTTGCAGGTCTTCAAGCTATAGCTACAGCAAAAAGACTGGGCGCTAGAGTTGATGCGTTCGACACAAGACCAATAGTGGAGGAACAAGTTCAATCCTTGGGAGCTAAATTTGCTAAGATTGATATCGGTGAAACTGAAGAAACAGATCAAGGTTATGCAAAAGAATTAACTCCAGATCAGATAGCTCTTCAACAAGAAGGTATGAAGAAAATTTGTGGACAATCTGATGTGGTTATTACAACAGCTCAAGTATTTGGTAGGCCTGCTCCTAGAATTGTTTCTAGAGAAATGGTGGAAGCCATGAAGCCTGGCAGTGTCATAGTTGATATGGCCGTCGCTACGGGTGGAAATGTTGAAGGATCAATTGTCGATGAGCATGTGGTTCTTAACGGAGTAACAATTATTGGTATGTCTAACCTTCCAGGAAGTGCTGCTATAAATGCTTCTCAAATGTATGGAAACAATTTATTCAACATGATTGAAGAATATTGGGATTCAGAGAACAAGACGTTTAATTTTGATCTAACTGATGAAATATTAAAAGGGTGCGTAGTAACTCATCAAGGTGAAATAGTGAATGAAATGGTTAAAGACAGGAGATAAGTTTATGGAAGCTCAAATGATTTTACTTCTTTTTATACTTGTCTTATCTATATTTCTGGGAGTTGAGCTCATAACCAAGGTTCCATCTACGTTGCACACGCCTCTCATGTCGGGTGCAAACGCAATATCGGGAATTACCTTAGTAGGAGCACTCTTGTCTTCTGGCTCTGGAGAATTTCTAACTACGATTTTAGGAACTGCAGCTGTTTTCTTTGCAACTATAAATGTGATTGGCGGTTACCTGGTTACAAATAGAATGCTTGGAATGTTCAAAAAGAAATAGAATTATGAATTTAATGATAAATATTGATACTTCACTCATAGTAAATCTTGCTTATATTGGAGCTTCTATTCTATTTATTGTGGGTCTAAAACTGTTGGGTTCGCCGGACACTGCAAAAAAAGGAAATCTCTTGTCTTCATCTGGTATGTTACTGGCTGTTTTAGTTACTCTAGTAGACCAAAGCATTATAGATTTTACTTGGATCATAGTAGGAATAATTTCAGGTGGAATAGTCGGATACTTGGCTGCAACTAAAGTTCAAATGACTTCCATGCCAGAAATGGTAGCCATTTTTAATGGTTTTGGAGGTATTGCCAGCTTGCTCGTAGGTTCTGCTGAGTTTGTAGGCACTTCTGAAATAAACTCTGCACTCTTTTTTGCTATTTATTTAACGGTCCTGATAGGAGGAATGACTTTTACTGGAAGTTTAGTAGCTTATGCAAAACTTTCTGAGATTATTGGAGGAAGACCAACACTTTACAAAGGACAGCAAATTGTAAATAGCCTGCTTTTATTAGTTGTTGCAGCAGCAGGACTGGAGATGATTATTTTCCAAGAAATTTTTACCTCTTATGAAATACTTTTGATTGTTTGCGGATTGGCTATGTTACTAGGAATATTGTTTGTAATACCAATAGGTGGTGCGGACATGCCAGTTGTTATTGCTCTTCTTAATAGTTTTTCAGGGCTCGCAGCTTGTGCAGCAGGTTTTGTTATAGTAAATAATGTATTGATTGTTGCGGGAGCACTCGTTGGAGCAAGTGGACTTATCCTTACAAATATAATGTGTAAGGCAATGAACAGGTCTTTAGCAAATGTTCTGTTTAGTGGTTTTGGTTCTGTAACAGAATCTTCATCATCAGAATCAGTGGACCAAGGAGAAGTTAAACCTATCAACGCTTCAGATGCTTTTCTTATCTTAGAGGCAGCAAGTTCAGTACTGATTGTTCCTGGTTACGGAATGGCTGTTGCTCAAGCACAACATTCAGTACGGGAATTAGGAGAGTTGTTAGAGGCCAATGGAACGGAAGTGAAGTACGCCATCCATCCGGTTGCAGGAAGAATGCCTGGACATATGAATGTACTTTTAGCGGAAGCCAATGTTTCCTATGATGTTTTGGTAGAGCCGGATGATGTTAATCCAATTATGGAAACTGTCGATGTGTGCATGGTGATTGGAGCAAATGATGTAGTAAATCCCGATGCCAAGGATAACGAAGGAAGTCCAATTTATGGAATGCCAATAATAGAAGTTGATAATTCAAAAACCGTCTTCGTTCTTAAGAGGTCTATGGCGTCAGGTTTTGCAGGTATTCAGAATCCTCTTTTCTTTAAACAAAACAGTAGGATGCTGTTTGGTGATGCCAAAGAAACCGTTTCTGCTTTAGTAGCCGAATTTAAAGGTTAACGCACTAAATTTTCTAAGCTTTTTCACAGGTTTTTCAGACTTAAATATGGTAAAATCCTGACTAAGTTGAATTCTCTAAATAAATTAAAATTTATATTAATATCGGAGCCTTATATCTGCTCTTCGCAGTTATGAGGACACTCTAATCGGATAAAAAATGGTTGAAATTGCAGCAAAGGAAATAGTACCCGTTAATATAGAGACGGAGTTGAAGAATTCCTATCTAGATTACGCCATGAGTGTAATTGTAGGCAGGGCTCTCCCTGATGCTAGAGATGGTCTAAAACCGGTCCACAGAAGATGTTTGTATGCCATGCATGTACTGGGTAACGAATGGAATAAAGCTCATAAGAAATCTGCCAGAGTTGTAGGAGATGTTATAGGTAAATATCATCCCCATGGAGACACAGCAGCTTATGAGACTATCGTAAGAATGGCACAATGGTGGAGCTTGAGATACCCACTGGTAGACGGACAAGGAAATTTTGGTTCTATGGACGGTGATGGCGCTGCAGCCCAAAGATACACCGAAGTTAGGATGGCTAAAATAACCCAAGAACTGCTAGCAGATTTAGAAAAAGAAACAGTAGATTTTGTAGAGAATTATGACGGATCTGAGACTATGCCCGAAGTCTTTCCTTCAAGAATTCCTAATTTACTTATAAATGGATCTTCTGGAATAGCAGTAGGAATGGCAACTAATATGCCTCCTCATAATTTAAATGAAACACTTTTAGCAACTTTAGCATTTATAGAAGATCCAGAAATTTCTGTTGCTGACTTAGCAGAAATAATGCCTGGACCTGATTTTCCTACTGGGGGAATTATTAATGGAAGAGCTGGCATAGTAACTGCTTATGAAACCGGAAGGGGAAGAGTAAAAATTAGAGCTAAGACTCATTTTGAAGATGAAGACATAGATAAGCCAAAGATCATAATTACAGAAATGCCTTATCAAGTTAACAAAGCAAGGTTGATTGAGAAGATTGCCGATCTAACAAGAGACAAAAAGATAGAAGGTGTTAGAGATATTAGAGATGAGTCTGATAAAGACGGTATACGAGTTGTAATAGAGCTGAAACAAGGTCATATACCAGACGTCCTATTAAATAATTTATTTGCACAAACTCAAATGCAGACTGTTTTTGGCATAAATAACGTAGCTCTTGTAGAAGGCGAGCCAAAGATCTTAAACCTTAAAACTATGTTGTCTGTTTTCTTTAATCACAGAAAAGAAGTTGTTTCTAGAAGGACATTCTTCGAGTTAAGGAAAGCGAAAGAAAGAGGTCATATTCTAGAGGGCCTTACAATTGCTCTTTCTAATATAGATGCAATGATTGAGTTGATCAAAAAATCTAAGGATGGTGCTGAAGCTAAAGCAAAATTACTAGGCAAGAAATGGAAGCCTGGCAGAGTTGTAGACATGTTGAAGAAAGCTGGTCCAGATGCATGCAGACCTGAAGGTGCGGATTCTTCTATAGGTTTATCAGGAAAATCTTATCAACTTTCCGAAACGCAAGCTCAAGCCATACTTGATATGAGACTGCAGCGTCTTACAGGGTTGGAGCAAGACAGACTAATCAAAGAATATGAAGAGATCGTTGAACATATTGCCTATTTAATTGGAATCTTGACTCACTCTGAAAAACTAATAGAAGTAGTTACTGATGAGTTGAAGGAGATTCAAGAAAAATATATTGATGAAAGAAGAACAGAAATTCAAGAGTCAATGGCGGATCTAAGTGTCGAAGATTTAATAGCTCCAGAAGACAGAGTTGTGACGATTTCTCACGAAGGTTACGCAAAAACTCAACCCCTTGAAGAATACAGAGCGCAAAGAAGAGGGGGTACAGGAAAAACCGCCGCTTCAGTAAAAGACGAAGATTTTGTTGAGCAGATGCTAATAGCAAATACCCACACTACACTTCTTTGCTTTTCAAATCTTGGACAAGTCTATTGGTTAAAAGTCTATCAAATTCCTTCGGTTGGGCGATCTGCAAAAGGGAGACCTCTGGTAAATCTTATCCAGCTGAGCGAAGGAGAGCGTATTACAAGCATGGTACCTATTGAAGATTATGATGAATCTAAATTTATTCTAATGGCAACTCACAATGGTACTGTTAAGAAAACATCTCTTACTGAATTTTCTAATCAGAGAAAAGGAGGTAAACGTGCAATTACACTGTCAGAAGGTGACCAACTAGTTGGAACGGTTGTAACAAATGGATCCGAATTCGTAATGTTAGTTTCCAATACCGGTAAGGCAGCTCATTTTTCTGAAACCGAAGTCCGTTCTATGGGAAGAACAGCTAGAGGTGTTAGAGGAATCAACTTAGAAAAAGGTCAATCAGTTATATCTCTTATTATTCCTGATGAAGAAGCCTCGATATTTACAGTGACTGAAAATGGATTTGGGAAACGTTCAAGTTCTGCAGATTTTAGGAAAACAAGAAGAGGTGCTAAAGGCGTCATTGCAATGCAAACTTCTGATAGAAATGGCTTGTTAATAGGAGCAGCCCAAGTAACCAACGAAGATGAGGTTATGTTGATTTCTGATAAAGGCATGCTAGTAAGAACAAAAGTTTCAGAAGTTAATGTAATTGGCAGAAACACACAGGGGGTTACCGTCATAAGATTAAAAGAGAAAGAAAAATTAATAAGTATTGCCCCTATAAGCGAAGAGTTTATTGGAGATTCTTCAGAATAAAAAACCATGAGCAGAAAATATAATTTTGGTGCAGGACCTGCAACTATGCCACTTCCAGTTTTAGAAGAAGTACAACAAGAATTACTTGATTGGAAAGGATTGGGTTTATCAGTAATGGAGATAAGTCACAGAAGTAAAGAATTTGTAGAGATAGCCGCAGAAGCAGAAAAAGATTTTAGAGATCTCTTGGATATTAAAGATTCTTATGGAGTCCTTTTTATGCACGGAGGGGCTACTCTTCATAATGCAATGGTTCCCTTAAACCTTTCGGCCCCCACTAAAACCGCTGATTATGTTCACTCAGGTCACTGGGCTGCAAGGTCAATCAAGGAAGCAAAGCGTTATACACAAGTAAATATTGCCGCAACATCTGAACCAGAAGGGTTCAACTTTTTCCCTGATCAAAAAGATTGGAATCTTTCAGAGGAATCAAGTTATGTGCATATTACTCCTAATGAAACAATCGGAGGACTATGTTTAAGAAGTCTCCAGTCATCTAAAGTTCCTGTGGTTGCGGACTATTCATCTGGAATTCTTTCTGAGCCTATAGACATAGATAATTTTTCTTTGATCTATGGGGGTGCGCAAAAAAACATCGGACCTGCTGGCCTTGGTTTTGCAATCATAGACAAAGACTTATTAAATAATGCTCAAGAGATCACCCCAACCATGCTGAATTACACAGCCATGTTGGAAGGCGGATCCATGTATAACACTCCTCCAACTTTTGCTTGGTACATGGCTGGTAAAGTCTTTAAGTGGCTAAAATCAATTGGAGGAGTCTCTGCAATAGGAGAGATAAACAACAGAAAAGCGAAAAAGCTTTATAACTTCATTGATGAATCTGAATTTTACTCAAACAATATAAATGAAAAGAATAGATCAATAATGAATGTCCCTTTCCTCTTAGCTAAAGAAGATTTAAATAACAAATTTTTAGAAGATACAGAATCTGCAGGGCTGCTTGCGCTTAAAGGACACAGATCTGTAGGGGGTATGCGTGCAAGTATTTATAATGCAATGCCAGAAGAAGGCGTTGATGCACTAATTAATTTCATGAGTGAGTTCGAAAAGAACGCACAATAGCTTATGAGTGAAAAGAAGAGTTTAGATTCAGTTCGTGCTGAGATAGATTCAATAGATGAAAAGATTCTAAAGTTAATCAATGAAAGAGCCAATCTAGCGATTGCCGCAGGAGAAGCGAAAGGCGATGCTATAAAATACAAACCTGGAAGAGAAGCATCTATTTACAACAGACTAAAAGGTATTAATGTTGGGCCTATCACCTCAGAACAGATAGTTTCTATTTACAAAGAAGTTATTTCAAGTTGCAGGTCGACGGAAGCAAACTTCAAAGTCGCTTTTCTAGGACCTGAAGGTACCTATTCAGAATCTGCACTCTCTTCTCAATTTGGAGAGTCCGTTGAGAAATTATCTCAAGCCACCATTGAGAGTGTCTTTAAATCAGTTGAAAGCAACCAGAGTAATTTTGGTATTGTTCCTATAGAAAATTCTACTGAGGGGGCTGTAAACATTACTTTAGATTGCTTAGCTAAAAGCAACTTAATGATTTGCGGTGAAGTAGAAATGAAAATCCATCACAACCTTTTGGGTTACAACAAACCCTTACCTAAAGAAGGTTTTGAGATCCATGCTCATGAACAAACCCTCGCACAATGCAAGGAGTGGTTAGACTCGTATTGTCCGGATGTTAAGAGAGTACCTGTTTCTAGCAATGCACAGGGAGCTATCAACGCAAAGAATTCAGATAGAATCCTGGCTATTGCAGGCGATCTGGCAGCAGAAAAATACAATCTGGATGTCCTTGACAAAAACATTGAGGATTATGCAAATAACACAACACGATTTATTTCCATAGGAAAGATTAAATCAAGCGCTTGTGGAGCAGATAAAACATCTTTACTTATTACAACCAAGAATGAACCTGGAGCTCTGTATCAGGTATTAAAACCAATCAATGATCTAAAATTGAATTTAACTCACATAACTTACAGACCTTCTAAAATTGACAATTGGCATTACTCATTTTATTTAGACATTGAAGGGCATGAATCTGAAGACGGAATAAAAGATCTATTCATTAGTTTAGAGAAAACTGAGGCAAGCGTAAGAATATTAGGCTCTTACCCTAGAGCTGTAATCTAGATCAATGATAGATATAAAAAAATTAATAAACCCTGGATTGCTTAATCTTAGTCCTTACAAGCCGGGCAAGCCTGTCGAGGATTTAGAAAGAGAGTTGGGTATTAAAAATGCAATAAAACTTGCGAGCAATGAAAACCCAATGGGACCGAGCCCTTTGGCGCTAAAGGCCGTTGACAACCTTTTATCAGGACTTCATCGTTACCCCGATGGGAATGCATTAAGACTAAAAGAAAGTATTAGCAATGAATACAACGTCGATATAGACCAAATTACGGTTGGAAATGGCTCAAATGATATTATAGAATTTGTAGTAAGGAGTTTTCTTTCTAAAGAAGACAGTGCTGTCTTTTCCAAGCATGCATTTGCAGTTTATCCGCTAGCAGTCCAAACAGTAGGTGCTCAAGGAATAGAAGTTCCCGCAAAAGACTGGGGCCATGATTTATCTGCAATGAACAATGCCATTCAAGAAAACACCAAGCTAATCTTTATAGCAAACCCCAATAACCCCACTGGCACATTTGTGCCGCGCGATGAAATAATTTCTTTTTTAGACAAAGTTAGTAAAGATGTCATTGTCCTTTTAGATCAAGCCTACTTTGATTATGCTGCTTATGAAAACAATGATGTTGATTTTGAGTTTATTAATGAATTTCCCAATCTAATAATTAGCAGAAGTTTTTCTAAAGCTTACGGTTTAGCTGGGTTTAGAGTTGGTTATTCTGTTTCTTCTAGAGAAATAGCAGATTACCTGAACAGAGTTAGACAGCCTTTTAATGCTAATTCACTGGCATTGGTTGCTGCTGAGACTGCACTATCTGATAGAGACCACATGATGAAATCTTTAAAAATGAACAGTGAACAAAAGATGGTTTTATACCAAGGACTTGAAGATTTAGGCTATCAGTACATCCCTAGCGCGGGCAATTTTATTTGTTTTGACTGCAAACAAGACGCTGAAGAGAAATTTAATGAGTTGCTGAAAGAAGGCGTTATTGTTAGATCGATGGGCGTCTACAAGATGCCAAATCACCTTCGAGTAACCATAGGTCTACCTGAAGAGAATAGAATTTTTTTAGAAAAGCTCGCTAAGCTTAAAAATTAATTATGAATCCAGACTTGGCCTTTGAGAATATTGTGGTAGTTGGATTGGGTCTGATCGGCGGATCAATTCTTCAGACGCTAAAATCTCAATCTTATACAGGAAATACTTACGGTATTGATTCTAATGCATCAGCAATATCCAAAGCCAAAGAGTTGAGTTTAATAGTAAATAAGGACCAAAATATCGAAACTGACTTAGAAAACGTATTGGTCATTTTTTCAGTCCCTACTCTCTCGATAACGAAAGCCATAGATGATCTCAATCTATCTACAGAAGATATTCTCTATACTGATACTTGCAGTGTTAAATCTTCGGTCTTGGAAGACATAAATAGCAGAGAATCAAAATTTCTTAACAAGTTTATTGCTTCTCACCCTATAGCGGGATCAGAGAAAAGTGGTCTAGTCGCTTCTACTTCCACTCTCTTTGACAACAGATTAACAATTGTTTGTCCGCATGAGAAAAATGAAGAAGATGACATAAAAAAAATAGAAGCATTTTGGAACAATCTGGGTTCCGTAACCAAAAGATTGCCCGCAAAAAATCACGATGAATTATTTGCGAAGACCAGTCATTTACCCCATGTGATCTCGTATGCATTAATGGATTCTATTTTTAAAGATTTGAGTAATGAAACCTTTTTATACTCCGGTGGAAGTCTTGAAAGCTATACTAGAATAGCATCCAGCGACCCCTTGATGTGGAAAGACATAATGATAGCCAATGAAAAATCTATCGTAGAATCAATTGAAAACTTCAAAGAAAGCTTGGATGCTCTTTTGGAGATGATTAAGAAAAAAGATTCCCATGAGTTAATAAATTTCTTTACAGATATAAAGAAATCCAGAGATGAACTACTATCGGATGATAAGAACTAATGGATTTTAAGGTTAAGTCAGGATCAGGGCTGTCAGGCGAAGTGCAACTTCCTGGTGATAAATCCATATCTCATCGATCAATAATGTGTGCTGCTTTAGCCGAAGGAACTACTACCATCAATGGCTTTTTAGAAGGAGAAGATTGTTTAGCTACTCTTGATGCCTTCTCTAAAATGGGCGTTAGCATTAACAGAACAGATAACAAGGTGGTTGTTCAAGGTGTTGGTCTTAACGGATTAAAAGAACCAGATTCTGAGCTTTATTTAGGTAACTCAGGTACTTCAATGAGATTGATGAGTGGAATATTATCAGGACAGAAATTCCCCACAGTACTAACAGGGGACAGTTCTTTATCGTCGCGTCCTATGGAAAGAATTATTTCACCTTTAAAATTAATGGGTTCTAGTATCAGTTCAAATTCTGAAGGCAACCCACCTATTGAAATACAACCTTCTTTAGGATTGAACTCGTTATCCTATGAACTGCCGATTGCCAGTGCGCAAATTAAATCTTGTCTAATGTTTGCAGGTCTTTACGCAAATGGACCTGTTACTGTAATTGAACATTTAGAAACTCGTAATCATACCGAGTTGATGTTCCAGCAATTTGGGATAGCAGTTGAAGTAAATGAAACTGGAAAAGCTAGGAAGATTAAAGTAACTCCTCCTAAATCATTTTTGGCAACTGACATAAATATACCTGCCGATTTTTCTTCCGCTTCTTTCTTTATTCTTGCCGCGTTAATTACTCCAGAATCTGAGTTATTAATAAAAAATGTAGGTATAAACAGGACTAGGATTGGCTTCCTTCATGCCTTAAGACATATGGGAGCTAATATCGAATTAAAAAATGAGACTAATTCTTTTGAGCCGACTGCAGATATCTTAGTAAAGACTTCAAACCTAAAAGGCATAACTTTGAACACTAAACTGGTGGCTAATATGATAGATGAAATGCCTGCCTTTTTTATAGCTGCAGCTTTAGCAGAAGGAACTACTAAGGTGAAAGATGCAAAAGAACTTAGAGCAAAAGAAAGCGATAGACTTCAAGCTATGTCAGAGGTCCTGGAAGCTTTTGGGGCTAAATCTCATTTAAATGGAGATGGAATAGTAATTAATGGACTAGGAAAAGACGGAGTCTTCAATCCTTCAAAAATTAATTCGCATGGAGATCATAGAATAGCTATGGCTAGCTCTATAGCCTCTCTTAGAGCGAATGGTGAAACAACAATTACTGACTGTAATAACGTCAATACTTCATTTCCTAATTTTATTGATGTATCCAGGGAAGCGGGTATAAATATAGTAGAAACATGAACAACACTGTCATACCTGTTATAACAATTGATGGACCAAGTGGAGCTGGAAAAGGAACAGTTGCGCAAATGCTGGCCTTGGAATTGGGCTGGAATATACTTGATAGTGGAGCTTTATATCGAACCCTAGCTTATTATTTTGATAAAGAAGGCCTTGAACCAGAAGATTTAGTAAGTAATTTAGAAAAGATTAGAAAAGATTTTATTGTCCATTTTGAGGCAGGCATTCCCGGGCAGCCAGTTAAAATATTCTTTCAAAATCAAGACATAACAAACCTGGTCAGAACAGAAGAAGTAGCAAAAAAAACATCATTACTAGCAGCAAACCCTGATGTTAGAGCCTTTATCAAGCCAAGCCAGAGAGATTTTATGATCTTACCCGGCTTAATAGCTGATGGAAGAGATATGGGGACTGTTATTTTTCCTGATGCAGACTTGAAGATTTATCTGACTGCATCCATTGAAGAAAGAGCAAAAAGACGACAAGTTCAGTTGAAAAGACAAGGTAGCGAGGTTAACATGCTCGTCCTTTTACAAGAGTTAGAAGACAGGGATAAAAAGGATACGGAGCGAAAGCACTCTCCTTTGAAACCTGCAGAAGACTCATTAATAATAGATACAAGTAATTTAGATCCTATAGGAGTAATAAAAGAAATAAAAAGCCAACCTTTGAGTTTCTTAAAAAAATAAAATATGTCAGCAAATTTTGAGCAGTTATTAGAAGAGAATTTAAGTACTTTAATAATGAAACAGGGTAGCCTGGTTACTGGAATTGTTATTGATATTTTAGAAAACCATCTTGTTGTTCACGTGGGTTTAAAATCTGAAGCAGCAATTCAAAAAAGCGAATTCCTTAATGAGTTAGGAGAGCTAGACCTAGAAATAGGAGACGAAGTTCAGTTGACTCTTGAAGCAATTGAAGATGGACATGGCAATACAAGGCTTTCAAGAGAAAAAGCTATAAAACAAGAAGTCTGGAAAAGAATAGAAGATTGTTTAGCAGACGATGCAATTTTAAAAGGATTGATAACAGGTTCTGTTAAGGGAGGAATGACTGTTGACGTTCAAGGCATAAAAGCTTTTTTACCAGGATCTCTTGCAGAAGTTTCCCCCACAAAAGATTTAGAACACTTAGTAGGCGGATATGAAGAATTTAAAGTAATTAAGCTTGATAAAGCTAAAGACAATGTAGTGCTATCAAGAAAAGCAGTCCTGCAGGAAGTAAACTCTGAAGAAAGAGAAAAATTATTATCAGGTTTGGCCGAAGGTCAAGTAATTAGAGGTATTGTTAAGAATCTTACAGACTATGGTGCTTTCGTAGACTTGGGCGGAATCGATGGTCTCTTGCATATCACTGATATTTCTTGGAGTAGAATAAATCATCCTTCTGAAGCTCTAGGCATAGGAGATAGTTTAGATGTCAAGGTTATTAAGTATGACCAAGAAGCTAAGAAAGTATCTCTTGGAATTAAACAATTAATAGATGATCCTTGGATTGGTATTGAAGAGAAGTTGCCTTTAAACACCTCTGTAATGGCGAGCGTTACTAATTTAACTGATTATGGTTTCTTTGCTGAAATAGAGACAGGTGTTGAAGGGCTTGTTCATGTTTCAGAAATGGATTGGACAAATAAAAACATACATCCATCAAAAGTAGTTCAATTAAAAGACAAGGTTGAAGTGATGATTCTGGAAGTCGACGAAACTAAAAGAAGGATTTCTTTAGGCCTTAAACAACTTTCTGAAAACCCTTGGCAAGTATTTGCTCATACTCATAAAGAAGGAGATAAGGTAACTGGAGTCATTAAGTCAATTACTGATTTTGGAGTCTTTATAGAGCTTGATGGAGCAATAGACGGGTTGGTTCACTTATCAGATCTTTCTTGGGAAGAAGATGATGAGGCTGCAAGATCTCTTAACAAAGGTGACTCTATAGAAACTCTAATTTTGTCTATTGAAGCAGATAGAGAAAGAATATCTTTAGGAATAAAACAACTAGTTACAGATACTTTTACTGACTTTGTAGAAGCTAATAAAAAAGGATCAAGAGTTTCAGCTTCGATTGTAGACTTTAATGATGACAGGATTGTTCTTAATTTAGCAGAAAATGTACAAGGTTATCTTCCCCAGAAGGATTATGCCAATTCTCTTGCAGATACTCCTCTTGAAGTTGGAGCGGAAATGGAAGTTGTAATTGCTAATATTGACAGAAAAGATCGTCGAATAATTCTTTCTTTAAGAGCTTTAGAAAAGCAAGAAGAACGAAGTGCTCTTCAAGATAATGCTCAGAAGAATAAACAAATTGAAGAAGCTACAAAATCAAATATTGGTGACCTTATAAAAGCCGAATTAGGGGACTCAAAGAAGGAAGATGAATAAATCCAGTTTAGTTGAATCAATTAACAATAAGGTTGATTATTTAACTAAGAAAGATGTAGAAGACGGCATTAATGAAATATTAAGCTTTAGTTCCAACACTTTAGCTCTAGGTAATAGAATTGAAATAAGGGGTTTTGGTACCTTCTCAACAAGGCAAAGAAAGACAAGAATGGCTAGAAATCCTAAGACAGGAACTTCTATAAAAGTTAATAGTAAATTCCACCCCTATTTTAGAGCAGCTAAGTATTTAAGAAATAAGTTAAAGGACTAAAAAAAATCTTTCGTTGTGATATTCTTCTCTCTTAAATTGCTATGCCTGAATTAATCTCAAAAATTAAAAAAACATTTGAAGACTCAATTGCGGTTAAGCAATTGATACTTGATGAAAGAACTTTTGATGTTCTTGCTTCCTCCGGAGACGTCATAGCTCAATCAATTGAGAAGGGTGGGAAGTTGATGATTTGTGGTAACGGAGGTTCTGCTGCCGACGCGCAACATCTAGTTGCAGAATTTCTTATAAGATTAACTTCTGATGTAAATAGGCAGGGCATACCTGCTATTTCTTTAGCACAAGATTCTTCTACATTAACAGCTTGCATTAACGACTTTGGTGCTGACGTCATCTTTCAAAGAGTTTTATCAACCCTTGGAAATTCTGGAGACGTTTTACTTGTTATTTCTACTTCTGGTAATTCAAAAAATATTATAGAAGCTTTAAAAGCTGCAAAAAAAATGAATATTTATTGTATAGGTTTCTTGGGAGATGCAGGAGGAGAAGCATTAAAATTCTGTGATTCTGTATTTTTAGTTCCTTCAAATATAACAGCTAGAATCCAAGAATCCCACATTACAGCTGGACATGCTATGTTGCAATATATAGAAGATTCTCTTTTAGAGAATGGCTATTTAGAAAAGATTTAATCAATGGGTTTCTTTTCCTTTCTATTAATATTAAGTTTCTCTCTTATAGTTTTGATCTCTTATTTATTAGTCGCTTTAAATTCAGAAATAATTTCAATAGATATTTTATTTTCTGAAATTGATTTGGGGCTAGGATTAGCCCTCCTATCTTTTTTGATAATAGGCTCCTTAATAACTATAATTCTAGAAATATTAGTTAGTTTGAAGAGAAAAAAGTTAGAAGATTAATACAAGGATAAATTTCCATAGTAATTAATATAAAGTGCATCATATTTATTCGAGATTAAAAGTATTAAAAAATAAAAGATGAAAGATGACTTAAGGGGAGAAATACTAAAAAGTGTAAAACTTTTAGCTAGCAAGAATTCTGATATAAAAATTAAAGATATTATTAATACCGAAAGGTTAACAGAATTTTCTATAACTACAGACTTACTCTCTTATGACTTCTCCAAACAAAGAATAACAAAAGATGTACTAGATGAGTTATTAACTATACCGGATAAAATAAATCTTAAAAAATCTATCTCAGAAATCTCTAGTGGAGAGTTTTTAAATACAACCGAAGATAGAAAAGTCTCTCATATGTTAACAAGAGGTCTTTGCGGCCCCAAGGGGGCTGGTGAACAGAATCAGATTCTGAGTCAAAGAATTAAGTTAGAAGAATTTGTAAAAAAGATTAGCGAAGAATCGAACTTTGAAATTAATACAATAATTTCTATTGGCATAGGAGGTTCACGGCTCGGTCCTGAATTCCTTTCCGAGGTATTTAATAATCTAAATTCAAAAATAAAAATTTTTTATTGTTCTAGTTTTGATCTTATTGAATTAAATAAAATTATTTCTATCAGTGACCCTTCTAAAACTTTAGTAGTAATTTCTTCTAAATCTTTCAATACACCCGAAGTTATAGAGAATGCTAACGCAGTAAAGGAATGGTTAAAAGTGTCTGAAGGAGATGGTTGGAGAAATAATTTTATTGGAATATCTTCAAATAAAGAAGGCATGAATAAATTTGGAATTAGAGAAAATAATCAATTTGATTTATTAGACTCAATTGGAGGAAGATACTCTATTTGGTCTTCTGTAAGTTTGCCTGCAATTTTTGATATGAGTTGGCAGGGATTTGAACAATTTCTAGAGGGAGCGCAAAAAGCAGATAAACATTTTATAGAAAAACCTTGGAGTGAAAATATACCCGTTTTAATGGCTTTGATCAGCTTCTGGAACTTAAATGGACTGAATATAAATAATCTTGGTATCTTTACTTATAATTTTAGGATTAGATCACTAACTAAATACATTTCTCAGATGATGATGGAAAGTAATGGGAAACAAACTTCCCTTGATGGAATAAAAACAGATTTTTTAACCTGTCCATTAGTTTGGGGGGGGTTTGGACCAGATGCTCAACATTCAAATTTCCAATGGCTGATGCAAGGAAGAGATTATTCAGCATGTGATTTTATAGGAATTAATACAAAAAGTGACTTGGAATCAAAATCTCATCGAATGATGTTAGCCCAAATAGTTGCTATGAGTATTGGCGATAATAAAAGCAACTTTAATCATAAATCCATAGAAGGTAATAACCCCGTATCTCTCCTATATTTACAAGATCTAAGTCCTTATAGTTTGGGCTATCTATTAGCTATTTATGAACATAAGGTATTTACGGAAAGTAGAATCTATAATATCAATGCATTTGATCAATGGGGAGTTCAGTTAGGTAAAAAACTAACTTCAAATTCTCTTGAAGGAAGTGCTTATATGAATAGTTATTTTAAAGAGGATTTCCTTTCTTAGTTCATATTTTTTAATAAAAAGATGCTTTCTTTATTGAGCCTAGAGTCCTGTTTAAGGAATATTTATGTATAAGCTATCAAATATAAAGGAAGGCCTTACAAAACTCTTAAAGAGTTTACCGAAAAACCCAGGGGTATATAGATTTCTAAATGAGGATCAATCTCCTATTTATATTGGAAAAGCAAAAAACCTGAGGAATAGGGTAACTCAATATTTCCAAAATCTATCTAATAAAACTGAGAAGCTAAGAAACCTAGCTGATGAAGCAAAATATCTAGAACTAACTCTAACAAATACTGAGCTAGAAGCCTTACTGCTGGAACAGCACCTAATAAAGGAGTTTAGACCAAAGTTTAATGTACAGTTTAAGGACGATAAGGGATATCCCTGGTTAAGAATCGATGTATCTAAAGAGTACCCGGGTGCGAAATCTTTCTTAGGAAAGAAGGACAATAAAGAAGAGTATTTTGGACCTTATCCCAGCTCATATGCTGCACGTGAAGCACTTAGCCTTATACAAAAAACTTTTAAGCTCAGAAATTGTTCTGACAGTTTTTTTTCAAACAGAAGCAGGCCATGCATACAATATGAAATTGGAAGATGCTCGGCTCCTTGTGTAGGTTACGTTAGTGAAAATGAGTATTTACAAGACGTAAATAATGCAAAAAAGCTATTAGAAGGTAAAGCAGAAGATTTAATAGAAGATTTTTATTCTTTGATGGACGCCAATTCAGATAGTCAACGTTACGAAAAAGCATTGGTTTATAGAGATAAAATATCTGCCCTTAGGGATATCCAAAGAAATCAAAGTATCACAGGTTTTAAGAAAGAAAGAGATGCTGTTTCAATCTTGTATATAAATGGTGTTTCCAAGGTGGGCATTACTCATGTAAATAAAGGATGGATAACTTCTCATCAGAACTTTAGTCAAAAGAATAAAGGAATTAATAAATCTCTACTAGAAATTTTTTTAAAGAACCATTACTTTTCTGGGATTTATTGCCCTCCTTTCATAATAGTTGAAGAGGCTATACCGGATAAAGAAAATATTGAGCTAGCTTTATCGGAATTTCATAAAAAAATAGTTAAGATAATAACTAAACCAGGAAAAAAAGATCAAGGGCTTTTAGAAATTTCAAAATCAAATACAAGGTTATCTATAAAAGGCAGTTCTCTAGAAAAAAGAGATATATCGGTAACGTTAAATCTTCTAAAGAGTTCTTTGGGTTTAAAGAAAGAAATTAAAATTCTAGAATCGTATGATATTAGTCATCATTCAGGCAAGGGTGCAGTTGGTAGCTGTGTTGTTTACTCTAGCAAAGGGAAAATAAAAGAAAGTTATAGACTGTTTAATATAAATAAGAAGAACTCTGCAAATGATATAGCATCTATGAAAGAGGTTATAAAACGCAGGTTTACAAGTAAGTCTCTTAATTTAAGCAAACCTAGCCACTTACTTATAGATGGGGGTAAAACTCATCTGAAAGCTGTAAGTAAAATTTTAAGAGATATAAATATTGATGGGGTGGAGCTTATATCAATATCTAAAGGTGTAAGGCGGAAGGCAGAAATGGATTCTATTCACTTAGAAGATGGAAGTACTATAAGAGTCGGTAAAGAATCATCTCCGTATTTATTTTTACAAGAGGTTAGGGATGAAACACATCGGTTTGCTATTAATAACCAAAAGAAGAAGCTGTTAAAATTGTCTTTACAATCTTCATTAGATCAAGCACATGGTGTAGGTGAAGTTAAGAAAAGTCTTTTATTGAGATATTTTGGAAGCATGGAGCAAATTGAAAGAGCAAGTATTCAAGACTTGGTAAATGTTCCAATGATAGGATTAAAAACTGCTAAATTGATTTATAATTACCTCCATTAAGAAAATGACTCTAGCTAGCTATATAACATCGTTAAGAATATTATTTATTCTCCCCATAATTTATTTAACAAGTTTAGAAAGTTTTGAAAGTAATTTATTAGCTTTATTGCTTTTCATAATTGCAGGCCTTACAGATTATCTGGATGGATACATAGCGAGAAAAACTAATACAGAAAGCCAATTAGGTGCCCTATTAGATTTATTGGCCGACAAACTATTAGTTTGCATAATACTTGTTTGGCTAATAGCCCTTAACAATGATTTAGTTTTTATCATTCCCGCTTTAATAATCTTAAGTAGGGAATTAGTTATTTCTTCTGTAAGACAATTTATTGTTGAAAAAACAGGAGGCAATAATACAGAAGTCTCTTTAGTAGCTAAAAGCAAGACCACAATACAGTTTATAGCTATTTCTTTTTTGATTATCTCTCCAGGTCTGGGGAATTATTTCTATTACATTGCATTTGGCCTTTTATGGATTGCGGCTTGCTTTTCTTTATTTTCACTCTACGACTACCTCCAATCTTGGAAAGAAAGCATAAGATCTTAATTTATTAATAAAATTATCCTAGTCTATTTCCTTATACCTAATAGAATGCATACCCTTGGCTGAGTAGCAAAGTGGTTATGCAGCGGATTGCAAATCCGTCTACGCCGGTTCGATTCCGACCTCAGCCTCCATTTTCTTTTCTTAATTTACTAAAACAAAGTAGAATAGCTTTTTTTAAATATGCCCGGGTGGTGGAATTGGTAGACACAAGGGACTTAAAATCCCTCGAAGGAAACTTCGTGCCGGTTCGAGTCCGGCCCCGGGCACCAATTTAAAAATGGAAAATAATATAAGAGAAAAAACAGACGAAGGGTTAGTAGATATCATGGAATTAATCTCAGTTATCTGGGAAAAAAGAATTAAAATACTATGCCTTTCTGGTTTAACAGGAATTTTCTCTATTCTCTTTAGCCTTTCATTAACTGACGAATATACTGCAGTAATTTATCTTACAGAAGTAAAAAATGATAAGGAAACTTCCTTGTCTAGTGTATCTACTGGTTCTCCGTTAAGTTTTTCTTTACCCGGTGGCCTTGGAGGTGGTAATGGGCTAAGTCCAGAACTTAATACTGCTATAGTTTTTATGAAGTCATGGAATTTTGTAGATGATTTTATTAAACTAAATAATTTAGAAGTCCCGTTAATTGCTGGCCGAGGATGGGATCCGGTTAGCAGGGAGCTTATCCTGGATACTAACAAATATAATGAAGCTTCTGGAGGTTGGGTAGATAAAGGCTTTGACCCTTACTCTCCTTCCGTAAGGTGGGAAATTTACCAAAAGCTTCTAGATAAATTAAGGATAATTCCAGATAAGAATACTGGTGTTGTCCAATTAAGCATTACTTCATACTCACCTGAGCTTTCACTTGAATGGACAATATTATTTTATAAGTTAGTTAACAAAAAAATGCGTGAGAAGAAATTATTAATATTAAATAACAATATAGCTAATATTAATAAACAAATTCGTTTAAATTCAAACACATCATTAAAAGATAGGCTGTATGACATACAGTCAGAACAAATTAAATCTAAAGTAATAATAGAAGCATCTCCAAATTTTGTTTTTGAACCAATTGGAGATACTTTAGCACCTTTCATAAAATCGTACCCTCGAAGAACTTCAATTACATTAGGCTTAACATTTATTGGAAGTCTTTTAGTAGTCTTAGTTTTTATTTTTAAAACGCTCCTTACCAAACAAAGAAAAAACTTCTCTAATTTATAAAGGTCTGATGTATGAATGATGAGGTTTTAAATCTTAAACATGTAAAGTTGTTTGTTTATGATTTTGATGGAGTTATGACAAATAATACGTTCATACTTGATGAAAAAGGAAAAGAGCAAGTTTCATTAAACCGATCTGATGGTTTAGCAGTAGCAGAAATAAAAAAAAAGGGTTATATGCAGATTATCTTATCTACTGAAGATAGCAAAATAATAACTTGGAGAGCTAAAAAACTTGGTATTGACTGTTTTATAGGAATTGATAATAAACTCAAGACGCTAAAAAAATATCTTCATTCTGAAAAGTTAGAATTTTCTCAAATAGCTTATGTAGGAAATGACATTAATGATTTAGATGCAATGTCTCATGCTGAATTTAAGCTGTGCCCTAATGATGCTCAAAATTCGATAAAAAGAATCAGTAATATTATTTTAGAAAAAAATGGAGGAAAGGGCGTGATAAGAGAAATCCTTTCTTTATTAACAGGAGAATAGACTTGGAAATTGTAATTAATAAAAGAACCATAAATGATGATTCGCCCGTTTATGTCATTGCCGAAATAGGCTTAAACCATAATGGAGATATGGAGCTCGCAAAGAAACTAATCTTAGAAGCTAAGAGATGTGGAGCAGACGCAGTAAAGTTTCAAAAGAGATTTCCTGATGAATGCGTTCCAGAACAAAAAAAACTAGAACCACGCTCTACCCCTTGGGGAGAAATGACCTATATAGAATATAGACATAGGGTTGAGTTTGGAGAAGAAGAATATAAAGAAATAGATGAGTTTTGCTTGAAAGAGGGAATTGATTGGTTTGTTTCTGTTTGGGATCATTCGTCAGTAGATTTCATGAAGAAATTTAATCCAATAGCAATAAAAATTCCATCAGACAAAATGAATGATTTAGAGTTCTTGCATAAAACTAAAGAATTAAATTGTCCAATTATTCTTTCTTCTGGAGGAACTAGCGAACCTGTTATAGAAGAGGCCCTTTCGGTAGTAGGCAAAGAAAACAACGCACTTTTGCAATGTACAAGCATATATCCTTGCGAAACCACTCAGTTAGACTTAAAGGTAATCTCTACTTTCAGAAAAAATTATGAAATGGTTTCTGGACTATCTTGCCATCATTCCAGTCCTGTCTTCGGTTCTTTTTCTGTAGCCTATGGAGCTAGGATAGTTGAACAACACTTCACTTTAAATAGATCTTTTTGGGGGAGTGACCAATCTATGTCTTTAGAGCCTCGTGGACTTGAGCTCTTAGTAAAGTATATTAGAATGTTTGAGGGTGCTGAGGGAGATGGAATAAAGAAAGTCTATGATTTAGAAAAGAAGGTCCTTGCTCGAACAGTTGGAAGATAAAATATGAAAGTAGCCGTCATTGGATTTGGTTTTATGGGCAAGGCTTTTGCTCATTCACTGTCTTCAATTAATCATTATTATAAAAAATATATACCTGATGTAGAAATTGCTGGCATTCTTACCTCTTCTTTTACTTCTTCCCAAAAGATAGACTTAAAAAAATATAATATTAGTAATGTTTATCAGGGATTAGATGACATACTTGAAAATAATGAGATAGATTCTTTTTATATCGCTACTCCCAATGCCCTCCACTTTGAACAACTTCTTGCTGTTATTGAAGCTGGAAAAAATGTACTTTGTGATAAACCTTTGGCTATCAATCCTGACCAGTCTAAAAAAATTATTGAATCTCAAAAACCAAATAAAATTTATCAAATGATGTTTGAGTATAGAAATTTTCCTGCAATAAGAGAGATGAAATCTCAAATAGAGAAAAAGAATATTGGAGACATAATTAATTTTAAAGCTAGTTACTTACATGGAAGCTACTTAGATTCAGCTAGGCCTATGTCCTGGAGATTGAGAGAAGGAGGAGGGGCCCTTAGTGATTTAGCTCCTCATATAATTGATTTATGTAATTTTTTAGTTGGTAATATTACTAAGATTGAAGGTTATAAACGCAATGTAATTTCTAAAAGACCAAAAGAGGATAATTTAAATAAATTTGAAAAAGTTAATGTGGATGACTATGCGAGCTGTCTTTGTCAGACTGAGGAAGGCGTTACAGGAATGTTAGATGTATCCAGGGTATCTATGGGCTCAATAGATGAATTAACTCTGACAATTAATGGCACAAAAGGCACCCTTAAGTGGAACCTAGAGGAGCTTAACTTCTATAAGCATTTAACTGATGAGGGCTCAAAGAAAGTTTTTGCAGTTAACGATTTTCATAACTTGACTGACTTCCCTCCAGGAAAAGTTTCTAATGGATGGTTAAGAGCTCATACACACAGTGTTTACCAATATATCTCAAGAGTTGGCAATATTAAGCTTCCGAAAAAAGAATTAGAGTATATTCCTTCTTTTGAAGATGGGCATAAAGTACAGTCTTCTCTCAATTTATTTACTGACTACAATTTATAATTCCAATGCTTACAAAATCTTTAGTAATAAACCCTATAAAAAACATAGTATATTTTGAGGATAAAGAAGTTGAATCAAGTCCCTCAGATCCTTTAATTGAGTGGAGAATTAGCTGTGTTTGTGCATCTGAGAGAAGAAGGTTTAATAGGCAAAAATCTCATTCTGATTTAACTCCTTTTGTAGCTGGGCATGAATCAGTTGGGATGATAGAAGGTAATAAAAATCTTCAAGTTTTATTACCACATTCAAATTGCTTAACAAGGTCTGATAAGATTCAATGTTCTAGCTGCAAGGATGGTGCATATAATTTATGCAAGTGCATGAATCATGCAGGTCTGGCCAGTAGTGAGCCGGGAGGATTGTCCCAAGTCTCAGTTGTTCCTGAAGCTCAACTACTAGAATGCAAAGAATTAGATGCCGAGCTTGCAGTATTTACTGAACCCTTATCTTGTGTTATTAGATCTTGGAAGAAGGCGTCAGAGTGTGATAAAACAAAAGTTGGGATTGTGGGTTTAGGTCCAATCGGTTGCTTGCATTTTTTATATGGAAAAATCCAGAATCCCGATACGAAATTTTATTTATTTGAGAATAATAAAGAAAGAGCTGATATGTTTAATCGGGTCTTTGAGGGATATGATTACTATATGAATGAGCCTGTCTCTGATTTAGATCTTACTATAATGGCAAATTCTGTTTCAACTGGCTATGAAGATTCAAAGAAGTATTTAAAAAAAGACGGCTCACTCTTACTTTTTTCTGGATTTAATGAAGTAAATTATAATTCTACTGGTTTTTTTCC
>ENA-ORXF01000029-ORXF01000029.1-marine-metagenome-genome-assembly--contig:-NODE-29-length-113562-cov-7.898365_pt1 | contig 113562 bp, 105 predicted proteins | sample MGYA00237864_ERZ511476 | MGnify/ENA primary metagenome ERZ511476 (study PRJEB26306, sample SAMN06343908) | marine metagenome | isolation source: coastal waters | place: Atlantic Ocean: West Antarctic...
CCTAACATTGCTTGTAATTTTTTCATTAACTCACAATGTTTTTCAGTAAATTCTTGTGAGCGGCTTTTTAGTATTTCAGGATTAAAGTCGTATGTTTCCATATCATCAATAATAGTTTCGATTACCGTTGACGTTTGGCCGATAGCTTCCATAGCTGAATCATTGAGGGCAGTAAAAGCAGCCTCAACAATCACACAGCGAGCCTTTTCTTTGTCTGCAATGATTTTACACTTATCTCTATAACCCTCGATAAGACTGGTAAGAGGCACGTTATAGCTCTTAAGTTCACCAATAATGTAAGCGGCTTCAGACTCAACAGCAACGCCATATCTTACCTTGTCATCAATCCGAAATCTGTCTACGGCTTTTATCAAATTATTGATAATTTTACTATTATTACCATCTTTTTGTTCTAGCTCTGTAATATACAATTCAATGTTTTGAGCTTCTTCGTCTGTATAACATTCACCCTCACATATATCTTGTGGAAACAAAAGAGAAAATATTAATAAAAAAGATATAAGTTTATTCATCCTATTTCTTACCTTTACCAATATTTTTTAATCTACTATGTGCTTTCTTAGCAGATTTCTTTTTAGGTTTCTTTTTTGGTTTCTTGAGTTCTTCAAGAGCTTTCTTTTTACTTTTTAAACTCTTCTTAACACCATTTTTAGATTTCTCTTTGGATTTAAGATCTTTCTTTACACTCTTTAATCTATCATCAAGTTTACCAATCTTTTCTTCTTTACGACCCGCACCCTTGCCACTTAAAAATGCAACAAGGATTCCCCCACATAACACAAAAAATCCGATTACATATTTTTTGATTTTACTGAACATATTACTTACCGAATGGGAGTTTATCCCAAATAGGTTTAAGAACTGTATCAAAAATGATATCATCCTGCTTGGTTGGAGATAATTTCACGATTTTTTCTATTGTGTAAAATCCTAACATTACCCATTCCCAATTTGCCATAATCCAAGTATAATCCATTATATTTCTCCTGTTACTTCATGTTTTTGTTTATTGTCATTTCAACCTCTCCATTTGCAAGTGCATTATAAACGAACTCTGTTCCCTTGGCTTGCATGAGCGGATTTTCAACATAGTTAAACAATGAATACGGATGGAAAGTGGCGTTTGCTTGAAACATATCAACAATTGGTAGTTGTGGAAAAATGCCATCCAAGGTGCCGTAGAAAAAAATGGTGGCATCACGAGCGAGTGCCGGACTGTATCGCGCCATCATGCTGGCACCAATCGGATCAAAAGCCGCATCAATGCCGTGACCGTCGGTCAACTCTCGTAACGTCTTTGCTAAATCATCAGTGCCTGGCACAATGACATGCGAAGCGCCTGAATCGAGCAGATAGTCACGATTGTGTTCAAATCGCGTTGTGGCGATCATATTGGCACCAAACATGGCCCCAATATTAAGCGCTGCATTTCCGGCTGTACCAGTAGCCGCAGTGGCGAGGATGGATTTTCCTGGCACAGCTTTGCATAACTCCACGATCGGGTAATAGGCAGTCATAAACTGCATCCACACTGAGGCGCTTTCAACTGCTGACAACCCCTTTGGGGCAGGAGTCACATAACGCTTATCTATCGTAATAAAGTCGGCACTGGCGCCATTGTTGAAATAGAAATATGGCAGTGTGCAATAGCGCTCACCAAGCTCAATTCCAGTCACGCCGTCGCCGATCTCATCCACAATGCCGGCAGCCTCCATCCCAATGCGTGCGGGAAAGTCATTGAAACTGAAGGAATAGTTATCCTGCATCAAGTCCATATCCCCCCAATTCAACGCAAAAGCTTCAATTCGTATACGAATTTCGCCAGGCCTGGGATGTTGAGGCTCGCATTCTTGCAAGACTAACCCTTGGTACCCAGAGTAGTCTTTGATCACCCATTCTCGTGCCATGTTGTTCTCCATATTCTGTTAGGCTGTCAATCCGTTTGCCAAACAATTTATCAGCATCAAATACGAATTATTTTACCTTCTACTAATATTTCATACCAAATAATAACTTTATAATCTATAATACTTAAAACATTACTCAACCCTTTATCCTCGATTAAAAAAGGTTAATAGTTTAGAGACACGAGGCTACGATGTTTAGGTTAAAGAGGTAACAAGGTATAGGAATGCGCTTATTCTCTACTAAAAAACGTCCTGTTCATATGGGACCTTATCCGACAGAAAGATTGAGGCGTGGGGGAATGCCTGATTTGACTGCGGTGCCCCCGATGCGCGCATTGTCATTTCGTCGACCAGAGGCACCTGAAAGTATTGTTAATGCAATGTGTGAGTATCAGGCCATGTTGGATGCGATCCGCGATGGTATGATAAATAAAGCAGTTTCAGAAATACCTGTCGACCCTAAGGAGAGAACAGATCACCTTAAGGCTTTTGGCTTTTTTTCGGATGCATCAATGGTAGGTGTCTGTCGACTTCAAGATACAGATTTATTATCAAAACCTTTTAATAACCCAGATATTGTGCACTTGGCAGAAGCCCTGCGCACGCGCCAAACTAAAACTCTTGCAGCAGGTATTGATGGGATTATGGCAGATCTTAAAGAGTCAATGGAAGCGCCACCTACGACTATTAATGGGCATACACATGCACTTATATTTTTATATGAAAACCCACGTGATATTCGTTCAGACGAACCTGGAACTGATTGGTTGAAAGATGCATTAAGTCATCGGGCATGTTTGAGAGCAAATGAAACTGCGGCGGTGATAGCTAACTATATAAGGTTGTTAGGACATGATGCTAAATCTCATTCGGGGTCGGCCTCAGATGTTGATTTAAATCAATTAGCAGTTACTGCAGGGTTAGTATGGTGTATTAAAGGGCAGTTAATTGCACCTTATATTGGCTCAGGCTTTGGACTTGCTGCTGTTACTTGTACACTTGATCTCCTCGTTGATAGCCCTCTTGCATCAGAACATGAACAACCTTGGTTTAAAACCAAAGGACCGGCCTGGTGGTTAGGGAAGGGGTTTTCTAAAAATGCAATGAATCGTGATCCGTATACAAAAAGAAGATTTGTAGATGGGGCACATCCATTTGAGCGTCTAAAGCGGGTTGAGACGCCAACCACCTACATTGACGAAGCAAGAGTTGCACGAGTACCAAAGCGCACTGATATGTTTGCGAGAGCTCAATTTGGTGATATGGGAAAAATTAATCAAGAGGGTGCGAAAGGTGGGTACTATGTTCGTAAAACTGCACCTTCATCCGCACAACGGCGTGCACTTGGGGCTTTTATTTTGCTTCAAGATGGTGATCCAAACCCTTCTGGTTCTCGTCCAACAGACATAGAAAAAAATGCAAATAATATTAAAGCTACGAGCTACTTCTTAGGAATAGATGCAGTTGGGATTTCTAGATGCCCAGATTGGGCATGGTATAGCCACGATGCGACTGGTACACCTATTGACCCCCCTCATGATAATGCGATCTCCATGATTGTAGATCAAGGTTATGAAACTATGGAGGGCGCTTCGGGTGATGACTGGATTTCAGTAGCTCAATCTATGCGTGCTTATTTGAGGTTTTCATTGTTAGGAGGTGTGGTTGCTAAACAAATTCGTAATTTAGGCTACAAAGCAAAGTCCCATACGGTAATGGATGGAGAGGTTCTTCAGCCACCTTTATTATTACTTTCAGGTTTGGGTGAGGTTAGCCGTATAGGCGAAGTTATTTTGAATCCGTACCTTGGGCCACGTTTAAAATCTGGAGCTGTTACAACCGATATGCCCATGGCGTACGATAAGCCTATTGATTTTGGTCTTCAGAATTTTTGTGAGAACTGCAACAAGTGTGCACGCGAATGTCCAGCGGGTGCGATAACAGCAGGACCAAAGTTGATGTTTAATGGTTATGAAATTTGGAAATCTGATAGCCAAAAATGTGCCACCTATCGGATTACGACAGAGGGTGGGGCAATGTGCGGTCGTTGCATGAAAACATGTCCGTGGAATTTAGAAGGGCTATTTGCGGAAGCCCCGTTTAGGTGGCTAGCCTCAAATGCTCCACAGTTGGCAAAACCATTGGCGAAGTTGGATGATTTAGTTGGAAATGGTGATCTTAATGATATTAAAAAATGGTGGTGGGATATAGAGTTAGAGGAGGGTGGTGGTTATAAGCCTAGCAGAAAAAAGTTAAATCGTCGAGGTTTACAGCGTGATCTTAACTTAAAATATGAAGATCAAACTCTTGCTGTATACCCAGCTAATCTTGCACCTCATCCTTGGCCTTACCCATCACCGATGGATCGTGAGAGTGGTATCGAAGCATATCAAGCGATGATAACGGCAGACGAATATAAAATAAAATTAAAAAATGGAGAAACTGACCACATACATCAGTATAGTGTACCAAGTGATGCCCCTGTTATCCAAGTTGTAGTTAGCAAAGTTCATGAAATGACAGAGTCGTTAATTAAATATGAGTTTAAGCGGCCGAATGGACTGGACTTACCCGAATGGACTGCAGGAGCGCATATAGATATTGTGGTTGTTCCTGAGTTTTTGCGTCAATATTCGATGTCTGGAGATCCTGCAGACAGATCCAAATATCAGATAGGTGTTCTACGCGAGGATGAGGGGCGTGGAGGTTCTAAAATGATGCATCGCATCTTTTTAGAAGGCCGTAAGGTATTTATTTCTAAACCGATTAATCATTTTGAATTAGATGAAACAGCAACAAAAACTTTTTTGATGGGGGGAGGCATTGGTGTTACTCCTATGATTTCATTTGCTCACCGGTTGTATACTTTAGGAAAAAACTTCGAACTCCATTATTCAGCCAACTCAAAATTGAAAGCAGGGTATTTAGACGATCTGAAAGCTTTTCCATGGTCTGACAAAGTGCATTTTCATTTTTCTGATGAAGGGACACGTGCTGATTTTAATGTCGTCTTGGATAATTATAAAAAAAATATGCAAATTTATATTTGTGGTTCGGAACGATATATGGATTCTGTTGTTCTTGCAGCTGAGAATAAGGGGATTCCTCAAGAAAAAGTTCATTTAGAATATTTCTCGGTTCCTGAGGAACCAGATTATATAAATCAAAATTTTATTTTAAAACTCGTAAAGTCTCAACGAGAGTTGGTTGTACCATTTAATAAGTCTGCTACCGATATCTTGACAGAGAGTGGTTACCCTGTTGACATAAAGTGCTCTGACGGACTTTGCGGGGTTTGTAGGTGTGAGCTAATCTCAGGAGAAGTAGAGCATCGAGACTTCGTGTTGTCAAAAAAACAACAACAAACTCAAATCATTCTATGCAAAAGCCGTGCTTTACTCGAGGGTGGTGTAATTGAAATTGACCTATAAGACTTAAGTTCAGTCTCTATTAACGAGAGGATTTATTACGTATAAAATAAATTATACTAAAAAACTCAGTAATTACGTATCTAAGTTTGCTCAAATTATAAATAAGTTTTTTTTAGTCAGCCTTTTTATTTCCCATTAAATTGTGGAGTTTTCTTTGCAAGAAAGGCACTTATACCAGTGGGCCCATCGTTGGTACGCATCATATTAGCAATTGAACGTGTCTCATGATCAAGTTGAGTTTCGAATCCATCTGAAAAAGCAGTGTTTAATAGCCGTTTTACTCCACCAAAGGCTTTTGTGGGCCCAGAGGCAAATTGTTTTGCCATTATATAAGCTTCTTTCATCACTGCCTCAGGTGTTACTACTTTGTTTACGATACCCCAGTCTTGAGCTTCTGATGCAGTAAGAACCCGGTTTGTAAGCATTAATTCTTTTGCACGCAAAAGACCAACATGCTTTGCAAGGTAATAAGTAGAGGATCCGTCTGGAGTAAGCCCAGAAGCTGTGTAAGCTGATACAAACTTTGCTTTATCCGAAGCTATGACATAATCGCCAGCTAAAGCTAATGAAAATCCGGCACCTCCTGCTGTTCCATTCAAAGCAACAATAATAGGTGCATCGATATGCGAGAACCTTGTGAGCCCTGCATGTAGTAATGTAGCCATTTTTGTTAGGTGGGTATGTTTGTCCTCGATCGCATCCATCTCCACCAGATCGCCACCGCCACAAAACATTTTACCAGCTCCAGTTATAACTACGGACCGCACGTCTGGCGAGCCACACCTGATACTCACATCAAATAGCTCTTCAGTCATCTGTGCGTTTAATGCGTTGGCAGAGTTATCTTTTCGGTTAAGGGTAATAGTGGCTATACTTTTTGAAAATTCAAAATCAAGTGTTTGGTAAGTCATCAAACTTTCCTTATCTAAAATTTAACATAATACTGTAAACGATTGTCTAATTTAACTGGAGATTTTTGTGATCTTAACATTTAGGTTCCTACACAATCTTTAAGTGTTTGAGTTGCAGAGTTCAAATGATTTTGTTGTTTATTGAGCCCCATGAGATTACATACTCTTATTACTCGCAAGCGTCATATAGGAACCCTAAAGTTCATTGGTAGTTTATTTGAATAAAGCTTAAAAAAAATTTTACATTATTTTATCACTTGCGCTATTAAATTGGTGTCACTATTTTTTGTCAAAGAGTAGTTTACAGCGCGGGTAGTAATTCTAGCTTTTGTCTAAAATTATATGTTAAAGAAATGCAATGAGGTGTATGGATGTACTTATTAATTGGTAGGGTGTACCGGGTCCTTGTTGTATTTGGGTATGTTGTTTTATTTCTCTTTGCTATCCAACAGTTTGATAACTGGAGTGCGAACTCTGAAAGCCAAGATTGGGCAGATTATTTCCGTATTATTATTGGAAGTGTTCTTTTAATTTTCATATTATACAGGTTTTTAAAATTTATTTTTCAAAACTATGTTCGTCAAAAATAAAAATCGAAACTAAAAGCTAGAGGAACACTATCGTAAAAAATACTATCTTTAGAAATTAACTTTCAGATAGAGCCATTTCTAAAATCCGTGCAACATGAATGGCTTCGGTGTTCGTACCATCTTTTATTTGAGTACGGCATGAGGTTCCGTCGGCAACCACTATGGAGTTTTTAGGTCTGGCTCGTACGGCAGGGAAAAGATCTAACTCACCCATTTCCATTGAAACTGAATATGTGTCAGTTTTTAACCCAAATGACCCGGCCATTCCGCAACAGCTTGTCTCCAATACTTCAACGGTAGTATTGGGAAGTAAGTTTAAGACTTGCTCTACAGATGACATTACCCCTGCCGCTTTTTGATGACAGTGGCCGTGTAATAGAATAGTATCTGTAGGAGACTTAAATAGAGATTTTAATAAATTTTTATCTAAATGTTTAGCAATGTATTCTTCAAATAAAAGAGCGTACTTTGCTACTAATTCGGCATCTTTACCCGGGATAAGCCTTGGAATTTCATCTCTCAAGGTTAATAGGCAACTAGGTTCCAAGCCCACAATGTACCTCCCGGCTTTAGCATGTGGTAAGAGGGCGTTAATTAGTCGTGTAGCTTCCTCTTTTGCTTTATCTACAAGGCCAGTCGATAAAAAAGTCCTACCACAACATAAGGGTCTTTTTCTGTCTTCTGGTTTTGCTATAACAAAAGAAACCTTGGCCTTGTCAAAAACTCTTATTGCTGCACGCAAGTTTTCTGGCTCAAAGTATCGATTGAATGTGTCTGCAAATAACACAATATCTGGGTTAGCTGGTGAGAGATGCTTTCTGTCGTTAAATGTATCAGTCGACCAATCAGGAAGAGGTCTCTTTGCAGAGAAACCGGTGGCTCGCTCTAAAACCTTTGCTAAAACTGGAACACGATTCCTTAGATTCATAAGTCTTGGAAATTTAGATGCAACACTGGCGTATCGAGGTAGATAAGAAATTAATCTATCATTTAATGTTAGACCATATTTCCTAATGCGAGCTGCTAAAACTTCTATTTTCATTGCCGCCATATCTACACCTGTTGGGCACTCGCGCTGACATCCTTTGCATGAGACGCATAATCTCATTGTGTTGAACATTTCTTCAGAAGTGAATGCATCTGGTCCCAACTGATTTGTAATTGCTAATCGTAAAGAATTTGCACGACCTCGTGTCACGTCGTTTTCGTTTCTTGTGACGCGGTAAGAAGGGCACATCGTTCCACCTTTTAGTTTACGACACGCACCATTGTTATTACACATCTCGACGGCACCTAAAAACCCTCCACCTGCACCTGGCCAGTTAGACCAATCCAATTCTGTTTTGAACTCCTTCGGAGTATAGTTTGGGCCATAACGGAACAAACTTCTATCATCCATTTTGGGAGCATCAACTATTTTTCCAGGGTTAAATAACCCTAATGGGTCAAAAGTTTGTTTGATTTCCTTGAAAGTTTCAACCAATCGTTTCCCAAACATTTTTGTATGAAACTCAGATCTGACAATTCCATCACCGTGCTCACCTGAGTGGGATCCTTTATATTTTGCGACTAGGTCAAAAGTTTCTTCGGCAATAGCACGCATGGTTTTGACATCTTGGTCAAGCTTCATATTCAGGACTGGTCGAACGTGAAGACATCCAACAGAGGCATGAGCGTACCAAGTACCTTTAGTTTGATATTTTTCAAAGATCTCGGTCAACCCTGCGGTGTATCCTGCTAAATCAGTTAATTCGACTGCACAATCCTCGACAAATGAAACGGGTTTCCCAGCGTCTTTCATAGACATCATAATATTAAGTCCTGACTTTCGAACTTCTGAGATTTCGTTTTGTAAGTTATCTTCTACTACCTTTATTACACCACCCCATCGAGCACTGGAGTTTTCCCAAGAGTAACCTAGTTCTCCCATTACATCGCATAGTTCCTCTAATTTGATACTATTTTGAGATGGATCCTTTTCAGAAAACTCTATTAATAGGAGAGCCTCTGGATTTCCTTGTACAAATTTCTCAACAGATTTTTGAAATAAAGGAATACCTCGCGCCAACTTAATCATTGTGGCGTCGACCAACTCAACTGATAGTGGTTTTAGTTTCACAAGATGTTGAGTTGCTTCCATTGCTTTCTGAAAAGATGGAAAGTGACATACACCCATAACTTTTTTTGTTATAAGTGGGGATAATTTTAACTCGATCTTTGAAGAGTATACTAGGGTACCTTCCGATCCGACAAGTAAGTGTGAAAGGTTATGTGGTTCTATTTTTGGGATTAAGGCATCAATGTTATATCCGCCCACTCTCCGGATGAGTTTAGGAAAGCGGTGTTCGATTTCTAAGGCATCTCGTTTACCTATTAGTTTTAATTTTTTAGATAAATTTGAGATTTTTGGATCCTTAATCACTCCAAAATGGGAGTAAGATCCGTCACTCATAAAACCTTCAATTGAGATAACGTTATCTCGCATTGTTCCATAACGAATAGATCTTCCACCACACGAATTGTTGGCAGCCATTCCACCGATTGTTGCTCTAGAAGATGTTGAAATATCTACAGGAAACCAAAGCCCATGCGGTTTTAATATACGGTTGAGCTCATCAAGTACAATTCCTGGCTCAACGATACAACTTCTATTCTTTACATCTATTTTTATAATTTTATTAAGGAATTTTGAATTATCTAAGACCAGAGAGTTGTTAACTGTTTGGCCACTTTGGGAGGTTCCACCCCCACGTGCTAGAAGACTAATACCTTCTTTTCGTCCTAAACTGATAACTCTTTCTACATCACTTTTATTTTTTGGAACAACTACTCCTATGGGTATCATTTGATAGATTGATGCATCGGTTGCGTACTGTCCGCGACTGAAGTTGTCGAATAGTACTTCTCCCTCAATCTCTTTATTTAACTGTTTTTCAAAATTTAGTCCAATTGTAGAGTTAGAGAAAATACTAGACATATGAAATTTAACCTTGACCTAATCATGAATTCATAATTCAATATTTGAATTGGCTTGGTGTCAAGTGACCATCCATAGACTTACTAATTTTAGTATAACCTAAACGGGCTTAGCCCCTTATTTAAGATTGATAGTTACGATGAGAAAACCAGGTCGACACTTTTTACAAATCCCAGGACCAAGTTCAGTTCCGGATCGAATTCTTAATGCAATTTCAAGACAAGTTATTGATCACCGTGGCCCAGATTTTGCAAAACTTGGAACTAGTGTGTTAGAGGGTTTAAAAACAGTTTTTAAAACTGACAGTAATGTTTTTGTATTCCCTGCATCTGGCACTGGTGCCTGGGAGGCTGCATTGGTTAATGTTCTCTCCCCCGGAGACAAAGTATTAATGTACGAAACGGGCCATTTTGCAACGCTGTGGAAAAGTATGGCTCAGCGTTTGGGACTCAACGCTCAATTTATCCATGGAAATTGGCGTAGTGGTGTCGATCCGGAAAAGATTGAAGAAGTTTTGCGTGAAGACACAATGGCTGAAATCAAGGCAATTTGTGTAGTCCATAATGAAACATCAACTGGATCGGTTTCAGACATTTTGTCTGTTAGGAAAGCCATAGATAGGGCCGGTCATTCTGCCCTTTTAATGGTAGACTCAATTTCTGGTTTGGCTTCAATCGACTATCAGCACGACGAGTGGGGAGTTGACGTAAGTGTTTCGGGCTCTCAAAAGGGCTTTATGCTGCCACCTGGACTTTCTTTCAACGCAGTTAGCAAAAAAGCATTGATGGCAAATCAGGTGGCGAAACTTCAAAGAGCATATTGGGATTGGGGGGATATGATTGGTCCTAACAAAACTGGTTACTTCCCTTATACCCCGGCTACAAACTTACTCTATGGTTTGGTTGAATCTATTGATATGCTTCATGAGGAGGGTTTAGATAATGTCTTTTCTCGACATTCACGTCACGCAGCAGCCACCCGCTCTGCTGTCCGAGCTTGGGGCTTAGAGGTCCTTTGTAGTCAGCAGGGCGCAGAGAGTGGAGTATTAACCGCTGTGATGCTACCTAAAGGCCATAGTGCAGATGCTTTTCGTGAAAAAGCATTAACAGATTTTGGTATTTCACTTGGCAACGGCCTTTCTAAAGTTTCTGACAAAGTGTTTCGTATTGGTCATCTAGGTGATTTTAATGACCTTATGCTTATGGCGACTTTGTCCGGTGTTGAATTAGGTTTGGCGAGTGCTGGTGTTCCGTACAAGCGTGGTGGTGTTCAGGTTGCCTTAGATCAATTGAAGAGTTCAGAAACCTAATTAAAAATGCAAGGAGAGTGAGTGTTAGTAGAAATTAAATTTTCAGTTACACTTACAAAATTCTTTTAATTAATTAGAAAAAGTAGTTCACAAAATATGTCTGAGATAAAATCAAAAACTCTATTTGATATTTTCATCATTGGCGGTGGTGTAAATGGGGTAGCTATAGCACGTGATGCTTCTGGAAGAGGATTTAGCGTAGCACTTGCTGAGATGAATGATTTGGCGTCAGCCACTTCAGGTTCCTCGACAAAACTTTTTCACGGAGGTCTTCGTTATCTTGAATATATGGAATTCAAACTTGTTAGAGATTCGTTAAAAGAGAGAGAAGTTCTCTTAAGAAACATGCCTCATATTGCGTGGCCGATGAGATTCATTTTACCTTTTTCTAATAAAATGAGATTTAAGAGTGAAACTCCTGTTTTTAAATTTATTAATATATGCATGCCGTGGTTGAAGGGTAGGCGGCCCTCTTGGCTAGTGAGGTGGGGTTTATTTTTATATGATAATATTGGCTACAGGAAATTTCTTAAGGGGACGACAAGTTATAGCCTTGGTGGAACCCCTGAAGGAGCACCTTTACTAAAGAGTTTTAAAAATGCCTTTGAGTATTCAGATGTATGGGTGCAAGATACTCGATTAGTAAGTCTAATGGCTCAAGACGCAAAGTTACGAGGTGCTAATATTATGACTTATACGAAGGTCACTAATGTTAGTCGGCATAAAGATTTTTGGAATATTACTGTTTTAGGAGGTAGTGGGACTGAGATATTCAGGGCAAAAAATCTAGTAAATGCGGGAGGACCATGGGTTGATGAAATCATAACCAAAACAGTAAAATTAACTCCTAAATCTAACATTAGGTTGGTGAAGGGCAGTCATATTGTAATTAGAAAGCTATATAATCATGATAAGTGTTATTTCCTGCAAGGGCGTGATGGGAGGATTATTTTTACTATACCATATGAAGGCGATTACACATTGATAGGGACTACCGATGTAAATCATGAAAATTCTGATAAATCTCCTGAAATTTCAACAGATGAAATTAATTATTTATGTGAGTTTGTATCCAGTTATTTTTTGAAAACTGTTTCTTTAAAGGATATAGTTTGGAAGTACTCGGGTGTGCGACCGCTTTATGATGATGGGGCAAAGTCAGCTACAGCTGCTACACGAGAATATGTTCTTAATATTGATAATGATAAGGCGCCTATTTTAAGTGTTTATGGTGGAAAAATAACTACTCATCGAAAGTTAGCAGAAGAGGCAGTAGGTAAATTATCTTTGTTAAACTCAAGTAAAAACTGGACGCACAACTCACCACTTCCTGGTGGTGAATTTGATTTTGACCAAATATCAAATATTAAAGGTGAACTTATGAAGACTTATCCGTTTGCCAACAAAAATTGGTTAGATAACTTGTTTAAACGGTATGGAGTTAACGTAACAGCTGTGCTTGGGGATGCGAAGTCCTACAAAGACCTTGGGTGTCATTTCACAGAAGGTTTATATCAAGCGGAGGTAAAGTATTTGGTAGAAAATGAGTTTGCAAAAACTGCTGAAGATATCCTCTGGCGTCGAACCAAGTTGGGATTAAAGATTGACAAAGAGGCAGAAAAAAAACTTAAATCTTTTTTAAAAAAAATGGATAATAAACCTATATAAAGTATTATTTTTTAGATGAACATGTAAAAAAGGATTGGCTATGAATGATCGTGATCAAATACTTTCTTGGATTGAGGCGGAAAAGAGTAATATCATAGGATTTTTGCAAGATTTTATTTGCGCTAAAAGCCCTAATCCACCTGGTGATACAACTGAATCTGCTAAGGTTGTAACCAATTTATTGGATAAATATGAGGTGCCATATCGAATTGTTGCACCTCAGCCTACTATGCCAAATATTTTAGGAACCTTTGAAGGAATGAATGAAGGGCGACATTTAGTTTTAAATGGGCATATGGATGTATTTCCGGTTGGTGAAGATGCTGATAAAGAAGGTTGGACGACCGACCCTTGGGGCGGTGAAATTATAGATGGCAAAGTCTATGGGCGTGGCTCATCTGATATGAAATGTGGTACTAGTGCAAGTATCTGGACTTACATTTTTTTAAACAGGCTTAAAGAAAAACTTAAAGGAAAGCTTACTTTGACGTGTGTTTCTGATGAGGAAACCTTTGGTCCTTGGGGCGCTAGATGGTTGATTGATAATGAACCTGAAGTGTTAGGGGACTGTTGTCTTAACGGCGAACCATCTAGTCCATTCACAATACGTTACGGGGAAAAAGGACTTCTCTGGCTTACTTTTACGGTAAAAACACCTGGTGCTCATGGGGCGTACACACATGTGTCCCCGTCTGCGACCCGAATAGCGGCAAAACTTATAAATGAATTAGGTAATCTAGAGGATATGGCTTTAAATATTCCACAAGACTTACTTCAAGCTCAAAAAGAGGCGGAGCCATACTTTGAAAAAGGAATGGGTTCGGGAGCTTCAAAAATCATTTCAAAGGTAACCTTAAATATAGGTATGATTAAAGGAGGTTTGAAAACAAATATGATACCAGGAGAATGCACTTTTGAAGCTGACATACGACTGCCAGTTGGAATTGAAAGTGAAATTGTAATGGATCAAATCCACAAAATATTAAAAAACTATCCTCAAGTTATTATGACAGAAGATATGAATAACCCGCCCTCACACTGCGACCCTAATGGGGATATGTTAGAGATTCTTCAAGATAATGTTGAACAGTTAAGAGGCTATCGTCCGGCTCAGGTCGTTAGTATGGGAGGTACAGATGCACGGTTATGGAGGTATAAAGGAATACCGGCATATGTGTATGGTCCATTCCCTACTGGTATGGGGTCATTTGATGAAAACGTCCCAATTGATGATTATCTTCATTTGGTTAAAACACATGCTCTATCCGCGTATGATTACCTAAGTAAAAGTTAAAATTTTAATGAATTGATTGTTTAGATAGGATCTTTAGAGACCCTGTTCGTTACAATAAATAATATTAAAACGTCATCTGGTTGTGATATTTATCACAGCCCATTTCTAGGAACAGACTATTGAAAGAAATAAAGGGTAAGTTTTTGACGGGTTCTCTCATGGGCCATATATTAAGAATGACGATTACTGGAACTGTCGGAATAACATTTATCTTTCTTGTTGACGTAATTAATTTATTTTGGATCTCTTGGTTGGGTGATGTTAAGCTAGTAGCTGCAATGGGTTTTGCTTTTTCAATTCAATTCTTCTCGGTTTCTGTAGGAATAGGTTTGATGATCGCTACTACCGCAGTAGTGTCTCGCTCAATTGGTCAAGGAGATCGGTTGTTAGCTGGAAACCAAGCTACGTCTACAGTAATAATTGCGGTAATGATGCAGGTGGCGGTTGTTATTTTAATAGTAATATTTCGAGAGGATTTCCTTTGGTTTATGGGGGCTAAAGGTGAAACAGCAACACTTGCCTCTCGCTACCTCTTGTTTTCCTTGCCGTCCTTACCAGTAATGGCATTAGGGATGTCAGGTAGTGCTATTTTACGTGCTGAAGGTGATGGTGTTGGTGCTATGCTTGTTACAATAATTCCTGGAGTTATTGCAGTATTTATTGATCCATTTTTAATAGTCTTTCTAGAGCTTGGTCTTGATGGAGCTGCGTATGGGATATGGGTTTCTAGAATTATTATGGCCACTATTGCACTATGGATCCTTTTAAGGACGCATGATCTATTAGCTAAACCAAACATAAAGCAAACTTTGATAACTATTGGACCATACTTTGCTGTAGCAGGGCCAACTATCCTAACGCAACTTTCAACACCTGTTGGGAATTATCTCCTGACGGGGGTTGTGGCAGGTTTTGGGGATAGTGCTGTTGCCGCATGGGCGGTAATAAACCGATTAACAGTTCTCTCTTTCGGCGGATTGTTTTCGCTTTCTGGAGCTATAGGTGGAATATTTGGACAAAATTTTGGTGCCAAGAATTATGTACGCTTGAGTATGACTTTCAAGGATGGTTTAATCTTTTGTTTGGCTTACACAGCAATAATCTGGGTCGCTTTATTGTTACTAACCGATTTGATCGCAAAAGCCTTTAACCTCGATGACGAAGGAACAAAACTAGTTTGGGTTTTTACACATTTTACTCCAGTAGCTTATATTTTTTCAGGAACGATGTTTGTTGCGTGCGCAGCCTTTAACAATACTGGGAAGCCGTTACGGTCAACTATGGTGAATTGGCTTCGAGATGGTGTTTTGACATTTCCTGCGGCGTTGTGGCTTTCTGGGGTATTTGCTTCGTCTGGTGTTATATACGCTCAGGGTTTAGTTTTTATTTTTGTCGGTCTGATCACGACATTATGGGGTTTAGTTTATATTCGTAAGCTAGCTAAATTAGAGGGTATTTAAGTTTTGAGTTTACTTCCAGTTTTTAATATTGAGAATTTTTTTCAAGGAACTGAGTTAGAAAGAGTAAACTTTGGTCGTGAGATAGATAACATATGCAAAAACACTGGTTTTATAGCATTGCAAAACCATGGAGTGCCTAAGCAGATAATTGATAATGTATGGAATGATACTCAAAACTTCTTCTGTTTGCCTAGTAAAGACAAGAATAAAACAAAACCACCATTTGAAGGTTATCCGTATGGCTATATTGGTCTTGGAAAGGAAGCACTAGCTGCATCAAAAGGGGTAGTAACGCCAACGGACCTTAAGGAGAGTTTTAATGGTGGACCTTTAATAAAACCTAAGGGCATTACTAATCTGGATGCTTTATCTTTTTGTTACGCAGATACGATCTGGCCAGACAAACCTGATAGTTTTAGATCTTCCTGGGAAGCCTATTACAATGAAATGGAGAAACTAGCAGCTAGAGTTATGATAGTTTTTACATATGCACTTGGAATAGAAAGTGATTTCTTTGTTGAATATATTGATAACCCAATATCCGCCTTAAGAGCTTTAAATTATCCAGAACAAAAAATAGGGGCGGAAGAAAATCAATTAAGAGCTGGCGCACATAGTGATTATGGAAGTTTAACTATTCTATTGCCTCAGGAAGGTTCAACGGGTTTAGAAATTCTCTCTCCTACTAATGTTTGGGAGTCTGTTCCCACCGTGCCCAATACTTTTATTATTAATATTGGAGATTTAATGGCAATGTGGACAAATGACAGATGGGTTTCAACTCTTCATAGGGTGGTAAACTCAGGATCTAAAACAAAACGACAATCTTTAGCATATTTTCATCAACCTAATTGGTCAGCTGAAATCACCTGTATAAGTTCCTGCCTTGGCGAGAACGAACAAACAAAGTATCCAACTACTTTATCCGGCCCCTATTTAATGGAGAAATTTAAATCTACAAATAAGTGATGTCTATTTAATTTAAAAAACTATTTAACTCGACTGTAAGTTTAATAGTTTTTCTCTTTGGAAAACAATTGCTTTAACCAATACATAAAAATTGAGATGAATGGGCCAATCAATAGAGCAAATAATACTGTGCCTACCCCTAAAGTACCTCCTAGTAACCATCCACAAAAAACAACAGTTAACTCGATGCTGTTTCTCACAATTGACATGGGGAAGTTAGTTGTTTTTTGTAACCCGGTCATTAAACCGTCTCTTGGGCCAGGTCCTAAGTTGGCAATAAGGTATATTGCACTTCCTAATCCAATCAGAATTATACCCAAAACGGCTTGAGCTAGTTTAGAGTAAAATGTTTCAAAAGTAGGTAGATAAGGTAATGAATATTCTAGAGCCAGGGCAACAACAACTGCGTTAAATACTGTACCTATGCCAGGAACCTGTTTGAGTGGAAACCACGCGGCTAGAACAATTATACTGGTTACAAAAGTGGTGATCCCAATACTGTAACCGGTTGTGTGGGCCGCTCCCTGAGCAAAAGAAGTCCACGGACTAACTCCGATGCCAGCTACAACTAATAGTGCTTCCCCTAAGCTAAAAAGTGAAATACCAAATAGTAAAATAACTACTGAAACAAGTGGTGGTCGAATGGTTAATGGCTTAGGTGAGGTCCAAAATAAAGTTGGAATTTCTTTAACTGATAAGAATTTTAACATTCTTAGTATATTACTTCTTTAGGTAATTTCTTACTCATTAATAAGACTTTCACTAAGATTAGGATTAAAGTAATTAAGTAAGTCTATGAAGGAGTAACCCGTTACTGTTAGGGCAAACAGTAATGGCACTATTATACATAGTAAATAAAATATTATTTGAACTCTTGTCATAATAAATCTTTTAAGAAAAGTACAACCAAGTTTAAAGGCTTTAATTTAAGAATATAAAATTAATGAATAAAGACTGCGTTAAATTTTAACTACTTGAAAGTAATTATATTTAGCGGAAATAGGTATCATTTTAGTTAAAATAGGTTTTTTTTAAAAATCTAACATCAAGTTTTTTTAAAATTTCAAGTTATTATTTAAACCTTTTAAAAGAATAAAAGGTAGAACAGTTAAATTTTTACATAAGCTAGTTATCGTAATGATTGGATAGCGCTACAATCAATTACTTTTTTAGGATCATGTTGCCTGTAGATTAATTATTTGGTTGACAATTTTTTTTATATAGAGCGGTGTATAATGATATTAGAGAGATCTCATTGAAAGCTCACTAAATGTTTCTTGGACTTCCCATTCGATTTAAAAGTAATCAAGCGCGAGCCATTTTTCTTCTGTTGATTTCAACAATTATGTTCACGGGGATGGCTATATGCATTCGTAAGTCTGCACTCAACATACCTATTTTTGAAGTTGTTTTCTTCCGCAATTTTTTAGCAGTTATAATAATGATGCCTATCCTTAAATCGAAAGGCTTTGGTGTATTAAAAATGAATAACCCTAAACTATTTTTTATAAGGGCACTTTTTGGTAGCATTGGTATGATCGCTGGATTTTCAGCCTTGACCTTAATTCCCTTAGCTCAAGCTACGGCTATAAGCTTTAGTACGCCGATCTTTTTAACTATTGGAGCAGTAATTTTTTTAGGAGAGGTAGTAAAGGTCCGAAGAATAATCGCAATTGGTTTTGGATTTTTGGGCATGTTAGTAATCATACAGCCAGGTGTTGTTCCTATATCCTTGGGTATTGTGCTCGCCATTTCTGCTGCTCTTTGTCATTCCATTAACGGAATAGTTATTAAAAAACTTACACGAAGTGAATCCCCTGATTCCATAGTAGCCTGGATGGTTATTATGCTTATACCTATCACACTTGTTCCAGCAATTATATCATGGGAGTGGCCGAATTTGGAAACTTGGTGTTATCTTTGGCTGCTGGCTCTTTGTGGAACGTTAGCCCATATGTCTTTAACAAGGGCATATTCTTTAACGGAAATCACTAGCCTACAACCATTGGAATTTGTTAAGTTACCGTTGGCTGCTGTTTTGGCGTGGCTCATATTCTCTGAAGTGCCTGGTGTTTGGACATGGCTTGGGGGTATTATTATTTTTACTTCCACCGTCTACATTACGCATCGAGAAGTTCAGGTTGCTAAGTCAAGCCAACCAAACCACGGTTATCGCGAAAGTAAATTTTAGTAAAAAATTTTGCATCTAGAATCAACTTTTGAGTTTTTTATAGAAGATTTTATAAAAAATTATTCTTCAAGTAAATAAAGTTGAATCCACTCTTTAAATTTAGTTTTTTCTCACGTATTAACCCAGGAAAATATATAAGAAAGCTCCCATGATTCAGAAAACCTTGTTGCGTGAATTTTCACGATCCCTAAATTCTTTTTGGAATACTAAAACTAATTTAGGTATCCTTCAAATTCAAACAGAAATACTATCTGGGTTAACTGTTTCGTTAGCATTGGTTCCTGAAGCAATAGCCTTTGCCTTTGTTGCAGGTGTCACTCCCATGGTTGGATTGTATGCGGCCTTTATTGTAGGGTTGATCACTGCAGTATTTGGAGGAAGACCTGGAATGATATCTGGTGCCACAGGAGCTCTTGCGGTTGTTATGGTTTCCTTAGTAGCGACCCATGGAGTGGAATATCTTTTTGCAACTGTGGTTCTTATGGGATTGCTCCAATTTGGTGCAGGCGTCATGCGTCTTGGAAAATTTATCAGAATGGTCCCACATCCTGTTATGCTAGGGTTTGTTAACGGTCTGGCTATGGTAATATTCTTAGCGCAGCTTGAGCAATTTAAAATACCATCAGGTGATGGCCACCACGTTTGGATGACAGGAGGAATGTTGTGGATAACGTTAGCACTTGTCGCAAGTACAATGGGATTAATTTGGCTCACTCCTAAAGTGTCTAGGGTAATTCCAGCTCCTTTAGTTGCGATCTTTGTTGTCGCTGCAGTGGTTATAGTGTTTGATCTCAATATTCCGCGAGTTGGAGATTTGGCTTCAGTCGCTGGAGGTCTTCCAGAGTTTCATATACCTACTATTCCTTTCACTTTTGAAGCGTTTTTAATTATTTTACCATACTCTCTGATTTTGGCTTTAATAGGACTAATTGAGAGTCTTTTGACCTTAAACTTGGTTGGAGAAATTACAGGAAAAAGAGGTGGTGCCTCTCAGGAATGTTTAGCTCAAGGGACAGCTAATATAGTAACTGGATTTTTTGGTGGAATGGGAGGGTGTGCGATGATAGGTCAATCGATGATCAATGTGAACTCAGGTGGTCGCACACGTATTTCTGGGATCTGTGCTGCATTATTTTTGTTGAGCTTTATCTTGTATGGTAGTTTTATAATTGAGTTAATCCCGCTGGCTGCATTAGTAGGTGTAATGTTTATGGTGGTTATTGGGACCTTTGCTTGGAACTCACTAAGGTTGTTGTTTATTGTACCTCGGGCTGATGCATTGGTTATTATATTAGTAACCGTCGTAACTGTTCTTGAAGATCTTGCAATTGCGGTAATAGTGGGAGTTATTGTCTCGGCACTTGTTTATGCCTGGAATGCGGCTGCGCGTATTCATGCGGTAGTAAGACCATCTATAACTGAGAAGGGTGCACGGGTTTATGAGATTGAGGGGCCATTATTTTTTGGATCAGCTGTAAGTTTTACAGAACTTTTTGTGCCATCAAATGACCCTGATACTGTTATTCTAGACTTTATGAAGTCAAGAGTTGTTGATCAAAGCGCGTTACAAGCTATCGAAGCTATTGCAGAAAAATATGAAATGTTGGGTAAACGTGTTTTACTTCGACATTTATCAATAGAATGTCATCGACTACTAAATAAATCTGGTCAATTAACTTTAAAAAATAATGATGACCCAGACTATGAACTAGCTATCGATTACAATGTTAAGATAGGACGGTTTTCGGGAGCACATTAGTTCTCTGGACTTTAATTTATATTTTACCTTATAAATAAATGTAAGTTTTTTATAGGTCATTATAGGGTTCGTATTTTATGGTTAATGAGCTTAGAGTTGCAGAGCATTACGCTAGTAAAAATTTATTTAACATTATAAAGCAGGGTTTAATTAAAGACGGAGTAGATCTAGATTTGGTCTCTCCTGAAGATCTTAGCGCAGTAGATGAGTTCCACATAGGTGGGATAGCGGGTACAAGGTTTGTTTCTGAAAAACTTGACCTTTCGAATACTTCCAAGGTGTTAGATATTGGGTGTGGGCTAGGTGGTCCTGCACGGTTCATTGCTGAAACCTATAAGAGCAGTGTAACGGGAATTGACCTTACTCCTAGTTATATAAAAACGGGAGTTGCGCTAAATGAATTAGTTGGCTTGACCGATAAAGTTAATTTATTAACGGCTAGCGCTCTAGAAATTCCTTTTTGTGATAATTACTTTGATGCGACCTATATGATTCATGTTGGAATGAATGTGGCCAACAAAAGGCAGTTGATGTCTGAAGCATTTAGGGTAACTAAATCTAGTGGCTTCTTTGTAATTTATGACGTTATGAAATTAAAGGATGTTGATATTGACTATCCATTACCGTGGGCTGATAAAAATACAGAAAGTGCGGTTGAGTTAATTTCTAATTATGAGAGTGAATTAGTAACTGCGGGATTTCATATTGTTGAAAAGGAAATCAAGACCAAATTTGCTATTACTTTTTTTCAAAATATGATTGCGAACACAAAAAAAAATGGGCCATCCCCATTAGGACTTCACTTACTTATGGGGGATAATACTTCAAAGAAAATATCAAATATATTTAGACAAATTTATGAAGAGGTACTTGCACCAGTTGTGATTGTTGCAAAAAAATGAATTGTTGTCTTATCTTATCTTAATACTGACAAAAGGGCATTTAGATCACTTTCATCGTTGTAGTGAGCCAGTGAAATACGTAACCTATCATTTCGAACCCCGCAAAATACCTTCTGTTCTTTAAGGTCTTGGATTGTTTGAGATATATCAACTGATTCATTTACGAGAGTTATTATGTGTGATGATGCGCTATCATCCTGTGAAGGCCTATGAGTTGTCCATTGAGATTTTGCCAACCCATCTCTCAGCAAACTTGACATTTTTTGAGAGTGAGAGAAAATCTTTTGTGGCCCAATTTCAAGTAGTTCTGAGATCGAAGCTGTAAGGCCAATGATTGAGATATAAGACATTGTTGCCTGTGTATATTTCTTTGCTGTTTTAGATAAAGGTAAAAGCGTAGCAGTCATATCAAATGGATTATCTCCTCCAAACCAACCTGGAGATGGAGGCACCTTCTTTAAAAGTTCAGAAGATATTACTGCTAATGCAACTCCACCGTGGCCACCTAGCCATTTATAGCCACTGCAAACTAATATATCAGCTTGCCAATCATTTGCAGAAATTGGAACTGCACCAGCAGCCTGAGTAACATCAACTACCAGCCTAGCTCCAAACTCACTTGCTACTTGACGAATTCTTTTTATGTCAAGTTGCGTTCCTGTAGAGAATTGTACGTAGCTGACGCATACTGCTGCTGTTTCTATATCTATATTTTTCACGATCTTTTCTGTTAGATTCTCATCCGCATGTTCGTCAATGAATTTCAATTTACAATCTGTCTTTTGACAATAAGCAATCCAAGGTCTAGTTATTGCGGGAAAGTCTGTTGATATAACTAATATTGTACTTCCTCGTTTGACAGAGAAAAGGTGGGGTAGTTGACTAAGAATTTCGCTAGCACTTGATACAATTGCTAGATTTTCAATAGGACAGTTTAATAGCTTAGACGCGTTTTTTCTTAAAGGAACAGCAAACGATGCCTCCTCTTCGTCAGACATCTTTAAATTACCATGGCGTGCTGTTTTATCTAGAAATTCATGCATTTTAGAAACTGCTGCTTCGCCAATTAAACCTAGTGAGGCTTGATTCAAATAATTATTTTCAAGAAGGCACGGGTAATCTGATCGATTAGATATTGCGTTTAGCATTTTAGTTCACCCTATATAAATGGTAATAATTTATCACTGCGTTTAGACAATGAATTTATAAAGTAGTTATGGCCAATTTTTTAATAGTAAAAAATTATACACTCGTACTGTTTAGTTGACGAAACTTAAAGTTCACAATTATATTAGAGCAGCCTGGGTATATTTACCATTTTTTGTTTTTCTTAGATAGGTTTTAGCTTATATCAATATGTATGATTACGTTCGAAAATATAATATCAGACCGGGGCTCCAAGTATTCTGTTTCCGGATGTGCGATCTCTAATAAATCAGAAATTAAAAAGGCAATAAAATTTCTAAAAACTAAAAAAAAATATGCGAAGGCAACACATAATACATGGGCTGTTATATTTTCTGATGATGGAGCAATTAAAAGCGATGATGGAGAATCTGGTGCGGGATTGATAATAGTCCGGATGTTAGAGCGTAATGCAATATATGATCACCTTGTTGTGGTCACACGATGGTTTGGAGGAGTACAACTAGGGGGAGATAGGTTCCGCAGAGTCCAAGACTGTGTTCGTTACTATTTTGAAAATTACAAAAAATGATCTTAATGTTAAATAATAATAAAGCTAAATCGTAACCTTTTTGTGAGAGAAGATAAAAGGAATAATTACTATAATTTAACTAAATCAAGTTGTTTAATTGTTGAAAGTATGGCAATGAATTTGTCATGAAGAAGCAAAAAAACTATATTAAAGAAGCCAATACGAAAGTTGCTGAAGATGCGTGTGAACTTTTAAATCCTTGGTTTGAGCGTTTAGATTCATTCATTGGCAAATCGTCAGACAGTATTGACACCTTTTTTTCTAAACCCGAAGAACAAGAAACTAAAGATTAAGTATTCCTAAAATGATATTTTAGTCAGAATTTTTAAGTTTTAAAAAAGATTTTTTAAAAAAATATTATATTTATTATAGTTATTTTTTACTACTTTGAGTTTTTCATTTCAACTTTAAGTCATAACATTATATACTTTGTTTAAGTAATTTTTTAGTTAGGGTAGTTATTTGATCTTGATATCTAAAGAAGACATCCTGGAGCCTCGGCCTCATCTTTATGTTGGTGGAATTATTTCTGAAATCCAATTGGATTTATTTTTAAAGACGGCTATTCTTAACAATAAACAACCAGTGGTGATTTTTGGGGCAAACTGGTGCCCTGATGCCAGAGTTTTTTCTGCTGTTCTTAACGTACCTTCCGCAGCAGTTTTCATTGAGAAATATTATCAAATACTTCATATAAATGTTGACAACTATGACCAAAATACAAATTTAATGACTTACTTGGGTGATGAAAATTTAAAAGGTTTACCTTTGGTTTTGATCTTTGATAAAAACCGTAAGCTTTTAAACTTATCTCAAAGTAGGGAATGGAGAACCGCGAGAGATAGAGATCCACAAGATATTATCGATTACTTCCAATCTTTCGTTCGTTAAGGCTATATTAGCTTAGGTCTGAATTAATCTTTGTAAAATCCCACTGTGTCACCTGTTGTCTTTACCCCTAGGCCATTTAATAATCTATTCACATAATTAAAATAACCCACTATTTGATTTAATTCTAATATTTTACCATCATCAATACCCTGATTTCGTAGGTTCTCCACATCTTTTTCTATCATATCACCTGGGTTTAGAGTTAGTTTTCCAGCATATTCTAGCATTGCTAGACACTCACCTTCAAAAACCTTTTCTGGACACTTTTCTTTAAGCGCTATCTCAATTTTGGCTGCATCTTGTTCACTGTCCATCAAGTGTACGGCATTTTTCCAGTGATTTGCGAGTGAGTAATCACAGTTATTCAACATTGAGACGTAACTACTAATTGTTTCTTGAAACCACATAGGAATTTTGTTTGCCTCATCATGTAAGGCCGCTCGGTAAAGTGTAACGTGACCTCTCATTGTGTTAGGGCGCAATGAATGAATTCGCATTACATTATCGACAGTGCCATGAGGCGTTCTAGAAAGATTTAAGACTTCCATTAGTTCTTGCGAGGCATCTTCATCTGAAACCATTTCGATCCATGCAGACATAAATTTAATTCCTAATAGTTTATATAAAATTCAGGTTGATACAATATTAGTTTAGTTGACTAATCGTTTTTGGTAAATTCATCAAAGGCTTCCAACGCTTTTGCGCTGTAACTTATAGCCGGCCCACCGCCCATGTAAGAAACCATTGCTAATGCTTCTACAAGTTCCTCTCGCGTAGCTTTTAACCGCACTAGGGATTTAGTGTGAAAACCAATACAGCTCTCACATTTTGTTGATATTGCAATTCCTAGGGCAATGAATTCTTTAGTTTTTTCATCTAAACAGCCAGCCGTTTTTGCAGCTTTCCCCATTACTGAAAACCCCTTAAATGTGTCAGGTGTTTCCTTAGATAATTTATTAAAACGACCCATAGTTTCGTCGAGTAAGTTTTGCCAGTACATTTTAATCCCTCTTCTATTTAGTGCATTACTTAAGAGTAATAGCTTTACCTAAGGTTTTAGCTTCTTTGATCAGATCCCATTTTTCTTTCGAGCCAGCGAACCCCAGAGCTGATAATTAAAACTAATACTAAATACTCTAAGATAAGGAGGCTATAAATTTCTAAAGGACGATACTCGCTAACCACTACTTCATTTGCACGTCTTGTCAGCTCTTGCATTCCAATTACCGAGGCAAATGCAGACATTTTTACAATGTATATAAATTGATTTGCTAATGGGGGTAAGATACGCCGCAAAGCCTGTGGTAAAATGACGTAGCGCATCGTCTGCAGGTAATTTAATCCTACAGTCTTTGCAGCTTCGGTTTGACCTTTTTCTATAGACTGAATGCCTCCTCGATATATTTCGGCAGTAAATGCACTGTCGGATATAGCTAATGTAATTGCTGCACCCCAAAATGGATCTATTGGGATATTTAACCCTAACGATTTTAAGATCACAGGAAGACCATAGAAAACCCAAAATAACATGGGTAGTAAAGGTATAGCACGAACAAACTCTATGTATATTCTACTTGGTAAACGCACCCACCGATTTAGAGACATCCCTGGTAAGGCGACAACTAACCCAATTAATATTGATAGGAAGGCAGCTAATACAGATAGTCTGATAGTCGCAGAAAAACCACTTAAAAGGAATTTTATATTATTCCATCCATTTTGAGTTGATGGATCTATGACATACCAACCCCAAGTTCCTGGAGGTGACGAACATCCGCTGGCAATTAAAAGTAAGGTAATCGCTATAAAAGTTTTTGTTTTCATAACTTACCCCTCAGTGTTGTAAGATTTGTTCAAGAAATAACTTGCAACGTTCTGTTTGAGGATTGTTGAAAAAATCATCTGGTGTTCCTGTTTCAACAATTCGACCCTCATCCATAAATATCATTCTATCGGCAGCCTTCTTTGCAAATCCCATTTCATGAGTAACCACGACCATGGTTATTCCCTCTTGAGCAAGATCAATAATCACATCCAAGACTTCGGCAATCATTTCTGGATCTAATGCAGAAGTGGGCTCATCAAACAACATAATCTTTGGTTCCATGCAAAGTGAGCGGGCAATCGCCACACGTTGTTGTTGACCTCCTGACAATTGACTTGGGTACTTATTCACTTGCTCTGGAATTTTCACTCTCTCCAGCAATCTCATGGCACGATCATCAGCTTCTTTTTTAGTTAGCCCTCGTGCTTTCATAGGTCCTAAAATAAGATTTTCGTTTACAGTCAGGTGAGGAAATAAATTAAATTGCTGAAAAACCATACCAACTTCTGAGCTAACTTCTGTGCCCCTGGAAAGGTTTTTATTTACCTCTTTTCCATGGACAACTATGGTTCCAGAATTATGTTGCTCAAGGCTATTTATACATCGAACGAGTGTAGACTTACCTGAACCAGAGGGGCCACATATTACAATTTTTTCACCGGTTAAAACTTTAAGATCTATATTTTTTAGGACATGAAAATCGTCAAACCACTTGTCAACGTTTTTGAATTCTACAGCTAGGGTTGTGTCTGCCATTTGTTCACCTTAAAAGGAATTCTTGTAATTTAATCAGGTTTATGCTTAACTTATAAGCATAATTAGTTATGTATGTACATAATAATTTGTTATTGATTGGAAGATTTTATCTATAACTGTCAAAAACATATATTATTATAATTATTAAAAAAGGGAAGAAAAATTATGAAATTAATAAAAGTATATTTATTGTCATTTGTTACATTAATAATGGCAAATGCACCGGTCTCGGCAGATTCTGTGCTTCATCAAATTCTTAGTTCCGGCGTATTGCAAGCTGGTACAACTGGGGATTTTTATCCATTTAGTAAGCGTGATGTTACTACAAACGGTTATGAGGGTTTTGATATAGATGTTCTTACTGAGCTCGCCAAAGATATGGGTGTAGAAATCGAGTTTGTTCCGACAGATTGGAAAACACTTGTTGCAGGTGTTGTTGCAGGTAATTACGTAATTACAGGCTCAGCTGGAGTTCAAGCAAAACGTGCGAAAGCGGCAGGTTATTCAGAATCATATATGTCAGTAGTAGTAAGGGCATATACTACAGCAGAAAATGCAGACAGGTTTGATAGCTGGGATTCTATCAACCAAGCTGGTGTGAAAGTTGCTACGACTTTAGGTACAACTTTCGAAAAAAATGCAGAAGATTGGTTCCCGAATTCAAAACTTACCAAAATTGAAGCTCCAGCGCGTGGATACCAAGAAGTTCTGGCGGGTCGCTCAGAGGTATTTATAACTTCTAATGTTGAGGGTGGTACGCTTCTTTCTAAATACCCAAACTTAAGAGCAATTGAAGTTGATGGACGTAATCCTACACCGCTAGCTATGTTAGTGCCTCAAGCTGATCAAGTATGGATAAACTATGTAAATCACTGGATTAATATAAAACAAGCTAAAGGCTTTTTTGCTGCTACAGCGGCAAAGTATGGCCTCTAATATAGGTTTTAAAATTAATAGAAAAAAGCCCCTTTGGGGCTTTTTTTTTGTAAGTAGGAGATAATTTTTGTTGTTATATTTTAAATCTAATTTAGATTAATTATTACTAACAAGTAGGATGAAAGTATGAAATTAACTAATTCGTCATGGTTAGAAGTTGAAGATTATTTACGTCATTCCGATGGAGTTATTCTTCCTACTGGATCAATTGAGCAACATGGTCCCATTGGTTTAATTGGTACGGATATGCTATGTGTAGACACGATTTCAACTAAGGTGGGCGAGGAGTTGAATGCTTTGGTTGCCCCTCCCTTGGGTTATGCTCCAGCAGAATTTAATATGGCTTTCCCTGGTACGATTTCTCTTTCATTAGACTTATATAAAGAAATTTGTAGTGAAATATTTTCATCACTCACGAGACATGGATTTGGTCATATTTATGTTCTTAATGGGCACGGAGCTAACCTTGAACCGTTGAGAGAGCTAGCTAAAGAATTTACCAATGTAAGTATAAGAATTAAAAGTTGGTGGGAATTCTCGGCTGTGAATAAATTACGAAATAATTTTTATTCTGATTGGGAAGGTATGCACGCGACACCTTCTGAAATTTCCATAACACAGGCATATCATCGGATTATAAGCTCCCCACTGGCAAGCGAACCTCCAGAAAAGTTATCTAAAGAATATATAATTGCTCACTCGGGAGATAGGCACGAGGGACCAGAGAAACATAAAGCCTCTTTTCCAGATGGAAGAGTTGGTTCTCATTCTGCATTGGCTAAACCTGAACACGGCGTTGCTTTGACTAAAGCTGCTGTTTTAGAGATTAAGCAAGACTATTTAGACTTTTTGAGAACTTAAATTCCAATGCGTTGGTACGCATTTTTTATAACTAATGATGTGATTTAGATGCTACGAAGTCCATTACTGCTAAGAACACTCCAGAACCTATAAATACGACATGTATCAGAACCATCCAGAATAGCTGATCTGTCCCACCAACTGCTAATATATGTTCTATATCCATGAACGATTCTAAAAGGTTGATTCCAGAAATTGCAACTATGGATGCTATTAACTTTAACTTTAGCTCACTAAAGTCTACTTTTCCCATCCAGTTTGGTTTGTCCTCGCTAGAATCTGCAACAGATATTTTAGAGACAAAATTCTCATATCCAGCAAAAATAATCATTAAGATCAGGTTTCCAACAAGAGCAAGATCAACAATATGTAAAAGAAATAGCATCAATTCCTTCAGATTATTCTCCATTACGTGGGGAACAAAATGTAAAAACTCTTGAACCACTTTTATTGCTACAAAAGCTAGTGAAATAGAGAGCACTAAGTAAACAGGTGCCAATAGCCATCTGCTAGCAAAAATTGATCTTTCTATTACGTTTTCTATAAAATCTTGCATAAGACTCCTCTTTCTTTACCCCACCTTATTGTAATCCCAAATAAAACAAAAGCCAGAATGTTATATATTCAAGGGGCGATGTAACGTTCTTAGTATTTGTTGATTTTCTCAGATTATACTGTTGGTGATATTTTAAACTGATAAATGTTAGTTCAATTTAATAATCAAAAAATGTTAATTTTGGAAAAATAAACTTGGTTCTATTTTTAATATAAAAAACTGATAAAATAGATTTTGATAACTTGAAGAGTTCATAAAAAGCCGACAATAGTCAAACCCATTAAAATATATCAAATGTTAGGTAACAGAACATGACAGCAACAGATTCAAATCAGATAGAGGAATTTATAGAAAACTCTTTAGTGGAGTCTTTCAAAACTCCAAACGTTGAGAGTTCTGGGGATTTAATTAGTATACGTAGTATCGGTATAATAGGTGCTGGAACCATGGGCGGTGGAATTGCTATGAATTTTGCAAATGTTGGCTTACCAGTAAAAATTATTGAAACTAACGAAGTTCAATTGGCTGCTGGTTTAGAAAGAGTACGAGTAAATTATCAACGAAGTGCTGATCGAGGGAGGTTTCCGCAAAAAGAAGTGCAGCAAAGGATGAACTTAATTAAGGGAGGGACTTCACTAAGCGACCTAGCAGGGTGTGATTTAATTATAGAGGCGGTGTTTGAAAACATAGAAATTAAAAAACAAATTTTTTCAAAGTTAGACAAGATTGCTAAACCTAACTCTATATTAGCTACGAACACTTCTGGGTTAGATATAAACAGTATAGCTGGTATGACTAGTAGGCCTGAAGATGTTATTGGGTTACATTTTTTTTCACCGGCTAATGTAATGAAATTGTTAGAAATAGTTCAAGCCAAGTATACAAAGCCGATAGTTATAAGATCATGCATGCAAATTGCAAAAAAAATAAATAAAGTCCCTGTGCTAGTAGGAGTGTGTGACGGGTTTGTAGGAAATCGAATACTTTGGGCAAGACAGAGTCAGGCGATGAGGTTGGTCGGCAAAGGTGTAATGCCTTGGGATATAGATAAAGCGTTAAATGACTTTGGATTCAAAATGGGGCCGTTCCAAATGTCTGATTTGGCTGGACTCGATCTTGGTTGGTCAAAAGGAGTCAAAACAAACAACCCGATAAAAGATGCTTTATGTGAATTAGGAAGGCGTGGACAAAAAACCCTCAGGGGATATTACGATTATGATGAAAACCGAACTCCAATTCCATCTAAAGAGACAGAAAAGGTTATTAAAGCCATAACTAATGTTGACCAAACTACCATGCCAAAAGAAAAAATTATCGAAACATTAGTATATCCCATGATCAATGAAGCCTTGCATATTCTACAAGAGAATAAAGCTCAAAGACCCTCAGATATTGATGTTGTTTGGTTGTTTGGATACGGATGGCCACGGTCTAAGGGTGGTTTGATGTTTTATGCGGATCAAATTGGAGCTGCTAATATTTTACAGAAAATGAAAACCCTTTCTTTGGAAGATAAGAACATAAAAATTTCAAATTTGTTATCTAATGTAGTTAGGAATAATGGAAAATTTTTAGACCTTGATTCCGGTGGATTAATAGCAACCTAAAAGAGGAGAATTCTTATGGCTTATGAATACGTAAAAGTTGAGAGAGTTAATAAAACTCTTGTTGTCACAATGAACCGACCAGAAGTCTACAATGCAATTCACTCGCCAATGCATCATGAAATGGAGCAAATTTGGAATGATTTCTCTACCGATCCTGATTTATGGGTTGCAGTTCTTACGGGGGAGGGTCTTAAAGCATTTTCAGCCGGTAATGACTTGAAATACACGGCAAAAGGGGGTGAAGGATCTATTTGTGATACAGGATTTGCTGGACTTTCAACACGTTTCAATTTGGAGAAACCCATTATTGCTGCAGTGAATGGATTTGCTATGGGTGGAGGGTTTGAAACTGCTCTTGCCTGCGATATAATAATTGCTTCTGACAATGCGATTTTTGCTTTACCCGAAGTAAGAGTGGGGTTTTTAGCGGCTGCGGGAGGTGTGCAGAGGTTGGTTCGTCAAATTGGACGAGGTGCTGCGATAGATATGTTGCTTACTGGCAGGCATGTTACTGCTCAGGAAGCTCTTTCTCTCGGTATAGTTAGTCAAGTTGTTAAACAAGACAGATTACTAGAAATAGCTTTTGAGAAGGCGGAGGTGGTCGCTTCAGTGTCTCCATCGGCTATAAAGGCAACTAAGCGGGTTTTAAATGCTATGGACAAAGATTCTAAACTTCCAGAAAGCTTATTATATAGTAGAGAAGTTGTTGACGAACTTCGAAGGACCGAAGACTTTAAAGAAGGAGTAAATGCGTTTGTCGAAAAACGTAAACCCGAATGGAAAAATAGATAAAATATTTTTTTAAAGTAATGCAAGAAGCTTTAAGAATTAAATAACTTAGAGATATTTGAAAAAGTTAACTTGAAATTTGATAGTTCCACATGTCTTTTACCCAAGTTATAAAATATATTTAAGAAAAATTTTTATTCTGGTAAACAGAAAAATTCTTTAGAAGCAATTCCTTGAACACTTATATGATTACTATAGCAAAAACATAAAAGGCCACTAGGAATTCAGTGAAAATGGTACAATTAGTGAATAAGTATCCATTCACCAATAACTAGGTCAACAACCTGGTGTTTAATAAGATTGACTGAATTAAAAGCCCCAGAAGTTACACGATCTCAAATAAACCTGCCGCACCCATTCCACCGCCAACGCACATCGTACAAACCACATATTTTGCACCCCGTCGTTTACCTTCTATCAGCGCGTGCCCAACAACACGAGCCCCAGTCATTCCAAATGGGTGCCCTATAGCAATACTTCCACCGTTCACATTAAGTAGTTCATCTGGTATTCCAAGTTTATCTCTACAGTAGATTACTTGACTGGCAAAAGCTTCATTTAATTCCCAGAGACCTATGTCATCTATCTTTAAATTATGTTGTTTAAGTAACTTAGGAACAGCAAACACTGGTCCAATACCCATCTCGTCAGGTTCACAACCTGCAACTGATATTCCTCGATATATACCTAATGGTTGAAGACCCCTCTTTTCTACTTCCACTGCTTCCATTAACACGGAGGCCGAGGCGCCATCAGAGAGTTGTGATGCATTTCCTGCAGTAATGTAATCACCCTTTTTTAAATAAATCCCATCTTTAAATACTGGCTTTAATGAACTTAGGCCCTCTAATGTTGTGTTGGGTCTATTCCCTTCATCTTTTTCTAAAATAACTTCTTTCGTTGTTAAACTTCCAGTTTCCTTATCCTTAATTTTCATTAGTGACTTTAGTGGAACTATTTCAGTATCGAGTAAGCCAGCACTCTGTGCGTTTGCTGTTCGCATTTGTGACTGATAAGAGTATTCGTCTTGAGCTTCTCTACTGATACCATAACGTTGGGCAACATTTTCTGCTGTTTCAATCATTGTCATATACAAAGTAGGTAAGTAAGTTTCAAACCATGGGTCTCGTGCTCTGTCAGTTCGAAAATGTTCATTTCGAGTTAAAGAAACAGACTCAACTCCTCCACCAACCGTTATTGTCATTCCATCTTCAATAATTTCTTTCGCTGCTGTTGCTATAGCCATCATCCCCGAGGCGCATTGGCGATCAAGCGACATGCCTGCAACGCTTACTGGTAATCCAGCTCTTAAAAGAGCTTGCCTTGCAATGTTACCTTGTTGTGTTCCTTGTTGAGAAGCTGCTCCAATAACTACATCATCTATTTCCTCTTTTGCCACTCCGGAACGCTTTACCGCCTCGGATATAGCGTGACCTGCAAGAGTTTGGGCCTGGGTATCGTTGAAAGCTCCTTTGAAGGCTTTTCCTATTGGTGTTCTCGCAGTTGATACTATAATAGCTTCTCTCATAATTTTCCCCTAAAACTTGGAACTATTGATTTTCTAACACTCATTAAATTTAGTATGCTGTTGTGATATTTGGTTTAGTAAAAAAATCATTAGGCGTATTCTCGCAAAAGTAACAATTAATACCAATAAAACTGTTACCTTATGAGTAAACGTGTTTAAAGCCAAAAGTTTGCCTATTTTTAGCAGATGGAATCATACTTCTTGCTTGTTCAACCTCATTTAAATCAATACCAACGCTTACCTGGTCAGTTTTGGATCCACCAAGATCAATAATAACTTTCCCCCACGGGTTTACTATCAAAGAGTGCCCATAAGTTTCTCTACCATCTTCGTGTTTCCCTACTTGGGCCGGTGCTATAACCCATGCGCCTGTCTCTATTGCGCGAGCTCTTAATAAAACCTCCCAGTGTGCGTCTCCTGCATGAAGGGTAAATGCTGAGGGAATAAATAATACTCTCGCATCATTTTGGGCATAACTTCTGTAAAGATGAGGAAATCTAAGATCATAACAAACACTCATTCCCCATCCCCCCCAAGGAGTATCAACAAGGACTGCATTTTCTCCTTGTTTATAGTGCTTGGATTCAATAATTGGCTTTCGATCAACTGGAAAAATATCAAACATATGGATCTTGTCATATGATGCAACGATTAAGCCATGATTGTTTATAAGAGCTGAATGGTTAAGTATCTTTTCTCCACTTTTTATTGGTGTCGACCCAATATGGATCCAAAGATTATAGATCTTAGCCAGATTACAACATGCTTTTATAAACGGATCTTTCGTTTTTGTTGTAATTGACTCGCGTGCCTTAGCTACATTTTTATTTAATAAACCTGAGTACTCAGGAAGTACTAAAAGATCTGCATCTTTTGCTTTTTGAGCAGCAATTTCAAGGGTTTTAATATTATCTTGGTGAGTTGTTTTTGATTGCATTTGCAATATAGAAACTTTTAAGAAACTCTTATTTTTGTTCATTGCCCTAACTCAATAATTAATCATTCATTTACTATATTGAGTGAAAACTATTTTTCAACTTAGAAATACTAGTAATACAATAAAACTAATCTTAAAGTTTTGAATGACAATAAGGGTTTTTTTATAATATTTCGATTTTGTATCATATGGTGAGAAGAATTTAGTATCATATAGTGAGAAAGTGTGTATATAATTTTTCTTAAAAGAATCTCTCAAGCAAACCTTTTAGGAGCAATTGATGCTAAACTTAGTTAAGCTAGAGAAACAACGGAAAACTATTAAAGAGAAAGTTCATCCCAAAGTTTCTGCTATGTCCGATGTAGTGGCGTTTAGACTTGCACGCTTGGTGGCAGCTCATGAAAGGGATGCGACTTATTGGTTTAGTAAAAAATTTGAATTGAGCCTAATAGAGTGGCGAGTTTTGGGCCTAGCCAATGAATTTGAACCTGTATTTTTTAAAGATATTCGATCGATGTTGAATATTGATAAAGGGCAACTTAGCAGAGCGATAAAAAAGCTTGTTAATAAAAACATATTGTTAACGAATACCTCAACGACGGATGCTAGGTTTGTAGAGATTCACACGACAGTCAAAGGAAAAAAATTACATAATGAAGCTTTAAAGTTTAGCATCATAAGAAATGAGTTGATTGTAGAAAACTTAACAAAATTAGAGTGCCGAGAGTTTTTTCGTATGCTAGAAAAGCTTTCCAGAGTTAAGTTAGAAGGAATTTAGATAGAGTAATTTTCTGTTTATAATTATTCTATTAGGTATAGTTATAAAATTCTTTTAATCAGGTATTTTTAAATTACCCTAATCTGCGTTTCTTTACTTAGAAAAAAATCTCTTTTCATACCTAAACAGATATATCAAACCCGTAAGTTGACTCAGTCAACTTAATAATTATAGGTGAGGGTCAATAACAAATTAATTGTGTTATATGATGAGATTGATACAACTCTAAATTATTAGGGGGATTTGGTGTTAATACTAAATTAATAGTTAATTTAGTGAAGAGTTGGTTTAATAACTCTTTTTGAAACTTTAGTTTTTACGCTTAGGAGTGGAAACAATGTCTAACGCCGCAATTTATAATATAGACCCCATTAAGTTTAACTTGGATCCATACCCCGACTTAAAAGCTATGAGGCGAGACCAACCGATCTCGTTTGTGCCTGAATTAGGTGCAACGCTTATGACGTTGAGAGAAGATATTTTTATAAATGAAAAGTTAATAAATATTTTTTCCTCTGATCAACCTAATGGATTAATGACCCGACTAATGGGAACTAACATGATGAGGAAAGATGGCGAAGCTCACAAGAGAGAGCGTCAGGCTACTTTTAAAAGTTTTTCCCCTCGCACTGTCAAGGATGTTTGGAAACAGAGCTTTGTACAGGCAACATCTAATATTTTAGATTCATTGCAAGATAAAAACACGGCAGACCTAGTTACTGAGTTTGCTATGCCCGTATCAGCTGAAGCTCTGAAGGTTGTAACCGGTTTAGAAAACATGAATTCAAAGGAAATGGACCGTGTAAGCCAGGGGATGATAGATGGTGTTTCTAACTATTCGGGTAATATAGAAATTGAAAGTAACTGCCAGAACTGTACTGCTTCCATAGATTATCACATTGATAAAATACTTCCAAAGTTAAAAAATAACCCCGACAATTCCCTTATATCAGTCCAGTTAGAGGCTGGGTTAAGTATAGACCAGTTAAGAGCTAATATAAAATTAGCTATTTCTGGTGGGCAGAATGAACCAAGAGACGCAATTGCTGGCACCACATGTGCATTACTCCAGAACCCTGAGCAGCTAAAACGTATAATAGAACATAAGAATACTTGGTTAGAAGCATTTGAGGAATTTGGCAGGTGGATGTCTCCAATAGGTATGTCTCCAAGGCGAGTTATAAATAAATATTCTTATGGAGAAGTTGAGTTTTATCCAGAAGATAAAGTATTTTTTATGTTTGGTTCCGCCAATCGAGATGAGGCTATCTTTGAAGATCCGGAAAAATTCAATGTTGGACGTGAGACTAGTTTATCAATTACATTTGGAGCTGGACCACATTTCTGTGCAGGAGCGTGGATTTCAAAAGTTTTAATTGCAGAAGTAGCATTGCCAATGCTTTTTTCCAGGTTTCCAAAACTGAGGTTGGAGGAAGAGGTGACATTTATTGGTTGGGCTTTTAGAGGGCTTAAGTCTGCCCAAGTTAGCTGGTAAAAAACTATCTGCACATACTATAATTGAAAAAAAATACATTAATTTATAAGTTTAATATTGTCTCTGAGCTTCTCAATAGATACGCTACAGCTTGCACAATAAATTCATTATAGGAGCCCTTATATTATGGCAATGCAAACAGCTAAAACAGTAATTATTGAAGAGTTTGGTGGCTCCGAAGTTTTAAAAATCGTTAATAAAGAAGTTGGTGAACCTGGGTTTGGAGAGCTAAGAGTAAGACATAAAGCCTGTGGCTTAAATTTTATTGATGTTTACCAGCGAACGGGGATGTACCCTTTAACTCCTCCTGTTGCACTAGGTATGGAGGCGTCTGGGATTGTTGAAGCTGTGGGTGCAGGTGTAACGCACGTAAAAGAAGGTGATAGAGTAGCATACGCTTCAAACCCACCAGGCGCATACACGGAATTGCGCGTTATGTCAGCAGCCCAGGTTTGCCCATTACCTGATTCAATCTCGTTCGAGGAAGGTGCGGCTATGATGTTAAAGGGTTTAACGGTACAGTATTTATTTCATCGCACGGTTCCATTAACTAGGGGTGATACCGTTCTTTTCCATGCGGCGGCTGGTGGTGTTGGGTTAATTGCATGTCAGTGGGCAAAGTCTGAGGGAATAAACCTTATTGGCACCGCTGGAACTGATAAAAAGTGTCAATTAGCGTTAGATCATGGAGCAACTCACGCAATAAATTATAAAACAGAGAATTTTAAAGACAAAGTGTTAGAAATTACGGATGGAAAAGGTGTTCCGGTTGTAATGGATTCTGTTGGTAAAGATACTTTTGAGGGTTCTTTAGATTGCTTAAGTCCATTAGGAATGATGATAACATTTGGACAAGCTTCAGGAAAAATCCCACCAATAGATGTTGGAATTTTAGGAACCAAGGGCTCTTTAAAGCTTACTCGACCAACATTATTCTCGCATATTTCTGACCATAATTCCTGTCAAGATATGGCAAGATCTTTATTTAGCAAAGTGGTCTCTGGTGAGATAAAAATTGTTATAGATCAGCATTTTAAACTTAGTGAAATAGCTAAAGCACATGATGCACTGGAGGGTAGAGAAACTACTGGTGCCACTATATTGGAAGTTTAATTTGATACTAGATTTTTACGTATATTTTTAGGAAGTAATGAAAAAATTATTACAAGGTTTAATAAGTTCCAAAGAATTCCGTTCCAAAAAGCTAGTTTGTAAGAACCACTAAGGTCATAAATCCAGCCAGACATCCAGCCACCTAAAGCCATGCCTATAATTGTCATCATTAGTACGAACCCTACTCTTGCTCCAGCCTCTTTGGCTGGCATATGTTCACGAACTATGATCGCATAACTTGGGACAATACCGCCTTGGGATAACCCGAAAATTAATGATACTAAGTATAAAGAGACTAGCCCGTTAAAAGGTAGATATAAAAACAAAGCAACGCATTGAAGGCTAGATCCAATTAATAATGTTTTTAGGCCTCCAATTTTATCTGCTAGAAAGCCAGAAACTATTCGAGAGACTATTCCACCGGCTAACATTAAGGATAACATGTTGCCACCTACAGTTGATCCGAAACCTAGGTCGACACAGAAAGCTACTATATGGACCTGCGGCATCGACATTGCCACGCAGCACCCAAGACCAGCTAAGCCTAAAAACAATTGTAGGGACTTTGGTGAAAGTTGGGTGCTTTGCGCTTTATTCTGTGAAATTAAATCATCAGCCCTAGTAGATTCTGCAGAAATTTTACGTTTTAGCGCAAGTGACAGGGGAGCCATTATTAGTACCGCTGCAATTGCGAGGACCAAATAAACTGTCCGCCAACCATAATTTAACAGTAAGTCCTTGGTAAATATTGGCCAAACTACGCCAGACAGGTAATTGCCACTAGCAGCTAAAGCAACAGCTATTCCACGTTTTTTTAAAAACCAAATTGAAGTATCTGCAATTATAGGTCCAAAACTAGCACCTGTTCCAAAACCAATTACGAACTGTATTACAGCTAGTGATAGTATTGAATTACTTTGAGCCGCAAAAATGAAACAGGAAGCTAAGAGAATGGAAGAAAATAGTAGGACAGTGGACAGATTATAGCGATCAGCTAATTTTCCCATGTAAAAGTTACCAAGCGCAAAACCCAACATTGTTAGGGTGAAGGGTAGTGACGCACTTGCTCGATCAACTCCAAACTCACTTTGAACTGAGGGTAAAACTAAGATAATCACCCACATCCCAGCATTCCCAACAATAGCTATCATTAGAGAAATAGCCAACCTTAGCCAAGAATATGAGCTGTCATGTTGAGTGGTGGAAGCCATTTAGTAGATTGCCCAAGTTAAATTGTTTTTATATCAACCCAAATTAATTTTATTAAGACCTTCTTATGATGTAATAAACGGCATTGGCAATATTATAGTTTTTAGGGAAGCAAAATAATGACTCACCTTTTAAATCACATTTCCTTTGTACCAGATCTAGTTGTAGGGCAGGGAGCCCCAGCAATATAGCGGTATATATAGCACATTTAGGTGATTTAATTACTAATTAGGCCATATTTTGGAAAAAAAAATGTTTTTTTTTGTTGACTAGGCGGATTATTGCCGATGTAAAGGGCTCAGCAAGTGTAATAGCTTGTCTAAATTCAGGTTTTTAAATCTGTTTCAACTTCTGTGAGGGTTTCTTAATCTTCATGGAGAACAAAATACAGGAAGGTAAATACAATGGATAAAATGAAAAAAACTATCGGAGCAATGACAGACCTAGGAATTGCGCTATTAACATTTGGTATTATTGCGTCACTACTAGTTGGCCCAGCTAATCTATCATTCGTTGGTAACGTTGTTGGAAATATCACAGATCTAGTCGCAGCGTTAGGTTCTAACGGACTTGTTGGCTTAATCACTCTGATGATCGTTCTAAACTTGGTTGACAGATAAGATTAATTTAAATTTCCTTCCCCTGGCATGAAAGATAGTTTGTGGAAAAATTAAGTCAGAGGCTAGTAGTGCTCCAGCAGTTCATGATTACTGTGACCAAAGCTGGGTTCTCACTAGTTGGCTTAATTATCTTAGTCTATCTGTTGTTGGGGGAAGATTCAGGCCCTTACGTAGTATCGGTAATAGATAATATAAGTACATTTGTATCAGCAGTAACATCTCAAGCACTAATTGCATTTGTTATAGTTGCAGGCCTACTATATTTTGGTCAAAACAAAAAATAGACTAAAATATTTTGAATGGTTAGTTTCTCTAGAAAAAATAAACTTTCATAAACCCATCATAAATCATTTTTATTGATAAATATATTAGAAAATAGAGCCCAACCCAGCTGAGCCATCTGTATTTAATCATTAAGCGCATTATAAAAGTAGCAAAAAAAGCCATAAAAGCTATTGCCAAAACCAGCCCAAATATTAGCAAAGTGGTATCTTCTCTGGCGATAGCGGCCACTGCAATTACATTATCTATGGACATTGAAATATCTGCTACAGCTATAATAAAAAGTGCCGACATCAATTGGGCTAAAGGAGTTTTTGTTCCATTTACCTCGTTGTTGATTGTATTACTTTCGTAATCGTTTGTTTGGTGGGTTTTGATGCTTAAGTAAAAACGCCAACATACCCATAGTAATAAACATCCGCCCAGTAACAAAACTCCAGGTATAGCAAGTAAAAAACTGGCTATAGAGGCAAAAAATATTCGGAAAAATGCAGCTAAACCCATTCCTATTAAAATAGCCTTCCGGCGAAGTTCTGGAGAAAGACTTGCTGCTGACATCCCAATTACCAAAGCATTATCACCCGATAAAATTATATCTGCAAAAATAATTTGTAATATTTGAGATGTTTGATCTAGAGGCATTATTTTTTTTAATGTTTTAATTAATTTAATTCAATGTTTTATTCTCTATTTGTTAAATACATGCATTTTATTTCATAATGAAATTTTTTATTTACAAAAGATTAATATGATGTACTTGCAGATTGCCTGAAGCAACATTAAGTCTTGGTAATAGAATTAAATTTATACGTAATAAAAGGGTATTGATCAAAATGTACGATCCAGTAGAAACTTATATGAACCTAGTGCCGATGGTAGTTGAACAAACTAGCAGAGGTGAGAGAGCCTACGATATATTCTCTAGACTTCTAAAGGAGAGAATAGTGTTCATAAATGGAGTCGTTCACGATGGAATGTCACATTTGATTGTTGCGCAGTTACTTCACTTGGAGGCAGAAAATCCTTCAAAGGAAATCAGCATGTATATCAACTCGCCAGGTGGAGTCGTAACCTCTGGATTGTCAATTTATGATACAATGCAGTATATTAAACCTAAGGTGTCAACCTTGTGTATGGGGCAAGCTGCGTCAATGGGCTCTTTGCTGTTGGCGGGTGGTGAAAAGGGAATGAGGTTTTCTTTGCCAAACTCCAGGATAATGGTTCATCAACCATCTGGTGGTTATCAAGGTCAGGCATCTGATATCATGATACACGCTGCAGAAACTCAAAAGTTAAAAGACAGGCTTAATCAAATATATGTAAAACATACAGGACAGACGATAAAGGCAGTTGAGAAGGCCCTAGATAGAGATAATTTTATGTCTCCTGAAGAAGCAAAAGAGTGGGGGCATATCGATGAAATAGTTAGTAGTCGTAAGGAAACTACTGCTTAATCGATAGTTAATTTAGAATTTTTCTAATATAGCTTTTGAAGTTGAATTTTACGTTGTACCTTTGTAAAGGCTACCGTAATCTGCTTTCTGAATGTTATGTATAAGATAACCATAAGTGCTTTAATATTAATTAAGTGAACGGGTAAAAAAATGGCTAGTAACACCAAGGATAGTAAAAATACTCTATATTGCTCGTTTTGTGGGAAATCTCAACACGAGGTAAGAAAACTTATAGCGGGGCCTACAGTTTTTATCTGTGATGAATGTGTCGAACTTTGTATGGATATTATTCGGGAAGAAACTAAATCATCTGAGTTGAAAGCTGATAATGGAGTCCCAATACCACAAGAGATTTGTGATGTCCTTGATGATTATGTTATAGGTCAAGCTCATGCAAAACGTGTATTGTCGGTGGCAGTTCATAATCATTATAAGCGCCTTAATAATTCAACGGAAGTTGATGAAATAGAGCTATCAAAATCAAATATACTACTGATTGGTCCGACAGGATGTGGAAAAACACTTCTTGCTCAAACTCTAGCTAGAATCCTTGATGTTCCTTTTACAATGGCGGATGCCACAACTTTGACTGAGGCAGGTTATGTTGGTGAAGACGTAGAGAATATCATACTGAAGTTGCTTCAAGCTTCTGACTATAATGTTGAGAAAGCACAAAGGGGCATAGTATATATCGATGAAGTTGATAAAATAACAAGAAAGTCAGATAACCCATCGATAACTCGAGATGTTTCTGGAGAAGGCGTGCAACAAGCATTATTAAAGGTAATGGAGGGCACGATTGCTTCTGTCCCACCGCAAGGAGGAAGAAAGCATCCACAGCAAGAATTCCTTCAGGTAGACACTACAAATATTTTATTTATTTGTGGTGGAGCTTTTTCAGGTTTAGATAAGATAATTTCTCAACGTGGTAAAGGTTCTGCAATGGGTTTTGGGGCTGATGTTAGAGAAGAAAATGATAAGGGTGTTGGTGAACTTTTTTCTGAACTTGAGCCTGAAGATCTTTTAAAGTTTGGACTTATACCTGAGTTTGTAGGACGATTACCAGTATTAGCTACACTTGAGGATTTGGACGAAGAATCGTTAGTTACAATCCTTAGTAAGCCAAAAAATGCACTTGTTAAGCAATATCAAAAATTATTTGAATTAGAAGATGCAAAATTAACATTTACTGATGAAGCATTAGTGAACATTGCAAAGCGGGCTATCTCTCGTAAAACTGGTGCTCGTGGGTTGCGATCTATTCTAGAGGACATACTTTTAGATACAATGTTTGATTTACCTGCATTGGAAAATGTGAGTGAGGTTGTAGTAAATGCTGAAGCGGTAAATAAAGATGTAAGCCCTTTAATGATATATTCAGATGAAAATAAAAATATTGAAGTTTCAGCTAGTTAGTAAATATTAAGAATATAAATTTTTTATCAGATAATTTTTGAATTTTAATATATAACTAAAGTAATAATTTAATATAAGTTTAAAATATGGAATATTTTGTTGAAAGTAATTAAAAATATTTTGCGAGGCTTTACCTGGTGGCATAGTCAAACCTTAAATACTCAATTTTTTACTTGGCGCAAGGGCATTAAAGTCGGTCAGGATAAGACTGGAAATATATTCTATACTTCTAAGGATGGTGTGAAACGGTGGGTTATATTTAGTGGTGAGGCAGAGGCCTCGCATGTTAGCGCAGAGTGGCATGGGTGGTTGCATCATACCTGGGATGAATTACCCACGGAAAAGCCACTAATTAAACAAGCATGGCAATTAGAGCACATTTCAAATAAAACAGGAACTGTAGAGGCTTATGCACCGGTGGGGTCTATAAAAAAGGCAACACCTGAGCCTCGGCGAGATTATGAGGCCTGGCGCCCACAGTAATATTTTTGTGAGGAAGTATATATGTCAGAAAAAACTATAGAGATTTTTGTTGGAACAGTAGTACTTATGGTAGCACTGTTTTTTTTAGCTTTCACTCTTAAAGTTACAAATTTTAGTAATGGTGATGGCTCTTATAATTTAGGCGCTAGTTTCAGATCTGCGGAAGGGATTGACGTCGGAACTGAAGTCCGCATGGCTGGCGTCAAGATAGGTTCAGTAAGCAGCCTGTATCTTAATAGTGTTTCGCTACAGGCTGATGCAGAGTTTTTGATATTAACTGATATTAAAATTCCTGATGATAGCGCTGCTGTTATAAGTTCTGAAGGTTTGTTGGGAGGTAGTTTTGTGGAAATTCTTCCGGGTGGCTCATTTGAAGACTTAGTTTCTGGTGCTATAATACAAGACACACAGAGTTCAGTTAGCCTGATAAATCTACTTTTGAAATTATTTAGTGGTTCTAAAGAATGAAAATTGGAATTGTAATTTTTCTAATTTTTTATCCAATCACTCTACACTCTCAAACTGCAGATTTCACACTGGACCTCAGTATTTCTACTAAAAGTATTGATATAATTGACGATTATAAATTAGAGGTTTCTAACTCTGATAAGGCATATTTGCGTGGATTAGATAAAATGAGGGGATCTAGTGTTGATTTAGAAATCCCTGTTGGTCAGGAGTTCACCTATGGGTCCTTAATTATAACAGTAGAAGAGTGTAGGTATCCTGTGGACAATCCTACTGGAGATGCTTTTTCTTTTTTGAAAATCTTTAACTTAATGACAAAAGAATATGACTTTCAAGGATGGATGATTGCATCTAGCCCTGCTTTAATGGCTCTTGATCACGCCCGTTACGATATCTGGTTAATTAGATGCAAACCTCTTGAGGAGTTACTTGTAGAGGTTGTAGAAGAAAATCTGCTTCACCCTGCAATGCGACCTTTAGGAGCCCTTGATAATTAGACTTTGTAGTTTCTATTGCCCCTAGAGATGCCAAATGATTTGTCAAAAATTGTACATCGAGCAATGAAAATCCTCCGTATTTTAACCTTGAAACAAGATATGCCAAAGCAATTTTTGATGTATTTGATTTTTTTGAAAACATACTTTCTCCAAAAAAAGCCTTTTTTATAGCTAACCCATAAACGCCACCCACTAACTCATGTTGATCCCATACTTCAACAGAGTGACAATGCCCTTGTTCGTGTAAATTTATGTAACACTCAGAGATCTTTGAGCTTATCCAAGTTTCTGGCCTGTCTGCACAATACTTAATTACACCGGAGAAGTTTGTATTAATTTTAATTTGATATTTTTGTTTTAAAATTAAATTGCGTAAAGATTTAGATATATGAAAATAAGTTAGCGGTATTATTCCACGATACTCGGGTGAAACCCAGAATATGTTTGGATCATCTTTTCCTTGTGACATTGGAAAAACACCGGTGCAATAAGCATTAAATATTACATCTGAATTAAGTTTCATATTGAACAATAACTTTGTATTTTTTAAACTAAACAAGTAATTTTAATGGTTAATTAGCCCTTATCTAGCCAGTTCTCTAACCAATGTATATTATAGTTTCCTTTAATGATGTCTTCGTTGTTAAGGAGCGAATTAAATAGTGGTATAGTCGTATCAACTCCATCCACAATAAGTTCTCCGAGAGCTCGCTTTAATCTAGACAATGCAGCAGGTCGGTCTTCGGCGTGAACTATAAGTTTAGCAATAAGGCTGTCGTAATAAGGTGGTATAACGTAGCCATCATATATAGCAGAGTCCAATCTAACCCCAAGTCCCCCAGGAGCATGAAACTGTGTTATTTTTCCAGGGCAGGGCGAAAAGTTTGGTAGTTTTTCTGCGTTTATGCGCACTTCAATTGCATGACCATTAACTTTAAGGTTTTCTTGAATAAGTTGCATTGGTAAACCCGCTGCAATTCTAATTTGTTCTTTCACTAAGTCCACACCGTAGATAGCTTCTGTTATGGGGTGTTCCACTTGTAGCCTAGTGTTCATTTCAATAAAGTAGAATTCATTATTTTCATATAAAAATTCTATTGTACCAGCTCCGGCATAATTTATCGAAGCTACCGCGTCGGCGCAGACTTTACCAATATTCTGTCGGACCTCATTATTTATCGTTGGTCCTGGTGCTTCTTCAAATACCTTTTGATGTCTTCGTTGCAAAGAACAATCTCTTTCTCCAAGATATACGGCATTCCCTGCTCCATCTCCAAATACTTGGATTTCAATGTGTCTGGGAGTTCCTAAATATTTTTCAAGATATACTGCAGGATTACCAAAGTTTGAGTTTGCTTCTGAACGAGCAGTTATAAATGCATCACTCATCTCAGATTTAGAGGTCGCAACTTTCATCCCACGGCCGCCACCACCTGCTGTTGCCTTTATAATAATCGGGTAGCCAACTTTCTCCGCTATTTCATAAGCTAACTCTAATGAGTCAACCTCTCCGGGGGAACCCGGAACACAAGGAACTCCAAGTTTCCGCATTGTTTCTTTAGCTGTTATTTTATCACCCATAATTCGGATGTGTTCTGCTGTCGGGCCAATAAATTTTAAATCATGATCTTCTATTATCTGCACAAATTTTGAATTTTCTGACAGAAAACCATAACCAGGATGAATGGCTTGCGCGCCAGTTATCTCGCATGCGGAAATAATTGCTGGGATCGATAGATAACTCTTATTACTCGTTGGCGGTCCTATGCAAATAGCTTCATCTGCCATCCTGACGTGCATTGCGTCACTATCTGCGGTGGAGTGAACAGCTACTGTTTCAATCCCCATTTCTTTAGCCGCTCGGATGACTCTAAGTGCTATTTCGCCTCTATTCGCTATTAGTATTTTTTCAAACATTTTTCTTACTCAATAACCATTAGCGGTGCACCAAATTCAACTGGTGTACCATCTTCAACTAGAATGCGCTTGATAGTACCGGCTTTTGGGGCCGGTATATGGTTCATTGTTTTCATAGCCTCAATTATTAACAGTGTTTGCCCTTCCGTTACATTAGTTCCAATGCTTACAAAGGGAGGGCTTCCTGGTTCAGTTTGAAGAAAGCAAGTTCCTACCATTGGAGAAGTTACTGCTCCATCTTCTAATGTTGGGTCTTCCGAACTTATTAACGTAGGGTTATTATCTGAGGAGCTAACATTAGGAACGATTTTTGTATTAATATTCTCAATAGGTAAACCTATTTTTGATTGCTGAGATAGCCTTACAGATATACCTCTATCGTCTCCTTCGTCGCGACTTATTTCTAACTTAGTCAAATCATTTTTTTTCAGTAATTCGATTAAATTTTCGATAAAAGAGAGATCTTCGCCACGTGATTTTTTTGTCATTTTCTTCCTTTAGTTTTAATAACCGATCAACTAATAACTTGATCATTTTTATTTGTATACTACCTGTTTAATTTAAAAGCTAGAATAGGCATAAATGTGCTTTGATTCAGTGTACTTTATTTTTGATTAAGTCCTCAACCACACTTGGATCTGCCAGAGTAGAAATATCTCCTAGGCTATCACAATCATTCTCCGCAATTTTTCTAAGTATCCGGCGCATTATTTTTCCAGACCTAGTCTTAGGTAACCCAGGGGCCCATTGTATTATGTCTGGTTTTGCTATGGGACCAATTTCTTTTCTTACCCAGTTTTCTAATTCCTCTTTTAATTCTTCTGTGGGTTCCTCTGTATTCATTAAGGTTACATATGCGTATATTCCTTGACCCTTTATGGAATGAGGGTACCCTACAACAGCACTTTCGGCAACTTTAGGATGAGCTACAATAGCTGACTCTATCTCTGCAGTACCCATTCTATGACCGGAAACATTAAGAACGTCATCAACCCGCCCAGTTATCCAATAGTAGCCGTCCTGATCTCGCCGGCAACCATCCCCTGTAAAGTAATAGCCTTTGTAGTCCGAAAAGTAAGTTTTCATGAAACGTTGGTGATCACCATAAATTGTTCGCATTTGACCTGGCCAGCTATCTTTTATGCATAAAATACCTTCTGCTGAAGTTTCAGAAAGTTCTTGTCCCGTAGTTGGATCTAAAATTACTGGAACTATACCAAAAAAAGGTTTTGTTGCTGACCCTGGTTTTGTTGGGGTGGCTCCCGGAAGGGGGGTGATCAAGTGGCCACCTGTCTCTGTTTGCCACCAGGTATCTACTATGGGGCGAGTTCCTTGCCCTATGACTTCATTATACCATTTCCAAGCCTCTGGGTTTATGGGTTCTCCAACTGTACCTAGGACACGCAACTTATCTAGGTTATAGCTCTTAACCCATTGATTTCCTTGACCCATTAGTGCTCTAATAGCTGTGGGTGCTGTATAAAATTGGTTTACTGCATGTTTTTCGCAAATAGCCCAGAATCTTCCCGGGTCTGGATAATTAGGAACTCCTTCAAACATTACTGTCGTAGCGCCGTTAGCCAATGGTCCATAAACTATGTAGCTGTGCCCAGTTATCCATCCAATATCAGCAGTACACCAGAATACATCATTACCCTGATAATCAAATGTATATTCGTGGGTCATTGAGGCGTAAACTAGATAACCTCCACTTGTGTGGACAACTCCCTTTGGTTGGCCTGTGGATCCTGAAGTATAGAGAATAAACAGTGGGTCTTCAGCATTTATTTCTGTTGGAATACATTCGATTGATTCATTTTCTTCTAATTCGTGCAACCAATAATCACGACCAGCTTCCATAGAGACAGTTCCACCAGTTCGTCTAACAACCAACATTTTGGTCTTGGTCGCAGCTAAATTTAGAGCTTTATCAGCATTATTTTTTAACGGTGTATTTTTTCCACCTCTAGGCGCTTCGTCAGCAGTTATTAAAATCGACGCCTCACATCCGACAATTCTCGCTGATAAGGCATCTGAAGAGAATCCAGCAAATACAACAGAGTGTATGGCCCCAATTCTAGCGCAGGCAAGCATTGCGTAAGTTGCTTCGGGAATCATTGGCATATATATGACCACTCGATCCCCTTTTTTTGCTCCCATAGCCTTTAAAACATTAGCAAACTTGTTAACTTTCTCGTATAACTCTCTGTAAGTTATGTGTAAGGCTTGGTCACTTGGGTTATCAGGTTCCCATATTATCGCAACTTTATCACCTAGTTTTTCTAAGTGGCGATCTACACAGTTGTAAGCAACATTAAGTGTTCCGTCTTCATACCATTTTATATTAACTTTTTCGAATTCGTAGGATACGTTCTTAACTTTTGAGTAAGGTTTAATCCAATTTACTCGATGGCCAACTTCACCCCAAAAACCATCTGGATCTGAAATGGATTTCTCATACATTTCTTCATACATTGTTTTATTTATTAAAGTTTTTGATATGAATTCATTTGATGGTGGGAATACTGTTTTTGACATTAAATATCTCCTACATACTCATGATTTAAGTATATTTCATGAGCACTAATACAGTAAACTTAAAAGTGTTTAAAGGGTAAAGGTCTGAGTTTTACTTTTGTCACAAAGAAATAATAAATGGTTAAAAGAACGTAATTATTTTAATTTGAATTAAAAATAAAATTGTTAATAAATTATTAAAAAAGGGATATGTGTTAACTGTTTATTATTTGTGGACCCCAACCTTCAAGAATCCACAAATAAACTAGTTTTTAACAGCTATAATACATTTTATATTCAACCGGATGAGGAGTATGTTCATATGCATAGACTTCTTCCCACTTGAGATCCGCATAGCCGCGGATTTGACTTTTTGTAAACACATTACCTGCGAGTAAAAAATCTTGATCTGAATCTAAAGAATTCAAAGCCTCTCGAAGAGAAGCACACACAGTAGGAATTCCTGTTAACTCTTCTGGCGGTAAGTCGTATAAATCTTTGTCAGATGAAGGGCCAGGGTCGATTTTATTTTTAATGCCATCTAACCCAGCCATAAGCAAAGCAGCGAAACATAAGTATGGATTTGCTGCTGGGTCTGGGAACCGAGCTTCAACTCTTTTTGCATTAGGGTTTTCTGCCCATGGAATTCTTATACAACCTGATCTATTTCGAGCTGAATAAGCTCTCAAAACTGGTGCCTCAAAGCCTGGAATAAGTCTTTTGTAACTATTTGTAGTTGGGTTTGTAAATGCATTTAGTGCCTTAGCATGTTTCAAGAGGCCACCGATAAAATATAATGCTTCTTGAGAAAGGTCAGCATACTTATCGCCAGAAAATAGTGGCTTTCCTTCCTTAAATATAGACATATTAACGTGCATGCCTGACCCATTGTCACCTGAAATAGGCTTGGGCATAAAAGTTGCAGATTTTCCATATGCATTTGCCACATTGTGTATTACATATTTATGTTTTTGAAGCTCATCCGCTTGATGAGTTAAAGATCCAAAAATCAACCCTAACTCATGTTGGCAAGATGCTACTTCGTGGTGATGCTTGTCTACTTTCATACCCATTCGCTTCATTGTAGAAAGCATCTCACCTCTAAGGTCATGGGAAGTGTCTGTAGGGTTAACAGGGAAATACCCGCCTTTTACTGCAGGCCTATGACCCATATTACCAATTTCATACTGCGTATCTGAATTCCATGATGCATCATCAGCATCAACCTCAAAAGAGACCTTGTTCATTTCAACAGAAAATCTAACGTCGTCAAATAAGAAAAACTCAGCTTCAGGTCCAAAATATGAAACATCACCAATACCTGTCGACTTCAGGTAAGTCTCAGCCTTTTGAGCTGTGCCTCTTGGATCTCTGTCATAAGGTTCGTTCGTGTCAGGTTCTAAAACACTGCAGTGAATACATAATGTTTTTTCGGCATAGAATGGATCGATATAATTTGTACTTACATCTGGCATTAATTTCATATCACTCTGGTCAATTGATTTCCATCCAGCGATAGAGGAGCCATCAAACATAAAGCCATCAGCCAAAAAATCTTCATCCACTTGGTCTGACATTAGTGTTACATGTTGAAGTTTCCCTCTTGGATCAGTGAATCTAAGATCTACATACGCTACTTCTTCATCTAGAATTTTCTTAAGTATATTTTTAGCACTCATTTTGTAAATGTCCTTATTTGCCAACTTGTTATATAGGAATTGTATTAAAGAGCATCGTCTCCAGACTCACCAGTTCTAATTCTTATTGCTTGTTCGAGGTTTGATACAAATATCTTACCATCGCCAATTTTATCGGTTTTGGCAGAACTTATAATCGCTTCAATTGCTGCGTCTAAAAGATCGTCTGTAATTGCTACTTCGATTTTTACTTTAGGCAAAAAGTCTACAACGTACTCAGCACCTCTATAAAGCTCTGTGTGACCTTTTTGTCTACCAAACCCTTTAACTTCTGTAACACTTAGGCCTTGAATGCCAAGTTCTTGAAGCGCTTCCTTTACTTCATCGAGTTTGAAGGGCTTTATTATTGCTTCGATTTTTTTCATGATTAATATTCTCCTGAAATAACATTTATAATTTTTGCTTAGATTTTCAATAACTGAATTAATAAATACTCCCTTTGATCATATAAATTAACAAAATTGCTTAATTTATAATCTATATGATTAATAATTAGTCATTATGAAATTTATATTAATTAAAACTTTTACAAAAAGTAAAAACATAAGTTTTATAGTTAGAGGCTTCTATAATTATAAAATGATTTAGTTCATGATATTTCTCCCACTTTAAACAATATTAAAGTGTAGAAATTTTCTTAATTATTTAATTTTAAGAAAACTTTCATTTTATGCTCGCATCTTGCAGATAGCTTTGCTAAACGATGCGCAATCAAGTTGAGAGTATATCTTAGCTTATAAATTTATGCGGGTGTGGCGGAATTGGTAGACGCACCAGATTTAGGTTCTGGCGCCGCAAGGCGTGGGGGTTCAAGTCCCTTCACCCGCACCATTTAAATGTAAGAGGAACACTATCATGCAGGTCACAGAGACCCTTAGTGAAGGCTTAAAACGTGGTTACGAAATAAAGCTCACGTCTAAGGAATTGGATAAAAAAGTTACAGAAGATCTTATGGCGGCTCAGCCTGATATGGAGATGAAGGGCTTTCGAAAAGGAAAAGTTCCTTTAGCATTGATGAAAAAGAAGTTTGGAGAGCAAGTCACGGGCGAAGCGATGCAAAAAAGTATCGATGAAGCTATGGCGAAGCATTTAAAAGAAACTGGAGATAGGCCAGCCCAACAACCAGTGATGAAAATGAAAAGTGAAACTTGGAAACCGGGAGATGATGTGGAGGTGGCTGTGAGCTATGAAAAGCTTCCTGATTTACCAGAAATAGACTTTAAAAAGATAAAGCTTGAAAAACTTTCAGTAAAAGCAACAGATGACGATGTCTCTAAAGCGCTTTCTGAGTTGGCTGGAACCTCGAAAGATTTTGTAGATCGAAAAAAGGGAGCTAAGGCAAAAAATGACGATCAAGTTATTATAGATTTTGTTGGAAAAGTAGATGGTGAAATTTTTGATGGAGGTACTGGAGAAGACTATCCTCTAGTTTTAGGCTCAAATTCTTTTATTCCTGGATTTGAAGAACAGTTAATAGGAGCTAAAGTCGGAGAAAAGGTTGAAGTAAAGGTAAACTTTCCTGAAGACTATCAAGCAGAAAATCTAAAGGGAAAAGCTGCAATTTTTGATTGTACTTTAAAAGGGGTCAAAGAGGCGGTGCCAGCAGAGATCAACGATGATTTAGCAAAAAGATTTGGCGCAGATGATTTGAAGGGTTTAAATCAGAGAATCTCTGACAGTTTAGAGCAAGAGTATGCTGGTGCTGCTCGCTCTGTTATGAAAAGGAAACTTCTTGATAAGTTGGCAAAATCAGTAAAAATTGATTTACCTCCAAGTTTAGTTGAGGCTGAGGCTAGTCAAATTGCACATCAGCTGTGGCACGAAGAAAATCCTGAAGTGCAGGGCCACGATCACCCTGAAATAGAAACAAAAGATGAGCATACGGAGTTAGCACAACGAAGGGTTGGCCTAGGTCTTATCGTGGCAGAGCTTGGTAGGAAAAATGACATCGAGGTTACAGAAGCAGAGGTAAGTCAAGCTGTTATGAACCAAGCTAGGCAATACCCAGGTCAAGAAAAACAGTTTTTTGATTTTATGAAGTCAAACCCACAGATGCAAGAACAGATCAGAGCTCCTATATTTGAAGACAAAGTTATAGATTTTATTTTTGAATTAGTGGAAGTCAGTGAAAAAACTGTAAAGAAAGCTGATTTAGAAAAGGCAGTGAAAAAGCTTGAGGAATCTTGATTACATAATCACTATTACTTTGGTATAATATGAATATATTAAAGTAAAAAAACCGCGCTTATTTTGCGCGGTTTTTTTTATTTTTTACTTTTCAGTAGAGTCGTCAGAAGCAAGTTCGCTGTCTTCTTTTGAAGGCTCAACTAAATCATCATCCATAGAAGCTGCAGCTCCAATATCATCAAATAATTCAGCAATTTCAAACTCTGCCTCTGCCTCTGCCTCTGCGGCGAGCTGTTGAATTGATTTCCCTTTGGCCTGCAAGGTTGCTTCCTCTTCAGATCTTGCAATGTTTAAAGTGAATGCTGTCTCTACTTCTGGATGTAGAACAATACTGACCTCGTGTATTCCAAGTTCCTTTATTGGACGTCTTAAAGAGATTTGATTTTTATCGACTACAAACCCAGACTTAATAGCAACTTCTGCCGCGTCACGGGTACTCACCGAGCCGTATAAGGATCCTGAATCTGATGCTTGCCGTATTATCACGAAACTTTGACCAACTATCTTCGCAGCCGCATCTTCGGCCTCTTTTTTAGTTTCTAAATTTCTAGCTTCTAATTCAGTTTTTTTCGATTTAAATGCCTCAATATTTTTATCTGTGGCATTCATTGCTTTACCCTGGGAAAGTAAAAAGTTTCTTGCAAAACCCGGCTTTACATCCACGACGTCTCCCATTTGACCTAGTTTCGCAATGCGTTCGAGAAGAATTACTTGCATATGTGTATTCCTTATCTAACTGAGTAGGGCAAAAGACCAATAAAACGAGCGCGTTTTATTGCTTGAGCAAGCCTACGTTGATTTTTAGCGCCAACTGAAGTTATACGTGACGGGACTATTTTACCTCGTTCTGAAATGTATCTTTGAAGTAATCGGATATCTTTGTAATCAATTGATGGTGCTTTGTCGCCGACAAACGGGTCGGTTTTACGACGTCTGAAAAATGGTTGAACTGACATTATTTTTTCCTTTAATGGTTAGAGTGCGAAGATGGACGCCGTTCTCTATCGTCGCGCTTTTGCATTTGTACGGATGGGCCTTCTTCATGTTTATCAACTTTAATCGTTAAAAGTCTCAAAATATCCTCATGGATTCCCATCAATCTTTCCATTTCTTGAACTGCCGTAGCGGGTGCATCTGACTTTAAAAAAGAGTAATGTCCTTTACGATTCTTCTTTATCTTGTAAGCCATTGTTTTTAGACCCCAATATTCACTTTCTACTACTGTTCCACCATTTTCTGTTAAGATTGTTGAAAAGTGCTCTACTAGGCTTTCTGCCTGTACATTTGAAAGATCTTGCCGGGATATGAATACATGTTCGTATAAAGGCATATATTTTCCTATTCGAATTGCTTGCTTCAAAGGAGGGGCTATTTTAAGTCTCCGCACCCTTCCACGAGAGGCAACGCGTTAAATATAAAAACGAAGACCAGCGGGATATAACAGGTGCCCACTAATATGCAAGTGATTTCACTAAGAATTGTTGCTAGTTCTTGTAGACTTCATTTCTGTGGTCTAAAGACTGAATTAAAGGATGTTATGTATGAGAGCTTTAGTATTTCCGGGCCAGGGATCGCAAGTAATTGGCATGGGCAAAGAATTATCGGAAACTTACCCTGAGGCGCGAGCTGTGTTTGAAGAAGTGGACGACGCATTAGGAGAAAATTTGAGTAAACTTATTTGGGAAGGTGAGTTAAATGAACTGACCCTAACTAAGAATGCTCAGCCTGCTTTGATGGCGACATCAATGGCTGCCTTAGCAGCCTTGACTGTTGAAGGTTTTACTTTTCAAGATTGCAATTTTGTGGCTGGACACTCTTTAGGAGAGTATTCAGCATTAGCTTCGGTTGGTTGTTTAACCGTAGAGGATACTGCTAAACTTTTGAGAATTAGGGGTAACGCGATGCAGGATGCTGTGCCAGTTGGCGAGGGAGCTATGGCAGCAATTTTGGGTTTGGATTTTCTTAAAGTCCTAGAGATTGCGAAAGAAGCAGCGGGTAAAGGTATTTGTGATGTTGCAAACGATAATGATCCGTCCCAGATAGTTGTTTCGGGTGATAGGGCGGCGGTAGATAGGGCTATTAACATTTCTAAAGATCACGGTGCAAAAAGAGCAATTTTACTCCCTGTTAGCGCTCCTTTCCATTGTAAATTGATGTTTCCTGCTGAAACAGTAATGAAACAAGCTCTGTCTCAAGTAACTATCAGAGAACCTAAAATTCCTATTATTAGTAATATAAATGCTGAGCCTACTATTGATCCTGATTTAATAAAAAAACAATTGGTAGAGCAAGTTACTGGAACAGTTCAGTGGAGAAAAAGTGTTTTGTATATGAGTACACATAATGTTAGAGAAATGTGGGAAATTGGTGCAGGAAAAGCATTATCGGGTATGGTCAGACGAATTGATAAATCGATTAACACTCGAGCTATTATAAAAATCCAAGATGTGATAGAATCAATGGAATTTCTGAATAATTCTTAAGGGGTTGAAATGTACGATTTGGTAGGAAAAAAAGCGTTAATCACAGGAGCTTCGGGAGGGATTGGTGCTGCGATTGCTTCGAGACTTCATAAAGCGGGAGCGATTGTGACATTGTCTGGGACAAGAACCGAGCCTTTAGAAAACCTTAGGGAAGAGCTAGGTGATAGGGCTTATGTGGTTCAATGTGATCTATCAGACTCAAACCTAGTAAGAGAACTTGCTAACACTGCGAGTGCTCATATGAATGGAATAGATATATTAGTTAATAATGCTGGCTTAACAATGGATAGTTTGTTTGTCCGGATGTCTGATGAGCAGTGGCAAAAAGTAATTGAAGTAAATTTGTCGTCTACTTTCAAATTATCAAGGGAAGTATTGCGAGGGATGATGAAGGCTCGGTGGGGTCGTATCATTAATATTTCTAGCGTAGTTGGAGTAACTGGAAATCCTGGGCAAGCAAATTATTGCGCTTCGAAGGCGGGCATTATAGGTATGTCAAAATCTTTGTCTTATGAGGTTGCAAGTCGTGGTATAACTGTAAACTGTATTGCTCCTGGTTTTATTAAAACTAATATGACTGAAAAACTTACAGAGGATCAAAAAAATAGTATTTTGAATCAAATACCCGCTAATCGAATGGGAGAAGCTAGTGATATAGCTGAAGGGGTAATTTATCTTGCAAGTTCTGGGGCTAACTATCTTACTGGAACAACTTTACATATAAATGGTGGCATGGCTATGATTTAGTAGCAATATTAAATAGTCGATGAATAACGTTTGCGTTGTTCAAATGATGTGCTATAGGCGGCGAATAAATAATTTATTACTTTCATTTTACTAATTAAATTGTTAATTGAAAAATCAAAATGGGTTATCCCTAAAAAATATAAGGAAAAAAAATGAGCGACATAGCAGATCGAGTAAAAAAAATCGTCGTTGAGCATCTTGGAGTAGACGAAGAGAAAGTTGTCGAGAATGCATCTTTTATTGACGATTTAGGAGCAGATAGTCTTGATACCGTAGAACTGGTTATGGCATTTGAAGAGGAGTTCGAAATTGAAATTCCTGATGACGCAGCTGAGACTATTCAAACTTTCGGTGATGCCATAAAATTTATAAGCGGTGCCTCCTAGAGATATAAAATTAGTAATTTAATAGGTTGTTTTTATAAAAACCATTAACTCCGATTACTTACGCTTATTAGTATGAAAAATATCTGTTAAAATTAATATACGATAATATTGGTGTATTATAGCCTTTTATTGGTAGACTTGATTATTGTACTTTTACGTTTTTTTATATCAGTGTAATATAATTTCATGATGTTCATTCATATTATTTATGAGGTTTTTCTATGAGAAGAGTTGTGGTTACGGGTCTTGGAATGGTTACTCCTTTAGGCTGTGGTGTGGACCATACTTGGAAAGCGCTCCTAGAGGGAAAATCTGGGGCAGGAGCTATAAAGAGGTTTGATGCAAGCAATCTAAGCACGACATATGCGTGTGAAATTCCTAGAGATAAAAACCTAACAGGGTTTTTTGATCCTGATGACTGGATGGAACCTAAAGAGCAACGTAAAATAGATGATTTTATATTGTATGGAGTTTGTGCGGCATCTCAAGCAATAGCGGATTCCGCATGGTGCCCAACCAACAGTTATCAGTATGAAAGAACCGGAGTGTTGATAGGATCTGGCATTGGAGGATTGTCATCAATTGCAGAAACAGCATTACTAATAAGAGACCGAGGACCAAAAAGGGTCTCACCGTTTTTTATTCCTGGGGCGTTGATAAATTTAATTTCTGGTCAGGTTTCAATAAAGTACGGCTTCAAGGGGCCAAATCATGCCGTTGTGACTGCCTGTTCTACTGGAGCTCATGCTATAGGAGATGCAGCTAGGTTTATTGCTTTTGATGATGCAGATGTGATGATTGCTGGTGGAGCGGAAAGTCCAATTTGTGAAATTGGAATGGCTGGGTTTAATGCATGTAAGGCGCTAAGCACCGCTCGAGCTGAAAACCCTGAAACTGCAAGTAGGCCTTGGGATAAAGATCGGGATGGCTTTGTTATGGGTGAAGGCTCTGGGGTGGTTGTTTTGGAGGAGTATGAACATGCTTTATCAAGAGGGGCAAAAATATATGCAGAAGTACTTGGTTACGGGTTATCAGGCGACGCGCATCATATAACTGCGCCGCCTATGAATCATGAAGGTGCCGAACGTGCGATGCGTGCTGCAGTCAAGCGAGCAGATATTGCTGTCTCAGATATCGATTATATTAACGCACATGGGACATCGACAATGGCGGATACTATTGAGTTAGGTGCAGTCGAAAGGTTACTAGGAGATTATGCTAAAGATACTCTGATGTCTTCCACGAAGTCAGCAACTGGGCATCTTCTTGGAGCTGCCGGTGCGATAGAAGCTATTTTTTCTATTTTGGCAATAAGAGATCAAGTAGCACCGCCTACTATAAATTTAGATAATCTTGATGCAGAAACTAATATGAATTTATGTGCAAATTCGAAAGTGGAAGCAAATATAAATATAGTTTTATCTAACTCTTTTGGCTTTGGGGGAACCAATGCGTGTCTTCTAATGGGTAAGATCAGCTAATTTATGCGCAACTCATTAGCCTCAAATGCATTTACAGTAGTTATAGTTCTTATTTTATTTTTTAGTGCTCTGATTGGTTGGGTTCAGTCAGAATATAAGGCTTCTGGTGGTTTAGAGATGCCAATTTGTTTCAAAGTTGGTTCGGGAGAAAATATAGAGTCTGTTTCTAAATCTCTTAAAACAGAAAAGCTAATTGGTAATCCTTTAATTTTCAGATTGGGTGCTAATTATACTGAAAAAAGCTTACACTTGAAGGCTGGTTCTTTTTTAATTCAAGAAAATTCATCTATGAGAGAGATAGTTGAATTGATTACGGGCGTGGGACAAAATACATGTGGTAAAGAGGTCTTATATCAAGCAGGGATTAACTCACATAAGGTCATTTTACGAGAGCTTAACCCCGAGACTAAAAAATATGAAGAGATTTTAAAGTTTGATCTTAAAAAGAACTCTAAACCTGATCAATATAAAAATATTTTAAATGAAAAAGGTGTGCGTTATCGGATAGTTTTTGCTGAGGGTATTACTAGTTGGCAAATAGTAGAGGCTTTAAAGGCCTCAGATTTTTTGACAGGTGAAATTGCTTCGTTACCTAGTGAGGGATCTTTAGCTCCGAGGAGTTATGAGGTGCAATTTGGAATGAATCGATTACTATTGATTGACCTGATGCAAAGTGAACAGATAAAAATCTTAAATACTGCTTGGAATAAGAAAGACCCCAGTAGCCCTTTGAAAACTGTTGATGAAGCGCTTGTGCTTGCCTCAATAATTGAGAAAGAGACTGGGGTGGCCAGTGAACGTCATTTGGTTGCAAGTGTTTTTACCAATAGAATAAAAAAAGGTATGAAGTTGCAAACTGATCCATCAGTTACATATGGTATAACAAAAGGACAAAAATTTTTGGGACGAGGTCCGAATAAATCAGAACTTAAATTAGATACTCCTTATAACACATATATTCATCGAGGCTTACCACCTACACCGATTGCAAACCCTGGACGATTGGCTATCGAGGCGGCATTAAATCCAGAAAAAACAAATTATTTATTTTTTGTTGCGGATGGGTCGGGAGGCCATGCATTTTCAAAAAGCCTTAAAGAGCACAATAAAAACGTGCGACAGTGGAGGAAACTAAAGAAAACAAACTAGTCTATATTGTATGTAATATACTGTAGGTTTTATAACTTTAGGGGACTAAGTAGATTAAGATGTATAAAATTTAATCTTTCCTCTAACATATAGCTGATTAACGTAATGAAGGGTTTGAAATAGTATTTATGGCAGATAAATTGTGGACTAAGGTGAGGTCAGACGCAGAGTTAGCTATTAAGTCAGAACCATTACTTTCAATATTGATTCAATCAGCTATTTTAAATCATAGTTCTTTACAAGAATCTTTGATATACCAGATTGCTAAAAAATTATGTTCAACCGAGGTTCCCTACAAAATAATTTATGAAGTTGCAAATGAGGCATTTTGTGTTGACCCTAGGCTCTTGCAAAGTGTTCAAGCTGATCTTCTTGCGGTATTTGACCGAGACCCATCATGCAATAGCGTTGTTCAACCTATCTTATACTTTAAAGGATTTGTGGCAATACAAGCTTACCGGGTAAGTCATTGGCTGTGGAGTAATAACAGGTATGATTTTGCGTATTTAATTCAATCTCGCTCGAGTGAAGTGTTTGGAATTGATATTCATCCAGCAGCAAAAATAGGGAATGGTTTAATGATAGACCATGCCCACTCTATAGTTATCGGAGAGACAGCCACTGTAGGTAATGACGTATCGATGCTGCATTCGGTTACTCTTGGTGGAACAGGTTCTCGAGGTTTACAAAGGCATCCAACAATTGAAGACGGTGTTCTACTTGGTGCAGGGGCAAAGGTTTTAGGGAATATTACTGTTGGGCACTGTTCGAAGGTTGCCTCTGGGTCGGTAGTTTTGAAGTCTGTCCCCCCAAAAAAGACAGTTGCGGGTGTACCTGCTAAAATCGTTGGTGAGGCGGGTTGTGCTCAACCTTCAATAACTATGGATCAATTAATAGGAAATAACTAATTTTCCTGCATAGTGGTTAGTTTTCTACTGGTTTAATTTAGGGCTAACATTAATTCTGGGTTCTCTAGATTATGCCTTATCTGATTTAATAATTCTGCCCCTAGAGCTCCATCTATAGCTCTGTGGTCAACACTTAATGTTACTTTCATTATTGTTGCTATAGATAACTCTGTACCAGATTGATCAACAATTGGTTTTTTAATTGCTTGCCCAACAGCTAAAATTGCAGATTGAGGTGGGTTAATGATAGCGTCAAAATCTTCTATCTCATACATACCTAAATTAGATATAGAGAAACTACCTCCTTGATATTCGTCGGGGGTTAATTTTCTTTCTTTAGCTCTTGTAGAAAGGCTTTTCATTTCGCTGGATATCTTAGAAAGACTTTTTGTATCTGCATCAAAAATAACTGGAGTCATTAGCCCTCCTTCAACTGTTACAGCAACTGATATGTCTGAAGTATTAAATTTCTTTAAGTGGTCGTTTGCCCATATAACATTTGCATCTGGAATTTGCTTTAAGGCTAGAGCAGATGCCTTAATAATAAAATCGTTTATGCTTAATTTTATCCCATGGGATTGTTGATCTAGATTTATAATAGACCTAACCCTCAGAAGGTTGTCGACATTTATACTTTGGCGCAAGTAAAAGTGTGGAACTGTAGATTTTGCTTCAGTTAGTCGACTTGCAATAATTTTTCTAAGCCCATCAACAGGTATTTTCTCAAAATCACGATCAGTATGACTCTTTGTTGAATGATCTAAAGTTAAGTTTTTTTGTGGCAGTGAACTACTTAACGAGGCAATAGTACTTTCAACGTCAGTTTTAATTACTCTTCCTCTTGGACCAGATCCTTTTACCGTACTTAAGTCGATATCATTCTCTGCTGCTATTCGTTTAGCAAGAGGAGACGATGCTATTCGAGGCCCTTTAGTCTCAGGTTTTTCATGATTCAGATATTTTTCTTTTTTATCTTCAAGGCGTTGACTCGCTGGTGTATTTTTCATTGGAATAGTTATATTATCTTTTGTGTCAGTTTGAGATTTTAAGCTTTTAACCTTCTTGTCTTCGACACCTTCTTCGCCCAGCTCATAAATAATAGCTATTGGAGTATTTATTTTTATACTTTCTACGCCTTCTTTATAAATAAGTTCTCCAACTATTCCGTCATCAATGGCCTCTAGTTCCATAGTGGCTTTGTCTGTTTCTATTTCTGCGAGCAAGTCTCCTGCAGAAACTTTATCACCTTCTTTTATAAACCATTTTACGATTACACCTTCTTCCATTGTTGGAGACAGTGCGGGCATAAGTATTTCAGTGGCCATATTTTCACTCCTTAGCGATACATCACTTCTTCAACAGCGGTTATAACTTCAGCAGTAGTAAGCAGGGCGAGTTTTTCTAAATTGGCAGCGTATGGCATTGGTACATCTTTACCAGTGCAATTTATAACTGGCGCATCTAGGTAGTCAAAAGCTTCCTGCATTATTACTGAGCTTATGTAGTTTCCTATTGAGCAAACTGGAAAACCCTCTTCCACAGTAACACAACGGTTTGTTTTCATAACACTTTGGATTATTGTGTCAGTGTCCATAGGCCGTAAGGTTCTTAGATCAATCACCTCAGAATCTATTCCGCTTTCACTAAGTAATTCGGCAGCCTCTAAGGCAAATTTTAATCCAATTCCAAAACTAACAATTGTGACGTCATTTCCACTTCTCCTGATGCGAGCTTTCCCAATTGGAACAATAAAATTGTTATCAATTGGAACTTCAAAGCTTTCACCATATAGAATTTCATTCTCTAGAAAAATTACTGGATTAGGATCCCTTATAGCAGACTTTAGTAATCCTTTGGCATCGTCTGACGAAAAAGGTGATACAACCTTTAATCCAGGAACGCTTGAGTACCATGCACTATAATCTTGTGAATGCTGGGCCCCAACTCTGGAAGCTGCACCGTTGGGCCCACGAAAGACAATTGAACACCCCATTTGACCCCCGGACATATATAGTGTTTTTGCCGCAGAGTTAACAATTTGATCTATGGCTTGCATGGCGAAATTAAATGTCATGAATTCAATTATTGGATTAAGGCCTCCAAAAGCCGCTCCAACTCCAATTCCAGCAAACCCGTGTTCAGTAATAGGGGTGTCTATTACTCGTTTAGCTGAAAACTCTTCTAACAAACCTTGCGATATCTTATACGCACCTTGATATTCTGCTACCTCTTCCCCCATTAAAAAAATATTAGGATTAGCTCGCATTTCTTCTGCCATAGCATCTCTTAACGCTTCTCGTACCGTTATAGTCTTTGTTTCTGGCTGAGTGAGCTCTTTTATTTCAACACTGGCCTCTGGTTTTCCTTTAGCTATTAACGGTTTGGACTCAATAACGTTTTTGTGTTCAATTTTCTTTTTTGTGCGTTCAGGGACTTTACTCTCATCTGGAGCAAGTAATATAGCAATTATTTCATTAATTTTTATACCTTGGGAGCCTTCCGGAACCAAAATTTCACTGACTATTCCTTCTTCAATTGATTCAAATTCAATAGTTGCTTTATCAGTCTCAATCTCGGCCAAAACGTCTCCTGGCAAAACAGAATCACCTTTTTTAACTAACCATTTTGCAATTGTCCCCTCTTCCATTGTCGGAGAAAGGGCGGGCATAAGAATTTCTGTTGGCATCTTCCTATTACTCCTATACCTCTAAATAGATATCAGTGAATAATTCATTAACGCTAGGTTCCGGACTAGCTTTAGCAAATTCAGCAGCATCATTTATAATATCTTTAATTTCAACATCAATCTTTTTAATTTCTTGTTCACTTAGATGCTTTTCAGTCAGTAATATGTCACGGAGGTTTTCGATAGGATCCCGTTCACTTCTGACCTTTTGTACTTCTTCCCTTGTTCTATATCTAGCTGGGTCTGACATTGAATGACCGCGATATCTATAGGTTTTTATTTCCAAGATATAAGGGCCATTACCTTTTCTACAGTGGGCCGTTGCTCTGTCCCCTGCATCCTTCACTTTTAAAACATCCATACCATCAACCTCTTCCCCCTTTATGCCGTAGGCTAGGCCTCTTTCCCATAAAGAATGGGATTTAGTTGACCTGTCAACACTTGTCCCCATTGCGTATTGATTGTTTTCGATAATAAATATAACTGGCAACTTCCAAAGCATAGCCATGTTATATGTTTCATATACCTGTCCTTGATTAGCCGCCCCATCTCCAAAATACGTAAAAGTTACCGACTTCGTACCTTTGTATTTATCTGAAAAAGCTAAACCAGCCCCAATAGGCACTTGAGCACCTACAATTCCATGTCCTCCAAAAAAGTTCTTTTCTTTAGAAAACATGTGCATAGAGCCTCCTTTCCCTTTGGAGTAGCCATCACCACGTCCAGCAAGCTCTGCCATGACACCTTTTGCTTCCATACCACATGCCAACATGTGGCCATGATCACGGTATGATGTTATTCTTTTATCACCTTTAATAGCAGAAGCTTCTAACCCTACAACTACAGCCTCTTGGCCAATGTAAAGGTGACAAAACCCTCCAATTAAACCCATTCCGTAAAGTTGGCCTGCTTTTTCTTCAAACCTTCTAATCAAAAGCATGTCTTTATAATACTTTTGTAATTTGGCGACAGGTATCTTTTTCTTCGGCATTTTTTAACCTTAATTTTTTCTGAATTTATCAGATAGTTTAATATTAAACTATCTCTATATTACATAACTTTAACTACATAAGTAAATAGTTGAAATAAAAAAATATTTTTGCTGGTTTAGTGATTTTCTAATCTACTAATTTATAATTATTTCTTTTGGTCTAATAAACCCTAAAATAAAGCGCGCCTGTGTATCAAGGAGGTCAAAGTCAAGGAAATCATCCGAGAGCCTATGTGTTTTATTCTTTAACTTAGAAACCTTAGTTTTAAGTTGGTTCAGCTCATGATCTAAAAGAACCATATCGGACTTGATTTGATTTCTTTTTACCATACCGTAGTCACCTTGAACTGTAGCCAGTGCAAAATAAAGACTTAATAGGAAACAAAGTAAAAAAAACATAAAAGGAACAATGCCAAGAGGTTTCTTAGTTAATAGCATTTAAAGGTTCCTAAGCTTACTTTAAGTTTATTACTCAAACGAATCATTACACAACTGATTCGGTTTGTGAATCCCTAAAGAGTAAGTTACGTGTTTTTAAAGTTAAAAAAGTAAGTTTATTAAGGAAACAATGCTTCGTTAAGTTATTTTCCTTCTAAAGCGTTTATACCAGGTAAAGACTTTCCCTCTAACCAAGCTAAGAATGCACCTCCAGCTGTTGACAAGTATGAAAAATTTTCGGCGCAACCAGCGGTGCGCAACGCTGAAACTGTATCCCCACCTCCAGCTACAGATATTAACTTTCCTGAGTTGGTTCTCTCAGCCACTATTAATGCTGCACCGTTTGTTGCGTTGTCATATGGCTTAGTTTCGAATGCTCCTAACGGACCATTCCAAATAAGTGTTTCAGTTGAATGAACAATAGACTCTATATTTTTTACTGTATTTGGACCTGCGTCTAATATCATTTTTGCTTTTGGGCACTCGTCAAACCTAAAAGTTTCCGATTTTGTTGCTTTCAAACTATCAGCAACTACTATGTCTTTAGGAAGGTGTATTTTGCAACCGACCTTACTTGATTTATCTAGTATTGATTTTGCCACTTTTAACATTGACGACTCACTTATTGATGTACCTATTTCAAAACCTTGCGCAGCTAGAAATGTGTTTGCCATACCTCCGCCAATGATAAGATTGTCTACCTTTGAAATAAGGCTATTTAATAACTCTAGCTTTGTGGATATTTTTGAACCACCGATTAAGGCAGTAAGAGGTAGTTTTGGTTTATTAAAAATAGAGTTGAGAGCATTAATTTCTGCAACAAAAGAAAAGCCCGCACATTTAGGTAAAAGTTTGGCTAAAGCATCAATTGAGCTATGAGATCTATGGCTACAAGAGAACGCTTCATTAACGTACACATCCCCTAAAATTGCTAACTCTTTGGCAAAATGTATATCATTTCTCTCTTCTCTCGGATCAAAACGGATGTTTTCTAATAGGGCTATTTCACCGATATTAACCTCAGCTAACCTTTTGCGGCAATTTGTGTCAATAAAAATGACTTTCCGTTTAAATGCTTGCTCTAGAGTGGAAATTAGCGGTTGCAAAGAAAGCTTTTGGACATATTTCCCTTTTGGTCGACCACAGTGAGATATAAGGATCGGTTTACCACCATTTTTAATTACATAATCAATAGTAGGTAACAGGGCATTGATACGTGTGCAGTCCGTAATAATGTCATCTACTTTTGGAACATTAATATCAACGCGTATAAGTATATTTTTATTAAAAATATCAATATCTTTTATCGTCTTATAGTTCAAATTATTATTCCTTTAGTGCCACAGGTTTACTGGTTATCCGTCTTAGTATTTTGTTTTGTACATATCTGAAGAGGGGGTTCTATAAACTGAAGAATTATAATCTCCCCATTGCCACTGCTACATCAGCCATACGACAGGAAAAAGCCCATTCATTATCGTACCACGCTAAAACACGCACTAACTTTCCCGAAACCTTTGTTTGCTCTGGTGCAAACACTGACGAATAGGAAGAGTGATTGAAGTCAATTGAGACTTTAGGTTCAGGGTCGTACGCTAATACATTGCCAATTTTCCCTTTCACTGCTTGTTCTACCAGAGAATTAATTTTTTTAATTGAAACAGGTTCCTTAGCTAAAAAAGTTAGGTCAACTGCTGAGACATTAGGTGTTGGTACACGTATTGCAGATCCTTCTAACAATCCCTTCAGAGAAGGAATTACTTCTCCAATAGCTTTAGCTGCTCCTGTTGAGGTTGGGATCATAGAAAGTGCCGCTGCTCTGGCTCGGTAAAGATCTTTATGTCTCTTGTCTAGGAGTGGTTGATCTCCTGTGTAACTGTGTATTGTAGTCATTATTCCATTTTCAATACCTACTGTGTCATTTAGAACTTTTGCGATAGGTGCTAAGCAATTTGTCGTGCAGGATCCATTAGATACTATAAAGTCATTAGCAGTTAAGATGTCATCGTTAACACCAAAAACAATAGTTTTATCGGCATTATCTGCTGGGGATGAAATCAGTACTCTTTTTGCGCCTCTCTCTAGATGTATTAGTGCCTCACTTTTCGAATTAAATTTTCCAGTACACTCTAAAACTATATCTAAATCTGACCAATCCAATTCTGAGGGGTTGTATGTTGAGAATATTTTTATCGGTCCCGTTCCACAATCAATAAAACCATCATCAACCTTTATTTCTTTAGGAAAACGGCCGTGGATAGAGTCATATTTTAATAAATGTACGATTGTATCTATAGGTCCAGGCGCATTTATTGCTCGAACATTAATATCTGTTCTTCCACTTTCTATAATATGTGACAGAATACATCGCCCAATTCTGCCAAAGCCGTTTATGCCTATACTAATTGTCATAATTTATCACCCAAATTTCTTTCATAATTTCTTATTTGATTGCCATATAATCCAATGTTGCCCAGTGGTGCTATTATACTAAATATGAAAGCAACAGAATACGGGAACTTGAATATGTAGTCCCATCGCCTAATGCCTAAAATAAACCAAAGTGTCGTCCCTAATGTTAATGATAGGATGCTATGCAAAAACCATTTAAAGACATTTAATAAAGAGGTTAACAAAAACAAACCTGTGTTGGCCCATGTTGAATAAAAGTCCATTATGACTGCACTACCTTTGATTATAAATAGTTTTGGAATCAATCAGCCTGATCATTAACACTTTTTTAAGAAAGTTAAATAATAACTTGGCTATTATTTAAAGTTCTACCTGTCAGTAAAATGAAATTAACTTCTAATACTCTTAACACTATCAGCTATCGCTTCCGCTTGTGATATTAGTTCTTCGAACTTATCAAGAGTTATCTTTGGGACGATTAACTCTGAGTCAATAATATTTTTGTCAGCAACTGGGGAGATCCCAACATCCTTTTTTTGAGAGGGAGACAATACTTTGCTAACGTTTAGTGATTCATCAGCCATTATTAAACTTAACATCAATAGCATTTTGTTTTCCGGTATTTTTGTACTACCTGTTGTTAACTTGGAGGCCTCTGAATCCAATAATTGAGCCGCTGCTTTTAATGAGCCTTCTTCTCCATCCTCACAAGCTATCTGAAAAATGTAACCACCAATTTCAATTTTTAAATTGGGCATTAGCTTATTTCCTTTTCTAAGATCGGGTTAATTTCTCGTAAAATATCATCAATTTCTGCTAGGTCTCGTTCTCTAATAGAGTGTAAATTTTTAAGTTCTGTTCTTAGGAATTTATTTTGTTCTAAAGATACATCTGTTTCCTCTGAGCCAGCACTCTGAATTATTTGATTTGATTTTACTAGCTCTGCAATAACTTTGCTTAGTCGAGCATTTTCGGTTTCTTGGGCCTCCAGTTGATCTGTTAGGATCAAAATACGTCTTTCTAACCTCTCAATTCTTTCCAGCTCAAAGTTATCGTCTTGCCTATCTGGCTTGTCTAGATGAGCAGAAATACGATTTAAAGCGCCAGCTAGTCGGATTTCTAAAGTTTCAAGTTCACGCATTTTTTGCTCCGATTAATCAAGTTAGATTTATTGTTGTTATGTGTAATATATATCGAATATAAAAAAAATCTACTGTAACAGACTTATACCAGTCAAAAAAGTTAGACACCTTTATGATGATAGTTTTTACATCAAGGTTACTTGAATAATGAGTACAGTGCTATAATACGAGAGTTAACTAATTTATAAAAAGGAAAACACTTGGATATTTCAGCCCTTAGAAAGAACTACCCTGATCATTGGCGACTCGCCGCGGCGATAAGGGTGCTTTCACTTGATGCTGTAGCCACTGCTAACTCGGGACACTCTGGAATGCCGATGGGGATGGCTGATGTCGCGACAGTTTTATTTAAAAATCATATGAAGTTTGATTCTAGTGTTCCAGATTGGGTTGATAGAGATAGGTTTATCTTGTCAGCAGGTCATGGATCCATGCTACTTTACTCTATTTTACATTTGACGGGTTATTCGGATATGAAAATCAGTGATTTGAAAAATTTCCGTCAACTTGGAAGTAAAACAGCAGGCCATCCAGAGTTTGGTCATGCGAAAGGAATTGAGACAACTACCGGTCCGCTAGGTCAAGGATTCGCAAATGCTGTGGGGTTTGCTATTGCAGAAGAGTCTCAAAGAGCAAAATTTGGAAAAAGCTTAGTGAGTCATTTCACTTATGTAATTGCTGGGGATGGTTGCCTGATGGAAGGTGTTAGCCAGGAAGCTTTAACTTTGGCAGGTCGTCAGCAGCTTGGTAAATTAATCGTATTCTGGGATAACAATAATATTACTATAGATGGAGATGTTAATCTCTCTGACCGTACGGATCAAGTTTCTAGGTTTGAAGCTTCAGGATGGCACGTACAAGAAGTTGATGGACATAACCCCGTCGCAATCGATAGGGCAATTAGAATAGCAAAAAACTCTGCTAAACCTTCTATGATTGCGTGTAAAACCCACATTGCTTTAGGTTCATCCGCACAGGATACATCAAAGGGTCATGGAGCGTTAACTGATCCTGATCTAATAACAAAGACTCGCCTTGCCTATGGATGGCCTTTTCCGCCGTTTGAAATCCCTGAGGAAATTTCTGCTGAGTGGCTGCAAATAGGACGTCGAGGGTCCCGTGATAGAATAGCTTGGGAGCATAGGCTTGATCAGACCTCTAGTAGAAAGCGAAAAGATTTTAATAAATCAATTTCAGGAGTTTTACCTTTAAATTTATCAGCAAAAATTGGAGCATTAAAAAAACAGGTTTCGATTGAATTACCTAACATTGCTACCCGAGAAGCGTCACAGGTAGCTTTAGAAGTAATAAACTCATTAGTTGGTGAGACCTTTGGCGGATCTGCTGATTTAACAGGTTCAAATAATACACTAACAACGGGGTTAGGAGTATTTTCTCCTGAAAACCGTTTAGGAAGGTACCTTTACTATGGGGTCAGAGAACATGGAATGGCCGCTGCAATGAATGGGATGGCTTTACATGGAGGTATGAAACCTTACGGCGGAACTTTTATGTGTTTTGCAGATTATGCCCGAGGCGCCATTAGACTTTCTGCACTTATGAAACAACCGGTCACTTATGTGCTTACTCATGATTCAATAGGGCTAGGTGAAGATGGACCGACCCATCAGCCTGTGGAACATTTGGCGATGCTTCGTGCAACCCCTAATGTTAACGTTTTTCGCCCTGCTGACGCAATTGAAACTATTGAGGCTTGGGAACTTTCTATTGGCTCTAAAACAACACCAAATATTTTAGCATTATCTAGACAAAAGCTGCCAACATTGAGAACCAAGCATATGAGAAAAAACCAAGTTTCCTTCGGAGCCTACATACTGTCAGAAGCATTAAATAAAAGGAAAGCAATATTACTTGCTACTGGTTCAGAAGTTAAAATTGCAATGTCAGCCAAAAGTATTCTTGAAGAGCAAGGTATAGGAGTTAGAGTTGTCTCTATGCCATGCTGGGAGTTATTTGAAAAACAAGACGATGCATATCGTAGAAAAGTCTTACCATTTGGACCTGTACGGGTCGGTGTTGAAGCTGGGGTTAGCTTTGGTTGGGAGAGATGGCTTTCTGGTGAAAGAGGGAAGTCCGCAAAATCAGCATTTATTGGGATGAAAGGATTTGGAGCTTCTGCACCTGCCGAAGAGCTGTATGATCATTTTCAGATAACATCAGCTGCAATAGTTTCAAAAGTATTAAGTTTACTGGGATAAACTTAATACTTTATAGATTTAAGACCTTTTTTAAGTGGCTCGTATTAAGTCTTTAACTATTTGTGGCTCTGATTTTATCAGCAGCTTCTTTATCATAGGGTATTTTCTGTTCTTCAAGAAGAGTATCGAGTTCTCCAGACAAAGTCATTTCTGTTATTATATCGCATCCTCCAACAAACTCCCCATTTACATACAATTGTGGGACTGTCGGCCAATCTGAATAAATTTTTATGCCCTCTCGAATAGACTCGTCTCCAAGTACATTTATATCTTTAAAGTCAACTCCCATATAATTTAAAATTCCTGATACTTTGTTTGAAAAACCACATTGTGGTGCAGCTTTTGTTCCTTTCATAAATAATACAACATTATTACTTTTTACTGTTTCATTTATTTCTTGCTGTGCGTTCTCCATAACTTTTTCCTTCAGTTTTTTGTGATTCAATTAATTTGGTACTTTTGTTGTTAATGCTAAAGCGTGAAGCTCACCGTTTGAGCCATCCATTTTCCCTTTTAGTGCGGCGTAAACAGCTCTTTGCTGCTGAACTCTATTTTTGCCACGAAAACTTTCATCTGTCACTTCTGCAGCGTAATGATTCCCATCTCCAGCAAGATCAGTAATTGTAATCTTTGCCTTTGGAAAAGTTTCTTTGATTAGATTTTCTATTTCTTTCGCTTGCATCGCCATTTTTTAGATCTCCACATGTTACTATAGAAATAAGATTTTTTTAATTTCTTACAAGTACCTTACTTTCCAAAAGAGTTTTCAAAGCTATTTTTATATAATGGAGTTAATTTGTTTATTGAAGAGTTATAGCTCCCTATTTGAATTTTATCTTCAATAAAACTACCCACTATCTCTGTATGAACGTCATTTTTCATTGCCGCATCAATTAATTTATTGGCTTTTTCTAGTGAACACCCAATGAGATACCTTCCTTGATCTTCTCCAAAGACAAAACTGGTATCACTTTCAATTAGGTTGAAGCCTAAGTTCGCGTGCGTTGCCATTTCAAAAATGGCAAGTGCTAGCCCACCATCTGATAAATCTGTACAGGCCTCAATTAAATCGAAGTGACACCTGATGAATTCTCCATTTTTGCGTTCTTTTTCTAAATTTACCTTTGGGACTTCTCCGTCTGTTCTATCAAACATTTCTGCAAGTAAAGCGGATTGCCCAAGCTCCCCAACTGTTTCTCCAACTAGTAGAGCTATATATTCTTTTTTAACCTTTCCTTTAATCATGGTGTCGATATTGTGAATAATTCCTACAGCTCCAATTGTGGGTGTTGGAAGAATAGCTTTTCCATCGGTTTCATTATATAATGAAACATTTCCTGAAACTATTGGCATATTTAATATTTTTACTGCTTCAGTTATTCCTTGTATGGCTTCTACAAGCTGACCCATAATTTCTGGCTTCTCTGGGTTGCCAAAATTCAAGTTGTCAGTAGAAGCAAGGGGAGTTGCTCCAACTGCTGTGAGGTTTCGATACGCTTCTGCAACTGCTTGTTTTCCACCTTCTTTAGGATTAGCTTTTACATATCGGGGTGTCACGTCACTTGTGAAAGCTAATGCTTTATTGGTGTTGGGAACCCTCACTACTCCTGCTGGGAAGCCTGAAGAACATATGGTATTAGCCTGAACTTCACTATCATATTGTTCCCAAATCCACTGTTTACTGGAGTAATTTGGGCTTTTAATTAATTTCTTTAAACCTTCAATTGGGTTGATATGAGGTACTTGTTCTAAAGCTTTTGGCTTCGGCGTCGCATACCAGGCTCTATCATACTCAGGTGCGTCTCCAGATAAAGCTTTTAGTGGTAAGTCTGCTTTTACTTCGTTTTTATGAAATATTATAAATCTGTCTTCTTCTATGGTTTCTCCAACAACAGAAAAATCTAAATCCCACTTATCAAATATTAATTTTGCTTTAGATTCAGACCCTGTATTTAAAACCATAAGCATGCGCTCTTGTGACTCGCTTAGCATCATTTCATATGCACTCATGTCTGGTTCTCTTGTTGGCACTTTGTCTAGATCTAATTTTATACCTAATCCACCCTTATCACCCATTTCCACTGCAGAACAGGTTAACCCAGCGGCACCCATGTCTTGAATTGATATTACAGCCCCAGTTGCCATAAGTTCCTGACATGCCTCCATTAATCGCTTCTCAGTGAAAGGATCACCTATTTGTACGTTGGGGCGCTTTTCTTCAATAAATTCATCAAATTCTGCGGAAGCCATGGTGGCTCCACCAACTCCGTCTCTCCCAGTTTTTGCGCCAACGTAAACGACCTGCATGCCTATGCCGGAGGCAACAGAGTAGAAAATTTTATCTTTATCTGCCAAACCGGCGGCAAATGCGTTAACTAGGCAGTTTCCATTATATGCTGAATGAAATCGGGTTTCTCCGCCTACGGTTGGGACTCCAAAACAATTTCCATAGCCACCTATGCCGGCAACAACTCCATTTACTAGTTGCTTAGTTTTTGGATGGTTAACTTCTCCAAATGATAGGGAGTTCATTACGGCTATTGGCCGTGCTCCCATTGTAAACACGTCTCGTAGTATTCCACCGACACCGGTCGCTGCCCCTTGATACGGCTCAATATAGGAGGGGTGGTTATGGCTTTCCATCTTAAAAACGACAGCTTGATTATCCCCTATATCTACTACGCCAGCGTTCTCTCCTGGACCACAAATCACTTGTGGGCCTTTAGAATGTAAAATACGCAGCCATTTTTTTGACGACTTATATGAACAGTGTTCGTTCCACATTGCCGAAAATATTCCCAACTCAGTAAAAGTGGGAGGACGTCCGATAAGGTCCAAGATTTTCTTAAACTCATTGGGTTTAAGGCCGTGACTTTCAATCACTTCTGTAGTTATCAATGGCTCTGACATTATTTTATTTCCTCTGACCTTATCTATTACCACTAAATTAAAAATCAAGATTCTCAAAGAACAGTTTTTAAGTTCTTTGTAGCTTTTAAAAAAATGACTGGAAATTTATCCAGTCATTATAGTTAAGGAGGAGATAATATATGATTATATAAAAATCTTAAGTTAAATTTTATTGTTAAACAATAATAAACACTAGATAAATTATCATACCTGCTATGTGATTTTAGCATACCTAATCACATTTTTAAAAAATTTACCCAAGTATAGATCTAGCTTTTTTCCGTTGTATCATTATTTCGTTTACTACAAAATCTCGAAAAGCAGCTATTCTTTTTGATTGGCGTAATTCTTCAGGGTAGGCGAGAAAAATTGGGACTACATTTGAAGCAAATTCTGGTAATATTCTGACAAGCTCCGGATTGTCTATAGCTACATAGTCGGGTAGTACGCCTATACCTAGGCCAAACCTTACTGCCTGAAGTACGCCAAAATAATTGTTAACAGTAAGGACCTTTTTTAAGTCATAGCTAAGTAATTCTTTAACTAAAGTCTCCCCAGCTGCTACTTGTTCTGAGCTAACATTTTGAAATATTACACGATGAGTCCTCAATTCAGACAAAGTTTTTGGGACTTTATTTTTTTGTACGTAGGCCTTGTTCGCGTACAAACACAGCTGAACACTCATTAAACGTTTCCGAACAAGGTCTGCTTGACTGGGCTCTTTCATACGAATTGCAACATCTGCCTCTCGCATCGGTAAGTCTAACACACGCTCACCAAGCATAAGATCAATATTTAGATCGGGATACTCCAAGAATAATGTTGATAATCGAGGAGCCAACCATAACGACCCAAAACCCATAGTGGTCGTCACTCGCAACTCTCCAAAAACTTCGTCTTCGCTATCTCTAATTCGAGCACTTGCCGCTTCTAATCTCTTTGACATAGATTTTGTCGCATCAAAAAGTAATTCACCTTGCTCTGTTAGGATTAAACCTCGCGCATGTCTGTGAAATAAAGTAGTATTTAAAGATTCCTCTAAGGCCCGAATTTGACGAGACACAGCAGATTGTGACAGATGAATATTATCACCAGCGTGAGTTAAACTTCCGGCGTCAGCTACAGCATGAAAAACTCTTAGTTTATCCCAATCCATTTATTTACCCTCTTTTATAGTTGACTATAAAGTACTGTTGTGAAGAGATATAGTAATAAATATAGCAAGGTGACTAACTTTAATGAGTTATTGATACGCAGTGTCCGTCGAAGTAAGAATAGAATCGTAAATAATAGGAATTTTAAAATTTATGACTGATAGTTCTCTAAGTGATCGGTTTGACTTAACAAAATCGCCTGTCTTACTTAATGGAACACAGGCTTTAGTCAGGTTGCTTCTTACTCAGAAAGCTCGAGATAAGGTAGTTGGTTTAAATACGGCGGGCCTTGTTACTGGGTATCGCGGTTCGCCTCTTGGTGCGGTCGACAGTCAAATGTCAAAAGTTAAGAAAGAGCTCGATGATAACGATGTGGTATTCCAACCTGGCCTTAATGAGGATTTAGCCGCTACAGCTCTTTGGGGGTCTCAGCAAGCTGAACTTAGAGGTGAAGGTTTGTTTGATGGGGTTTTTGGGCTTTGGTATGGAAAGGGGCCGGGGGTTGATCGCTCTGGAGATGTTATGAAACATGCCAATATGGCTGGATCATCGACTTTTGGTGGGGTTGTTATGGCAATGGGGGATGACCATACAGGTGAGAGTTCTACTGTTTTACATCAGTCTGATTTTGCTATGATTGACGCTTCTATTCCAATTCTTTCCCCCGCTGGAGTACAGGAGATAATTGATTACGGATTATACGGATGGGCTCTGTCTAGGTTTTCTGGCCTTTGGGTTGGCCTTAAGGTCATGAAAGATACTATTGAAGTTACATCAGTTGTGGATGGAAATATCGATAGAATGAGTTTTTCTTCACCTTCATATGTTAAACCTGAGGGAGGTTTAAACATAAGATTGATAGATCAACCAGTAGATCAAGAAGAGCGCCTAGTGGATTATAAGATCGAAGCAGCTAGAAACTTTGCTAAAGAGAATAATATTGATAAGTGTGTTTTGAAAGGTGGCCAAAACCCAAGAATAGGTTTTGTTGCGGCTGGTAAAAATTGGTTAGATTTAGTTCATTCTCTTTCTCTTTTGGGTATCGACGAAAAGGATTCGGAGCGACTTGGTATTACAACATATAAAGTGGGACAAATATGGCCCCTTGACACTGTGTCATTCGAGAGTTGGGCGGACACTCTAGATTTAATAGTTGTTGTTGAAGAAAAACGAAAAATTATAGAAGTACAGATTAAGGAATATCTATTTGATAATTCAAAAGGAAGGCGTGTTTATGGCGGTAAAAAACAAGGTATGGAGTTATTCTCCTCAAAATTTGCGCTTGATCCGGTAGAGATAGCTGAAAAAATTGGCTATATCTTAGAAGAGGAAGGTTGCGGATCAGATAAGCTATTGTCAAATCTGCGTTCTGTTGTTGACTCAAGAAAAGCAGAAAATACCAGTGAGATAGCGAGTAGAATCCCATATTTTTGTTCTGGATGCCCTCACAATTCTTCTACTAAAATTCCAGAAGGTTCGCGGGCTTACGCAGGTATTGGCTGTCATTATATGGCCCAATGGATGGATAGAGATACCTTAGGCTACACACATATGGGAGGGGAGGGAGCCAACTGGATTGGAGAAGCACCGTTCTCGTCTACAGGGCATGTATTCCAAAACATAGGAGATGGAACTTATAACCACTCTGGTATTCAAGCAATTAGGGCTGCCGTATCATCTGATGTTAACGTAACTTATAAAATTCTTTTTAATGACGCTGTTGCAATGACAGGAGGACAAGGAAATGATGGAGGACTTGACGCGCCTAGAGTTGTTGCTGAGTTAAATGCGATTGGTGTTAAAAAAGTTGTTGTAGTGTATGATGAGAAAGAGGATGTGGATTTCGATTTATTTAACTCTAATGTTGAAACCTTTGAGAGATCAGAACTTCAGAATGTTCAAAAAAAATTAAGAAACGAAAAGGGTGTGACCGCACTCGTTTATATACAGACCTGTGCTGCAGAAAAGCGTCGTAGAAGAAAAAGAGGGCAGTTCCCAGACCCGGATAAGAGGGTATTTATAAACACTGACATTTGTGAAGGCTGTGGAGATTGCGGTGTCCAGTCTAACTGCGTTTCTATAATACCTGTCCAAACTGAATTGGGTCGGAAAAGAGCTATCGATCAATCATCTTGTAATAAAGACTTTAGTTGCGTGAAAGGGTTTTGCCCATCTTTTGTTACTGTTCAAGGGGCTAAAGTAAAGTCTAAAACATCTAGTGAGATTTTAATACCAGAACTGCCAGACCCGGTTCTTCCAAATATAAATGGCACTTATAACGTTATCATTACAGGGGTAGGAGGTACCGGAGTTGTTACAATTGGTGCTGTTCTGGCTATGGCCGCCCATATTGATAATAAGGGTGCTGGCATGATGGAAATGGCTGGGCTCGCTCAAAAAGGTGGAGCCGTCCACATTCACTGCAGGTTAGCAGATAACGCTGAAGATATATCCGCAATTCGAGTGGCTACTGGGGAAGCTGATGCAATCATTGGTGGTGATTTAGTTGTTACTTCTGGTACCAAAACTATATCTCTAATGAAAGAAAATAGGACTCAAGCTGTTGTTAATAGTCATGAAATTGTAACAGGTGAGTTTACTAGAGATACAGATTTTTTTATTCCTAATGATAGGTTGAAGCTTTCTTTAGAAGCTCGCCTTAAAGATGCTGTTAGTTTTTTTGATGCAACAGATTTGTCAAAGTTAACCTTAGGAGATTCTATATACTCTAACATGATTATTTTTGGAGCGGCGTGGCAGAAAGGCATGATACCGTTATCCTACCACTCTATTAAGACAGCTATTGAACTTAATGGGGCATCTACTGTACTAAATTTAAGAGCATTTGAAATAGGTCGGTGGGCAATTCTTTTTCCAAGTGATGCAGAGAAGGTTTATAACTCTAGAGTAATCGAGTTACCAAAAAACTTGAATGAAAAAGTAAAGTTTAGGGAAACACATCTAAAAGAATATCAGTCCGATACTTTAGCTAAACGTTACACTGATTTTGTTAGTAGATTTTCAGGTACTTTTTTAGAAGGTGCTGTAGCAGAAGGATATCATAAAGTACTTGCCTATAAAGACGAGTATGAGGTTGCCAGATTACATGCGGATACTATTTCAAAACTAAGAATGGAGTTTGATGGTGATCTCAAAATAACATATCATTTAGCGCCACCAGTCCTTTCAAAGTTAGGAAATGATGGTAGGCCAATAAAGAAAGAATATGGTTATTTTATGGAAAATGCTTTTAAAGTTCTTCAAAAAATGAAATTTTTGAGAGGTACATATTTTGACATTTTTGGTTACTCTGAAGAGCGTAAAATGGAACGTTCATTGATTGATTTATATGAGCGAGATATGGGGGCGTTGGTAAATGGTAATATTAGTAATAATGATGCTGCAATTTCTTTAGCAATGTTGCCGCTTCAAATAAGAGGGTTCGGATCTGTAAAACAACAAAGTTATGAAGTTGCAATGAAAACTCGATTGGAACTCCTTGAAATACTAGGTAGTAAAGATTTAACAAAAGTTGCTGCTGAGTAGAAATTGATTAATACTTTATTATATTCGGTAAACTCGTTAAATTTAGAGTAATAATTGACAAAAAAATAAGTGCCCTTGTATTAAACATGTTTAATTACATCTTCATAAGTAAATAGATCTGGCCATCCTCACTAACATCTTGCTTTAATATTTTGTTGCCAGATTCATGGCAGTAATGAGGAATGTCAATTATAGCAGCTGGATCATCTGCTATTACACGTAAAACACTACCTTTTTGCATTTCTTTTAATTTTTTTCGGATTTTTAAAACTGGTAGAGGGCACAATAACCCAGTTGAGTCTAATACAGAATCCCAATGATATTTGGTCAATTACTATTCTCCTTTTGGAGTAAATTAGATTTTTTAAACTTGAAATAATTAAGTATGTAGAGCCTGATAGCTGAAGCTAAGCCACATTTTTGCTCTCTTTCCTGATCAATTTCAGAAGCTAACTCGTTAATCCCTTTTTTTTGTTCAGATGCTATCTCTTGAAATGACTTCCAAAACTCTTCCTCTAGTGTCACGGAGGTTTTATGCCTTTTTAATGTTAGTGAACGTTTTTTGGGTCGTGAAAGCATTTTAAAGAATCTTTTTTTTAAATTTTAATGAGTAAATAGAAATTCATGTTGGACTAACCATTTTCTCAGGCCTGACAATCTGGTCAAACTCTTCAGCCGTCACAAAACCTAAATTTACTGCTTCCTGTTTCAGGGTCGTTTTGTTTTTGTGGGCTGTTTTTGCCACCTTTGTAGCATTATCGTAACCGATTTTTGGAGCCAAGGCAGTAACGAGCATAAGGCTTTCTTGCATCAAATGTTCAATTCTATCCTCGTCAGCTCTAATTCCAACGACGCAATTATTAGTGAATGCAAGTGCCGCATCCCCAAGCAATTGGATAGACTGTAATAAATTATAGGCCATCATCGGTTTGTACACGTTCAGTTCAAAATGTCCTTGAGACCCTGCAAAGCCAATAGCGGCATCATTACCAAAAATGTGTATACAAACTTGAGTGATGGCTTCGCATTGCGTTGGGTTTACTTTGCCAGGCATTATGGAGGAACCGGGTTCATTTTCAGGTAAAATTAACTCGCCAAACCCACTTCTTGGGCCTGAACCAAGGAACCTTATATCATTTGCGATTTTAAAAACACTAGCTGCAACTGTTTTTATAGCACCAGACATCTCTACGATTGCGTCATGCGCTGCGAGTGCCTCAAATTTATTAGGTGCTGTTTTAAATTTAATACCTGTGATTTCAGAAATTTGAGAAGCAACTTCCGTGTCCCAACCTTTTTTTGTACTCAAACCTGTACCTACAGCAGTCCCACCTTGCGCCAGTTCAAGAATATTTTTCACCCCGTGCTCTATTCTTTTAATCCCCATATAGACTTGATGTGTGTAACCTGAGAATTCCTGACCTAGAGTAAGTGGAGTTGCGTCCATTGTATGGGTTCGACCGATTTTTATGATTCCTGAGAACTCAACAGCCTTTAACTCTAATTCTTGGTGGAGCTTCTTTAATTTTGGAAGCAAATTGTTATAAGTAGATTCTGCAACCGCTATATGCATTGCGGTAGGAAAAGTATCATTTGATGATTGACCCATATTACAGTGATCATTAGGATGAACTGGGTCTTTGGATCCTATGACACCTCCAAGTAATTCAATTCCCCTATTTGCTATCACCTCATTCGCATTCATGTTTGACTGAGTGCCAGATCCAGTTTGCCAAACCACAAGAGGAAAATTACTACTTAGGTCTCCAGTAATTACCTCCTCAGAAGCTTTGATTATGACATCAGCAATTGTAGGAGCAAGTTTTCCAGATTTTTTGTTCACAGTTGCACATGCTTTTTTAATTATCCCTAAAGCCCTGATGATCGCTACGGGTTGTTGTTCCCACCCTATTGGAAAGTTTGCTAGTGACCGCTGAGTTTGAGCTCCCCAGTACTTATCTTCGGGCACTTCAATTGGTCCAAAACTATCAGTTTCTGTCCGGGTATTAGTCATATTTTATTTCTCCATTTAACGGAAAAGAGTTGGTAAAAATTGTACGATCTTAATACTTTTTGTAAGTATTTTAAAGTTTAGCTGAATTTAGTTCTATTACTAGAGTATCTAATTTATTTACGGAAACTATCAAGACTGATCACTTTTTGATTAGATAAGTCAGTTTTCTTACCTATTAATGAGTTTTTAGGGTCAAGGTTTTTATCTATTTCTTCATTAGTTTCGTCTAAATTTTTAATAATATTTTTTTCAAACTTTAGTCCAAACTCAACAGATGGATCTGCGAAAGTTATTATAGAGTCTATTGGTATTGATAGCATTTCAGGGGTGTCACCAAAGTTTAGTGTAATTTCAAAATGTTCATTAGTTACTTTTAATCCGTCGAACCAATTTTGGATTATAATTGTCATTTCGTCTGGATACTTCTCTAACAACCAGTCGTTAATAGAAACCCCTGGGTGCCTTGGATCAAAAGTGATATAAAAATGATGATTTCCAGGTAAGCCATCGCGTTGAATGTCTGAAAGAACATCTACAATTAAATGACGCATAGCAATTTGCATTTTTTCTGTGTAGTCGATCTTCTCAATCATGTATTTTTCCTAATGTTTATTTAGTCATAATTAACTATTTTCTAACATATCCATCCACCACCAAAAATTTGTGTAGTTTCATTTCCATAAAAGACACAGGCCTGCCCCTTGGAAATACCCTCTTCGGGAGTTATCAGTTCCACAATAGCGTCAGTTTCAGATTTAGGCCTTACTATTGCGATATGAGGTTGCTGCGTAGATCTTACTCTTACTTTAAAATGCCATTCCTCCTTACTTTTAAAAGGATCTGCACCAAGCCAATTTATTTCTTTTACATTGAGGTACCTGGTAGTTAATGACCCTCTGGGACCAACGACGACAAGCTTCTTTTCTACATCTAGTTTTACCACATAAAGAGGTTCTTTTGATCCACTTACCCCTATGCCTTTTCGCTGTCCAATAGTGTAATGAATTATACCCGAGTGTTTACCTAAAACTTGTCCAGACTCTGTGACCACTTCTCCAGGTTCGGCTGCCCCAGGTCTAAGCTTCTCTATGACGGACGCATAATTACCATTAGGTACAAAGCAAATATCTTGACTATCAGCCTTTTTTGCCACGCTTAATCCAAATTTATGAGCCAACTCCCGAGTTTCTTTTTTAGATTTAAGATGCCCCAATGGAAAACGTAAATACTCTAATTGTTCGGGTGTGGTTGAAAATAAGAAATAGCTTTGGTCTTTATCTTTATCAGCTGCAGAATGAAGTTCAGCACCATTTTCCCCTACTTTTCTTTGGATATAATGACCAGTTGCCATGCAATCTGCTTGGAGATCTTTGGCAGTTTCAAGCAAATCCTTGAACTTAACACGCTCATTGCACCTTATACATGGAACGGGAGTTGCTCCAGCTAGGTAGCTATCTGCAAATTCCTCAATTACAGCACTTTTAAAAGAGTTCTCATAATCTAAAACGTAATGAGGAAAGCCCATTTTTTCTGCAACTCTACTTGCATCATGGATATCTGTTCCTGCGCAGCAAGCACCTTTTTTAGCGAGAGCCAGTCCATGATCATATAGCTGTAATGTAATGCCAACAACATCGTACCCTTCTTCAGCAAGATTTGCTGCAACAACAGAACTGTCTACCCCTCCGGACATTGCAACGACTACTCTAGTTTCAGACGGGGGTTTAAGAAAACCCAGGGAGTTAAGTTTTTTATTTAAGGCCATGTATCACTCACCGATACTAATTGTCTTGTTTAAATTATTATTTAGAACTTCTTTTAAGCTCTTTTAGTCCATTGTATACCCTTTTTATAATAGAAAATAGAAAATTTTTAGTGTAATTTACTAACTATAATATGTTCACTTAATTGAATTCAGACATTTAATACTACCTCATAGGGAAAAGAGTATATGAAAACGCCAGTGAAAGAACTCTCGGAGGAGATGGCAACTGATGAAATGCAACGTTTATCTATTATTATTAAGGAAGCGAATGAAAATTATCATACAAAAGACGCTCCAACAATGTCGGATGCTCAGTATGATGAATTAAAACGGCGTAATAACAGTCTAGAAAAAAATTTTCCTGATTTAAAACTTCCCAACAGTCCTAGTAATGAAGTGGGTGGGCCACTAATGGGGGGATTCTCAAAAATAGAACATTCTGTAAAAATGCTTTCACTTGGAAATGCATTTGACAAGAATGATGTATTTGATTTTGACGAACGCGTACGAAAATTTTTAAAACTTAGTACCAATGATGATCTTGAATTTACGGCTGAGCCGAAAATTGACGGGCTGTCACTGTCATTGATGTATCATGGTGGTAGGTTAGTTTACGCTGCCACTCGTGGTGATGGAGAGATGGGTGAAAATGTTACAAAAAATGCTAAAGTGATCAAAAGTATTCCTCAGATTTTGATTGATGCTCCTGAGATCCTAGAGGTTCGAGGTGAGGTTTTTATGTCTCATCAAGAATTTTCTGAACTTAATAGAGTGAATGTCACTAAAGGATTGAAAACCTTTTCTAACCCAAGGAATGCCGCTGCTGGGTCGTTAAGGCAACTAGATCATAATATCACTAAGGAACGCCCTCTAGAGTTTATGGCTTACGCATGGGGCGAACTAAGTTCTCCTATGGGAGATACATATTTTGATACCGTGAGATTCCTTAAAGGGCTTGGTTTTAGCGTGAGTCCATTAATGGTTAAGTGTAATGACGTTAATAAGCTTTTAGAACATTATGCTAAAATAGAACAAGCTAGAGTAACATTAGGGTACGACATTGATGGTGTTGTATACAAAGTAAACTCTTTGGGTTATCAAAAAAGGCTTGGTTTTCGCTCTACTACCCCGAGATGGGCCATAGCACATAAATTTGCTGCTGAACTTGCGTGGACTAAATTGGAGGCCATAGAAGTACAAGTGGGGAGGACTGGGGCTTTGTCACCAGTAGCCAGATTGCAACCAGTAACCGTTGGAGGCGTTGTTGTTTCTAATGCCACGTTACATAATGAAGATTATATTTTAGGCCAAGACTCTAAAGGAAACGTTTTAAGAAATGGTATCGATATTCGAGTCGGAGATTTGGTCCAAGTATATAGAGCTGGCGATGTTATTCCAAAAATTGCAAATGTAGACCTGACCAAACGGAAATTAGGTTCTGTGCCTTATGTTTTTCCATTAAAATGTCCTTCTTGTGGGTCGCCAGCAATAAGGGACGAGAGCGATGCAGTAAGAAGATGTACCGGTACTACTAAATGCCCTGCTCAAAAAATTGAAAAATTAAAACATTTTGTTAGTAGATCTGCATTTGATATAGATGGTTTGGGAACAAAGCAGGTTGAAGCTTTTTTTTATGATGATATTCTGCCAATTAAAGACCTACGTGATATCTTTACTCTCCAAGCGAGAGACCAGCTGAGTGTTTCAAAGCTTAAAAATCGGGGCAGGTGGGGTGAAAAATCAACAGAAAAACTTTTTAATTCCATTAATAATAAGCGAAATATAAATTTACAAAAATTTATTTTCTCTTTGGGAATGCGTCATATTGGGGAACAGGTTTCTGGACTTTTAGCAAGATATTATAAAAGTTGGGATAATTTTTTCGGTTCTGTTTTTGCTGCCAGTAATTGTAATGACGTGGCGTTAGAAAATTTAAATGCAATTGATGGAATTGGTGGCATTATGGTAAAATCATTGATTGATACTTTTGGCAATTCAACTCAATCATTAAACATTCAAGAACTTGCGGCTGAGTTAGTTATTAGAGATGCCGAAACAGTGACTAACATAAACTCAAAAATTAGTGGAAAGTTAATTGTATTTACTGGTGCGTTAGAAACTATGAGTAGAGCGGAGGCAAAATCAAAGGCAGAAGAAATGGGCGCAAAGGTTTCAAGTGCGATATCTAAGAAAACTGATATTTTGGTTGCTGGGCTGGATGGTGGATCAAAGAATTTAAAGGCTATTAGTTTGGGAATAGAAATCATTGATGAAAAAGCTTGGGTTATGTTAATTTCAATGGAGTAAGGAAAATGGCAACACGACCAGAAATTTTATATCCAATGTTTTCATCGACAATGTCGTTAAAGGGAATTGGAGAAGCTACATACCTAAGCCTAGAGAAGGCTGGTATCAACAAAGTTAAAGATCTAATATTTACTTTACCGGGTTCATTCATCGATAGGCAACAGATAAAAACTGTTGCGGAGATCTTAAAGCCAGAAGTGGTTACCGTAGAAATTGAAGTTTTAGGCCATACGCTCCCTATAGTTCGAAATAGACCTTTTATCGTTAGAGTTAAGGATTGTTCGGTTGAGTTTAATATTATTTTTTTTCGTGCCAGAGTAGAATATTTAAAAAAGCTTTTACCAATTGGCTCTAAGCGATTAATCTCAGGTAAGCTTGAATTTTTTGATAATTTACGTCAAATGACTCATCCAGACTATATAATTCCGTTAGGTGAGAAAAATGTTATTCCAAGATTTGATGCTGTATATCCTCTAACTAAGGGCATTACGCAGAAAATTTTTGCTAAATCAATAAAGGGTGCTCTTGAAGCCGTTCCTGTACTTAGCGAATGGATTGATAGAAGTAAGAAGTTAGACTCTCAATGGCCTGACTGGCAACAGTCTGTTTGGCTTGCACATACACCTAAAGATCAAGATGCATTATCTTTAACAAACCCTGCTCGTGAACGCTTAGCGTATGATGAATTTTTTGCTCATCAGTTAACTCTAGCAATTGCACGCCTTAAAATGAGGCAGAAAAAGGGGTTTTCTACTTTAGGTGGTAAGGAAGTTCGTGACGCAGTTATATCTAGATTAAATTATAGCCTTACCTCGTCGCAAGAACAGGTAATTGCAGAAATCCTATCAGATATGGCGGCTCCCATTGGTATGTACCGGCTTTTGCAAGGAGATGTGGGCTCGGGTAAGACAATCGTGGCTTTCCTTAGCTTATTAACGGCAGTTGATGGTGGCGGGCAAGGAGTAATAATGGCGCCGACAGAAATATTGGCGCGACAGCATTTTGATAGTTTTGTTGATCTGGCTAATTTAGCTGGTGTGCGGATTGAGTTACTTACAGGACGAGACACAGGAAAAAAAAGAACACAAAAATTAGAAGATTTATCAAAAAATGAGATTCAAATTTTGGTTGGCACACACGCAGTTTTTCAAAAGGACATTATTTACTCAAGTTTAAGGTTGGTGGTGATAGATGAGCAACATAGGTTTGGAGTCAATCAGCGTTCTGATTTAATAGATAAGGGAGTTTTAGTTGACGTTTTAGTGATGACAGCCACTCCAATTCCGCGGTCACTGGCATTAGCGAGTTTTGGTGACATGGAGGTTTCAATAATCGATGAGAAACCTGCTGGACGAAAACCAATCAAAACCGCAATTCTCTCAGAAAGCCGTATTGATGAGGTTATAAAGAAATTAAGTTTAGCCATTGAAAAAGGGGATCAAGCTTACTGGGTTTGTCCTTTAGTGGAAGAAAGTGATTTAAGTGATAAAGCTGCAGCGGAAGCAAGGTTCCAAACTCTCCAGTTAAATTTTAAAGAAGGCGTGGTAGGTTTGGTTCATGGTCAAATGTCAATAAAGGAAAAAGACGCTGCAATGAAGTCGTTCGTTTTAGGTGATACTAAGCTATTAGTTGCTACAACGGTAATAGAGGTTGGTGTAGATGTGCCTAACGCTACTATTATGGTTATTGAAAGAGCGGAGAGTTTTGGATTATCGCAGTTACACCAATTGCGAGGAAGAGTGGGTCGGGGTATTTTGCCCTCGACGTGTCTTTTAATATATAAGAGCCCACTTTCACAAACAGGGTTGAGAAGGTTAAGTATCTTAAGGGAAACCGAAGACGGTTTTAAAATTGCTGAGGAAGACTTAAGAATGAGGGGTTCTGGTGATTTGATTGGAACAGCACAAAGCGGGTTAGCAAAGTTTCGAATAGCAGACTTGGAAAAGCAAGGACCCCTAATGGCAATTGCCCACAGTGATGCAAGAAAATTACTAAATGATGACCCTAGACTCGAAAGTGAAAGAGGTTTGGCTGCCCGACACCTTTTGTGGCTAATGGAAAAAAGCAAAGTAATTAAGCTAATTAAAATAGGCTGAACATATAATTTATAAATGTTCTTGCTTTGTTCTAAAATTAATGTATAGATGTAAAAACTGTTTTATCACTACTTAGAGGTTTTTATGATTAATGATTTGAAATATATTCTATCAAGCACACCATATGAATTAGCAAAAGACGCTTTGGGGGTAATTTCAATAATGGTGATAATCGGGGTTGGGTTATATCTTCCCAATTTGGTTTAAAGTTAGTAGGAGAATTTATTGTCTCACTAAACACTTAATTGAGTGTGGTTTCCATAGCTTCTAATAATGCTTCTAAGGTTAACATTATTGAGGAATGTCGATTTTTATAATCTTTTGCAGGTTTCAATATTTCTAGAGCTTGGAATGGGTTTTTAGGAGTGGGACCATTATCTGTTAACATTGCTAAAAGCTGATCACGAGCGTTTCGTACTTGATTAACTGTACATCCTATAATTGAATTTCCTACAATTGAGGCAGCAGCTTGTCCTAGTGCGCACGCTTTAACATCTTGAGAAAACTCTGATAACCTACCATGTGACATTTTTATACTTATATTAACCGTTGAACCACAGACTGGAGATCTTCGAACGATTGATGCATCGGAATTAGTTAAGCTCTCCGTATGGGGAATCTCTGTCGCAAATTTTAAAATTTGCTCTGAATATAATTGAATAAGACTAGTACTTTCGACCAAAGTGCAATGCTCCAGAGATTAAAATAGTTAATTATGGGTTAATGAATTTTATTCGAAAATAAAAGCGATTATTGGTGATATTTAAAATTTTTTAAGATTATAAAAGTTTTATATTCCAAGCATAGTACTGATACTCTTTGGAGTGAGGCCAGCTTTTCGTAAAGAAGAAATTGATTGTGATCTGTCTCGCGTTGCTAAACGTTTTCCATTAGAATCTGTTATAAGTCTATGATGATAATAAGTGGGTTTTGGGAAATTAAATAAAAAGTATAATATAGTATGAATTTTTGTTGCATCAAATAAATCTTCACCCCTTACAATATTATTTATACCTAATTCTGCGTCGTCAATCACTACCGACAGATGGTAAGAGGCTTCACTTCCTGGTCTAGACAGTACTACATCTCCGATATTATCTATTGCCTCGTTCCTTGTTACTATTTGAATTTCTGGAGTACTTTCCAGAACTTTTTCTGCTTCACAGAATGTAAGAAAATCACGTCCTATATAGTCCCAGGCCTTGATCATGTCCAGCCGAAGGGCACCGTTTCGCTTTGTTGGAAATTCACTTGCCTTAATGTTTTGTTTACAAGTTCCTGGATAAATACTTCCATCTGGACCATGTCGCGGTTCGCTACCATGTGGAGCAGAAATAGCATTTAATATGTCCCGTCTGGAGCAAGAACATTCGTATAATAGATTTAAATCCCAAAGAGTTTTGAGTTTACTATTGTAAAGAGAGCCCCGCTCTGACTGCCTTATAATATTCTCATCCCATTGGATATTGAGCCAACTCAGATCTTCATAAATTTTTTTTTCGAATGCTTTTGTAGATCGAGCCTGATCCAAATCTTCAATTCTTAGATGGAATTTACCAGAATTGACCAATGCCAGATGGAATCCGAATAAGGCTGAATAGGCGTGACCAAGATGTAACTCTCCAGTTGGTGAAGGAGCAAATCTAGTTTTAAAATTCATTTTTTTCTATAACATATATCATGCACTTTAAGTGAATTCCTGGTAGGTGAGGGCCATATTCTTTAAATAATAGTCTTGCTCGATTTGTACTTAGGTACCCATTTAATTTAACTAAGTATTCGGGGATCATAAGAGCCGTGTCGTTAAAAGAGAATATAAATATTCCACCCGGATCGAGTAACGACATTATCTCATCAAATAAATTTATTGGAGCTGCTCCTGGACCCATAACACCGACTGCCGTAATGACTGAATAGTCACCCAACTTAATAGGCGTAGGGGTGTCCAAGTTTAACTTGATTATAGACCTGTATACTCTTTTCTTTTTTGCCTGTTCTAACATTTTTTCAGAAGGATCGACACCATTTATATTGTCGAATCCCGCTTTAGATATTGCGACACCTGATAGACCTGTTCCACAACCATAATCTAATACTTTTATTTTTTTATTAACGATTAACTTTTTTAATATTAAGGCAACACGGTCGGGGGTTGCGTAATAGTTTTCTGTAATTTCTTTGTCGTATGTAGTAGACCAATTATTATAAAGATTTTCAACAAACTCTCTTTTATTTGTGATGTGTGCTTCTGTTAGATATTTTTTTGACATCAATCACCAACCTCTTTTTGTTACCTATTTAACTAGAATTTGTTTTTCGAGCCATTTGGTAAAATTTTCTTTTGCCCTATCAGTGTACATCTTATACCGCATTGGTCGGTTTTTCCGGCCAGTTTTAGCCTCTACTGGAGGAAAAAGACCAAAATTTATATTCATAGGTTGGAATGTTTTTGCGTCAGCTCCTCCTAATATATGGTTTAGCAACGCCCCACTGGCTGTATTTATGGGGGGAGTTTCTAGATCCTGATTAAGAACTTCAGCAGCCGCTAATCTGCCTGCTATAAGACCAATAGCTGCACTTTCAACATATCCTTCAACTCCAGTAATTTGGCCGGCAAAGCGAACATGTTTATTAGTCTTTAACTTTAATTCACGGTCGAGAAGGGTTGGTGAGTTAATAAAGGTATTTCTGTGAATACCTCCGAGACGCGCAAATTCAGCATTCTCAAGTCCAGGTATCGTTCTAAAAACTGTTTTTTGGGAACTGTATTTCATTTTTGTTTGGAAACCTACAATATTGAATAAGGTGCCTAAGGCATTGTCCTGCCTTAACTGAACAACTGCGTAAGGTTTTACTGTATCTTTATGAGGGTTTGTTAAACCGACTGGTTTCATTGGACCAAAGCGTAATGTTTCTCTTCCTCTTTCAGCCATTACTTCAATCGGTAGACAACCATCGAAATATCCAGCAGTTTCACCTGGTTTGAACTCAGTTTTTTCTGCATTTAATAAATTATCAATAAAGGTTTCATAGGTCTCCTTATCCATTGGGCAATTCAGATAAGCTTTTTTATTTTCCTCGGTTTCCCCTTTATCATATCGTGATTGAAACCATGTTTTTTCCATATTTACTGTATCAAAGTAAATAATAGGGGCTATTGCGTCAAAGAAAGCTAGAGAATCTTGACCACTCGACTTTGCAATTGAGGCAGCTAGCTTACTAGATGTTAATGGCCCAGTTGCAATAATCCAATTGCCATATTCAGGTATTTCTTCAATTTCAGAATACTGGACCGAAATATTTGGGTGTTCTTTTAGTTGTTTTGTAACACCCTGTGCAAATAAATCACGATCAACAGCAAGCGCACCACCTGCGGGTAATGAATATTTATCTGCGTTATTAATTATTATACCTTGAGCTGATCGCATTTCCCAATGAAGTAATCCTACAGCATTTTGTTCATCATCGTCTGAACGGAATGAATTAGAGCATACCATTTCTGCGAGTTCGCCCGTCTGATGTGCAAATGTTTTTACGTCTGGACGCATTTCATGGATAGTGACTTTCACTCCCATAATTGCGGCTTGCCAGGCCGCTTCTGCGCCAGCCATACCTCCACCGATTATATTAACTTCATTTGACATTATGGCTCTATTTTTAGGCAGGGTTATCTTTGACCTTAGTTCAATATTGAAGAATTAGTATGTTTATTCTAAACCGTCTTCAGCTTCTTCAACTTCTTCATCTCCTTGATCTGCTATCCAAGCTACCGAAACCACAGATTCGTTATCTGAAGTGTTGAAGACTTTCACCCCACCAGCGCTTCGAGAGCGAAAAGAAATTCCGTCCACTGGGCAACGAATTGATTGGCCTGTCGATGTTATCAGCATTATCTCATCGTCTTGTTCGACGGGGAAGGATGCTATTACAGGTCCACCACGCATGGATTTGTCCATTGCTGCCACTCCAACGCCCCCTCTACCTCTTAATGGATAATCATGAGACGAACTAGTTTTGCCCGCGCCTTGTGAAGTTAAAGTTAGAATTAGGTCCTCGGCCGCAGACATTTCTGCATAACGTTCTTGAGATAAAGAAATATCTGTAACAATTTCTTCATCTGAAGATTCTGCATCATCTAAAATTCCAGCTACTGCACGACGCATTTTTAGATATGCGGATCTTTCTTCGGCGGTTGCTATAAAGTGGCGTATGACTGACATTGAGACCACTTTGTTTTCTTCTCTTAGTTTTATTCCTCGAACTCCAGTTGAATCTCTTCCCTTGAAAACTCTTACATCTGAAGTTCTAAAGCGGATTGCTCGTCCCGAGTCAGTCACTAACATTACATCATCAGCTTCTGAACAAATTCTGGCGTTTACCATCTCTACGCCATCTGGAAGCTTCATCGCAATTTTCCCATTGGATTTTACATTTGTGAAATCTGATAGGGCGTTTCGCCTAACTCCGCCTTCTGAGGTGGCAAACATAATTTGAAGATCACCCCAATCTTTTTCTTCCCTATCAACAGGCATGATCGCAGCAACGGAAACCCCCTGAGGGATAGGTAGAATGTTTATTATTGCTTTACCTTTCGCGGTTCTTCCGCCCACTGGCAATCTCCAGGTTTTCATTTTATAAACCATCCCAGCTGTTGTGAAAAACAGTAATTGAGTGTGTGTGTTTGCGACGAATAAGGTGGTAACAACATCATCCTCTTTCGTTGACATTCCAGACAGCCCCTTACCTCCACGCCGTTGTGCTCTAAAATCTACTAATGGTGTTCTTTTAATGTATCCACCGGATGTTACGGTTACGACCATATCCTCTTTTTCAATAAAGTCTTCATCTTCTAGGCCTCCAGACCAATCTATGATTTCAGATCTTCTTGGGACTGAAAATTGCTCTTGAACCTCCTTTAATTCATCAGAAATTATTGTCATTATTCTCTCTTTGGATCTTAGAATACTTAGGAATTCCTTTATTTTTACTGCTAAACTCTCAAGCTCAGTTGTTACCTCTTTAACACCAATTTGAGTTAAACGCTGTAACCTTAACTCAAGTATCGATCTGGCTTGAGCTTCAGATAGATTGTAAGATCCATCTTCATTTATTGAGTGATGTGGATCATCTATTAATTGGATGTACGGCAAGATATCACTTGCTTGCCATGACTTTGTCATTAATTTTTCTCGTGCTTCGGCGGCATCTGCTGATTTTCTTATAGTGGCAACAATTTCATCTACGTTGGATACTGCTACCGCCAACCCACAAAGAATATGAGCTCTCTCACGAGCTTTCTCAAGCTCGAAGGCTGTTCGTCTTGTGACAACTTCTTCGCGAAAATTAATGAAGTTTGTTAGAAATGATCTCAAAGTTAGTTGCTCAGGGCGACCTCTATTTAGAGCTAACATATTGCATGCAAAGGATGTTTGCATGGGTGTGAATCGAAATAATTGATTTAACACTACCTCTGCAGTCGCGTCTCTTTTTAATTCTACTACTACACGGACGCCAACCCTATCAGATTCATCCTGAACATGAGCTATGCCTTCAATTTTCTTATCTCTTGAGGCTTCTGCTATGCGCTCTATCATGGTGGATTTATTAACTTGATATGGAATTTCGTCAATTATTATGGCAAATCGGTCTTTACGAATTTCATCTATATGGGTCTTTGCTCTGATTATTACGCTACCTCGGCCCTCAATATAGGCTTTTCTCGCGCCACTCTTGCCCAAGATTATCCCTCCTGTTGGAAAGTCTGGGGCTGGTACGAACTGAATTAAGTCTTCTGCTTGGAGATCTGGTGACTCAATTAAGGCCAGTGTTGCGTCGATTACTTCTCCTAAGTTATGAGGAGGTATATTCGTGGCCATCCCAACAGCTATACCCCCTGCGCCGTTTACAAGCATATTAGGAAACCTAGCTGGTAGGACTGTTGGCTCCCGGTCTTTTCCATCGTAGTTATCTTGGAAATCTACCGTATCTTTCTCTATGTCTGCTAACAATGCACCGGCTGGTTTATCCATTCGAACTTCTGTGTACCTCATTGCAGCGGCATTATCACCATCCATTGAGCCAAAGTTTCCTTGCCCGTCCAGTAGGGGAAGTGACATTGAAAAGTCTTGTGCCATACGTACTAACGCATCATAAATTGCACTGTCTCCATGGGGGTGATATTTTCCCATAACGTCACCAACTGAACGTGCTGATTTTCTGTAAGATTTGTCGTGGGTGTTTCCTGTCTCATGCATGGCATATAAAATACGTCTATGAACAGGTTTAAGACCATCTCTCAAATCTGGTATTGCTCGAGAGATTATTACACTCATAGCGTAATCTAAAAATGATGTTTTCATTTCATCTGTTATGGAAACCTGAGGTCCGGCGTGTTCCATTCTTGGTGTAGGTATTTGTTCGTCAGTCGTTTCAGGTGTGTCGTTCACAGAAGTTCCAATTCATAAACCATTTAAGCTACATCTTGTATAATTCAGTATAACCTAAACTAGGGGTTGGGTGCAATCAAAAGCTATCGAAAGTTTGCAAAAGTTAGCTAGTGGTTATTTATTTATTTTTGATCGCTATAACCCAAACTATAGTGAGTGAAAAAGAGAGAATAGCGTTCCAACTGGCCATAGAAAGATTTGCAAATGTCCATGCTATTTCATCACATCTAGTTATTGGAGCACTCATAATTTTTGCAAATAATTCGTTTGAAGAAAGATTGCCAATTTTTTCTGAGGTGCAGGTAGTCGGACCGGACCACCATTTCTGCTCTATACCACTATGGTATAGACCTAAACCGCTAGTCAAAAAGGTTGAAAATATGCCTAAAATAATAAACCTAAAGTCTGGTTTGATAAGCCATAATACTCCTGCTAATATGGCTATCACGTGAGGCCACCTTTGCCAGATACAGATTTTGCATGGGGCATACCCCAATAGTTGAAAGACAAAAGCTGACATTAACATTGCACAAGAACCAACAAGTGCCAAAATTATAAGTTTATGAGTACTCACAGTAGTTTTACCATTCCAAAGCCACCAATCAATATAATAATAAAAAGTATAAATAGTACATTCATCCATGTTTGAATGAACTTGTTTATTTTTTCACCGTAGAGCCATAACAGCATTGCAACTAAGAAAAATCTAATTCCTCTAGATATTATGGATGCCATAATAAACGTGGTTATAGGAACTGACGCCCAGCCAGAGGTAATAGTAACAATTTTGTAAGGTATTGGCGTCAAACCAGCAATTAGTACCGGCCAAAACCCAAGATCATTGAAGCGACTATTAAATTCAATTGCCATCGCGCCTTTTCCAAGGAAGTTTAGAATTGGATACCCCACCTCATCGAATAGGAAAGCACCAATAAAATAACCAAATATTCCCCCCATTACTGATGCAATGAGTGTAATTCCAGCTATAAGAAAGGCACGTTTTGGTTGTGATAAAATCATTGCAACCATTAAAATGTCTGGAGGAATAGGGAATACCGAGCTTTCTAAAAAAGATAAAATGGCTAATGCCCATAATGCCCTTGGGTGTGCTGCTAAAGATAGAGTCCAAGCATAAAGTTTTTTTATCATTTTTTAACTAATTGTCTTTCGATATCTCTTTTCATCCGCCGTCCATTGGGATTTACAAAAGACCCGTAGGTTTCTACGATTTCACCTGTAGCAGAAATTAAGATTTTATTAAAATTCCACTTTGGTACAAAACTTTTTTCTTTTTCCACCCACTTAAAAAATGGATGAGCTCCATTTCCTTTTACTGATGTAATTTCAGTCATTGGAATATTTAAGCCAAGATCCAGTTCACAAAATTCCTTAACTGCTTCATTAGACTTTAACTCTTGTTTAAAATCATTTGAGGGTACAGCAAGGACTATAAAGCCATCATTACGGTAGGTATCAAAGAGTTTTTGAAGCCCCTTATACTGTCTAGTAAAACCACATTTAGATGCGGTATTGACAATTAAGAATGGTTGCCCCTCCCATTTTTTTGTATCGATATTACCACCATCTATATTAGAGAAAACAAATGACATAGCCGATGAAGCTCCCAAAATGAAAATAGCTGAAAGAAAATAACGCATTAATATACAGACCTAAACAAAATTTTTGTTATTACTAAGTTATTAACTAAAGTAAGGCTTTGGGTGTTTAAATTCAATAGGCAGATTGACCTTTGGAGAATGCTTAGATAAATCGTAGGCAATCTTGAATATAGTGAAAGCATACTCAAGGCCCGAGTGGCGGAATTGGTAGACGCAGGGGATTCAAAATCCCCCGCCGAAAGGCTTGTCGGTTCGAGTCCGACCTCGGGTACCACATAAAGGATTATTAGATTTTTTTTGTTACTTCTTAACAAATAGGAGACCCTATATCACTTCTCCAACCCTGATTTACAAAAAATTATGAAATCTTATGCTCATCTGCAAGCTTTAATATCTCTGTCCAAACACCTAAAGGCAATGAAATTGCCTTTCCTGCATTCTTTTTGAACAAACCTCGTTCACGTTCTCCAGGTATTTCAACTCGGTCAAAACCTTTCGCTGGCCTACTATTTCTAAGCTCAGATAGGATTTCCTCCGCGGTGGCTTGCATTGCAGAGCTTTCTTGATAAAGAGAGCAATCTAAAGTGATTACCAACCAGTTACACTCTGTCTTTACTGGCCCTAGAAGTGCTTCTGCTATCATTTCTGCAGCAACAGCCATTGCATAGCCTTTAACACCGCCTGCAGGCAAGATAGCACCACCATCAAAATAGTCTTGTGGGTTATTGGTGGGGTTACCACGCTTATCCACCAAAACATTGTCAGGGAGAGATGCGCCAGAAATTTTGGCTCCATAAACCCATCCAGCAGCAATAGCGGAGGTTGCAAAATCCATTACTACAGGTCCATGATCACCCCCTGGAATTCCAATACTGTAAGGGTTGGTTGACATTAGTGGTTCTGTCCCCCCGTAGGGAGCTACTAACCGCCAGTTCTTTCTTCCACCACCTCCAATAATGATCATCAGCATTCCATTATTTGCTGCTTTTTCAGTAAATGCGCCCAGCCTACCAGTATGGCCCACGTCTTTAATGGCAATTGCGCTTATACCATTTTTTCGAGCTTCTTTTATTGCGTGGTTCGTTGCTAACTCCATCGCAGGTATCCCGATGGCATCATTCCCGTTTATGATTGTTGCACCACGATCATTATAGTCTAACTTTGGAATAGACTTAGGATTTAAATAACCTGTTTTATAATAATTTGCATACTGAATTATCCGCCAAGAACCGTGTGATTCAACACCGGACCAGTCTGAATGTATCAAGTGCTCTGACACTGATTCACAAACAGTAGTATTGCATCCATAGGCCGCCATAACCTTTTTAATAATATTTGTTACTTTTTTATATGGAACGGATGTTCGCTGGGTGTTAAGACTGTACTTACTCTTGTTGTTCATAAAATTTACTTTCATTTTATCTGACGAGACAGAATCTATATGCTGGTACAGATCAGTAAAGCTCTAATATCTAATTTGGAAAAAAATAGTTAGATAACAAAAAATCTGATGAATTGGATTTCAGTGTGGAATTAATAGATAAAATCGAAATACCAGCTACTGTTAATGAAATTTACTGTGCCCTAAATGATGAAGATGTACTTCGAAAATGTATTCCTGGTTGTGAGGAGTTGGTTAGATTATCAACTGATGAACTCGAAATTAAAGTTGCAGTAAAGTTAGGTCTTATAAAAGTAAAATTTTTAGGTCGGATTGTGTTGAATAACCATGGCGCTCCAGAGACTTTCTTATTGATAGGAGAAGGGAGGGGACGATTAGCTAACTTGTCTCGCGGTTGGGTGAAGGTAAATTTAAAACCATACGAGCAGGGAACTATATTAAGTTACACCTCAAAAGTTCAATTTGGGGAAAAAGTCACTAAATTAGGTAATCAGTTGGTTGCAAAAATTGTTAAGAAACAATCTCTTAAGTTTTTTAAGAATCTTGCAGAAATCGTATCTAAATAATAATTTCCTATAATAATATAAGGGTACTCTTGTAACTGTTGTTTTTTAATGTTTCTTCGAGTCTATGCTGGTAGCAACATTTCGTTGGTCTTAATAGTTGTAGATGTTTTATTATTGTTAAGCTATCCGATCTCTTTAGATACTCGCGGGATTCGTAGATGATTGAAAAAACTAATACAGATCAAGTTGCGGGCTCTTTAAAAGAAGTTGTTCAAGCTAATGCTTTAGCGATGATGGCTGTGTTCTTTTGGTCATTGGGTTTTCCTGCTGCCGAGATTCTGTTGGAAATTTGGAATCCTTTGCCTGTAATCACAATTAGAATATTTTTGGCTGTTGTGGTCTTAGTAACCGTGTGGGGACTCATAGAGGGTGTCGACTCTATCATTTCAACTCCATGGCCTAAAGGGATCTTTATTGGTATGGTTGGTTTGGGTTTTTCAGGTTATTTTTTTATAAAAGCGCAGTCGCTAACTGATCCAGTAACAGTCGCTGTGGCATCTGCAGCTGCACCAGCTTTCGCAGCAATATTAGAAGTTCTTTTGGATGGAAGAAAAATTAAGTGGACTTTTGTATGTGGTATAATAATTGCAATCCTTGGTGGTGTTGTAGCAATAGGCCTGGGTACGAGTAAAGGTTCTATTTTGTATGGAGGACTGTCGGTAGTATTTGCATCTTTTTGCTATGCTTGGGGTACTAGGGCAAGTGTAAAAATGTTACCTGGTATGACTGCATTAGGCCGTACAGCGACAAGTTGTGTCGGTGCTCTTATATTTTTAGGTACGATTTTAATCTTTAGTGTCACCTTCGACTATCAAGAAATTCCAGTAGCCTTTACTGACAAAAAATTCTATATGGCATTAATCGTGCATGCTTTTTTTGGCATAATATTATCGCAGTGGTTATATATCTTAGCGGTAAGTAAAGTTGGTGTTGCTGTAACTTCTATACATGTTAATGCTGCACCTTTTTATGTTATGATTATTGTTGTTTTATTAGGTGGAGATTGGAGTTGGAACAGTGTCTATGGTGCCCTTCTGGTAGGATTTGGAGTATTTTTAGCGAATATAAAATAGACCTCAGTACACTAATTTTCTATATTTTTGGAGAGTGACTATGGATATTAAAAAAAGTACTTTTTGTGCTCACCGCGGCGCTAGTGGAAATTTTCCCGAGAATACTATGTGCGCATTTAATGCCGCTCTAGCTTTAGGTGCTGCATGGATAGAAACAGATTTAAATTTATCTTCTGATGAAAAATTAGTTATTTTTCATGACGCTAATCTAGGTAGGACAACCTCTGGCTCAGGCGCATTGTCAACTCTTACACTAAACGAAATTCAAAGCCTTGATGCTGGTAGCTGGAAGGATGAAGCGTTTTCTAATGAAAAGGTCTTGTCTTTCCAAGAGCTTTTGAATTGGCAAGACACTTATGAAGTCAATATTAATTACGAACTTAAGTGCGATACCGCCAATCCAAATAAAGTGGTGACTATTTTATCAAAAGAGTTACGCAACCGAGATCCAAAAAAAATAATAATATCTAGTTTTTCTGAAAAATTACTTATCGAATCTATTAAAGTTATTCCGAGTTACAGGCACGCCTTAATTTCTGAACGCCTCCCAGAGAATTGGAAAAATAAATCACGAGAGTTAAATCTTAATGCGTGGCATTTAAATGCTGATTACTTAAACCTCAATCAAGTCAGAGCATTGCACAGGGAACGTTTGAAAGTTCGAGTTTATACAGTAAACAATAAAACTAAGTATAAAAAAATGAATGAATGGGGAGTAGACATGATAATGTCAGATTATCCAGAAAAGTTCTTAGACTTTTAGAATATACTTTTTATTACTTTTATATTATCGTTTTGGATTGTCAGTATGAAAGTGCATAATAATGTTCACACCTGAAAGTCACCAGATGGTTCCACTTAGATCGTTTAGTGATTTTTCTATTGGAGAAGTTTTTCGTGCTCCTTCTAGGACAATTACCGAAGGTCTTTTTTCTGCTTTTCAGGCTGCTAGTGGAGATAATGCTCCCCTTCACTATGATAGAGAGTTCCTTAAAAGAATTGGGCACGAAGAATTATATGCACACGGTTTTTTGACTTTAATCCAATCCTCTATTGGAGCTACACCCCTTGCGCATCAGTTGGGCGAAAACTTAATTGGGTTCATTGAGCAGTCAAGCAAGTTCCTAAAACAGGTTTATTGTGGGGATACGTTATATGCAGAGTTTGAGATCAAAAAATTACTTCTATCAAAGACCACTGGTATTATGGTTTTAAGTACTCGCACATATAATCAAAGGTCTATTTTGGTTTTAACTGGAACACAAAAATATCTCATTAAGTTGCCGTAAGTGCTAGCTCTTAAAATTCGTTATGCGCCATTTAATTATTTTGCCATGCATCCCAGTCTTCGGGCGTATCTAGGTCAAAAGTAGCATTATTATTAGGTAGCTTTACGAAAGTTGTACTTTCAAAGTGTTTTTTTAAAATAGAGTTAGCTCCAAATTCACCCGACAGATTTTTTAATTCTTTTAGAACAGCGTTCCTTACTAACACTGGGTGTCCAGCTACTCCATCTTCGTTAATTCCTCTAACAATATCAGAGTCTGTAGTTTTGGAGGTTTTAAAAATATTTAGTAAATCTTCGGTAGATAGCTTTATTAAATCGGCCAATAGTAACATAACTTCTGGGTTCGAAATTTTTAATAACCCTGTTTTTATCGAGTGTGATAGACCTAACTTTGACCCTTTAGTTAATACTATACTAACTGGTAGGTCGGATATCTGAGCTACTCTTTCCGGGTGATTTGGGGGGATAGTAATAAAGACTTCACCATGTGTGGCCTCTAAACAAACAAGAGCACGGTTCCTTAAAAGAGAAACTCCATTTATCTTTTTTAATAGTTTGTCGGTTCCCCTCATCCTGGATGACGATCCACCGGCTAAAAGGATTATCGGAACATTATTTCTCAAATAACCAGCCTTTTTATTCGCTTAACTCTATCCTGTATAAGTCTCATAAACAAAGTAGTATTCAAAAAATTAATATATTTAACAATTTAAAGTATTGATTTAGTTTTTAAAAGCTTAGACAGCTTAGCAGAATTATTTTGTTAACAAATTTAATATATGAATATTACACTTTCTTAAAATATAGGTTTTTCTGCATTTTATCGAGTATTTTCTGTTAACCGTCTCTTTACATACGTTTCAGTTGAATCGAGCAAGGTATTTAAATTGTCTCCCTCAAAAAAGTGATTGGCTTCTGGAACCTCTTGGTGTGTTATTGTAATACCTTTTTGTTCGTGAAGCTTTTCAACAAGCGTGACTGTGTCCTCAGGAGCTGAAACTCGATCTTTTAACCCATTTATAATTAACCCAGAGGCTGGGCATGGTGCAAGAAAGCTATAATCATAACCTGGCCCGTGTGGAGGGGATACTGTTACAAACCCTGTGACCTCAGGTCTTCGCATTAGCAGTTGCATACCTATCCACCCACCAAAGCTGAAGCCAGCCACCCAGCAATGCTTAGTGTTTTGGTTCATTGATTGCAAATAATCTAAAGCTGATGCGGCATCTGACAGCTCTCCAACTCCTTCGTCAAACTCTCCCTGACTCCGTCCAACCCCACGAAAGTTAAACCTCAATACATTAAATCCCATATTGTAAAATTTGTAATGTAAATTATAAACCACACGGTTATTCATGGTCCCACCGAACTTAGGACTGGGATGCAAGATAATTGCTATTGGAGCATCTTTTGTTTTATTTGGGTGATATCTGCCTTGCAAACGACCTTCCGGTCCTGGAAATATTACTTCGGGCATTTAGTTGGTCCTTAAATGTGGTTTTAATATAAGGTCATTCTTGACTGTAACAAATATGTAGTTTAGAATCATTCTAAAGTAGGAAAAATAACCAAGGCTTATTTGATAAAAGCGTTAATGCTTGCTTGGGCCGAGGTCAATAAAATTCGAAGGATTAAAAGTGAAACTAAGCACTAAAGGCAGGTACGCTATGATAGCATTAGCCGATATAGCCCAAAGCGATTCTGGTGATATCGTAAATTTAAGTGATCTTTCAAAGCGTCAAAACCTTTCTTTGCATTATTTGGAACAGTTATTTGTGAAGCTAAGACGAGCAGGAATAGTGGAATCAATTAGGGGCCCTAGTGGTGGGTATAAATTGGCAAAGGCTCCAGAAACTATTCGAGTGACAGAAATTCTAGAAGCAGTTGATGAGACAGTAAATGCGCTTCATACGGGCGCGGGCGTTTCAGGCGCGCTGTCAGGCTCTAAAGCTCAATCTTTGTCTAACCGCTTGTGGGAAAGTTTGTCAGCGCACGTATATGTTTTTTTACATCAAATTCGCCTTTCAGACGTTGCTCAAAATGGTCTTACTCCATGCCCTGCTGTACCTACATTATTCACAGTTATTGATGATGAATAGCAATAAAATTTGTTTTGAACGACAAGGTTAAGTTTTTGCAACGTATTTATTTAGACCATAATGCTAGTACTCCGCTTCGTAAGGAAGCAAAAGATGCTATGCTTGCAGTAATTGATGAATTTGGAAACCCGTCCTCTATACATTTAGAGGGTAGAAAGGCAAAAGGTATAGTAGAGCGCGCTAGAGCCCAGATTGCTCAGGCGATAGGGGCATCTAATGCAAAAATAATATTTACTTCGAGTGCAACTGAAGCATGTGCCTTAGCGCTCAAAGGAAAAAAATTATTAGGCTCTGAAGTTGAGCATGAGGCAGTTTTGTCGTGGATTTCAACGACCTTAGAAACAAATTTAGATGGACTTGTTACAGTTGAAAATCCAAGCCAAAGCGCACTTCAATTAGCAAATAGTGAAACTGGTATAATTCAGGATTTACCTAAAAATTTAGCGGCATCTGATTTGACTCAGGCCTTTGGTAAAATTCCCTTGGCATTTTCTTGGCTTGGAATTGGGTTGGGAATAATCTCTGGACATAAGATCGGTGGACCAAAGGGAATTGGAGCCCTAGTGATAAGCGATGATCTGGATGTAGAGCCTTTGATAATCGGTGGAGGTCAGGAGCAAGGAATTCGCGCTGGAACAGAGAACGTTATTGCAATTGCGGGCTTTGGGGCAGCAGCAGAGGCGTCGTCAAAGGATTTAAACTCAGGGCTTTGGGACGAAGTGTCTAGGATTAGAGATAAATTAGAAGATTTTATAGAAACAGAAACTGACGATACGATTATTATTGGTAAAACAGCCAATCGATTGCCAAATACCAGCTGTTTCTCTGTACCTGGGTGGAAAAGCGAAGTACAGGTCATGCAAATGGATTTAGCAGGGTTTTCAATCTCTGCTGGATCGGCTTGTTCCAGTGGTAAGGTCAGAAAAAGTAAAGTTTTAAAGGCTATGGGCCATAGTGAAGAAGTAAATAAATCAGCTGTGCGAGTAAGTTTAGGTTTGCAGACAAATATAGAGGATATAGAGAAATTTTTTTACTCTTGGAATTCATCAAGGAAATTTTTTCAGGCAAGAATTATTTAACTTTAATTGGAGATGATTATGACATCGTTAGACGTAAAAGACGGAGTTGACCAGGAAACTGTGGAGGCTGTTCGTAGTGTCGGAGGGCACTATAAGTACGGCTGGGAAACAGAAATTGAAATGGATTATGCTCCAAAAGGTCTTAACTCAGACATAGTTAGATTGATATCCGCAAAGAACAATGAACCTGAGTGGATGACTAACTGGAGGCTAGATGCGTTCTCAAGGTGGGAAAAATTGGAAGAGCCCAATTGGGCAATGGTGGATTATCCTAAAATAGATTATCAAGATATTTATTACTATGCTTCCCCAAAATCAATGGCCGAGAAGCCTAAGTCTCTAGATGATGTAGATCCTAAATTATTGGAAACTTATAAAAAACTTGGAATCCCCTTAAAAGAACAACTGATATTGGCAGGAGTTGAAGGGGCAGAAGACGTAAACCTTGATGAGAGAAAAGTTGCCGTAGATGCAGTATTTGACTCTGTATCAATCGGAACGACATTCAAAGATGAACTGCGTAAAGCTGGTGTAATTTTTTGCTCAATTTCTGAAGCCATTACGGAGCACCCCGAACTTGTTAAGAAATATTTAGGTTCTGTTGTGCCAGTCACTGACAACTATTTTGCTACGTTGAATTCAGCAGTTTTTTCAGACGGATCCTTTGTTTATATACCAGAAGGGGTTAGGTGCCCTATGGAACTTAGCACATATTTTCGAATAAATGCGGAAAATACTGGGCAGTTTGAGCGTACGCTAATAATTGCAGAAAAGGGCTCTTATGTTTCTTACCTTGAGGGTTGCACAGCCCCAAAGCGAGATACAAATCAGTTACATGCCGCTATTGTTGAGCTGGTAATATTAGAGGATGCAGAAGTAAAATACTCAACGGTTCAGAATTGGTACCCTGGCGATGAAAATGGCTTGGGAGGAATTTATAATTTTGTTACTAAAAGAGCTGATTGTCGTGGAGACAGATCGAAGGTTATGTGGACGCAAGTTGAGACTGGTTCGGCAGTAACTTGGAAGTACCCTAGCTGTATATTAAGGGGTAACGAGTCTCAGGGTGAGTTTTATTCGATTGCGATAGCAAACAATTTTCAACAAGCTGATACAGGTACAAAAATGATTCACTTGGGTAAAAATACTAAAAGTAGAATTGTTTCTAAGGGGATTAGTGCTGGTAATGCGCAAAATACGTACAGAGGTTTGGTTAGTATGCACCCTAAAGCGACAAGTAGTAGGAACTATACTCAATGTGATTCTCTTTTGATAGGAAACAAATGTGGGGCACATACAGTTCCTTATATAGAAGTTAAAAATAATTCCTCCCGAGTGGAACATGAAGCTACGACTTCTAAAGTAGACGATGATCAATTGTTCTACTGCAGGCAAAGGGGCGTGAATGAAGAAGATGCTGTTGCATTAGTAGTTAATGGTTTTTGTAAAGAGGTGCTCCAAGCACTCCCAATGGAATTTGCAATGGAAGCCCAACAATTAGTAGCTATAAGTTTAGAGGGCTCAGTGGGGTAAAATTAAATGTGTTTTGAGAATTAAATTTAATGATGGGCAACAAATAAATTTACTTATAAGACGTCTGTTAAATTAGAAGAATTAATTACTATTTGGGAAAATAAATGTTAAAAATAACAAATCTAAAAGTTGAGCTTGAAGAAGAAAATAAGGAAATTTTAAAAGGTATTAACCTTGAAATAGAGAGTGGCTCTGTTCATGCAATTATGGGGCCGAATGGGTCTGGAAAATCAACGCTCTCTTATGTTTTATCAGGAAAAAAAGGTTATAAGGTCACAAATGGTGAGGTCGAGCTAGCTGGAGAACCTATTCTTGAACTTGAACCTGAAGAAAGGGCTGCGTCAGGTCTCTTTTTGGCTTTTCAATACCCTGTTGAAATTCCAGGCGTAGGCAATATGACTTTTTTAAGGACGGCAATGAATTCTCAACGAAAATTTCGGGGTGAAACTGAATTAAGTGCGGCTGATTTTTTGAAACTAGTCCGTGAGAAAGCGAAAGAGCTGAAAATAGACTCTGAAATGCTTAAAAGACCAGTAAATGTAGGTTTCTCTGGCGGTGAGAAAAAAAGAAATGAAATCTTACAGATGGCTTTGTTAGAGCCTAAAATGTGTGTGCTTGATGAAACTGATTCTGGCCTCGACGTTGATGCGATGAAGCTAGTTGCTGACGGGGTAAACGCTCTTCGTGATAAGGGAAGATCCTTCCTTGTCATAACACATTACCAACGTTTACTCGATCATATTAAACCAGATTTTGTTCACATTATGGCTGATGGCCGAATAATTAAATCTGGTGGTCCTGAATTAGCATTACAAGTAGAAAACAATGGATATTCAGACCTTTTGGCAGAGGTGCAGTAATGCCGCTATCTCAAAAGCTATCCGATGATTTAAATCAGAGAATTTCATCTTTAAAGTTACCTAAAAATAATACTAAAAAAAGATGTGAAGCACTCAAAAGAATAAAAGTCATGGGTTTACCTAGTAGGAGAGACGAATATTGGAAATATACCAACCCTAGCCTATTTAATGATCTTTTTTCTGACAAAAATGTTGTCATAGCGTCTGATGATAAATTGAATTTTGATAGTATTGGCTGTTTTAAATTAATATTTACGGATGGAGTATTCGATCAGGAATCCTCTGATTCTTTAGAAGGTGAAGAACTTGAGCTTGTTCGAATTTCTGATTCTTCAGAAGATAAAGCTAATTGGTTAGAAGATTTCTATGGTAGTTTAGAAGAAGCTGGCCAAAATCCTGTTGATAGACCTTTGGCAAAGTTGAATACAGCATTTGCAACGGATGGTCTTGCACTTCGCGTGACTGGTAAAATTACTAAACCGATAAATATAGTTTATAATGAGACTTCATATAGGTCAGATGTTAATCTACATCACTGTATTAAACTTGAGCAGGGTTCTAGTTTGACCCTGATAGAGAGTGGTTCTGTTTCCTCAAGGCTAAATAAAGTTACTGAATTAGAGGTCGCTCAAGACAGTTCTTTTCATCATGTGTGTGCTCAAACTAATAATGTGGATAAAATAGTGTCGACTCACCTTTTCGCAAGGTTATGGGAAAATAGTGTTTTGAAGTCATTTACCCTTACAACGAGTGGAGCTCTTACTAGAAATGAGCATGTGGTTGAATTAAAGGGTAATAATGGAATTTCACATTTAGCGGCTGCATGCATAGGTGAGGGAAGATTTCATCATGATGATACAGTATTTGTTACACATGAGGGAACACACTGTGAAAGTAGACAGGTATTTAAAAAGGTTTTAAAGAAGGGCGCTTTTGGTATTTTTCAGGGTAAGATTTTGGTAAAACCTGGTGCTCAGAAAACTGATGGATATCAGATAAGTCAGTCTTTACTCTTGGATGATGATAGCCAGTTTTTAGCAAAGCCAGAGCTTGAAATTTATGCAGATGATGTTGTTTGTTCACATGGTTCAACATCTGGGGCAATAGACGAAGAAGGATTGTTTTACCTTAGGGCGCGGGGAGTGCCTGAAAATACTGCAAAGGATTTACTTATACTTGCATTCTTGGCTGAGGCGCTGGCTGAAATAGAAGACACAAAAATTTCGGAACTTCTTTTAACTTATTTAGAGCGTTCGCTTTAGGGTTTGATGATCTAATATGACTACTGCTCAGTTAATTTTAGCTAACTATAGGTCCCCTAAGAAGGCTTTTACCGAAAAGCTTTCAGAAGGAATTTCTGAAACAAAGGTATTTATATGGTTGCTGATTGCGTGCTTTCTTCAATTTCTTGCTAGATTACCCTTGCTCTCTCGTGAAGCTCATTTGGATATTGACGGCCCATCGTTAGTTTCCTTGATTGGAGGCGTCTTGATTGGGTCTATTTTTCTGGCGCCTTTAGTTTTCTACGTGTTCTCTATGTTGCTATGTTTCGTCGTTAGGTTTTGGTTTAGAGATTTGAAATGGATTTATTTTAGAGGAGCTTTTTTCTGGTCTTTACTCGCGATTAGCCCACTTGTTCTGGTTCGTGGTGTCTTGGTGGGGGTATTGGGTTCCAGTTTTTATATAAACGTACTTTCAATTTTGGTATTTTTATATTTTATTATTTTAATAGTAAGTAATGTAAGAACAATAGATAGGGTTATGAATGCTAGCTGATTTTGTAAAACTAGTAATAAACACCATCAAGGATCCAAGACAAGTTGCATTAAAAATTTCACGGATTACTTTGCCTCCTATCACACTTTGGTCTCTGGTAGTCTTAGTGGTTATTATTAGTGTGCTGTTATCTGAGTTGGCTAATTGGTTGTTACCTGTTGGGCCTACTCAACCTAGTTTAATCTTGATCAGTAGTCCGTTCTTAGCCACAGTTGTTCTAACTGTATTAATGGCAATAATGATTTTTTTAACATTCTTTATTGGAAAATTATTTGGTGGAACAGGATCCATCGAAAGTACTATTAGTATAATAGTTTGGTTGCAAACAACTATGATAGCCCTACAGGTTGTTCAACTTGTTCTTATTCCATTTCTTCCTAGCCTTGCTATGATTCTAGGGTTCCTCGCTGGGATATTATTCTTTTGGCTCTATGTAAATTTTATATTAGTACTTCATGGCTTCACTTCACTTGGAAAGGTATTTTTCGGAGTTATTGCATCAATGCTAGGTGTTATTTTTCTGTTTAGCCTACTTATAGGAACACTAATATCAACCTTTAGTTTTGGAGCTTAAGATGCTAGACGTAGAACTTATTCGAAAAGATTTTCCGATCTTAAATCGTCTTATAAATGATAAACCACTAATTTATCTAGACAACGGAGCTTCTGCACAAAAGCCTGAAGTCGTGATAGAGGCGATTACCAAAGGTTACTCCCAGGAATATGCAAATGTTCATCGTGGACTGTATCACTTGTCAAATCTTGCAACAGAAAAATACGAGTCTGTTAGAGATATTGTAGCGAAGTTTTTGAATGCGCCTAACCCAGCGCAAATTGTATTAAATTCTGGAACTACTGAAGGATTAAATTCAATCGCGTACGGTTGGGCAATGCCGCGTTTGGAGTCTGGTGATGAAATTATTTTAAGTATAATGGAGCATCATGCAAATATTGTACCTTGGCATTTTCTTCGAGAAAAGCAGGGTGTAATACTTAAGTGGATTGATTTAGAGGCAGATGGTTCATTTGATGAACAAAGATTAATTGACGCCATTTCTCCGAAAACAAAGTTAATTGCTATTACTCACTTGTCGAATGTTTTGGGGACAAAGGTCGACGTTAAACGTATATGCCAGTACGCTAAGAAAAAGGGTGTTCCCGTGGTTGTGGATGGCTCACAAGCAGCAGCTCATATGCCAGTTGATGTTCAAGATATAGGATGTGATTTTTATGCTGTAACTGGTCACAAGCTATATGGGCCCACAGGGTCTGGGGCACTTTACATTAGCGAAGATCGAATGAGGGAGATGAAACCCTTTATGGGCGGAGGCGATATGATTAAGGAGGTTCATAAAGACCTTATCACATACAATGAACCTCCAATGATTATGGAGGCTGGAACACCTGGCATCGTCCAAACCATAGGTCTTGGGGTGGCTCTAGAGTATTTGTTGGGAATTGGAATGAATAATGTGGCAGCGCATGAAACTGAATTGACAAAATATGCCAATCAACAGCTTTTAAAACTTAACTGGTTGAATATACAGGGTAACTCACCTGATAAAGCAGGAATTTTCTCCTTTACTATTGAGGGTGCTGGCCATCCACATGATATTTCGACAGTTCTAGACAAAAAAGGTGTATGTGTCAGAGCTGGTCATCACTGCGCTCAGCCGCTTATGGAACATTTGGGCGTAACTGCTACCTGCAGAGCTTCTTTTGGGCTATATAATACTAAGGCTGAAATTGACTCGTTAGTGGAAGCGTTGAAATTATGTCACGAGCTTTTTGCTTAAATTCAGAAATATGATTAATCTCTGTAGTACTAATTTGAAGTTTTTGATTTTTGTCTAACCACATATCGACTATTTCTACTATTGAGTTAACCTGGGAGTTACTCTTACCTAATTGTTTTCCAAGTTCCACTACAAGTTTATCGACTCTCTCTATATTTGTTACTCCTGAGTTAAGAGCTCTAGCGGCTGATGAGGGAGTGATTAATGAGTGAGCTGCTTTGGAATACTTATCGAAGGGAACAAGGTCACTAGTTTTTGCTCCAAGTTTTATGCAGAGCTCTACAACCCAGTCATAAATTTCTTGAGTTTCAGTTAGATTTGTGTGGACAGCGTCCTTTATAGAAATAATTTTTTCTTTGTGTATACATCGGTAGTTACCAGAAAGAAGCATTGCCCATTTTGCTAACGGAACGAATAAAGTGTCATGAATTTTTAATTTTACAGGTAACTCTACCAGGTTTCCGTCTGGAAGTTTAAAGCGAATATCCTCAATGTCTTTAGAAAGGTCTTTCAACATTTGGTTGTCAGAGACTTCTTCAAAATATGCAGCTTTAAAATTAGTTGGGAGCCTAACTTCTAGCATGTTAATTTTTTCTGATGGTGGACGAAAGGCCTGAGGGTCGGGGCTACATAATGTGAATTTCTTTGGATCGAAGTGCTGCCATATTGACGGGTCTTTAAAGCAATCCAAAAGAGAAGAGACATCAACTCCTGGAATTCTCTTTAAAAATGGTATTGGAGGCATGTTCATTATAGACAGGCAGGGCACTCTGGAAAGTGCTACGTTTTCTATTAAAGTACGTACATCTGGAGAACTGTATTGAGGTTCCTGCATTGCCAATATAACTAAGTCGAAATCTTGTGGATTTACAGAATTTGGTGTTCCCGCGGATAAGTTTCCGGGCGCATTAATAGAAGACACCTCAACTGGCTCTTGTCGACCTTTTATAGGGGTTCTAATTCGAGCTCCCTCGGCATTAAAGACTTTTGCGGAATTCTCACGGCAAATCATTTTAACAGAATGACCTGCAAGAACAAATTTTGTTCCCAATAGGGACCCGTATGATGCGCCTAATATTAAGATGTCATATTTTTTCATGTTCAAATACCTTTGTATAAAATACTATAAATATCTTTTATAAAAATAAAATTACCTATTTTTTAAAAATTATATAATATTATTACTAATTATTATTAATAATGTAAACATATTAAAGTAATAAAAAAACAAATTTATATATTATTTTGTAATTTAATTACTCCAAAAAAAAATGTTAAGTTATAAAGAGTAATTGATCTATAGTCTGCACAATTACTAGCAATAAAATGAGTGGTAAAATAACTTAGATCTAATTGATTTGAAATTTTTTAATAATTAACTAGATTTTAAGTAATATTTTTCCTCTATGAGTACCTGATTCTATAAGTTGGTGAGCATTCACAACATCACTCAATTTAAAAGTTTTATAAGTCGTAGATTTAATTTTTTTGTTCCCAAAGAGGGGCCAAATTTTGTTTGACAAGTCTGAGGCTATTTCTGCTTTGTAGGTGTCGGGCCTTGACCGAAGCGTCGAACCAGTTAAATGCAAGCGTTTTAGCATTATTGGCATTAGATCAATAGTAACTTTAGAGCCTTGGTTGAAAGCTAATTGAATAATTCGAGCATCATGACGGGAGGCTTTAATATTTCGAGCAATATAGTCACCCCCTATGATATCTAGTATTATATCTGCCCCTCCCGCATCACGTAAAATTGTTACAAAGTCTTCATTTTTAAAATTAATTGCTTGCTTAGCTCCTAGGTCAATACAGTATTTGCAGGAGCTATCTGAGTCAGCGGTTGCAAATACGTTTAGACCTAATGCATTACCAATTTGAATGGCGGTGGAACCTATCCCCCCGGACCCACCATGAATAAGTAGATTGGCACCTGATTTGATTGATTGCTTGAAAAATAAGTTACTCCATACAGTAAAATAAGTTTCTGGTAACCCAGCGGCATCAATTTTAGTAACACCCTTAGGGATTTTTAGGCAGTGATCTTTGTTAGCTACTACATATTCAGCATAGCCACCCCCATTAGTTAGGGCACAGACATGCTCACCAATCTTAAATGAATTTTCTAACTCGCCAACTTCTACAACTTCTCCTGATACTTCGAGTCCTAATAAGGAAGAGGCACCTTTCGGTGGCGGATATAAGCCGCGACGCTGAACAAGGTCAGGTCCATTAACCCCAGCGGAAGTAACCTTTATTAATATTTCGTTCTCATTCCTAACAGGTAAGTTAATTACTGCTGGTTTTAAAACTTCTGGCCCGCCTGGTTCAGAAATTATCATAGCATTCATTTTAGTAGGTAAGATCATACCTGTCCTCATAGTTGTTCAATTAATAATTTTTTTAACATCTCATTTTCAAGGTCATATTAAAATAACTTTTTAAGCGTTAAAAGTATTATTTTTTTACTGATATTTTTACTGATGTCGTTTTTTGACAATAAGAATTTTGGAAATATTTTATAACTCTGATTGTTACTAGGCCTATATGATTTTTAAGGACAGGTAAAATTTATATAACAAAATAAGTCAGCAATCAGTAGCGGTGTTGTAAAAGGATAGGTTTATGTTAAAGACGGTTTTATATTTGTTTTTGGGAGATTAATTCATTGGATCTTGTAGATAGTAGAAAAGGTATTTGGAAATCTGCACCCGGAAAAGGAAGAAAAACTCCTAAGGGTCGACAAGTTGTAGAACTTGCTTCTCAACAGGTTAGGGAACTTATAGGTGAACTCCCTTTAAGAGCAGATTTATTGATTGAGTTTCTTCATTTAATTCAGGATCGTTTTGGACATTTGAGTTCAGAACATCTAAGTGCCTTGGCGGAGGAGATGCGTCTGAGTCAAGTTGAAGTTTATGAGGTTGCAAGTTTCTATGCTCATTTTGATGTTGTAAAAGAAGGTGAGATAGCGCCACCTGAGTTAACGATTAGAGTGTGTGATTCACTTTCTTGTGAGTTAGCAGGTGCTCAAGAGCTTAAAACTGCGTTAGAAAAAGGGTTAGACCCAAAATTTGTTAGAGTATTGCGAGCTCCCTGTATGGGGCGTTGTGATACTGCTCCAGTTTTGGAGTTAGGGCATAATCATATCGACAATGCTACTTTTGAAAAAGTTGAAATGGCCATTTCTAAAGGAGATACTCATCTTCGGATGGTTGATTATGAAGGCTTAGATGCTTATGTAAAGAGTGGCGGATACTCAACACTTAAGGGCTATCGGAGCCACGGAAATTGGGAGACTGTTCAGAAGGTCGTCAGTGCTAGTGGCCTTAGAGGTCTGGGAGGCGCAGGTTTTCCCTCAGGTAAGAAGTGGGGATTTGTTCGCGCTGCAGAGGGGCCAAGATATTTAGCCGTTAATGGTGATGAAGGAGAGCCTGGCACCTTTAAAGATCGGTATTACTTGGAGCGGAATCCACATCTTTTTCTCGAAGGGATGTTAATTGCTGCTTGGGCAATTGAAGCTGATAAGTGTTTTATTTATATGAGAGATGAGTACCCTGTAGTTCTTGAAATTCTTAGGCTAGAGATCAGAAATCTTGAAAATAAAGGTTACATTCAGAAAGGCTATATTGATTTAAGAAGAGGAGCTGGTGCTTATATTTGTGGTGAAGAAAGTGCTATGATAGAGTCGATTGAGGGAAAGCGAGGTTTACCTAGGCACCGCCCTCCTTATGTTGCGCAAGTCGGAATTTTCAACAAACCAACTTTAGTCCATAACGTTGAAACTTTGCACTGGGTTGGAAAAGTTTGTAGAGATGGTGCAGAGGTTCTAACCTCAATTGAGAAAAATGGACGTAAGGGACTAAGGAGTTATTCGGTTTCAGGGCGAATAAAAAATCCGGGTGTCTATCTGTTGCCATCTGGCTCCACTATTAATGATATTATTTTGGCAGCAGGCGGGATGTTAGAGGGTCAGATTTTTAAAGCTTATCAGCCTGGAGGTCCTTCCTCTGGAATACTGCCCGCCAGTATAGATGATGTACCTTTAGACTTTGACACTTTGCAACCATTGGGAACTTTTATTGGGTCGGCAGCAGTTATCGTTTTATCTCAAATGGATCGAGTGAGGGATGCAGCGTTAAATATGCTCCGGTTTTTTGAAGATGAAAGTTGTGGTCAGTGTACGCCTTGTCGAACAGGTTGCAGTAAGGCGGTGCAGTTGATGGAAAAAGACATATGGGATAAAGAGGTATTAAGCGATTTATGTCAGGTCATGGAAGATGCTTCGATATGTGGACTTGGACAAGCGGCACCAAACCCTATAAGGTTAACGATGAAATATTTCCCTGAAGAAATAAGTTAGGATAGAATATGTTTGATTCAGTCAATCAAAAAATGGTGACCTTTGTTTTGGATGGGGAAGAGGTTTCAGTTCCCGAAGATTCAACGATTTGGGAAGCTGCTAATGGTCGGGGAATACAAATTCCATATCTTTGTCATAAGCCGGAACCTGGATACAGGTCTGACGGGAACTGCCGCGCATGTATGGTGGAAATTAAGGGCGAACGCGTTCTTGCGGCTTCTTGTGTACGTAATGTTAGTGAAGGAATGATCGTTAACTCGGATTCTGTTAGAGCAAAAACTGCTAGAGCTACGATAGTAGAGCTTCTAGTTGCGGATCAGCCAAAAGTTCCACATGACATTTCTTCGCATTTCTGGGACATGGTAAAAGCGAATGATGTTAAAGAGAGCAGATTTCCTTCAAGAGATCCAATAACTGTGCCCTTGTTGGATAATACCCACGTAGCTATGAATGTGAATCTAGACGCCTGTATTCATTGTAATCTGTGTGTTCGTGCGTGTCGGGAAGTTCAGGTAAACGATGTGATTGGAATGGCGGGTCGTGGACAGAACTCGCAAGTTGTTTTTGATATAGCGGATCCCATGGGGGACTCGACTTGTGTGGGTTGTGGCGAGTGCGTTCAAGCTTGTCCAACAGGTGCGCTTATGCCTGCAACTGTATTAGATAGCGAGCAGGCTGGGGATAGTAAGGATTTTGATCGAGAGGTTAAGTCGATATGCCCGTACTGCGGTGTTGGATGCCAACTTTCCTTTAAGATTAAGGATGAGAAAATAAAATATGTGGAAGGTGTAAATGGTCCTGCTAACGAAAATAGACTTTGTGTCAAAGGTCGTTTTGGATTTGATTATGTCCATCATAATCATCGGTTGACAAAACCCTTAATTCGTTTGGAAAATGCGCCTTCTAAAGGGTTAAATGTTGACCCTGCTAACCCGTTAACTCATTTTAGGGAGGCAAGCTGGGAAGAAGCGTTGGATGTGGCGGCGAATGGCTTCGCGCATGAGCGCGATATATCAGGTGATCGAGTTGCTGGTTTTGGTTCGGCAAAATGCTCAAATGAAGAGGCATATTTATTTCAAAAACTGATACGGCAAGGATTTGGGCATAACAATGTAGATCATTGCACAAGACTTTGCCATGCTTCTTCCGTTGCAGCTCTTATGGAGAATGTAGGCTCGGCCGCTGTTACAGCAACTTTTAATGAGATTGAAAATGCGGATGTGGCTATTGTCATTGGTGCCAATCCTACAGAAAATCATCCAGTTGCGGCGACTTATTTTAAGCAGTTTGTTAAGCGAGGTGGAAAATTAATAGTCATGGATCCCCGTGGTCAAGGTTTAAAACGGCATGCTGAACATATGATTCAGTTTCGGCCAGGAACAGATGTAGCAATGCTAAACGCTATAATGAATGTCATAGTCGAAGAAGAATTATATGATAGACAGTATATTGATGGTTATACAGAGAACTGGGATGCGATGAAGGAGCACCTTAAAAAGTTCTCCCCTGAAAGTATGTCTGAATTTTGCGGAGTTAAAGCAGATGAATTGAGGGCAGTTGCTCGAGATTTTGCTAACGCTAAATCGGCAATGATATTCTGGGGTATGGGTATTTCGCAGCATATTCATGGAACGGATAATTCTAGGTGTCTTATTTCTTTGGCGTTAATGTGTGGTCAAGTTGGTAGACCTGGGACAGGACTTCATCCTCTACGAGGACAAAATAACGTCCAGGGCGCCTCTGACGCTGGTTTGATTCCAATGTTTTTACCAGATTATCAGAGTGTTGCTGACGAAGGAGTCCGATCTGCATTTAACGAAATCTGGAAGTCAGGGACGATCGCGGCAGAAAAAGGATTAACAGTTATGGAAATCATGGATGCTGTGCATGACGGTAAAATTTCATCATTGTATATTCTTGGTGAAAACCCTGCAATGTCTGACCCCGATTTAGGTCATGCGAGGGAAGCGCTATCAAAGTTAAAGCATTTGGTTGTTCAAGATATTTTTATCACAGAAACAGCAAATTATGCAGATGTTATTTTGCCGGCATCGGCTTGGGCAGAAAAAACTGGAACTGTTACTAATACAAATAGACAAGTCCAAATGGGCCGAAAAGCTATTGACCCGCCCGGTGAAGCACGTGAAGACTGGTGGATTACAGTTGAGTTGGCAAAGCGTCTTGGACTAGATTGGAATTACACACATCCCAAACAGGTTTTTGCAGAAATGAAGCATTCAATGAAATCTCTAGATAACATTACTTGGGAGAGGTTAGAGAATGAGTCCGTGGTAACTTATCCTTCCCTAAGTGAAACAGATCCTGGGCAGTCCATAGTTTTTGGCGACGGCTTTCCTCGAGCAGATGGGAGAGCAAAATTCACACCTGCAAATATTATAGCTCCAGCTGAAATACCTGATGATGAATATCCAATGATTTTAACAACGGGTCGACAGTTAGAGCATTGGCATACTGGGTCTATGACTAGGCGTACAAAGGTTCTTGACGCTGTGGAGCCACAAGCGAATGCTTCCTTACATCCGCGAACATTACGCAAAATGGGAGTTGAGCCTGGGGAATCAATAGATATAGAAACACGTCGTGGAAAAATTTCTATTATGGCAAGAGCAGATAAGGCAGTGTCAGAAGATATGGTATTTTTGCCTTTCGCTTATGTTGAGGCTGCAGCCAATATGCTCACAAATCCAGTAGTCGATCCTTATGGTAAGATTCCTGAATTTAAGTTCTCAGCCTGTAAAGTCGAAAGGACGATTTAGTTTAATATTTCTTTTCGTGAGGCTAGCTTTAATCGTTTCGTAAATTAGCTAACATTATAGTTTTGGAGATATTATTAATATAGATTTCGTCTTTGATGAATAAGTCGAATGTAGGATTTACTGGGGACACTA
>ENA-ORXF01000030-ORXF01000030.1-marine-metagenome-genome-assembly--contig:-NODE-30-length-113037-cov-12.673699_pt1 | contig 113037 bp, 123 predicted proteins | sample MGYA00237864_ERZ511476 | MGnify/ENA primary metagenome ERZ511476 (study PRJEB26306, sample SAMN06343908) | marine metagenome | isolation source: coastal waters | place: Atlantic Ocean: West Antarctic...
ACTAAAATCTCCCCACATAGTAACTTTGTCATTTGGAAAATTTTTATCCACAGCAAAAGCACTAAAAGAAAAAGAAACAGCGGAAATAAACACGAATAATTTATTTACTAATTTCATTTGTATTCCTCCGATTAATTCAAGAGATCATATAACTAATATAGCTATATTTAAACAAAAATTATCTATTTACTTTACATATGAAAACTATTTTTACTTGTGAATAGACTAAATTAATTCAGTAAGAATATTCTTATTATTTTTCATAAATTCTTTAATATATAAAGATATTATAAGGAGGTAATAAATAGATGACTATTAAAAGATATGCAATGGCGGTTAGACTTAAAGAAGAAAAAAAAAATTTTTATCTTAAAAATCATCAGAATGTTTGGCCTGAAGTTTTAAGCGAATTAAAAAAAGTTAAAGTTAGAAATTATAGTATTTTTTTAAAAGATGATTTTATGTTTGGTTATTTAGAATATGAAGGAGTTAATTTTGATCAAGATATGGCAGATATGCAAAAAATTTCTATTGTTGATAAATGGACAGTATTAATGATTGATTGCTTCAATCCTTTTCCAAATAACGAAGAGAATAATTCCTGGGTTATGATGGATCAAATTTTCTATATGGAATAAGAAGCAAAGAGAACTTTATTAGATAAAAAATTATTAACCCCGAATGTCAAAAATTGAAAATATAGAAATATTTTTTTAGAATACCCCTTTCCTAAAAAATTAAATTATCAATATAGTGGAGGGTTAGTAGGAAATATGATTGTTGGTTTAATCAAAATAACTGACAGTGAGGGTAAGTATGGTTTAGGAGTTAAATTTAATGAAAAAATACTTGAGAAATTTCTTTATAAAGAAAAAGTTAATACAATGATCTCATCCAAAGAAACCGATATACGACTTATCTAATTATAATTTAATTTTATATATTTTTTGAGCTGTACCATTTGCAATAGCTTGAGCTTCATCGTGAGATAATTTACTTAAAATTTTTCGAGTTACTTCGATCCATTCAGGCAATCCCTTGCCAAGATTTACAACCGGCCAATCACTACCCCAGACTATTCTATGAGGTCCAAAGCATTTTAAAACATGGTCAACAAAAGGTTCAATGGTTTCATAAGATGATGTACCAGGAGCACAATAAGCCATTAAACCTGAGAGCTTACAAATTACATTAGGTACTTTTGATAAGGCTTCCATATCTTGCCTCCAAGGATCAAGTTCATTATTTGCTATAGTTGGAACACCGCAATGATTTAATATCAATGATGTATTATCACATTCCTGAGCAAGCTCTTTAGCTACATTTAATTGCGATGGAATGAAGCATAAATCAAATGTTTTACCAGCATCTCCAATTTTACGAATATTATTTCTAAAAATTTTGCTTTGTGATAACTCATTAGGCATAATGTGGAGAACTCTTCTATAGCCAACAACTCCCATTTCTAAAGTTTCACTAAACCATGCATCAAAACCTTCATCTTCTTCAGGACGAATAGATGCTATCAAGCCCATTATATTATTTTCAGGATTATCAGATAAAATTTTAACAAATTTTGTTTCTTTTTTATAATCCGCATCATCTGCACCTGCCTCCATAAAAAGAGTTCCTGCTACGCCCAAGTTATTAGTTAAATTTTTATAGTCATCTAAAGTAAAATTGCTTTCAGCGAGTGGAGGTATATCCTTTGTCCAACCATAAGAAGCTTCATCACGATAGATAAGATGCTGATGTGTATCTAATAAAGGTAGCATTCATAAGAAATTTTAATGCATAAGTCGATTTTAGTCAATTTATTGAAAGTAGAATAATGTATCTATTTTTTATAACTATTTGCCAAAAATTCCAATTTTAACATCATAATCGACTGCTATTCCATAATCAGGATCATCATCACTATCTACCATTAACTGCCCTGTTCTTGAAAGTAAACGGTGACAGTCACGCGTCAAATGCCTCAGTTTTACTTTCTTGCCTAGGTTAGAATATCTATCAGCAATATCTTCAATAGCTTTTAGTGCAGATTGATCAATAACTTTAGATCTAGCAAAATCAATTATTACGACTTCAGGATCTTCTATAGGTTTAAAAATTTCAAGAAAACTATTTGTAGAACTGAAAAAAAGTGGGCCTTCTATTTCGTAGACTTTAGCCCCACTTTCAGTTGCTGAAGGTCTTTCTAAAGATGAAATTCTAGAAGCAGATTTCCAAGCAAACACTAATGCAGAGACAATCACTCCAACAATAACTGCTATAGCTAAATCTTCTAGAACAGTAACTACCGTTACTAAAATAATTACAAGCGCATCAGATTTAGGGACGATAAATAATAACTTTAGTGAATTCCATGCAAATGTTCCCACAACAACCATAAACATAACACCTACTAATGCAGCTATAGGAATTAATTCAATTAAAGAAGATGTATATAATATAAAAATTAAAAGGAATGCAGCTGCTGAAATTCCAGCAATACGAGTTCTACCACCTGACTTAACATTAATCATTGATTGTCCTATCATAGCACAACCACCCATGCCTCCAAAAAATCCTGTAACCGTGTTCGCGATACCTTGAGCTAAACATTCTTGACTTGCGCCACCTTTTTTATTTGTAATTTCACTAACTAGATTTAAAGTAAGTAAACTTTCAATTAATCCTATAGCTGACAATATTAACGCGTAGGGTAAAATAATTAGAAAAGTTTCTAAATTTACAGGAACCATAGGAATTGAAAAAGAAGGTAAACCTCCAGCCACACTTGCCAAATCTCCAACCCTAGGAATAGGAACATCAAAAAATATAACTAACGTTGTTGTTGCTAATATAGCAACAAGTGTTGCGGGAAATAATTTGGTAATTTTTGGTAAAAGCCAAATTACCATCATTGTTAATATAACAAAACAAAGAGAGTAAATTAAAGTATCTCCAGACATCCAACTAGAATCTCCATTAGAATCAATTCTTTTAAATTGACTTAACTGAGATAATCCTATGACAACTGCTAAGCCATTTACAAAACCTAACATGACTGGCTGAGGTACCATTCTTATGAATTTTCCTAACTTAAATATTCCAGCTAATATCTGAATAATTCCCATGAGAACAACTGTAGCAAATAAGTATTGAGCGCCATGATCAACAACTAAAGACACCATTACTACTGCCAAAGCGCCCGTTGCACCAGAAATCATACCAGGACGCCCACCTATTACAGCTGTAATTAAACCAACTAAGAAAGCAGCGTAAAGCCCTGATAAAGGCGCAACCCCTGCAACAAAAGCAAATGCGATAGCCTCAGGGACTAAAGCTAGAGCGACAGTTAATCCCGATAAGATTTCTATTCTAAATAATGAGAAAGATGCACCTTCTTTTGGAAGATAATCATTGCCTAGAGACTTTGCAAAAGATGCTACTGTTATATTTTTCAAATTCTTTTCCTTAGTTTGATAATTTTACTATTAAAAGTGAAAATTATGATTTTTAATATGCATAACTATAAAATAAAAAACTTTGTTAATTTTTAAACTAAGTTAATTATAGTTTACTATAACTTCTATATTTTCAATGAAATAATAATTCATTGTTTTTATTGTTAATCAGCGGGCATTACTTTTTTAATTTTTTCTAAAGTTACTTCATCCGAAAACTGATCATTGAGCATTCCAAGGTCATTGCTGGCGGACATATCAATTTGTCTTTTGAAAATAGATTCGCCTTCTTTATTATATTGAATTAGATCCCAACCTAAAGATCCAAGATCATTCAATTCTTGTTTTAATGCTTTATGAGCTATCTGACAAATTTTATATTCAAATTTTTTCATTACTTTATTGTACCACCGATATCTAAATACTAATAAATAAATTGGAATAATTAGTACTATGTTTAGCATATAACTTTTATAAAATTAATATAGATTATAAAAAAAATGGAGGTCCTATGACAAATTTTATAAAAGTTAAAGAATTTATGAAGACATTTGGCCAAGAAATAAAAGATAAACCATCTTTTAGTGATGATAAGATTAATAAACTGAGATTTGATTTAATCAAAGAAGAACTAGATGAACTCAAGGAAGCTTTAGACAACAAGAATCTCTTAGAGGTAGCAGACGCACTTACTGATATACTGTATGTTACTTATGGTGCAGGTCATGCATTTGGAATAAACTTAGATGCCTGCTTTCAAGAAGTTCAAAATTCTAATATGAGTAAATTAGGAGAAAATGGAAAGCCAATTTATAATGATGCAGGTAAAGTTATGAAGGGGCCTAATTATTTTAAACCTAACCTAAATAAATTTGTTAAATGAACAATTATATAAAATAAAAATTTTAAAATTGTCTTAATTAATTACTCTTAAATAAAATCAATTCAGTGAAAAATTTTTTAAATTATCAAAATAATTTATTTAAATAGTATAACTGTGATTTTAATTGATGATATTTAGTATAATTCATTACTTTATGTCTATTTATATCCACATAAGCTTAAAAAACATAAGTTACTTAAATCTAAAATGAGATTGAAGGACTTATTTATTAATAATAAGTAGAATATTGTTCATTTATATATTAGAAATAATGCCTTTATGGCTCCTTAGCTCAGTGGTAGAGCAGAGGATTGAAAATCCTCGTGTCCTAAGTTCAATTCTTAGAGGAGCCACCAGCCTAATTAACCGAAGACTAATTCATCTATAGAGCGATCATTCCTAGATCTACTTAATTCCAGCAGTCCACCTCTTGTAAAACCATAAACATTAGTAATATTAAGGTCATCTCTAAATTCATTTTTTAACATACCTACTAGTTTTCTTAATGTATTTTGATCACTAGAAACAGGATCTATTACAATTTTACCTGATATATTTTTTAATTTTATCAATTTAGCAATTAATTTTATAGCTTCTCTATTAGTATCGAATCTCTTCGCAGCTCCAGTATTGACATCAATAGCAGTTAAAGCGTCTGTTTTTCCAAACATAATATTTCCTCCACTAGGCAATGAGTATTTGGATTCAATTAGATAATCAATTTTCTCAGTGATATTAAACTCTTCATCCACTTGAGCACTTGATAATTCTTTACACAAACTTGCAAAGCTACCATCTAGACTTTCATCCCAAGATTTAACGTCATTGAATCTTTTGTTATCAGAAAATACAATTTGATCAGTATTTTTATCTGAATAGTCACAAACAAAATTTTGATCAAAATAACTATTTTGGAAAACGAGCCCTTCAGTTTCGATTTCTTTTGCATTCAACTCAATTTCATTCCAATTTTCATGTAGGGTTTTTAATTCTAGTTTTGCAGTTTCTACTGTTTCAAGATTCAGATTATGCCTTACTATTAAACCAACTTCAGATTCACTAAGTGCGTCCATAATTTTATCTTGCTCATTTGAATCTAGATTTTTTCTAGTTCTTCTACTTAATATAATCTCATCACCGTAAGGTAATACGTTTATAAATTTTCCTGTTAAAATAATATTATTTGTAAAAAGATGAACTTTATCTTTTGCACCAATACTCCTTACTTGCAATAAAACAGATTGACCTTCATGAACTTTTTCGCCATCAGGAAGAATGATTCTTTTAAAAAAACCTTTTTTTTCCTCAACTCCATAAGATACGAATGCACCACTGTCGTTAGGTAAAATTTCTGTGATCTTTACTTTATAGATATCTCCTATTTGGACGTCTTCATTAGTTTGGAAGCGGACATTAACGAGTTCTCCATCATTAAGCTTAACTCCACATTTAAAATTTTTGTAATTTGTAATAATAATTTTAGTTGCCACTTTATTGCTCCTTTGTTAAAAAAATATTTCATTAATTTTTAGATCTAAAGGTAATTCTACCTTTGGTTAAATCATAGGGGGTCATTTCAACTGTTACGCGATCTCCAGCTAAAACTCTTATTCTGTTTTTTCTCATTTTTCCTGATGTATGAGCTATCACTTCATGATCATTATCGAGCTTTACTCTAAACATTGCATTTGGAAGTAAATCCGAAACTACACCCTGAAATTCTATTGCATCTTCTTTTGACATTTTTTGTATCTTATGACTTGCTCACTCTTAATTCAATAGATAAAGCATGAGCGTCTAGACCTTCACTTTTAGCTAGCTCAATTGTTTTATCAGCTATTTTGGAGAAAGTTTTTTTACCAACCTTTACAAAAACAGTTTTTTTAACAAAATCATCAACACTTAGTCCGGATGAGTATTTAGCAGATTGATCGGTTGGAAGAACATGATTTGTTCCAATCAAATAATCACCAAGAGCTACAGCGTTTTGCTCACCAATAAAAACCGACCCAGCATTCACTATATTTCGTTCTATTTGGCCAAAATTCTTTATATGGACATGCAAATGCTCAGGAGCAATAAAGTTACTTATTTCAAACATTTCTGATGAATTTTTGGCTAAAATTGAGTATGAAAAATTTTTAAGAGATTCATTAGTATTTTTAAATTTATAATTTTTTTGGATCTTTTTAATATTTTGAATAACTTTTTTAATTATCATTTTAGAAGTAGAAACCAAATACGTTTTAGCATGAGGGTCATGCTCTGCTTGCGCCAATATGTCTGAAGCAATTAAAATAGGTTTTGAAAGTTTATCGGCTAATACCAATATTTCAGAAGGTCCTGCAGGTAAGTCAATGCCAATGGTTCCAAATAATTGTTTTTTCGCTTCTGCTACAAATTGATTACCTGGTCCAAAAACTTTAAAGGCTTTTTGAATAGTTTTAGTACCAAAAGCAAATGCTGCGATAGCCTGAGCACCTCCTACATTATAAACTTTATTAACTTTACACAAATGAGCAGCTGCTAATGTTAATTTAGAAACCTCACCATCTGCAGAAGGAACGCTAATCATAATATTTTTAACACCTGCAATTCTTGCAGGAATAGCTGTCATTAAAACAGTTGAAGGATAAGAAGCTAAGCCCCCAGGAATATAAAGACCTACATTTTCAATAGGGTTCCATTGGACAGAAAAAGTTGTATCTAATTTATCTTTGAATTTAAAATTTTTTTTTACTTGATGATTATGATAAAAATTAATTCTTTCATATGCAAGGTTAAGTGCCTCTCTTTGATTTTTTGTAATTCCCTCATAAGCTTCCTTTAAAAACTTAGGTTCAACGATGAGACTAGGTAAAGTTGCATTTTTATTTTCAAACCTTTTAACATATTTCAATAGAGCTTTATCTCCATTTTTTCTAACATCTTCAATAATTGCTGAAACAGTTTTTCTCAGTTGCTGATTGGTCTGAGAGACAGTATTTTTTTTCAAAATAGATTTTAAATTATTAAAGCTGATTTCTCTCATTGGGTAATCTATATAATTAATTTTTTAATAAGTTCTTTTTTAATGTCGAAAGCGTAATAACTACTGATAGCTACAGTTGAAATATTATTATTAATGATAATATTTTCATATAGTTGATTCTCTTTTAGTGTCTGACCGGATTGGACTAAATCTACTATAAAATCTGCCACACCATACTTTACAGCTAACTCTATCGAGCCATTTAACTTTATTACTTCTATTTGAATATTTTGTTGCATAAAATAATTTTCAGCAATATTTTTAAACTTAGTTGCTACTTTAAAGATTTTTTTTTGATTAAAATCAATTTTTTTCTTATCAGAAGCAATAGATATGCGGCATTTTCCAATTTTAGTTTTTGATAGTAAAACTATGTTTTGATCACTGTTTTCTAAAATATCATCATAACCAACAAAACCAATATCTGCAGCTCCCAACATAATATAAGAACGAATATCTACTGGTTTTAATTTAATAACTTTAATATTTTTGAAATTAGAAGAAAAAGTAAGTTTTCTCGATTCTTCATTAAAGAAATCTTTTTCAAATTCTAGTCCTTTAACTTTAAAGTAATTAACTATTTTCGATTCTAGTCTACCCTTAGGGCAAGCAATAATTAATTCATGATTATTCATTATTTTTTCTTTTAATGTTTACGCCACATTGTTTTAATTTTAAATCAAAATCTTCATAACCTCTATCTAAATGGTAAATTCTACTAATGGTGGTTTCTCCTTTTGACAATAAAGCTGCTATTATTAATGAAAAACTACCTCTTAAATCAGTAGCCATAACCTCAGCCCCATTTAATTCATTAACTTTATTTACAATAACAGTGTTGCTGTTTAGAGTTATATCAGCACCAAACCTCTTTAACTCAGGAACATGAATAAAACGATTTTCAAAAATGTTTTCTTTAATTTTAGATTGATTACCGTTTTTTAAAAAAATAGTAATTAATTGGGCCTGCAAGTCAGTTGGAAAACCTGGGTATTCTTGAGTTTGAATTAAGTTTATTGGCTTAATACCGCTACAAGAAAACAAATATTCATTTGTATCAATTTTTTTTATTTTTAATCCCATTTTTTTAAAAATTTTTAAAGGCTCTTCTAAGTGCTCAATAAGGAAATTTTTAATAGTAATTTTTCCTTTAGTTGCCATAGCTGCCAATATGTAAGAACCTGCTTCAATACGATCAGGTATAATCTCATGGTTAGATAAATTTAAATTTTCATTGCCAGTAATTTTTATAGTTCTTTGACTAATAGTTATTTTAGACCCACATTTAATAAGAAAAGAAATAAGATCCATCACTTCTGGCTCAATTGCACAATTTTTCAAAGTAGAAATACCATTAGCTAAAGTTGCTGCCATGACGATATTCTGTGTTGCACCTACACTAATTTTAGAAAAACGATGATTGATAGCATTAAGTTTTTTAATTTTTCTAGAGGCAACGACATAGCCATTGAGAATTTTAATTTGAACTCCCATTTTTTTTAGAGCATCTAAATGTAAATCGATCGATCTTGTTCCTATTGCACAACCTCCAGGGAGAGCAATCTTAAATGAAGAGTATCTTGCAATAATGGGACCTAACAAGACAATTGAAGCTCTCATTTGTCTTACGTAATCATAATCAGCAATTTTTTTTGAAATAGCAGAACTATGAATTGCTACAACATTATTTTTAAAATTAATTTTGCACCCAAGATTACTAAGAATAGATATCAAAAATTTTGTATCTCTTAAATTGGGTACATTGCTAATAACACAACTACCTTTTGATAAAACCGTAGAAATTAAAATAGGCAAGGATGCATTCTTGGATCCTGAGATACTGATGGATCCATTAATTTTCGTAGGACCTTTAATGACTAATTCTTGCATATTAAATTTTTTTTGATTTCTTTCTTTTAGCTAAATTTTCTTTTAACTTTTTAGCTAGTTTAATAATTCTTTTATCTTTTTTTTGAGTAATTTGAAGCTTATCTTTATTCATAATTTTTTAAATTACTATATATTTATATATTTAAATGAAAATATTTTTAATAATACTATTATTTCCTCTATTAGTTTTGGCTGAAGGTAACTTAAAAATAATTGACGGAGATACTATTCATTTAGATGGGAATAAAATACGATTTTCAGGGATTGATACACCTGAAATACAGCAAATATGCAAAAAAGATGAAGTAGAAATACTCTGTGGATTAAAAGCTAAAGAATTATTAGAAAAAAAAATCGGAGACACTACTCCGATATGCGTTATAGAAGGCAAAGATCAATATGGAAGATTATTAGGTGAATGTTTTGTGAATGGAGAGAGTCTTTCTAGCTATTTGGTTAAAAAAGGTTTTGCCTTTGCTTATACTAAATATTCAAAAAAATTTGTTGGAGATGAAAATTTCGCTATTAAAAATAAACTTGGTATGTGGTCCATGGATTATTTCTTGTTTCCCTGGGATTTTAGAAAAAATAATTATAGGTATAAATAATTATTTAATAATGATTGATAAATTTTACTTAGATATTTTTCCAGAATTATAGAGTTACGCTTAATTCTAAAGATCTAGAGCCTTTGATTTTTTAGTCATATAGCTATTAATAGACATTATTACAGTTAAGAAAAGGAAATGTTAACATAGTAACTAATTGACCTAGTTACCCTTTTAAAAATCCTTTAGGGTGAGTTAATGACGTCACTCTATAATACTGAAAAAGAGGACTTAGCTGCGGCCTTTCAATGGACTGCTAAACTAGGTATGCATGAAGCAGTAGCTAATCATTTTAGTTTAACTATTGAGGGTGGGAGTAGATTTCTAATCAATCCTAATCAAAAACATTTTAGTCAAATTAAATCTTCTGACATCTTAGATTTAGATATAAATGAAAAAGAGCCTTTTAAATTAGAAAATGCACCCGATCCAACAGCTTGGGGTTTGCATAGCTCTCTTCATAAACATGTCCCTCATGCGAAATGTATAATGCATGTTCATCCAATTTATTCTACTATCTTAGCTTCACTTAAAGATAGTTATTTAAAGCCAATTGATCAAAATACATCAATATTTTTTAATAGAATGATTGTTGATGATGATTTTGGAGGTTTAGCTTTTGAAGATGAAGGATTAAGATGTTCTAAATACTTTAATGATCCAAAAATTAAAATAATGATAATGGGAAATCACGGACTATTAATTCTAGGAGATAATATAGCAGACACTTTTAACAGAATGTACTATTTTGAAAGAGCCGCCGAGACCTACGTAAAAGCACTGCAAACAAATATGCCCTTAAGATTTTTATCTGATGATATCGCTGAAAAAACAGCATTAGAAATGGAAAATTATCCTGATCAATCCGAGTCTCACTTTAGTGAAATAAAAAATATCTTATTAAAAGAAGGAAGTGATTTTCAGCGATAGATTAATAAAAGGTATGAAAGCTGAAAAAAATGGAATTAAGATCAAACTTAATATTAAAAACGACAAAGCTTTGTATAATCATTTTATAAATGATGCTGAAGATTATTGTTTTAGGCAAACTAAATAGACAATGGCTCTAAATGTTTTTCCACTTTTTGTAATCGTTCCCATTTTAACACTCCTTGTGTAACCAATTGTGCACCAATGAGTATCTATGTTGAGAACTATGGTTATAAAACCATTGAGTTATATGGTGCCTCCGAGAAGAATCAAACTTCCGACCCCGTCATTACCAATGACGTGCTCTATCACTGAGCTACGAAGGCATAGTCAAAAAACAATATAATTATATGGGTTTTTTTCAACTTACAATTCTAAAGAAAAATTTTATCCCATTTTGTCCGAATTCTTTTTCCAACTTAGTCAAAAGAGCTCCTAGTTTTTCCTAATTTTTCTTGTTCCTTCTATGTTTTTCGATAGTTGAACATAATTACCAATGATCTAATTGATTAAAAGAGAGTAAAAATAGTATCTTAAAAGGAGATATAAATGACAAAAATTAAATTAAATGCAATTCAAAAATCTAAGATGCAAATCCAGAACTATAAATATTCTCATTTAAATCCTTTAAGAATTATCTTTGCTGGATCAAATAAAGTAGGAAATCAAAGTAAAAAAATTATTTAAATAGATAATTAGAAAAAAGATATCAAAAATAGCTTATCCTTACACTCTTCCCTTGATATCTTTTTTTCTAATATAACATTTAAACTAAGTGCAAAATAATTTGTTAAATTTTATGAAATTTTCTCCAACAAAAACTTATTCAGATGAACGTCTAACAGACTTTGTAGAGAATCATTTAAAAGATTATGCTCATGAAAGAAATTTTGATTATGGAGTTAAAAATAGAAATAACGTTTCTTGTTTATCTCCATATATAAGTCACGGCATCATTCAAGAGAAAGAAATAATTAAAAGAGGTTTAAAAAAATATTCTTATGAAATTATTGAAAAATTTATTCAAGAAATATTATGGAGAAACTATTGGAAAGGCTGGTTAGAGCTAAGACCTACTTTATGGAAAGATTATTTGAAAGACTTGAAAGAACTTGAAATTCAAAAAAAAGAAAATAATTATCTAAAAGCTATTTCTGGCAATACTGATATTGAATGTTTTAATGATTGGGTTAATGAATTAAAAGAAAATCACTATCTTCACAATCATACAAGAATGTGGTTTGCTAGTATTTGGATATTTACACTAAAATTACCCTGGCAACTTGGAGCAGAATTTTTTATGAAATATTTATTTGATGGTGATCCAGCGTCTAATACTCTTGGATGGAGATGGGTGGCAGGATTACAAACTATAGGTAAACATTATTTAGCTAGTAGTTCTAATATTAATAAATATACAAATAATAAATATAAAAATTTACAACTGGGAGATCATGCTGAAGCAATTATTAGTGAAAAATCTTATAGTGCTGAGCAGTTGAATATTAAAAATCCTCAATTAGATCAGGTGAAAGAAATTTTTATATTTGATAATTATCTTTTAATTGAACAAGATGACTTGGTTAATTTGAATTTAAAAAAGGTTTATTTAATCGAGAATGATAATGCACATAGATCAATTCTATTAGATCAAGGTGTTGTGAACTTTAAAAATAACTTAATTCTCGATCAAGCTGACAGGCTTAAGAAAGATAATATTGATCATGATATTATTAAAATTAATGAATTAAAATTACTGGGAAATGTTAAATATGCCTATTATCCAAATATTGGTGAAAACTTAGATTTTCTATTAAAAAATCATCTCACAAACCTGAATTTTATTTATAGAGATATAGACTTACTTTCATGGAAATTTTGTGAAAAAGGTTTTTTTAATTTTAAAAAGAATATTCCTATGATTTTAAAAAATATTTAATGGAAGTTATAACCATAGAGATTGGGAATTCTTCATGGTGGAAAAATAAAAAATATAGAAAAGAAGCTGTAAAGAAATTAAAAGAGCTAAGGAAGCACAAACTATTAATAAAGTTAATTAAGAAGTACAAACTTAATACCTCAAATACAATTATTTATGGAGACTATTTGATTAAGAAAAATGTGAGCATCTAAATTAATTGTACACTTCTATTCCTTTATAATTGTATAGAATTAAATTGTACTAATTAACTAAGAATGATCTAAGCCACCCTTAATATAATTTACATATAGATTTTATCGGCCAGTCCAAAACAAAGAACACCAGTCATAATAGCTAAAGCACCAGTTGATAAATAGCCTTCTCTACTAGATTTTTCAGTTCTACCTAATTTGTCAATTTCAATTGTATAAAAATTAGAGCATGATATCAGGAGCAGTGTTACAAAAAGAAAATTAAAAAAAGCCCAAGTTCCTTCGGTGCCTCTATAAAGAATATAGAATTGCATTAGGACTGTACCTGCCACAAAACTACCTGCAAATCGAGCAAAAAAAGCTGAAGTTACATCAATAGCGTATTTTTCCATAAAGTTCTTAGTGTTAAATAAGCATTGATATGCATAAAAAATATTCATAACCAATATTATTAAAAATATTATTAAATAAAAAATTCCATTAAAATCTTCAATCATAAAAATCTCCTTATTTATATGTTACTATATCAAAGTAAATAACTTTTGTGAATTTTTAATAATAGAATATAAGTTTAGACTAATGATTAAAATTGATATTTTTTCAGACACTATATGTCCTTGGTGTTATATTGGTAAAAAAAGGTTAAATAAAGCTATATCAAAATTTCCCAATGAAGAGTTTAAGATTACGTGGAGACCTTTCCAACTTAATCCAAATATGCAAGCTGATGGCATGGATAGAAAAGAATATTTAGTATCAAAATTTGGGAGTGAAGATGGGGCTAACACAGTATATGAAAGTATTCACAAGGAAGGGCTAAAGGAAGCTGTAGATTTTCAATTTGATAAGATACAGATCACGCCCAACTCATTTAACTCTCATAGGCTTTTAGCTTTAGCTTATCAAAAAAATTTACAAAATGAGATTATTGAAGATTTATTTCAAGCTTATTTTTTGGAAGGACTTGATATTGGCGATCCAAATACTCTCCTTGATATCGCTAAAAATCATGAAATTAACGAAGATGAATTTAAACAATATCTTACCGATAAAAGCAATATTGAACCCTTAGCTAATGAAGAAAAGGAGGCAAGAAAGATGGGAATTAAAGGTGTACCTAATTTTATTGTAAATCAACAATTAGTTATTAATGGAGCTCAGCCAGTAGAAAATTTTGAATTAATTTTTAGTAAAATTCTCGCACAAGTAAATTAAATTATGCCAATTAATCAAAAAAATCTTGATGCATATCTGGCTTTCGCTGAAAGATTTATCAAAAAATCAGAAAAAATTATATTAGTAAAACATAAACAGTCAATTTCTGTTCAATATAAAAATGATAGATCTCCTGTAACAAAAATTGATAAATTAATTGAAAGTAATTTCAGAAAAGAAATTAAAGAAAAATATCCGACTCATGGTATTTACGGCGAAGAGTTTAAAAATTTAAAAACAAATAATGAATTTATCTGGGTCATTGATCCTATAGATGGCACTAAGAATTTTATTCACGGAAATCACGCTTTTGGAACTTTAATAACCCTGCTTTATCATGGTGCTCCTATATTTGGCATTATCAACAGCCCTTTAATGAAAAAAACCTGGAAAGGTATTAAAGGAAAAGGAGCATATTTAAATAATAAAAAGATTAAAAAGAATAAGTCTAGTTTATCTTTAAAAGAAATAGTAATTAGTCATTCTGGAATGTCTGCATTTAAAGAAATGCCTGAAAATAAAATTTATGATAAAATAGGAAAAATAATTCGTTACTATATTTTTGGTGGTGATTGCGTTCAGTATGGATTACTTGCGGAAGGTAAAATACCAATGGTTGCGGAATCTGATTTAAAACCTTTTGACTTTCTTCCTTTAGTAAATTTGATAGAAGAAACAGGAGGAATTATTTCTGATTGGAGGGGAAATCAATTAAGTCTCAAATCTGCAGGTAACGTTGTAGCTTCAATTTCAAAAAAAGCTCATAGTGATTTTATAAAAATTTCAAAAACTATCTAAGAGTAATTTCCTTCAATACAGTCCTTTATTAATATTTTAAATTTTTCTTCAGTCATCTCCACAGGATTACCTCCCGTACTAGGATCTTCTTGAGCTAAAGGTGCTAGTTTAATTTCATCTCCCTCATTTACCCCCATATCTTTTAAAGTATGAGGTATATTCATTTCTTTTTTCAAAGAGTTGATCCAGTCTAATATTCCATCAAATCCTCCAGATATATCTAAAAACTTAGACAATCGAATAATTTTATCTTCAACTTTTTTTTTATTAAAATGAAGGACAAACGGCATCACAACTCCATTTGTTGTGCCATGATGAGTATGATAGATGGCATTTACAGGATGAGTAATAGAATGAATAGCACCTAGACCTTTTTGAAAAGCTGCTGCGCCCATCATTGAAGCCACTAACATGTGAGATCTTGCCTCTACGTTAGAGCCATTATGAAATACTTCTAATAAATTTTCTTTGACTAACCTAAAGCCCTCTAAAGCTGTTCCTTCAGCCATCGGATGATAAAAAGGAGAGCAATATGCTTCTAAACAATGAGCTAAAGCATCCATGCCTGTTCCTGCAGTAATAGATTGAGGTAAATTTAAAGTTAAATTAGGATCGAGAATAGAAATTTGAGGTAACATCTTGGGGTGAAAAATAATTTTTTTCTTTTGTGTTTCTTCATTTAAAAAAACTGAAGCGCGCCCGACTTCAGAACCTGTACCAGCGGTAGTTGGTATAGCGATAATAGGTTTAATTTTTGTACTATCAGCTCTAGTCCACCAATCTCCAATGTCTTCAAAATCCCAAAGCGATCTTGTTTGCTCTGCTAAAAAAGCAATACCTTTTCCGACATCCATTCCCGAGCCGCCACCAATTGCTATAACGCCGTCATGATTATTTCTATTAAATATTTTAACGCCTTCTTCAACATTTTTTCCAGTTGGATTGCCCTGCACATCTGAAAAAATATTTGTCTTAGTATGAAGTGAGCTATTAATTTCCTCTATAATGTTAGTCTGTAAAAGGCCAGGATCAGTCACAATTAATGGATTTTTCATACTTAAACTATCGCATGCTAATTGAATTTCTTTTGATCTATTTAATCCAAACCAAATGGTCGTAGGGTAATTCCAGTTCATATTTTGCATAATTTTCTCCTATTCAATAACTACTAAGCTCTTTCGAAATATCTTTTATGTTCCCAATCATTTACAGATTTATCGTATTCTGACTGTTCCCATTCTGCTGCGTGGATATAGTGGTCCAAAACATCTTTAGAGAATATTTTAGGAAGAAGTTTAGATTTCTTGGCTAGATCTATTCCCTCTCTTAGGGTTTTAGGAACTTCTTTTAATCTTTTATTTAAATACAGATTTCCTGAGACTGGCTCCTCAAGTGTTAATTTATTTTCAATTCCATAAAGGCCTGCTTGGATCAGTACCGCAAAAGAAAGATAAGGATTAACATCAGCACCTGGAACCCTACATTCTATTCTTATTGAATTACCATGACCCGCTAACCTAAATCCGGCTGTTCGATTATCAATTCCCCAAGCTGCTTTAGTAGGAGCGAATGAGCCCTCCTGAAATCTTTTATAAGAATTAACATTAGGTGCTAGGAATATTGAGATATCACTTAAAAATTCAATTTGACCAGCGATATAGCTTTTAAATATCTTAGACATTCCTCTTTTATCTTTTGGGTCTGCAAAAATATTTTTTTTTGTTTTCATATTCATTAAAGAGTTATGAATATGAGAGGAGCTACCGCAAGCGTTATTACTATATTGAGCCATAAAGCTTACAGCCTTATTATGCTTATAGGCAATTTCTTTTGCAGCATTCTTGATTAATATATGGTTATCAGCCATACTTAGAGCGTCAGTGAAGACTACGTTAATTTCTTGTTGTCCTGGTGACGCCTCACCTTTAGAGCACTCAACATAAACTCCCGCATCCAGTAAACCATTTCTTAAATCTCTCATATAAGGCTCATCTTTAGTTGTTTGAAAAATCATATAATCCTCAATATACCAGGAAGATTCTTTTAGGTCTTTGTAGTGACTTTGATGAATGTCGTTATATGTTTGATTGAATAAATAGAATTCTAATTCAGATCCAATCATAGGCTGGTAGCCCATAGCATTAGCTTTGCTAATGGCTTCTTTTAAAATATGTCTAGTTGAATGGTAGACTGGGGTTTTGCCGTCTCCCTCAAAACAATCACCTAAAATAAGAGCAGTTTTATCTAACCAGGGTAAGACTTTGATTGTATTATGATCAGTCTTAACTGTCATATCACCATAGCCTGTTTCCCAGGAAGAAGATTTAAAACCAGGGACCGTATACATCTCCATATCAACCGCATAAAGATAATTACAAAAATGAGTTTCCTTATGTACATAATCTAGGAATGCTTTTCCAGTGACTCTCTTGCCTGTCAGTCTTCCCTGCATATCAGAAAGAGCCACAAGAACAGTATCAATTTCTTTTTTTTCAATTCTTTTTTTTAACTCTTTAAATGTGATCGTCATAATTTTCTCATATGAAAGCTTTGAGGTCTTGTTAAATGATCAAAAGCTAATTTAGATAATGAACAACCAACTCCAGTGTCTTTAACTCCAGTCCAAGCTAATGCTGGATCAAGCGCATCACACCTATTCATAAAAAAAGTTCCCGTTTCTATCTTTTTCCCAAAGCTTTTAGAGAAATCTAAGTCTTTAGTCCAAATAGAAGCTGTTAGGCCATAAGGACTATCATTCATAAGATTAATAGCTTCATTCTCATTTTCTACTGACATAATTCCAACTGTTGGACCAAAAGTCTCCTGAGTCATAAATCGCATATCATGACTAACATTAACTAAAATTTGAGGAGCTATGTAGCAATTATCTTGAGAGGCTATCTTAAACTTACTTTCATCTACGACCTTATTAGCTCCATGGCTTATAGCTTCGTCTACTTGAGATCTAATAAAATTAGCAGCTGACATTTTAACTACCGGACCTAGATTAGTATTAGTTTCAGAAGGATCTCCTAAAATATATTTTTCAGTTAAGCTTTTTGCACCATCAACAAAATCTTGAAAAATAGATTTATCGACATAAATTCTTTCTATACCGCAACAAGATTGTCCTGAATTAAAAAAAGCTCCATCAATGAGATTTTCGATAGCATGATTTAAATCACAATCAGCTCTTACATAAGCGGGATCTTTACCTCCTAATTCTAGACCAACATTAATAAAACGTTGTCCTATGTATTTTTTAATTTCTTTTCCTCCATTTACAGAACCAGTAAAGACTACATGAGCTATTCTAGTGTCAGCAATAATCTTTTCACAAGTGTTATGGTCTGTATGGACATACTGGAATAATCCTTCAGGAATACCGGTGCCCTGTAATGCTTTAAATATTAATTCAGCACATATGGGAGTTTGGGAAGAATGTTTTAAAATTATACTATTACCTGATAGCAATGCTGGAACAATTGTATTAGTAGCTGTCATTACAGGATAGTTCCATGGAGCCATGACAAAAATAATTCCAAGTGGAGCCTTAAAAATATAATTATCGAACTCATCATTTTTTCTTACTGTTAAGTCAGCTAAACACTCTTCAGCTATTTCAACCATATAGCGAGAACGTTCTTCAAAACCCCTAAGCTCACTACCACATTGAGAAATAGGTCTTCCCATTTGCCAACAAATTTCTTTTTTAACTTCATCAGTTAGATTTAATAAATTATCAATAAACTTATTAATAACCTGTATTCTCTCTAGGATAGTAGTTTGACTCCACTCCTTAAAAGCTTCGGATGATGTACTAATAATTTTATCAATTTCAGAAGAACCTGAATAAGGTCTTTCTAAATATAGAGTGTTATTAATTGGTGTAATTGTTTTTTGCATATTCATATAATTTATTATTCTCTGCTAGAAAAAATCTATATTAGAAAAATTATTAACTAAAGTAAAAATTACAAGATGATTGAGTTTGTCACTAAATTGTATAATTTTAAATATAAATGAAACTAAATTTTAAAGGCAAAACTGCCGTAGTTACGGGTGGTTCAGGTGGCGTTGGGTTATCCACAGTAGAAAAACTAATTAAAGAAAAAATTCATGTTTTAGCTTTAGATATTAAGGAACCTCCAAATAAAATTCTCAAAAATAAATTTTTTGATTATCAGAAGATTGATTTAACTGATTTTAGTGAAACTGAAAAAATAATTAACTCTTTTTATAAGAAATTTAAAAGTATCGATTATTTAGTAAATGCAACTGGCGTTCTATGGTTTGATAAAGATAAATCTGCTGAAGAAATGGATTTAGATATTTGGGATAAAGTTTTTGAAATAAATCTAAAGACCATGGCTTATTTAATAAAGATTATTGTACCTAAAATGAAAAAAAATAAATTTGGCTCTATGGTCCACATCTCTTCAATAGATGCATTATCAGGAGATGATAAACCTCAGGATGCTTATGGCGCTTCAAAAGCTGCCATGATTAGATTTTCTAAATCTTTAGCTATTCAATATGGATCTTTCAATATTCGTTCTAATACTATCTTGCCAGGTGCTATTGAGACCCCAATGCAGGATAGATGGAAAAAAAACCCTAAGGCGAAAAAAAAAATGAAAGATTTTATGCCAATTAAAAAAATTATTCAGCCAGATGGCGTTGCTTCTGGGGTAATGTTCTTATTAAGCGATGAGAGTGCTTACACCACAGGAACTGAACTAATTATTGATGGTGGAATTACAGCCAGACCTTAATCTTATCCTGTAGGCCTAGTTCTTTTATCTAAAAAATTTTGAGCTAATGTTTTAAGAATAGATAATTGCTTTAATTTAGACATTCCGTCTACAACACCATCTACCGCTCTACTTATAAAAGACTTAGTCCCAATCATTTTATTTGAACTATCATTAAGCCAATAGATAAGGGTAGATAGATAGACAATTGATAATAATCCTCTTTTTGAATAATAGTTAAAATCATTAGCGTTATCTCCAGCTAAATTCCAAATAAAATCACTATTTTGATTTAATAATTTTAATGAACTAAATAAATTACCAGGCTTTATAAGATTTTTAAGCATTTCCGGAAGAGAATCCTTAAGGTGATGGTTAGTTTCAAACTTAAGTTCTAATATAGTTTTTATTCTATCTCTCATTCTTAGACGATCATGGTTAAAAGACTTATATGATTTTTCCACTTTCTGATTATTTTGAGAAATAATGAATTTTAAAATATCTGCTTCAAAACTGGGGAATTCTTTGGCTAAAATAGATGTGGAGATCTTTAATTTTTTAGCTGATCCAAGCAGAGTATCTCTAGACCATCCAAATTTAGGAACATCCCTGATAAATTGATTAACTATTTTTTCTTGCTTTGACATCATGTTTTATATATAACTACGGCCTTATGAGGTTATTAGATTGTCTATAGAAGTTCAAGTAAGAGATAATAATATTGAAGCAGCTATTCGTGTGCTCAAGAAAAAATTATTAAGAGAAGGTATATTCAAAGAGCTTAAACTTAGAAAAAACTATCTTAAACCATCTGAAAGAAAACTACTCGAACGTAAAGAGTCTGAAAAAAGATTTAAGAAACTGATGAGAAAAAAGAAATTCGACTAATTTTCTAATCCCTTAATAACATCCTCACAGACCTTCTTAGCATCACCAAAAAGCATCAAAGTATTATCTCTAAAGAATAATTCGTTCTGAACGCCAGCATAACCACTTGCCATACCTCTTTTAATAAAAAATACTTGTCCTGCATTTTCAACATCTAAAATAGGCATTCCATATATGGCACTTGTCTTATCTGTTTTAGCTGCTGGATTAGTTACATCATTCGCTCCTATTACAAAAGCAACATCAGTACTTGAGAAATCTCTATTAATTTCATCTAATTCCAAAACTTCATCATAAGGAACATTAGCTTCAGCCAGCAAGACATTCATATGCCCTGGCATTCTTCCGGCTACAGGATGAATAGCATACCTAACCTCTACTCCCTCTTTCTTTAATATATCACCCATTTCTCTTAATGCATGTTGGGCTTGAGCTACAGCCATTCCATAACCGGGAACTATGATAACGCTAGAGCAATTTTTCATCATGAATGCTGCGTCAGCTGCATTTCCTTGTTTTGGTTGACGTTCATCTTTTTCTCCAGAGCTAGCAGCGGCTTGCTCTCCACCAAAACCTCCAAGTAAAACATTGAAGAATGATCTATTCATACCTTTACACATAATATAACTCAGAATAGCTCCTGAAGAGCCGACTAAGGCGCCAGTAATAATCAATAGGTTGTTTGAGAGGGTAAAGCCAATACCTGCAGCAGCCCATCCAGAGTATGAATTTAACATTGATACAATAACTGGCATATCTGCTCCACCAATTGGTAAGATTAAAAGAAATCCAATCGCAAATGAAGCTAAAACAATTAGCCAAAAATATTCTGGTGTTTGTACTAAACAAAATTTTACAATTAGACCAATGATAGTAAGGCCTAAAAGAAGATTAATAAAATGTTGCCCTTTAAAAACTAAAGGATTTCCGGTAACAATTCCTTGTAATTTTCCAAATGCAATAATTGAACCAGTGAAAGTGACTGCACCTATCGCTGTACCTACAGCCATCTCAATTAAACTTCCTGTAGGAATAGCTCCCACAGAACCAATATCAAATGCACCCGGATTGTAGAAAGCTGATCCAGCAACGAAAACTGCAGCTAAACCGACTAAACTATGAAATGCAGCCACTAACTGAGGAAGGGCTGTCATTTGAATTTTTAAGGCTATTGTACTTCCTATTAGACCACCTATTGCAAAAGCTATAACAATTTCTTTATAACTTAAAACACCTGGGGAAGCTACGGTAGTACCAATAGCGATTGCCATTCCAAGCATACCATAAAAGTTACCCCTTCTAGCTGTAGTGGGATGACTTAAACCTCTTAGAGATAAAATAAATAGAACCGCTGAAATTAGATAAAGGACTGAAGATATATTGGACATGATGATTATTGTTTCTTCTTAAACATAGATAACATTCTATTTGTAACAACAAACCCACCGAATATATTCACTGCAGCTAATGTGACGGCAATGAGTCCGAATATTTTAGAAAGTGAAGAGTCTATAGGTCCAGCGGCTAATAAAGCTCCCACTATAATTACTGAAGAAATAGCATTAGTAACTCCCATTAAAGGACTATGTAATGCTGGGGTTACAGACCAAACAACATAATAACCTACGAAACATGCAAGGATTAATACTGTAAAACCAAATACTAAAAAATCTCCGTGATCGTTTGAGCTTTCCATTAAAGTAGAAGCTATATTATTAGCTTGGTTTGATAGTTCTTGAGCTTGATAAGATAATTTTTCTAATTGATTAGATAATTCTGACATATTCTCCCCTTTAGTTATTTAATTAATATTTTTCCACCGGCACAAACCAGAGTTGCTTTAATAATTTCATCATTCTTATCATACAATGACTTTTTACTTTCAAAATCCATTAATGCAAGAAAGTTAAAAATGTTCTTTGAAAATAGAGAAGATGCATTATTGGCTATTCTTCCTGGCACATTAGCATGACCAACTATTTTAATGCCATTCTTGTTAACAATTTTTCCGACTTGACTGAACTCGCAATTTCCTCCGCTTTCAACAGCAAGATCAATTATAACTGAACCTGCATTCATATTTTCTAACATATATTTTTTGATTATTAATGGAGCTTTTCTCCCAGGAATTTGAGCTGTGCAAATTACAATATCTATTTTTTTTAAAGTTTCGGCCAATAAAGCTTCTTGTTTTTTTTGATATTCAACACTCATTTCTTTTGCATATCCGCCACTAGTTTCTGCATCTTGAGACTCTTTATCTTCAACCATAACAAACTTTCCACCTAAACTTTCAACTTGCTCTTTAGAAGCTATTCTCACATCTGTAGCGTACACAATAGCACCTAATCTTTTGGCGGTAGCTATTGCCTGAAGACCCGCAACTCCAGCTCCAACAACTAAAACATTAGCTGGGTTAACTTTACCTGCAGCAGTCATAAACATTGGTAAAACTCTATTAAATTCTGAAGCTGCATCAATCACAGCTTGATAACCTGATAAGTTAGCCTGAGATGAAAGAATATCCATATTTTGAGCCCTAGTTATTCTAGGAATTCTCTCTAAGGCAAAAACAGATATTTTCTTTTTATTTAATAAATTAATTATTTCTTGATTTGTATTAGTATTAACCTGAGACACAAGAATAGAATTTGTTTGCAGCTCTTTTACTTCCTCTTTTAGAGGTAATTGGATTTTAACTAGGATTTGAGATTTTTTTAAAATTTCTTTAGAGGAGGAAATTAAAGCCCCCGCTTCTTTATAAGCTGAGTCTAAAAAACCAGAAGATAAACCAGCTGATTTTTCAATTAAAATCTGATGACCTGACTTAACATAGTTTTTTGTTTCTTCAGGACTAATAGCTACACGATTTTCGAATTTATTTTTTTCTTTGAGTGCACCAATTATCATTTTTTGTTATTCCTTAATTTTAATATTAATAAAAAATTAATATATGAATTTAAGATTTTTACTAATTAATGCAAGATTTAGATGAATACTTAAGTGATTAATAAACTATTAATTGATTTGATTTTAATATCAAAGAATTAAAAATATTAATTTTTTAGGGCTTTTTTTTGATTTTCAGTTATTTTTTTAAGGTCAAAATCCTTGATGAGATCATGAAATACCTTGTACCAATTAACCTCTGCTTTTAAGTGAATAAAGATAGACCCCAAACCTACCGCCGCCCTATCCATAAATACAAATTCTCTTGGAGGCTTTACACCTCCATATTTTTTTAATTCTTGATGAACTTCTCCCGCTATTTGAGCCCCATAAATACCACTATCTGACTCTTGGATTTTTCTAATTCCATTATGTAGTATTGGGTCATAAAGGAATAAAGCCCATTTATTTAAAGTAGTCATTAGTTGCTCATCAATATCATCAAATCCCCAAGCTACGTAAGCTGCTTTAATTTTTTTTTGATCTTTATTTTTAAGAGCAAAATATAAATCAATTACACCCTTAACAAATTTAGGTGGAAAAATTCTCACACAGCCATAATCAAATAAATTAATATTATTTTTTTCATCAACAGAATAATTTCCTAAATGGGGATCGCCATGAATAATTCCATATTTATAGAAAGGAAAATACCAAGTAATAAAAAGTTTTTTTGCTAATTCATTTCTTATTTTTTGTGGTGCATTTTTATAATCTATTAATTTTTTACCTTTCAAATATTCCATAACTAGAAGTCTATCAGTTGAAATCTTTTCATAGACTTCTGGAATTTTTACAAAGTCATTACTTGAATGAATGTATCTGAAAATTTTTAAATGCCTGAATTCAAGACGGTAATTTAGCTCTTCTTTTAATCTTTCAGCAATTTCTTTGTAGATTTCTTTGATTTGTATGGACTTATTATAACTGGAATAAATCTTGAAGATGAACTTAAGTTGACTTAAATCAGCCTCTACTGCAGAACTCATATCTGGATATTGTAATTTACAGGCAACATTTTGATTAGTTTTTAATATTGCCTTGTGGACTTGACCTAATGATGCGGCATAGCTTGCCTCTTGTTCAAATTCTTTAAAATTTTTTTCCCAATTTTCTCCTAATTCTGCCTTCATTCTTCTTTTCACAAATACCCAAGACATAGGCGGGGCATTTGACTGTAATTCAGATAATTTTTTAGCATATTCAGGTGGAAGTAAATCTGGAATTGTAGAACTCAATTGAGCAACTTTCATAAGAGGTCCTTTTAAATTTCCTAAAATTTTTGTAATTTGAGCAGCAAACTTTTTATCATCTAAAGAAAGATTTAAATATTTTTTTCCAGCAAACCTTGATGCTAGTGAACCAACAGAAGTTGTTACCTGAGAGTATCTTTTGACTCTAGAAAATAAATTATTATCTTCTTTCACTTACAAAGAATTCTCAAACTCATCAATTAAGCCAGTTATCAGACTTAAACCTTTATCCCAAGATTTTTTATCTTTTAAATCTATATTAAAGGGGGCAAGTACTTCACTGTAATGCTTAGAACCACCACTTTTTAAAAGATCTATATATAATTTTTTAAAATTAGGATGATCTTCATCAAATAATTGAATTAGAATGTTTACTAAGCAATCACCAAAAGCATATGCATATACATAAAAAGGAGTGTGAATGAAATGGGGAACGTATGACCAAAAATATTTATAGTTACCATTTAATTCAATATTAGGTCCTAGACTTTTAGATTGGGTTTCCATCCATATTTCACAAATTCTCTCAGCAGGTAATTCTCCTTTTTTTCTCTCGTTATGGAGGATTTTTTCAAACTCAAAAAAAGAAATTTGTCTAACAACAGTATTAATCATATCTTCAATCTTGGATGCTAATAGGTATTTTCTTTCAGATTTAGAAGACTGTTCCAATAGATTCCTGAATGTCATCATTTCTCCAAAAACACTAGCCGTTTCAGCTAAAGTTAAAGGAGTACTCGAAAGCAACATACCTTGTTTTGCTGATAAATATTGATGGCACCCATGACCTAATTCATGAGCTAAAGTCATAACATCTCTAGTCTTGCCGTGATAATTCATAAGGATGTATGGGTGCAAGGACGGGATAGTAGAGGCAGAAAATGCCCCTGGAGATTTTCCTTCTTTTAATTCCGCATCAATCCAATTTTTATTAAAAAAAAGAAGGCCAATTTCTTCTAACTGTTTATCAAAGTCACCATAAGATTTTAACACAATGTCTTGGGCTTCTTTCCAAGGAATCTTCTTATTTATTGATTCGGGATAAGGTGCATTCCTGTCCCAAAAATTTAATTTTTCTTTATTAAAAATTTTTGACTTCAGTTTATAATATCTATGGGAAATATCTATGTAGTGATTTTGGACACTGTTTGACAGAGCCTCAACAACATCTCCCTCAATGTTATTAGCAAGATTTCTTGCATCAACTGGATTTTCATAATTTCTCCATTTATCATTAGTAATTTTATCTTTAGCTAAAGTATTAGTTATGAAAGTGAAGGTTTTAGAATTATCTTTAAAGACAGAGCCAATACTTTCAGCTGCTTTTTTTCTAATTGAACCATCTTGATCAGTTAATAAATTTAACGCCTCAGAACTATTAACTTCTTTATTGTCAATTAGAAATTTTAAATCATTAATTTTTTCCTCAAAGAAACGAACCCAAGAGGAATTCGCTGTCATACTTTTATCTAATAAAATTCTTTCACTTTCTTCATTTAACTGATGTTTACTAAATCTTCTAATATTTATTAACCAGCTCTTATATTTAAAAGTGTTAATAAGAATTTTTTCAAAATCATCGTCGTTGAAGTTATTAATAGTATTGGTGAAAAAAATTAAATCTCCACTGATTTCTGTCATTTCTTCTGAAATTTTTTGATAAAATTGAACAATTTTTGGATCGTTCATATTGGTCGCATAAATTAAAAAAGCATAACATTCTAATTTAGCTGAAATTTCACACCCTTTTTCAAACTCTGAAACAACTACATCAAAGTTTTGAGAAAATTCTAAGATTTTTGCGTTGTACTTATTACTAAAGGAAGAAACGAATTTTTTAAATAAAGTTATATCTTTTTCAACTTGAGGATCTTCGTAAGAATCATAAAAATCTTTTAAATTCCAGTTTGGTAATTTTTCAGTCATTATTTATTACCGCTAAATTCTTTTTTTTGATCAGAGGTTGCTTCATTTTGATATTTATCTTTCCATTCAGGATAAGGCATTCCATATATTATCTTTCTTGATTCTTCGTAATCTAGATCAATTGAGATTTCTTTGGCGTATTTTGCGTACCACTTTGATAGGCAATTACGACAGAAACCACTCAAATTCATTAAATCAATATTTTGAACATCCGTTCTTTCTTTCAAGTGAGAGATTAGATGATCAAGAACTTTTGCTTTAATTAATAATTCGTTTTCTTTTGATATTTTGTTCATGATTATTTATTAATATATGATATCTCTTTATATTAAAATGAAACAATTAAAAAATCGTAATAGAAAAGCAAAAATAGTAGCAACACTAGGTCCTGCCTGTGAGACTGAAGAAATGATTGAAAAGTTATTTCTTAAAGGTGTTGATGTTTTTAGATTAAACTTTAGCCATGGTTCTCATGGAGATCACATAAAAAAAGTAAAAATTATAAGAGAATTAGAAAAAAAATACTCTAGATACATCTGTATTTTAGGAGATTTACAAGGACCGAAGTTTAGAGTTGGGAAATTCAAAAATATAAAAGAAATTTTAAAAAAAGGTCAAGAATTTGTATTTGATACTAATAAAGCAGATGGAGACTCTAAGAGAGTTTACCTATCTCACAAAGAGATTTATCAGTCTATATCAAAGGGTCAGAGGCTTTTAATTAATGACGGTAAAATTAGACTTATAGTTAAATCGACCAGTAAAAACAAAATTAAATGTTCTGTTACTGCCGGTGGTGAAATTTCAGATAATAAAGGTTTAAATATTCCTGATACAAAATTGAAATTAAAAATCATTACACCTAAAGATAAATTGGATTTAGCTTTAGCTATTAAGCTTGATGTTGATTGGATTGCCCTCTCTTTTATTCAAACCAACAAAGACCTTATGGATGCTAAAAAACTTATTCCGTCAAAATTTAAAGTAATGGTCAAAGTTGAAAAGCCAAGCGCTATGGATGAACTTGAAGTCATCACGACTAATTCAGATGGAATCATGGTTGCCAGAGGAGATCTTGGAGTTGAAACGAATCCGGAGGATGTTCCCATACATCAAAGGACAATGGTTGCTGAGTGCAGGAAGCAAGGAAAGCCATGTATTGTGGCAACTCAAATGTTAGAAAGTATGATTGACTCACCTACGCCAACTAGAGCTGAAGCTTCTGATGTTGCTACAGCTATTTTTCAAGGCGTGGACGCGGTAATGCTTTCTGCTGAATCTGCGGCAGGCCACTATCCAGAAGAGTCAGTTCAAATGATGGACAAAATAATAAAAAGAGTTGAAGCTGATGAAAAATATAAAAATAATTTATCTAACTATAATTTAAGTCATACTAAAAATACAGCAGAAGCTATTGCTCGAGCAGCTTTTAGTGTTGCTGAAATAATTGAGTCAAACTGTCTTGTAACTTTTTCAAAATCAGGAAAATCCATTTTAAGAGTAGCTAGAATGAGACCTGATGTGACTTTATTGGGCTTAACAACCGATGCTAAGATTGCGAGACAAAATGCTTTAACATGGGGCACCTTAATGGATGTAGTGGATGATATTTTAACTTCAACAGAAATGGTTGATAGAGCATGTAGAATTGTTAAAAAATATAATATTGTTCCAGCCGGTTCTCAAATTATTATTACAGCCGGTGTTCCCTTTGGGAGAGTGGGCTCAACTAACTTGATGAGAATAGCTACTATTATTAAAGATAATAAATTAACTTAATTTACCGCAAGCCAATTTAATTCTATTACAAGCATCTTCTAAAACTTTATCTGAAGTAGCATAAGAAATTCTAAAAAAACCTTCTAGGCCAAATGCTGATCCCTGAACTCCAGCAACTCCAACTTCTTCAAGAAGGTAATCCATAAAATCTCCATCACTGACTAATAGTTTCCCCTGCGGAGTAGTTTTACCAAGCAAGCCCTTACAAGAAGGAAAAACATAAAAAGCACCCTCAGGAACTCTACAAGATATTCCAGGAGTTTCATTCAAATTTTTCACCACCAAGTCTCTCCTTCTTTGAAATGATTCATTATTAGAGACAATAAAAGATTGGTCTCCATTTAAGGCTTCGACTGAAGCAGCCATAGAAATAGAAGAAGTAGATGAAATATTCTGAGATTGAACTTTATTCATTGCGGCAATTATATCTTTTGGTCCAGCAGCATAACCAACCCTCCAGCCTGTCATGCAATAAGATTTTGAAAGGCCATTCATAGTCAATGTTCTTTCTTTTAGATTTGGGCAAACTTCTGCAATAGTATTAAAAGAATTACCTTCGTATACAATTTTTTCATATATATCATCAGATAAAATATAAACTTGTTTATTTTTTTCTAGAACTTTTCCCAACTCTACGAGCTCTTCTCTCGAATACATAGATCCAGTTGGATTGCTTGGACTATTTAACATCAGCCATTTAGTTTTAGGTGTTATATTTTTTTCTAGGCTTTCTGGTGTTAGCTTAAAAGCTGAATCTTCACTGCATGTAATTGTAATTGGATTTCCATCATTTAAAATAACCATATCTGGGTAACTCACCCAATAGGGAGCTGGTATTAAAACTTCATCTCCAGCATTTAAAGTAGCTGAAAAAGCATTATAAATTATATGCTTGCCTCCACAACCAACTGTAATATTTTCATTTGCATATTCTAAATTATTATCTTTTTTAAATTTTTTTATAATTGCAGCTTGTAGATCCGGGGTCCCTTTTCCAGGAACATATTTGGTGAAACCATTTTCTATTGCTTTATAAGCAGCATTTTTAATATTATCCGGGGTATCGAAGTCTGGTTCGCCCGCAGCTAAGACGATAATATCTCTTCCGGCCCTTTTAAGTTCCTGCGCCTTAATATTGACTGCTATGGTCAAAGAAGGTTTAATGTTATTTACTCTATTAGAAATCATTTTGTTAAACTTAAATATCTATAAACTTTTATTATTAATTCTTCAAGCATGTCATTCAAATTAACCAGCCCTAATAGACCTAAAGGAGATCAGCCAGAGGCTATCAAAAGTCTTCTAAAGGGATTAAAAATCAATAAAAAAGAGCAAGTTCTCCTTGGTGTTACAGGTTCAGGTAAAACCTTTACTGTAGCAAATGTAATTCAGAAATATAATGCCCCTACTCTCGTCATGGCACCTAATAAAACTTTGGCTGCTCAGCTATACGAAGAACTTAAAAATTTATTTCCTGAAAATGCAGTTGAATATTTTGTCAGCTATTATGATTATTATCAGCCAGAAGCATACGTTGCAAAATCAGACACTTTTATAGAAAAAGAATCTTCTATTAATGAGCAGATTGATAGATTTAGACATTCAGCAACAAGGTCATTAGTCGAGAGAAGAGATGTAATAATTGTTGCGAGTGTTTCATGTATATATGGATTAGGTTCTGTGGAGTCATACTCTCAGATGACTTTAATAATTTGTAAAGGTCAAAAAATAAATTTGATGGGATTTCTTCGAGAATTAGTAGAACTTCAATATAAAAGAAATAATATAGATTTTAGAAGAGGCATGTTTAGGGTTACGGGTGACAGAGTTGATATTTTTCCAGCACATTTAGAAGATATTGCATGGAGAGTAAGCTTTTTTGGAGATGAAATTGAAGAGATCAAAGAGTTTGACCCTTTGACTGGAGAATTTATTCAAGACTTTGATGAAGTAAGAATATTTGCTAATAGCCATTATATTACTCCTAAGCCTCGATTAGAAAAAGCAATTATTGAAATTAAAAAAGATTTGAAAATTAGATTAAAAGAATTTGAAAAAAATAATAAATTATTAGAACATCAAAGACTCAAAGAAAGAACAGAGTTTGATTTAGAAATGATACAAGCTACGGGAACATGTGCGGGAATTGAAAATTATTCTAGATATTTAAGCAGTAGAAGTTCTGGTGAACCGCCCCCTACTCTTTATGAGTTTATGCCAGAAGGATCTTTGCTTATAATTGATGAGTCTCATGTTTCAGTACCTCAAATCTCTGGAATGTACAGAGGTGATCGTTCTCGCAAAAAAACACTTTCAGATTATGGATTTAGATTGCCATCCTGTATGGATAATAGGCCTTTAACTTTTGAAGAATGGGACATGATGAGGCCTCCCACTATTTTTCTATCTGCAACTCCAGGACCTTGGGAATTAGATCTAGTCAAAAATAAATATGTCGAACAGATCATAAGACCAACAGGTTTAATTGACCCTGAGTGTGAAATTAGAACAACAGTTAATCAAGTTGAGGATTTGATAGGAGAAATTAAAGATGTAATTAAAAATAATAATAGAGTGCTTGTAACTACTTTAACAAAAAAAATGTCTGAGGATCTAACAAATTATTTGAAAGAATTGAACTTTAAAGTCGAATACCTTCATTCAGATGTACATACTATGGATAGGATTAAACTTATCAGAGCTTTGAGAGTGGGTGAGATTGATATCTTAGTTGGAATCAATCTTTTAAGAGAGGGTTTAGATATTCCTGAATGTGGACTAGTCGCTATTCTTGATGCTGATAAAGAAGGATTTTTGAGATCAAAAACAAGTCTTATTCAAACAATCGGTAGAGCTGCACGTAATATTGACGGAAAGGTAATCCTTTATGCTGATATCAAAACAAAAAGCATTAAAGCAGCATTAGAAGAAACTGACTATAGAAAGTTAAGACAGCTCAAATATAACAAAGATAATAACATTACTCCTGAATCAGTTAAAAGAAACATAGGTGAAATAATTGAAAGTATCTATGAAAAAGATAGTTATACTGTAAAATTAAATTCTAATAATGATATTAGGCCAGGTAAATTCGAAGGTCATATAAAAAAACTTGAAAAAAAAATGTTAACTGCTGCAGAAAACTTGGATTTTGAAAAAGCTGCACTTTATAGAGATGAAATAAGAAAAGTTAAGAAAGATTTTCTAGGCATTAATCAAAAATGATACAACCATATATCCTCCTTGCTATTTTTTTACTATTAAGCTCTTTAGCGATTATGATTTGGGCTTGCGACGTTGCAATTAATAATGCCGTTATATTAGGTAAAAGATTTGGTATCAGTGATTTATTTATGGGTATTTTTATCATCGCTATTGGTACTTCCTTGCCAGAATTTGCAGCAACAGTTCAAGCGATGCACATTGAGGCTCCAGGCATAGTTGCGGGAAATCTAGTTGGTAGCAATATAGCAAATATTTTGTTAGTTGGAGGTGTTATGCTTTTACCTCTTAACTCTTATAAAATTGAAGATAAAAATAAAGTTTCTTTACATTTCTTTCTATTAATTTCTTTTATATTTAGTTTAGCATTATTCATTAATATTAATCTCTCTTATTTTACTATTCCCATTATTATCATTCTTTTAGGAATTTTTTTATATTTAGAACTTAGAAAAAAATCAGAAAAAAAAGAAGAATATAAAGAAGAGAGTGAAAAGTATAAAAATAATTTACTTATTATTATTGCTATTATATTTAGCTTTATAATACTTTATTTTAGTTCTGGATATTTTATTAGTTATGCTAAAGCAATATCAAGTCATTTTGGTATATCAGACACAATTGTAGGAGTTTCGATAGTAGCACTTGGAACATCTCTACCTGAGGTAATAACAACAATGATTGCTCTTTATAAGAAAAAGAGCAATCTTGCATTGGGAAATATTATTGGCTCTTGCGTAGCAAATATTACAATTATTACACTAATAGCTATTATACTTGGAGACACTATTAACTTTTATGAATTGTTAAACAATTTTAATAAGGCGCTATTTATATTAACAGCATTGATATTTTATGGATCTGTAATTGGAAAGTTTACTAATAGAATGACAGGAATTGTATATATATTAATATATTCAGTCTATATTTTAACACAATACACGATCTAAAGAAATGATGAAAAAAAAAAAATTAATAATAATTATTATCTTAATAATTTTAGGAATTTTGCTTGTACTGTCTTTTGTGAAATTACCAGTATCTGTCATATCTAAAGAAAAAATTAACGAAATATCAAATAATAAATTAGAACTCACTTTAATTGATAAGCAGTATTTTAAATTATTGCCAACACCTAACTTAGCTCTAGAAAAGGCAATTTTTAATTTTAATTATAATAATATGAATTCAGATATAGTTACTGACAAAATTGAAATAAATAGGTCTTTATTCAATGGTAATAATCACTCAATCTTCATTAATAAAATTTTAATACAAGATCTTGGAATTGATTTAAGAAATTTAAAAATAGACTTATCAAAAAATTCAGAAAAATTAAATATTTTGACAAATAAATTTTCATTAAATGAGTCAAAAATTAAATTAGATATTACGACCAAGAATAAGTCGTTAGATTCTGTAAACTTTAACTTAGAAAATTTAGAATTACAAAAAGGATATGAATTAATAAGTAAACTATTAAATATCAACTTAGATAAAAATATAATTAATCAAATTTTACTCAGTGATAAAATTTATATTAAAAGCCAAGGTGTTTATGGAGAAGGACAACTAATCATAAATTCTGGAAAGATTATAATTTCTGAAGATAGCACAATAGAGTTACAGGGGACAATAAATTTAAATGATCCAAAATTATCTTCAATAGAAGTTGAATTAAACAACATAGATTCAAATTTTATTAAATCATTAGGTATAGTAAGTTCAATTTATTCCTCACTTCCTGAAGGTAAAATAGTTTCGTCAAAAATAGTTATAGAAGAAGGATTGATTAACCTAAAATCAATGGAATATTTATCAACTAATGGAAACAGTATGACAATAAAAAGCACTGGACCAATTAAAGATATCAAAAACCCTAATTTAGAAATAGCAGTTAAAATTAATGATTTTAAGGAATTGGGAGTTTTGATAAATAAATTACCAATAGTAAATATTGATATACTATTAGGAATAGCAGATGTGCATCAAGGAAATATAAGTTTAATAATTAAGAATAGTTTTTTAGAAATTAATCAAATTAATTTAGAAACTAAAGAGAATGAGAAATTATTAATACAAGGTGACTATGATTTGAATAATAAATCATTTGAAAATTTAGTAATTGAATTAAAAGATATATCTCGATTGAAAATAAAAAAAATGGTGAATGTATATATGAATGATTATCAAAGGCAATATTTGGAATTGCTTGAATTTGATAATGTAAATGCATCTATTTCATTATCACGTGGAGATAAACTATTTTTAATAACTAAATTAGAACTTATTAATAAAGATTCAATTTCTAGAATTGAGGGCTTATATCAAGATAAAAGTTTTGCAGGTAGTATTGATTTAAAAAATCTTGATTTAAAATTAATAGATAATCTATTCTTAGATACTAAGAGATTAGAAGGCTTCATGAATTTAGAATTTGAATCAAATGGTCTTATTAGTATTAATAATATTATAAATACTGAAGGATTTATAAATGGAATAATAAATATTAAAATTAATGATAATGAGATTGCTCTTCTTAATTTTTTACAATCACTTGCAGTTGATGTTGAAGATTTAGAAGCATTCAAAGTATTTAGTCAGATATTAACAAAATCATTTATAAATAAATCTATTCAATACAAGGGAAATATTACCAACCCTCAATTAAATGAATTTATAATTAATGATTTAATATTTTTAGCTTCGGATGGCGAAAAAATAAAAACAAATATATTAATAAAAGGTAAAGATTTTGATTTAATATTGACTGACGTTTTTGAAGATGAGGATTTTCTTCTTAGTAGAAAAAATAGCTTTTACAGTTTTAAAAGAAAAAATGCAGAAGGAATCATTACAAAACCTGTCGAAGAATTAATTAAGAAAAATTTGAATAAATTATTTGAAAATTTACTTAATTAATTTTTTTTAAGAAATAATTAATAACTTTTTCTTCTAGCCTAACATTATTCATTTTATTAATTTCATGAATTCCTGTTGGTGAAGTTATATTAATTTCAGTAAGATAGCCTTCAATAATATCAATTCCAACAAAATATAGTTTATTTTTTACAAGAAATTTTTTAATTGTATGGCAAATAAATCTATCCCTTTCAGTCAAGTTTGTTTTTTCAGCAGTACCTCCAGCATGAAAATTAGATCTGATTTCATTTTTAGCTGGTACTCTTAAGACGGCACCTATTGGATTACCACCTAAAAGTATTACCCTTTTATCGCCCCTAAAATAATTTTTTAAAAATTTTTGAACCACTATTGGATTAGAATCATATTTTTTAATGTATTCACTAATAAGTTGCCTGAGATTACTTTGGGAATTAGAAACTTTTGTAATTCCAATACCCCCATTACCATAAGCTGGTTTTAAAATTACAATTTTATTTTTTTTAATAAATACCATAATAGAGTTAACATCTAAAGAAATAAGTGTTGGGGGAGTTAGTTCTGGAAAATTCATCATTATATGTTTTTCTGGAAAATTTCTCAAGCTAAGTGGATTGTTTATAATAATCAATTTATTTTGTAATTCACTTAGAAGATAAGTATTAGAAATATACTGCATATTATAAGGAGGGTCTTGACGAATAAATATTGCTTGAAAATTTGCCAAATCATCCAAGTAAGAATTTTCGTAATCAAGTTCATTCTTTGTATTTATGTAGAGTTTTGAAACTTGTGATTTAATTTTATTGGTATTTTTATCAATTAATGTGTGAACACTATTTGGATTTGTAAAGTAACAATTGATTCTTCTTTTTAGAGATTCTTTGATTAAAAGATAAGTCGTATCTGAATTCACATCAAATTTTCTAGGATCATCCATTTGAAATAAAAATTTCATATAATAATTAATAGTAAGGTTTTTCGAAAAGTTCTAGCATATTATTTCCATAATCGGTTTCTTCTAATAATGAATCTGCAGGTGTTTTCTTATTATTGATTATATTCTTTAAAGCCTTCAAATGAATTTGTTCATCCTGACCATTCTTGTTATAAATAGCTCTTCTTTTAAGCCCTTCACAAGATAATTTAACTAGATATTGGCAGTAACGATAAATATCACCACCTTGGAATTTTGCCTTAAGGCCATATTTACTTATATTTTGATATAGAGACATAATATCTTCATAACTCCACTTTTTAGTTTCTTGCCAAAGAAGATTCAAATTTTCTTCATCATAAAATATTCCTGTCCAAAACGCAGGTAACCCACAAATCATTTCCCATTTTCCTGCATCAGTGCCACGAACTTCTATATAAGATTTAAGTCTTACTTCTGTAAATATAGTAGATAAATGATTAACCCAATCATTTAAAGATAATTCATGATTATCAATTAACTTATTGTTTGTTTGACCTTTTAAAATTTGATTGAAAGTAAATTTTGTAGTGTCTTTATAGTCATTATTAATATTTAAAAAATAACTTGGGATTTCTAAAGCAAAATCAACATATTGCTCAATCGAAAAATTTTCATTAATAAATATTTCCTTAATACCACATCTGTTTTGATCAGTATCTGACCAAGTTAATACTCTATTACTCAAATAACCATTGTGTTTCATTTCTCTAAAAGGAGAATTAGAGTACATTGCTATCACGAATGACTGTATTCTATTTGCTACTACAAATTTTTTTATTAAGTCTGCCTCTGATTTATAATCAAAATTCGCTTGGACAGTACAGGTTCTTGTCATCATGTCTAATCCTCGATCACCGACTAAGGGCATGTAATTTTTCATGATGCTATATCTTTTTTTTGGTATCCATTCAATGTCTGAAAATTTTGAAACTGGATCAAATCCTAGGCCAATCATAGATAAATCATTTTCTTTTATATAAATGTTTAACTCATCTAAATGGCTATGCATTTCAGAGCATGTTTGGTGAATATTTTTTTGTATTTTTCCTGATAATTCAAGCTGCCCCCCAGGCTCAAGAGTAACGCTAGCACCATTAAGATTTAAAGATATTAGATTACCTTCGGAAATTTCTCCAGGTAACCAGCCTTTTGTTAATAAGAATTTAAATAGTGATTTGATACTTATTTTGCCATTATAAGGAATGCGTTTTTTATTGTCAGGCATAAAAATAAATTTTTCATGCTCAGTACCAATACCAAATTCATTTTCTTTTTTTACATTATCTAAAAAAAAATTTATTAGGTCACTTTTATCCATTACTGTTGAAATAAACATTAAATAGAAAAAATCAACCAAGTACTGAAATAAATAGTATTAATTACAATAATATGGTTTTTAAAGTACGCTGTTTTTGTTTTTTGATAATCTGCAAGATTTAACCTGCTTTGTATAAGAAATCGCCTGACTTTCTACTTTTTTAGCAACGTTTAAAAGCCATTTTTTATTATTATAAGTTTTTTTTTGAAAGCCACCTCTACCTTCATGGTAAGCTAGATAATGATTAAAAACATCAGTTTTTGGCAATTTTAATAGCCTATAACTGCCTTCAATATACCATCCTATAAAATCACTAGCGTCTTTAAAATTTTTTCTGCTGGCTTCCAAGTTGCCCGTACTTTTTTTATAATCTTCCCAAGTTCCATCCAATGCTTGACTGTAACCGTATGCCGAAGAGGCTCTCTTTGATGGGATAATACCAAGCAGTTTATTTCTAGGTGGTTTGGCATTTTTTTTAAAAGAAGATTCCTGCTTTATAAAAGCTAATTGTAAAGTTACTGGCACACCCCATTTATCTTTAGTATTTTCAGTAATTAAACGCCATTGTGGATTAGATTTAAAAATATCACAGGCATCTGAGATATTCATATATCTTGAAGTAACACACGAAGTTACTAGTAAGAGAATTAAAATAATTAAGTAATTTTTTTTCAATTGTAGTTTTTTTTTACAAACTCCATCATAGCAAATAGACCTTGCAAATTACCACCTCTAGTATTTAAAAAATTGCCGGACCAAGCATAAGTATCAATATGTATCCAATCAATTTTTTTATTAGGTAAAAATTCTTGAAGAAAAAGAGCAGCTGTAATTGATCCAGCCATTCCATCACTAGAAGCATTTACGATATCAGCCACATCAGATTTCATTTTATTATTATATAAACTGTGGAGTGGCATACGCCATATAGAATTAACATAACTTGTAGAATCAATTTTTTTTGCTAATTGATTATTATTTGTATAGTAAGCAGGTAAATCTTCACCAAGAGCAGCTCTTGCTGATCCTGTTAATGTAGCAAAGTCTATTATTAACTTAGGAGCTAATTCTTTTGTTCGAATTAGAGCATCTGCTAGTAAAAGTCTTCCTTCGGCATCTGTGTTAGTTATTTCGATAGTTTTATTATTATAGGCTGTAAGAACATCTCCAGGTCTCATAGCATTACTTGAAACAGAATTTTCAGCAACAGGAATGATTAATTTAATTTTTGTATTTTTTAAAAATGTTTTAATGATCAAAAATAATGCAATAGCGATTGCAGCCCCTCCCATATCTTTTTTCATATACCTCATAGAGTTACCAGGTTTAAGATTTAATCCCCCTGTATCAAAAGTGACGCCCTTTCCAATTATCACTATCGGGTTATCATTTTTATTAATCTTAGTATTAGAAATCTCTAAAGCTAGAGGAGAATTATCAGAGGCCTTACCCACTTCAAAAGTTAATGGATAAATTTTCTTTAGCTCGCTTGATTTAATGACACTTAAATGACAATTCTTAAACTGTTCATTTTTGAAAACCATTTTTTTAAAATTAATTGGTGTTAATAAATTAGCTGGTTCATTAATCAAATCTCTAGCAAAACTGGTCGCTTTATGAATGACTTCATATTTTATTAATTCAGCTTTATTATCTATATAAAGCAATGATTTAGAAATTTTAGAAGATTTTTTATAATTGTAGCTCCCCCATAACCATGCGATATAAAGATCATTTAATTTAGAATCTGCATATTTTCTTTCTAAGTAGTAATTACCTCTAGATTCTTTCGAAAAAGCTGCCAAACCAGATAAATTACAATCCTCACCTTCACCAATTAAGATTTGGTTTAATCTGCCGTCTTCATAAGGAACTAATATAGTTTTTTGAGATTGGCCCTTGAAATTACAAGAAGAGCACCAATTTTTTAAGTATTGAGATTGATTTTTATACCAAGTATCAAATTTATTTGAAGAAATAATGGTGATTTTAGTTGAACACTCGGTGTTATTTAAAGTAAACATATTAATTAGGAGATCTTAGAAAAATATGACTAAACAACAAGCAGAAAAAAAAACCATGAAATTTGAAACTGAAGTATCTAAACTATTAGATATAGTAGCTAACTCTTTATATACAGAAAAGGAAATTTTTCTTCGTGAACTTATATCCAATTCATCAGATGCTTGTGAGAAATTACGCTATGAGTCATTGTCAAATAAAGACTTAAACACTAAAGATCCATTTGAAATCAAAATTCATATCGATAAAAAAAATAAAACTATGACCATTAAAGATAATGGAATTGGAATGAGTGAGGAGGATCTTCAGGCAAATTTAGGTACTATAGCTAAATCAGGAACTGAAGAATTTTTAAAAAAAATTGGTGATAAAAAAGGAGATGTAAGTCAAATTGGTAAATTTGGTGTAGGTTTTTATTCTTCATTCATGGTGTCAGATCAAGTTGTTGTAAGTTCTAAAAAATTTAATTCAGAACAGGGATATCTTTGGATGTCAGACGGTAAGGGGAATTATACAATTGAGAAATCCGATACAAAAAAACAAGGAACTGAGATTACACTATCAATCAAGGAAACTGAGAGTGAATTTTTAGATAAATTTAGGATTCAAGAAATTGTAAAAAAATATTCAGATTTTGTTCCTATTCCAATTTATGTCTCTAGTGCTGAAGATAAAGAAGAGGAAAGTAAAGAGCAAATCAATTCAGCTGAAGCTATTTGGCTCAAAGACAAAACAAAAATTAAGAAAGAAGACTATGATAATTTTTATAAGCAAAGTTCTACTTATTATGATGAACCATTAAAAACAATTCATTTTAAAGCCGAAGGTGTTGTGAATTATTCTTCATTATTATTTTTACCAAAATCTCAACCTCATGATCTTTATCACCCCGACAGAAAAAATAAACTTAAACTTTATGTAAATAAGGTTTTTATAAGCGATAAGTTAGAATCTTTGATTCCAGCTTGGTTAAGATTTATTCCTGGAGTGGTTGATTCAGAAGATCTTAGTTTAAACATATCTAGAGAAGTACTACAAAATAATGCCGTAATTCAAAAAATTAATAGCGGTATTACTAAAAAAATCCTAAAAGCAATTAAAGATCTTAAAACTAAAGATATAAAAGGGTTTTTAGAGTTTTGGAAAAACTTTGGAGCAGTTTTAAAGGAAGGTCTTTACGAATTTAATGAAACCCATGACCAAATATTTGAATTCGCTGTATTTGGAAGTTCTGAGAATAAAGAATTAATTACATTATCTGAATATATTGAAAAATATCCAAATGATAAAAATAAGATTTATTATATTTCTGGTGAAAATAAGGAAAACTTATTGAATAGTCCTCAAATGGAATATTTCAAAAAAGAAAAAATTAATGTTCTTTTGATAACTGACCCGGTTGACGAATTTTGGATTCCCATGAAAAGTAAATTTAAAGATTATGAATTTGCTTCCATTACTAAAGGGGATATTGATTTTAAAGAAACAAAAGACAATAAAGAAGAACATAAAACTAATAAAGAAGATGAGGATTTTGTGTCTCATTTGAAAAAACTATTAAGCGATAAAGTAAAGGATGTTAAAATTTCTAAAAGATTAACTTCCAGTGCATCATGTTTAGTTGCAGATGAAAATGATATGGATATGCACTTAAAAAAATTGATGGCTGCCAATAATCAAAATACTGGAGATGAAAAAAGAATTCTTGAAATTAACAATGATCATGATTTAGTGATTAAAATGAAATCATTAAATAAAGAAGATAAAGATAAGTTTTCAGAAATATTATTTGACCATGCCAAGTTAATGGAAGGTGAAAATCTTGATGACCCTAAGAAATATACAAACTTAATAACGGATTTAATTTCAAAATAATGGAAGAGAGCCAAAATAATAAATTTGAAATTATTTCAAAAGACACAGAAAATATAAAATGTGATGGTGGAGAGGGAGACCTAGGTCATCCAGCTGTATATTTCAAAATGACCAAAGAGAAAGAAATTAGCTGCAACTATTGTAATAAGAAATTTATTAAAGAGAGTTAAGTATTTAGCGCGTCTTTATTAACTTCTCTTACTAAAAAATCTCTTAGGGCATCAATTTTTTTAGATCCTTTTAAGTTAGACGGGTAAGTAAAATAGATTGTTGCTTTTGGCGTCTTAACATCGGGTAGAATTGGAACTAAATTATTCCTAGAGGTTTTCATATATTCTGGTAAAGCCCCTATTCCAGCACCACCACCAATAGCTCTCATTATTCCGTACATATTCGATATATAAAGAATCTTCGCTTTTTTAATATCAGGCAATAGGTCAATTATACAGTTAACATCAGGTATGGAGGGTTCAACATCATTACCAAAAGATATTATTGTATGTTTATTTAACTCTTCTAAATTTTTTGGAATTCCAAATTTACTAATATACTCAGTTGAAGAGTAAATTTTGAATTGAAATTCATATAAAGGAAATCTAATTAAATCCATTTGGGTGGGTTGAGTTAGTCTTAAAGCTACATCCGCCTCACCCATCATTAAATCTGTATATTTATTTTCAATTTTTATAGATACATCAATGTCTGGATATGCGCTTATAAATTTATTAATTCTTGGAGCTAACCATGTTGTTCCGAAAGCTACAGTAGCGGCAACTTTTAAAGAGCCAGATGGCTTATCTTTTGAATCTGTTAATTGGGCTTTCGTAAGTGCTATTTTTCCTACAACATCGTGAACTGTTTTAAATAGAATACTTCCCTGCTCAGTTAGAGATAGTCCTCTAGCATGTCTAGTGAAAAGACTAACTTTTAGATCTTTTTCTAAAGAGCTAATCTGTCTACTAATTGAGGAGTGACTAATATTCATCTTATTAGCAGCTTCAGATATATTTAAATCAAGAGCGACGTTATGAAAAATTTTTAATTTATCCCAATCCATTTTTTAAGCTATGATATCTTATTAATACTTTTTAATTTATTGTCAAATAGACTCCAATCATCATCATCATTAATAGCTTGCCATATTTTTTCAATTTCTTCATGTAAAAGTGTAATTAACTCATTATTAGAATCATTATTATTATTTTTTTCAAATTTTTTAAATACTTTTACTAACGTGTACGAGGAGTACTTTTTATCAATAAATGCCTCATTTAATTGAAAGTTTTTAAAATCAAAAATTATTTCCTCGTATAGAAATTTTTTTGTGGATTGCAATTCATAAAATGCATTGAGTAATTCTTGATTTTTTGTATCTGAACTCAAAGTTAGTCCTAGCCTTTTAAAAAGCATTTTTTGCAAATATTTATTATATGAATTTGGGTATATTTTAAGTATATCAATTAATTTATTTTTATCTATGAACACAGTCATAATCGATGCTAATTGTTGAATATTCCAAAATATTGCATCTGCCTGACTTCCGAATTTATAAAGACCTGAGTGATCGAAATAAGCAGCAATTTTTTCAGGATCATAGTATTCAAGCATTCTATATGGTCCGTAATCAAAGCTTTCACCAACTATATTAATATTATCCGTATTTAGAACACCATGCACAAAGCCCGATACCGTATATGAGGCAGCTAGCATAGCTAAACGATCAACCACCTCATAAAAAAATTCTAACTCCAAGTTATGTTCAGTCGATAAATTAAAATAATTTTTACAAACATAATTAATTAATTTTTCTATATTTTTATTATTTCGGTGGTAAGCCTGATATTGAAAACTACCTATTCTTATATGTGAATGAGAAGCTCTTACAAGTACGGCCGACCTTGTAGGGGAAGGTTCATCATTTCTGTATAGTTTTTCACCTGTTTCGATTAAAGAGATTGATCTACTTGTATTTACTCCTAATGCATTAAGATACTCTGAGCATAAAACTTCTCTTACCGCTCCCTTTAAAGTTAGACGACCATCGCCACTTCTTGAGAATTTTGTTCGACCGCTACCCTTAGTTCCTAAATCTAATAATTTTTTATCATGATAAAATTGTGCCATTGTAAAGCCCCTACCATCACCTAATTCTGGATTATAGGTTTGGAATTGATGGCCATGATATTTAAGTGCTAAATTTGATTTTTCAGGTAATAAATTACTTTTAAATTTTCCAAATAAATCAATCCATGAGCTATCATTTAAATATGAAAACTCACTGAATTCTTTATTTCTAAATCTGATATTAAAATCAGGAAAGTTAACAGGTTCAGCTAATTCATAGAATTCTAAATCTAGGCCCTTATAAGGAGTAAGTAATTCTAGGGCTTCGTTCAAATAATTGAATTGAGATCTGTGTACTGCATTTTAAAATTTTCTGCGACTGGCCTGTAAGTGAGATGACCTTTATAGACGTTTAATCCATTTAGGTGATGATGGTCAATTTTACAAAAATTCTCAGCACCCAATTTAGCTAATTCTGAAATATAGCCTATTGTTGCTGTATTAAGTGATATTGTAGAAGTTCTTGGAACTGCACCGGGCATATTAGCTACACAGTAATGTATAACGCCATTTATAATATAAGTAGGATCTTGATGAGTTGTGGCACGACTAGTTTCAAAACATCCTCCTTGATCAATAGCAACATCAACAATAACAGAGCCTGATTTCATAAAATTTAAATCTTTTTTATTAATAACTTTTGGAGCTAAAGCTCCAGGTATTAAAACTGCTCCAATCACTAAGTCTGATTCACTTAAATAATCTAAAACTTTAATGTCATTAAGATTTAATACTATAGCTTTTGGGAATTCTTTCTTTAAAAAATTAATCTTTGATAGAGATTTTTCTATTATTGTTACATCAGAGCCCATACCAAGAGCTATTAAACTCGCATTATAACCGACAACTCCTCCTCCAATTACTAAGGTTTTAGCTGGCTTACTATAAGAAGAACCACCTAATAAAATACCCCTACCACCTAAAGTTTTTTCCAGACATCTTGCGCCTGCCTGAATTGAGAGTCTACCCGCCACTTCACTCATTGGCTTAAGCAAAGGCAGCCCAACAAGATCATCTGAAATAGTTTCATAGGCAAAAGCTATACATTTTTTTTTAATTAACTGATTTGTTAAATTTTGAGATGAGGCTAAATGTAAATAAGTAAAAATAATCTGATCTTCTTTCATAAGATTAATTTCTTCGAGCTGTGGCTCTTTAACTTTGATTATTAGATCACTTCTATCAAATAAATCTTTGGCAGTATGTAAAATTTTACCACCAACTCTAGAATAATCATCGTTGCTAAAACCAGAACCGATTCCTGCATTATTCTCGATAAAAACATCATGTTTTTCATTAATTAGAAATTTGACACTTTTGGGAGTTAAACCAACTCTGTATTCATGATTTTTTATTTCTTTTGGAACGCCAATAATCATATCAAGATGTGTATATTAGATAAAATAAATTTACTATCTCAAAAAAAAAATTTTATTATAAAGAAACGAGGTATATTAAAAACGTGGAAGGTTTAGCTATACTTAAAATAAAAATAAAGGGAGCCCCTAAAACATCAGGGGTTTATCTATTTAAAAATAAAAAAGATCAGCCTATTTATATAGGCAAAGCTATTAATATCAAAAGGAGGCTTGCTAATTATGGTCAAATAAATAATTTACCAAGAAGATTACAACAAATGGTTTTTCAAACAAATAGTATTGAGTTTGAATTAACAGAAACAGAGAGAAATGCTTTATTGTTAGAAGCATTACTAATTAAAAAATTTGCACCTAAATATAATATCAGATTAAAGGATGATAAAAGCTTTCCTTTAATTAAAATATCATCCGACGTATATCCTAGAATTTCAAAATTTAGAAATGAGTATAATAAAGATGACTTAGTTTTTGGGCCTTTCACTTCAGCTCTTAAAACAGATAAAGTATTAAAAATACTTCAAAAAATATTTAAGTTAAGAAGTTGTTCAAATCAAGAATTTAAAAACAGATCAAGACCTTGCCTGTTATATGATATCAAGCAATGTTCGGCGCCATGTGTTGGTAAGGTTGATTTAGGCAAGTATTCTAAACAAGTGAATGGAGCTATTAGTTTTTTTAAAGGTAGTCAAAATAATATTACTAAGGACTTAGAAAAAGAAATGTTAATTGCTAGCAAACTATTAAGGTATGAAAGAGCCAGCGAAATTAGAGACAGTATTCAATCTTTAAATTTTATAATAAGAGAAGAAATTAAAATTGGCTCACAAGATTCTAATTATGATTTTATTTATATCAATAAAGACAAATATATAAGTATTTTTATTAGTTTTATTAGGTATGGAAGATATTTGGGAGGAAAAATGATTTATATCTCAAAAGATCTTAAAGATGAAAAAAAAATATCATCTTTACTTATACAATTTTACATCAAAGGATTTAGGCCTAAAAAAATAATTTGTTCCGGTAAAGTAAATGACTTTAAAGATTTAAAGATTATTTTTAAAGAAAAACTCGAAATTAATTTGATTTTAAAAAACAAAAATATTAATGGAATTAACAGAATAGAAAAAATATCTAAAAATAATTTAAATAAAGAAATTAAAAAATATGACCAATCATATGACACAAATAATGAAATTCTTCAATTAACTCAAAAATTTTTTAAAATTAAAAATACAATTGAAAGGATAGAGGGCTATGATAATAGTTTTTATACTAATAATTATGCAGTTGCTTCTTATGTGGTATTCAACAACGAAGGTTTTGATATAAAGGAATCTCGGACCTATAAATTTAAAGATTTTGATCTAAAAAAATTTGGAGATGCTGACTTAATGAAAAAAGTTTTCCTTTCACGTTTTGAAAACTCTAATAAGGTCATACCTGATATTATTTTAATAGATGGTGGTAGACCATATTTAAAAATATGTAACGATATATTAAAAGCTTTTAATCTTGATGATAAGATTTTTTTAATTGCAATTTCCAAGGGTCACAATAGGGATTATAAATTTGATAAATATCATACTCTCATTGAAACTAATATTTCATTAACTTCTCAGCCTAAAATTGAAGGATTTTTACAAAAGATTCGCGATAAAGCGCATAAATTGTCAAAAACAAATAGCTTAAAAAGAATGTCTGACTCAATTAAATCTGGTTTTTTAGATGACATGAAAGGTATTGGTAAAGTGAAAAAACTAAGAATTATGAACTATTTTGGTAGTTTAAAGGAATTAAAACAAACAACAAAACAAGAACTGCTTCAAATTGATGGTGTGAATACCCTACTTGCTCAGACTATAATAGACAAGATTAGAAATGAATAAAAACTTAACAATACCAAATATAATTACATTTATAAGAATATTTCTTATCCCTTTGATATTGTACTTACTTTTCTCTGATGATTCTAAAATAGTTTTGTTAGCAGGTTTTCTATTTATTATTTCATCAATCTCTGATTTTTTTGATGGCTATTTGGCAAGAGCACTAAATCAAACTTCAAAGTTAGGTGTACTTTTAGATCCTATAGCAGATAAACTTCTTATAGCTTCAGTTATAATTGTGTTAATTGAAACTAGGGTTATTACAGACATACATGTGATACCAGCGATTATTATATTATTAAGGGAAATAGCAATTTCAGGCTTAAGGGAATTTTTAGCTAATTATAACAAAAAAGTTCCGGTTACTTTTGTTGCAAAAATTAAAACAACAATACAAATGATAAGCTTATCAATTTTGATATTAGGAATGGGCTTTGATTTCAATAATACTATTTGGAATACAGGATTAATAATGCTTTGGATTTCAGCATTCTTTACACTTTACTCAGGCTATAGTTATATTAAAAAAAGCTTAACTGTATTTTGATAATTACTGTGAAATATTTTTCTTGGATAAGGGTAAAACTAGATAAGTCTGAAGATTCATTTGAAATTAATGGGAAGTTAAACTTCAAGGAATTAAAATTATTTTTAATTCAAAAAGATATTTTTTTTAAAGAAATATTTAACGATAACTCAATAAAATTTTTTATTAATTTTAAAGAAATTGAAAATGAAACTATTTCTATAATTGATGGTGATGAATTGGGAATTTTACCCCCTGTAACCGGTGGATAATGATAAAAATTGTAAATGAAGATTTTAGTCTTGATGAATTATATTCAAATATAAAGTCTGACAAAAATGGTGCAATTTCAATATTTCTAGGAACAGTAAGAGATGATTTATTTAACAAAGATAAGACTATTGAAGCTATTTTCTTAGAATGCTATGAAGGCCTCGCAATAAAACAGTTAGAAGAAATAAAAAATGAAGCCATCATTAAATGGAATTTAAATAAATGCGTCATCGTTCATAGAATTGGGAAAATACCACTTGGTGATAAGATAGTATTTATTATGACCTCTTCTCCTCATAGGGAAGAATCTATTAGGTCGAATGAATTTATTATTGATCAATTAAAAATTAAAGCCGCATTTTGGAAATTTGAATATTATGGTAATGATTCAAAAATTATTAAAACAAAAGAAAAGGATTTAAAAAAAAATTTAAAATGGGAAAGTGTAATTAAAAGTTAAGTTATTAGATACTTTTTTCATCAGTTTTAAAATTTTCATCAACTTCGCTCAAATATAAGTTTGAAATCATCTTAGTAATCTCACCCACTTTAAATTCCATATCATCTATTTTTCTTACTGGATTAATTTCTACAGCCGAACCAGTAAGAAATATTTCATCCGCATTTTTGATTTCATCAGGATATATATCTCTTTCTAAAACTTTTATATTTTTGCTTCTAGCTATACTAATAGCTGTTTGCCTGGTAATGCCGTTAAGAAAGCAATGAGGTAAAGGGGTATGGAGTTCACCATTAAAAACAAAAAAAATATTAGATCCTGTAGATTCGCATACCTTACCTTCATAATCCAACATCAAGGCATCAGTAAAACCATCTTTCTCGGCTTTATGTTTAGAAAGTGTGCATATCATATAAAGACCTGCGGCTTTAGCATCAGTAGGTATAGTATTAGCTGGAGGCCTTCTCCATTCAGCAGTCTGAAGTGAGATACCTTTTAAACGGTCTTCAGGGGAAAAATATGAAGGCCACTCCCAAGTAGCTACAGCAACATTAATTTGATTTTTTTGAGCAGAGATAGCCATCATTTCACTTCCTCTCCATATTACAGGTCTAATATAGCCGTAGGATATATTCATTTTTTTTATAATATGTTCTTGAGCTTCATTTAAAACGTTTTTGGTATAAGGAACATCCATGCCCATTCTATTAGCAGAATGAAATAATCTGTCAGTATGAAGTTCTAATTTATATATATTGGAAGCATAAACTCTTAAGCCTTCAAATACACAACTTCCGTAATGAAGACCATGATTAAGCACATGGGTAGTGGCATTTTGCCATTCAACAATCTCCCCATTATACCAAATAAAGCCTATTCTTTTATCAAAAGGTATAATTTCCATAAGAAAAATAATGTATTACTAATTAAAAAATATCACAATATAATTATTTAAATGAATATGAATTACTCTGACACGTTATACTTTAAAAAAGATAGTATTATAGAAATTATTTTAGGATCTCATAGAACAAATCGACTAATACAAAATGAATTAATCATAGTTACTAAAAGTAGTAAATTGACACCAAATGAGTTTTTAACTTTAATAGAAATTAAAAAGGGCTTTAAAAAAAAAATAGATATATCAAATAAGTTGATAATAAAAAGACAAAATATGAATTTAATTTTTAAAACACTTGAAGATAAAAAAATTATAGAAATTATAGATAAAAAGACACAAATTACAAAAAAAGGAAATGAAATTCTAGAAAAAATCACAAATAAAATTAAAGATAAAATTATTATACTTTTCAAAAATATTGATCCAAAAAAAATGTCTGGATTTATAAATATAGTTGAAAATTTATGATAGAAAATTCACACATATTATTAGTTGAAGACGATTCAAGTTTATTAGAATTAATTGAGAAGTTGTTAGTGAAGAATAATTATATAGTTTCAAAGTCAAGTACCATAAGTGAAGCTACAGAAAAAATTAAATTTTATATTTTTGACCTGATACTACTTGACGTAATGTTACCAGACTCAAATGGTTTAGATTTTTATATGAAGGTAATACATAATAGAATCAATACACCTGTAATATTTTTATCTGCTTTAAGCAATCCAGACGATAGAGTAGCAGGACTAGAATTAGGAGCAGATGATTATGTTGGAAAACCTTTTGACTCTAGAGAACTATTACTAAAGATTAAAAAAAATATAATAATTCAGGATAATAAAAATATTATAAAATTTGATGATTTAACAAAATTTGATTTAAAAAAAGAAACTTTAACTTATAAAGATAAAAAAATTAATTTAACAAGCAATGAAATAAAGATATTTAAACTACTTATACAAAATTCAAATAAATTTTTAAATAGGGAGTTACTAAATAAGGAATTGAATCTTGATTATTTATCAAGAAGTAGTGATATGCAGATATCAAGACTAAGAATGAAACTTAAGAAATTCTGTAATTTGACAGATGTAATTAGATCTATACATGGAAAAGGTTATAAAATATTTTATTAATGTCACATAAAGTTAAAAGATTATATAGCAGCTTATTACTTAGATCTTTTTACCTGATATCAATTCCGATTGTTCTTATTCAACTTATTGGTATTATCATATTTTTTGAATTGCATTGGGATTTAGTACTAAAAAAATTATCAAGCAATATAATTAATAATATTGAAATAATATTAAAAGATAATCAAAAACAAGAAGATATCCCTAAGTATATTTTAAATACATTTGAATTAGAAATATTGAAAGATAAAGATACAAAAATAACAAAAACAAAAAATTTTTTTTTAAACAAGAGAATGAATCAAGCATTAAAAAATATCGAATACCCTTCTGATTTTGGGATTTATAACAATGATTATTTTATAATTATAATTAATAAAAAAAATAATAATTTTAATATTTTGATAAGTAAAGATAAGTTAGAAACAAAGACTATTACTGGGTTTTTCTTATGGGTTTTATTTTGTAGTATAATTTTATCATTAATATCTTATTTATTTATAAAAAATCAGATACGGCCTCTTCAAAGGCTTGGCATAATGACAAGAAGTTTTGGTCGTGGGATACTAACACCAGATATAAGACCAACAGGGTCAACTGAAATCAGAGGACTTATTAGAGATTTTAATAATATGAAGAATAATATTATTGAAACTATAAATACTCAAAAAACAATGTTAGCAGGAATAAGTCATGATCTTAGAACACCATTAACAAGAATAAGTCTAATGAATGAAGGAATAAATGAAGAAGAAATAAAAGAGAAAATTAGATCAAATATCATCGAAATGAATATGATGATTGAGAGTTACATTGACTTTATAAAAAATGAAAAAAATGAGGCTAGTATAAAAATTAATAGTGATGAATTTATTAATGAGCAATTAATGAAGTATAAAAACATTATTATACAGAGAAATGAAAGTAAGATTATAAATATTAAAAAAACACAGATATTTAGAGCAATCCAAAATATTTTAGAAAATGCAAATAAGTTTGCAGAAAATATATATATAAACTCATATTTTATGAATCAAAAATGGATAATAAGTATCGAAGATGATGGACCTGGAACTGAATTAAATTCTGAAGAATTAGTAAAGCCCTTTATAAAAGGAAAAAATAGCTTGAACAAAGGTAGCGGTCTGGGACTGTCAATATTAAAAAAAATTATTGATTTAAATAATGGAGTAGTGATGTTTGAAAAATCTAAATATGGCGGGTTGAATGTAACTATAAAATTTAATAATCTATTAAAATAACTTACCACCATTTGGAATTTTAGAAGCAGGCATGACTAATACTGGATTATTATTATTATCTGGGAAACCTAAAATCAAAACTTCAGAAAGCATTTTTCCAATTTGCTTAGATGGTAAATTAATGACAGCGGCAACTTGCATATTAACTAAACTTTCAATAGTGTAATTTGAAATTAATTGAGCTGAAGTTTTTTTTAAGCCTATTTTTTCTCCAAAATTTATTATAAGAATTAGCGAAGAATTATTAGAAAGTTCATTGTGCCTAACTTCGATAATAGTTCCAACTCTGATATCAATTTTTGAAAAATCAGAGTTAGTTATCATTTAACTAAAAATGGTTTAATTTTTTTTAAATAATCTAATGAGTTGCCAAGAAATGACATAGTTTTATCTAGCTCTTTATTATCTTCAATCCAAATATTAAATGAAACAGCATAAAGAGATAGCATTATACTCTTATTAAAGAGGTTATTAGAATAGTTTGAAAAATAATTATTTAAAGATTTACTTAAAATTAAAAAATATCTGCTATTCTTTTGTGATTCTAAATATATTTTTAATGATAATTTTTTATAATTATTTAAAAATTCCAATCTAGAAATTATCGATTCAAAAATTTTATCTTCAATTGAGTTTGGAGAATTATGAACTTTAAATAAATTTTTATTTACATAAATTTCATACGCATAAATAAATTTACTAAAATCGTTGTAATCTTTGTCAATTTTTTTTAAACTTGAATAAATTTTTTCAGAATGAGCTAAATTTTCAAGTGATTTTAATTCTTTATCAGTTAAGTAATGAATTTTATTTTTCAAGACTAATTTCTTTTGACCTCTTATAGGCTCTAAAGATGGTAGTGTGTATAGTTTTTTCTAAATTTGATTTTTTTAAATAACTTATTCCCTCTTGTGTTGTTCCCTTTTTACTCGAAATAGTATTAATAAAATTATCTAATCCTCCATACTTTTTTGAGTAATCTACAACACTCTTAAATAAATTAAGAATAGCTTCTTCATTATTTGGATAATTAAAATTAATTTTTTTAGATGCTTTAATGTAAGAGCTAATAATTTTGGCAATAAAAGCAGGTCCACTTCCAAATAATGCAGTAGCTTTATGAATATCATTTTGATTTTTGACTATAAAAGAAGTTCCAAATAATTTAGTTACATTTTCTATTGTCCAATTAGCTAAATTCTGATCATGACTAAAGATACAGGTATGAGATTGATTGAATAAAGATAAAACGTTTGGCATGATCCTTATAATTTTTTCAGAATTTAGTTTATTATTAATCGTCTTTATCTTAACCCCAGCCATACAAGATAATATTATGGTGTTTTTTTTGATATATTTAGAAAAATGGTTTCCTTCACTATAAAAAACTTTTGGTTTTACTAACAAAAAAACAATATCAAAAATTGGGTCTACTTTTGTTTTTTTAAAATTTAAAAATTGAATTTTATGATCAGAAGCTACAGTACATATATTGAATTTTTTTTTAAAATCTTCATTTAATAACGATTTGGCCATATTGCCAAAACCTATAAGTAAAATTTTTTTTTTAAGCGTGGCCAACTATTTTATTATTGTTTGTGAAATACAAATGCTGTTTTGAATTTAAATTTTTTAAAAGAACTGTAATTAAGTGATTAAATTCTGATAATAAATCTTCTAAATATCTTTTAATAAATACGGACTCATTTTTGCCTCCAAGTGGAAGTGTATGCTTATAGATCACAGATTTATTTACATTCTGCCTTAGCGTTCCAATAATTAAATTATTATTTATTTTACTTAGATTTTGATAAAGAATATTTTGATCAAAATCTTCGATAATAAAAGATGATACCATTAGGTTTAAATCTTCTATCCAATTAAATTCAAGAATTACTTTTCTATTATTTATCTCTGTTAAAAGAGATATATCCTGTCGGTTAAACTGATTTTTATTATCGGCATCTTTTACATTAAAAACTTCTGCAACTATTTTTAAAGGTGAAGAATCTGTATTCTTTATTTTCATACACCATATATATCAATATATTACCTCTTAAACCACTATATATAGTGGTAACTTGTTAATAAGTTATATTTATATGCCTTTTTTTTTATTTTTTTTATAAATTGATGATAAATTCTTATAATCTGATTTAAGATCATTAACTACTTCTATGAAATCTAAACTAAGGTCAATAAACCTCACTAACTTAGTTAAAAGTTTGTCCTTATTAGTCATAAACTCTGTAATATTATTTTGATTAATGTTTGAATACCCAGATTTATTTTCACCAGTTGCTCTATCAATTTTAGGTTTTGACATTAGATGGTATAGCTTATCTTATATTTTTGGTTTTATATATTTTTATTGGTTTACTAAAAAACATTTAAATTTATTTAATTTAAACAAGAAAATTTTTGAAGATTTATTTTTTTATATTTTTCTAGGTATAATAATAGGTGGAAGATTGGGTTATATTTTATTCTACAATTTTAATTATTTTCTTTCAAACCCTATATCAATTATAAAGATTTGGGAGGGAGGGATGTCTTTTCATGGTGCCTTTATAGGATGTATATTAAGTATAATTTATTTTACTATGAAGAATAAAATTTCTTTCTTCAAAATTACTGATCTAATGAGTCTGACCGCACCAGTAGGAATTGGGCTAGGAAGAATTGCAAATTTTCTTAATAAAGAGCTTGTAGGGAGAAAGACTGATTTTTTAATAAGCATTAGCTATCCTAATGAGATTTTTTATAGACATATAACTCAAATTTATGAGTCATTATTGGAAGGTGTATTACCATTTATTATTTTAAATATAGCTTATTTTATTTACAAAGTAAGAGTAGGTTTAGTGACTGGAATCTTCTTAATTAATTATGCGATAGTCAGAATTATGATTGAATTTATTAGAGAGCCCGATATTCAAGTTGGATTATTTTTTTCTTATTTTACAATTGCACAAGTTTTAAGTATTCCAATTTTAATTTTAGGATTAGCGATTACATCTCAATGTCTGTACAAAACGAAATAGATAATATTATAAATGCTTGTCAGATGATTAGCGTTCAAGATTTTGTTCAAATATCAAATTTTCATGAGAAATCAGGTTTTTATAATATTGAAGAAAAAAATAAAATTGGAATAAAAGGTCACTTTATTACTTCTCCAGAAATATCATCTATATTTGGGACCGCTATGTTTAATCAATTTATTGATAAAAATCCTAATATACAAAAGATTCATTTATTAGAACTTGGTCCAGGTAATGGATATTTGACTTATGATATTCTTGAGCAAATGAACAATAATGGAATTGAAGTTTTAAGTATAACTTTATTAGAAAAAAGTTCTTATTTTACAAATCAACTGGAAAAATTGAACAAGCTAGAAAAATTTTCAATTATCACTGATATTGAAAATTTTCACATAGATGATGAAGAGATAGTTTTCATTTACTCTAATGAATTTCTTGATGCGTTTGGACATAAACAATATATTTATAAAAATGATCATTTTTATGAAATTTTTGTTACTAAGGAAGAAGATCATTATGCTCTTCGTACAATAAGTGCAATTCATTCAGAATATATAAAAAAAGACTATAAATTTATTAACTTTAAAGACAATGACATATTAGAGCATTCTCCTCTTATAGATTTTTTTATTCAAAATCTTTGTCGGACGATTAATAAATTTTACTTTGCCACAAATGATTATGGATATACCGAGCACTCTAAAAAAAGTTCCTTGAGAGCCTTAAGGGAACATAATAAAATAAATTTATTTGAATCTTTTGAAAGAGTTGATTATTCATTTTCAGTTGATTTTAACAGGCTAATAAAATTATTTTTACCATATAAAGGTGAGGTAATTACTCAATTTGATTTTATTAAAAAATATGCATCAAGTTTTTTTAATAATTCAGTTGAAGCTGATAGTAAAATAATCAAAGACTTACTGACTGGAAATAAGAAAGATCAAATGGGATTAATTTTTAAAAATTTTAATGTAAAAAATTATGATTAACGAAAGTAAAATTAGTTATAAATTTTTTTCAAAAAATTATGGTTTCTCACATGGGATATATGGAAGTCTTAATTGTGGAAGGTCTTCGAAAGATAATCAAGATCTAATAAAAAAAAATATCAATTATGCTAAAAATAAGATGAATCTTTTAAATAGAGTTTTGATTATGCCTCGCCAGTCGCATAGCAATAATTGTCTAATAATTAATAAAGAATCGGACAATAAAGGTAATGCCGATGCACTTGTTACAAGTTCAAGTAATTTAATGTTAGGAATTACAACTGCTGATTGTATTCCAGTAATATTTTTTGATAATCAAAATCGAAATATAGGAATTTGTCATGCTGGTTGGAAAGGCCTCTCTAATGGAATAATAGAAAAAACTATTGAAAAAATGATTCTGATTGGAAGTTCTACTAGTTCAATAAATGCCATTATAGGTCCCTGTATTAGAAAATTCTCATATGAAGTGAATTTTAATTTTTTAAGCAAATTCAATCTTCCTAAAATAAACCCCTACTCTTCTTTAAAGGGAAATAAAATTTACTTTGATCTTCCAAAATTCACGACTAACATTTTACAAAAACAAAAAATTAAACACATTAAAGACTATAAAAAAAATACTTATTTAGATAATAACTACTTTAGCTATAGGCAGTCTAAACATAAAAAATATTCTGATTATGGAAGAAATCTAAGCTTGGTTGCAATAAAATAGTTTGGAATAAATTAGTAATCTATGTATAAATAGGTTATCAAATGAAAATTATTTCAGGAAATAGCAATAGTGACCTATCTAATGAGATTGCTGATTATATTAAGATAAAATTAGCTGACGCTACGATAACAAAATTTTCAGATAAAGAAATTTTTGTAGAAATTCATGAAAATGTAAGAGGTGAAGATGTTTTTATTATTCAATCAACTTCATTTCCAGCTAATGACAACTTAATGGAGCTATTAGTTACAATAGATGCCCTGAGAAGAGGTTCTGCTTCAAGAATTACCGCAGTTCTTCCTTATTTTGGATATGCTAGACAGGATAGGAAGACTGGTCCTAGGACTCCAATTTCAGCTAAAATGGTTGCTAACTTAATAACCACTGCTGGAGCCAATAGAGTTTTAACTATGGATCTTCATGCAGGACAAATTCAAGGATTTTTTGATATTCCTGTTGATAATCTTTATGCTCAACCTTTATTTACTAAAGATATAATTGATAGCAAGAGATCGAATAATTTAGTTTGTGTTTCTCCAGATGTTGGTGGAGTGATGAGAGCTAGATCATTTGCAAAAAAACTAGATGCTGATCTTGCAATTATTGATAAAAGAAGAGATGCGCCAGGTTTATCGGCCGCTATGAACGTTATTGGTAATGTAGAAGGTAAAAAATGCATAATAATTGATGATTTGGTTGATTCGGGAGGTACTATCTGCAATGCAGCTAAAGCACTCAAGGAAAAGGGTGCTATTGAGGTTTATGGGTATTGTTCTCATGGAGTTTACTCAGGTAAAGCTCTCGATAACATTCAAGGTTCTGTTTTAGAAGAAATGGTTTGCACAAACTCTATTAAGCCACAATTTGAAGTACTAAAGAATATGAAATTTTTATCAGTAGCCCCTTTATTTGGTGAGGCAATAATGCGTATAAATAATGAAACATCCATCTCTTCATTATTTGATTAAATCCCGAAATTAATATATAAACTGCATCTATGAAAATCAGTGGAAGCATACCAGCTAAAAATAGATTAAAAGGAAATACTAACCCAGTATTCGAAGATGGCATGGTTCCTTCTATCATATATGGTGGTAAAATTGAGCCAAAAATGGTTTCCGTACATAACATAACTCTTAAAAAAAGATTTGAAGAAGGTCAGTTCTACTCCAAGGTTTTTGAGTTAGATATCGAAGGTACTAAAGAAGCTGTAGTTGTAAAAAGCATTCAAAGACATAAAGTTAAAAATTTTCCTATCCATGTCGATTTCCAAAGAGTTGATGATAAAACAAGAATCACTGTTTCTATTCCAATAGTATTCACAAATCAAGAATTGTGCCCAGGTTTAAAAAAAGGTGGTCTTCTTAATGTTGTTAGAAGAGAATTAGAACTAAGCTGTTTAGCAAATAATATTCCTGAAAAATTTGAAATTGATTTACAGGGAAAAGAAATTGGAGATGATATACGACTAAGTTCAGTTGAATTGGGAGAAGGTATGAAGCCTACTATTCTTGGGAGAGACTTTATGCTATCCACTATTCAGGCTCCTAAAGTTGAAGAAGTTGAGACAGCACCTGAAGCTGTAGAAACTGAAACGGCCGCTGCTGATGAAAAGAAAGAAGAGAAGGCAGCAGAGTAATAGAAATTACTATTTTGTATGCATACTCTTTATTGTATCGGTAACCCTACCCTCAAACATAAATTAAATCGTCATAGTGTTGGATTAATGCTTGGCTACTATTTAATTGAAAAATTAAAACTTAAAACAAAAAAATTTAAACACTATAGATTATCAAATCAATTCTCTATTGATGGTGAAAAATTTCAAATAGCAATCTCAGAAACTTATATGAATGATTCTGGTAATGGAACTTTAAGCCTTAAGACTATTAATAACTTTGACTTAAATGCATTAATTGTCTTATACGACGAACTTGACTTAGAGTTAGGGTACGTAAAGTTAAAACAAGGTGGTGGAAATGCAGGACATAACGGACTTAAAAGCATTTCTCAAAATATTGGAACTAATTATTGGAAATTAAGAATAGGTATTGATCATCCTGGAGATAGAAATCAAGTGACAAGACACGTATTAGGAAACTTTAAACAGAAAGAACTGAAAATTATTTATAAGATATTTGAAATTATTTATTTGAATTTTTCTCAAATTTTTTTAGATAAGCATCTTTCAAACTTAGGAATATAAATAAGATGAAATGTGGAATTATAGGATTACCAAATGTAGGCAAATCAACTTTATTTAACGCTTTATGTGAAAATGAGCAGGCGCTTGCAGCAAACTATCCTTTTGCAACTATAGACCCCAATAGCGCTCTAGTAAAAGTGCCTGACGATAGGTTAAAAAATATTACCGATATAGCTAAACCAGAAAAAGTAATTCCTGCAGTTTTTGAAATTGTTGATATAGCAGGTTTAGTTAAAGGAGCCTCTAAAGGAGAAGGACTGGGTAACGCATTTTTAACTCATATAAGATCTGTCAATGCTCTATTTCATATAGTGAGGTGTTTTGATGATAATGACATTCAACACGTTGAAAATAGAATCGACCCCATTCAAGATATTGGGATCATTGATACTGAACTTGCTCTATCTGATATAGAAATATTAGATAGAAATTATCAAAAGATAAAAAAATTTCCAAAAAATGATGATGAAAAAAAAAGAGTAGAGATTTTAAAGAAAGCTGTAGATGATTTATCTGAAGGGAAAAATCTTTTAAATACATTGTCAAATGAAGAGCTAGCTCACCTAGAAGAATATAAATTAATTTCCACAAAACCTGTTGTCTATATATGCAATGTAGATGAAGCGTCTGCTCAAAGTGGCAATAACTATACTAAATTAGTAGAAGATTATGCTAAAGAAAAAAAATGTGAGGTTTTAATTGTAAGTGCGAAAATAGAATCTGAAATTTCTCAAATACAAGACGAATCTGAGAAACTGGAATTTTTAGAGAGCTTAGGATTGAAAGAAACAGGACTAAAAAGAGTTATAAGAAAAGGTTATGAAATCCTAAACTATATTAATTTTTTTACAGCGGGTGAAAAAGAAGTTAGAGCCTGGACTATTGTCAAGAACGATACTGCACCATTAGCAGCTGGAGCTATTCATTCTGATATGGAAAAAGGGTTTATTAGGGCCGAAACGATTTCTTTTGAGGATTTTATTGCTTATAAAGGTGAGCAGGGAGCGAAAGAAAAAGGCAAACTAAGATTAGAAGGTAAGGATTATATTGTTAAAGATGGTGATGTTATGCACTTTTTATTTAACGTTTAATTAAAAAGCTTATTTATACTTAACGTCTCTCCAAATTCTTTCTTTAGAAATATAAGTTAAAATGAAGAGAACAAATAAAAATAATATAACTTTTATTCCCAACCTCTTTCTATCTTCAAGGCTGGGTTCTGCGGCCCAGGCAAGAAATGTAGTTACATCTGTAGCAAGTTGATCTAGAGATGGTTCGGTTCCATCGTCATAATCTATAACTCCGTCTGCTAATGGAGACGGCATAGCAATTTGATGGCCTGCCATGTAAGCATTATAGTACATCCCCTCAGGAACAATAACATCTTGAGGCGGCTCAATGTATCCCATTAGTAGTGCTTTTATATAGTCCGCTCCTTTAGGTCTAGCCTTTACAATCAAGGATAAGTCAGGAGGATAAGCTCCATTATTAGAAGCTCTAGCAGCATTGTCATTTGGATAAGGATCTACAAATCTATCTGATGGCAATGCGTCTCTTTCATACATTTCACCTTCTTCATTAGGACCGTCTTCAACTAAAGAAGATGCAGCAATAACTTTAATTTGGTTTTTACTAAAACCGAGGTCTTCTAAATTTCTATACGATAAAAGATTCATGGAATGACAACCTGAACACACTTCCTTATAAACCTTAAATCCTCTTTGAGCAGATGACCTATCGTAAGTACTAAAAAACCCCTTCCAAGACCAGTCGTACTTAGGAATTTCAATTTTAGATTCTACCGCAAATGTAAGATTATAAAAATTTATAAATAAGATTACTAATAAAAATTTTCTAATCATTTGTAATTCTATGCCTTCTTGTCCCTTAAATAATTTGAAATCGTAGGAGGTTGTCTGGGGGTTTCTAGATATCCAACTAGTGGGGCAAGAACTAGAAAAAATAAAAACCAGTATGCTGTGCCTATTCTAGATATTAGTACATAAATATCTGAAGCCGGTTTTGCTCCCATGAACATTAGGACAAAGAAATCTAAAGCAAAAAGTAATACACAAATTCTCCAAATGGGTCTATATAAACAAGATCTGACCTTTGATGTATCTAGCCATGGCAGTAAAAAAAGCACAGCAATAGATCCAAACATAGCAAGAACTCCACCTAATTTATCAGGAATAGCTCTTAAGATTGCGTAAAAAGGTAAGAAATACCACTCAGGAACAATATGGGCAGGAGTTACGAGCGCGTTAGCCCTAATATAATTATCACTATGTCCCATAATATTGGGATAATAGAAAAGAACAAATGCAACAAGAATAAAAAATAAGACCATAGCTTTTGTATCTTTAATTGTCATGTATGGATGAAAACTTAAAGTTTCATCCCAATTCTGCGGTTCCATTCCAGTAGGATTATTTGATCCAGTCATGTGAAGAGTTATTACATGGAATACAACTAAGCCAACAATTGCAAAAGCTAGCAACCAATGAAGCACATAAAATCGATTAACAGTAGCATCACTTACAGTAAAATCTCCCAATAAGGTAAGTAGAATAGCGTCCCCCACCAAAGGTATTGCAGAGAATAGATTTGTTATAACTGTAGCACCCCAATAAGACATTTGCCCCCAAGGTAATGTGTAACCTAAAAAGGCTGTGCCCATCATTAAAAGAAACATAAGCATGCCAAAAATAAAAACTAATTCTCTAGGGGCTTTGTATGAGCCAAAATATAAAGCTCTAAAAATATGTATATAGACTGCGATAAAGAAGAATGAAGCTAAATTCATATGAAGATATCTAACTAACCAACCAAACTGAACATCTCTCATGATTCTTTCAACAGAATTAAATGCTTCTGCGGCTGAAGGTTTATAGTGCATGCCTAAAAAAATTCCTGATAAGATCAGGCCTATTAAGCAAAACATAGCTATTCCACCAAAAGACCAAAAATAACTTAAAGACTTGGGAACTGGAAACTTTAAGTATTCCGCCTCCATCATTCTTATCAAAGGCAATCTAGAATCGATCCAGCCCTTTACTCCGGTATATGGTGAATTAAGTGTTTTTTTGTAACCTTGCGGATCATTGGAACTCATTTTTTATTATCCTATCTGTATTCTATTATCACTGAGGAAAATATAAGGTGGGACTTCTAAATTTTTAGGAGCAGGACCTTTTCTAATTCTACCGGATGTATCATAATGAGAGCCGTGGCATGGGCAGAACCATCCACCGTAATCACCTTTTGAGTCAGTTGCTTTTTGTCCTAAGGGAACACATCCTAAATGCGTACAAACACCAAGCACGATAAGCCACTTATCATTTTGAACTCTTACTGAGTCTTCCTGAATATCAATTAAATCTTCAATTTTAGTTTCTTTAGCAATTTGAATTTCTTTTTGAGAACGATGTCTTATAAATACTGGTTTTCCTCTCCATACAACTGTTAGGCTTTGTCCTTCAGGTATTGGAGTTAAGTCTATTTCCGTAGAGGCTAGTGCAAGAGTATCTTTACCGGGTTGCATAGAACTGATAAAAGGAACTATGAGACTTACAGCACCAACTCCACCCATAGTCATTGACGCTAATTTTATAAAATCTCTTCTTGGTTTATTATTTTCTGACATAATTATACTATTAGTATGATTAAAATATTTTATTAGGAAGATATAGCATAAGTAGTAGTCATCATGACGCATAAATTTGAAATTTGCCTCTATCAACCAGATATGCCTCAAAATATTGCTGTAGCAATAAGGACTTCAGCATGCCTAGGTTTTCCACTACACATAGTAAATCCCTTGAGTTTTTCCTTCACAGATAAGAGATTTAGAGGTGCTGTAATGGATTATATGCAGCATTGTGAGTTAATTAGGCATGAAAATTGGGAAGATTTTATTAATTTTAGTCTTGCCCATAAATCCCGTGTTATCATAGCGACTACTAAAACTTCTAAAAGTTTCTATGATTTTGAATTTAAAAAAAAAGATATTGTTATTTTTGGGAAAGAAACTGCCGGGTTACCAAAAAAAATACATGATCAAATAAATCTTCAAATTACGATTCCTATGAAAAAAAATACTAGATCTTTAAACTTAGCAACCTCAGTTGCTATAATCGCTACTGAAATTTCAAGACAATTAATTTAAAAAATCTTTTAAAAAAATTAATTCTTTATGTTGATTTATAAATTTTAAAGAATTATTAGAAAATTTCATTTTTTTTATTTTCAGCATTTCTTGTTTAATTTTATCAGGTTTCACAAAATCTATAATATTTTTGGATAGCATTTTAATTGCATCAATATCGTGTTGAAGTAAAACCGGTTTATCAAATAAAGAAATGAATCTTATGTATCTAATTGCTCTTAAATAGTCTTCTTGAATCTGCTGTACAGAATTACCAATAAATTTCAATTTAGATTTTAGCAAATCTTGTTCACCTGAATATAAGTCCGTTACTTCTCCTAAAAGATTTATATAGACAGCGTTAATAGTTAAATCTCTTCTGGTTGAATCTACTTCAATAGTTTTAGCTAATTCGACTTTGGCTTGTCTTCCGTAATTACTAATATCCTTACGATAAGAACTAACTTGAATATCTAAATTATTAAATTTAAAAGAAAGATTTTTATAATTATGGTTTAATTTTATTTCAAAATTATTCTTCAGTAACTCTGAAGTTTTATTGTTGATTACAGGAACTACTAGGTCTATGTCGTAATTATTAAAATCATTTAAGATAATTGATCGACTAGCTCCTCCTATAAAAAAAATTTGATTTTTAGGAGTTTGAATTTTTTCAAGTATTAAGCTTAAATTAAAAGTATTGATATATTGGTTTACCGCTAAGTTGTATCTATTCTTCACTTTTCATGCTCATTAACTCTATCCATCTTTCTTCAGAGTACTCTAATTTGCTATTATAATCTTGAAGCTTTTTAGTTAAATCAATAAATAATTCTTTATCCAATTTATAAAGGTCTGGGTTACTTAACTGCTCTTCTGTACTTTTAATATTTATATTTAATTGATCAATAATTGAGGGGATTTTTTCTAATTCGTATTCCAACTTATATGTTAGTTTTTTTGGAGTTTTTTCCTTAGAGTCATTTTTTATCTTAGATTTACTAGGAATTACAATTGTATTATTTAACTTTTTTTCTTCTTCTATTATTAATTGATACTGAAGAAAATCACTATATCCTCCATTAAAAAAAGTAACCTCACCATCTCCCTCAAAAAATAAAATTTTATTCACAGTCTGATCTAAAAAATCACGATCATGAGAGACTATAAGTAATGTGCCCTTATATTGAACGAGCATTTCTTCCAATAAATCTAAGGTTTCTATATCCAAATCATTAGTAGGTTCGTCTAATATTAAGCCAGTTTTTGGGTTAGCTAAAACTTTTGATAATAGTAATTTATTTTTCTGACCTCCCGATAGTGTTCCTACAGTTTCATTGACTTTTGAAGGATCAAACATGAAGTCTTTAAGATAACTACATACATGTCTTTCTTTGCCATACACTTTTATGTAATCTCCTCCATTGGGAACTAGAATTTTTTTTATAGGTAGATCATCTTTAAGATCGTTTCTCATTTGATCAAAGTAGGAAAATTCTAAATCTTTTTTGACTTTAACTGTTCCTTTATCCACCTTTAATTCTCCAACTAAAATTTTTAGAAAACTTGACTTACCAGTACCATTATTTCCCAGAACCCCTATTCGATCATCTTTTGCAATCTTAAAAGTAAAATCTTTTAAAATAATTTTCGCAGAGGGTGATTTATAAGAAAGAAAGGTATTATAAAATTCTATAATTGATTTTGCTTCATTATCAGATGCGGCTATTGCTTTAGTTTTAATCTTTGCAATAGCTCTTTTATATGAAGAGACATCATTTTCTAATTGCTGTTTTAATTCTTTAGCTCTCTGGACTCTTTTGATATTTCTTTTAACTCTTGCCTTAACCCCTCTACTCGCCCACTCAGTTTCAATATTAACAAATTGCTTTCTATTTCTCAACTCTCTTGCTTCTTGATCTAACAATTCGGCAGACCATTGATCAAAATTATTAAAACCCTTAGGGCTTACTTTTAAATTTCCCCTGTCTAACCAAAAAACCTTATTGGTAAAATTATTTAAAAATTGTCTATCATGACTGACGCAGAGAATTGCACCATTATAGCTTTTTAGATAATTCTCTAACCAAACAATTGACTCTAAGTCTAGATGATTTGTTGGCTCGTCAAGTAATAGGATATCAGATTCTACAATCAGAGACTTAATTAAACCCACTCGTCTTTTTTGCCCTCCAGACAAAGTATTTATATTTTTTGTTTTATCTAAAAATAGATTTTCACAAAATATATCTATTTTATAATATTCATTTTCATCTTTAAATAATTTACTTAATTCATTCTCAATCGTCTGATCTTCATCGATAAAATGAAAATCTTGATTAAAATAGGATAATTGTAGACCTTCGGGAGACCAGACTTCTCCTTGGTCAATATCCTGCTTACCAGAGATGACATTCATTAATGTTGATTTACCTACTCCATTTTTACCAACCAAAGCAATGAGTTCACCGCGTTGTAAATTAAAAGTTAAATCAGTAAAAATTTCTTTTTTACTGTAACTAATATATGCCTCTCTAAGAGAAAAGATTAATGAACTGCTCATTTTTGATTTAATAATATTTTTTTTTCTTTGGCTGGGGCGGTAGGATTCGAACCTACGCATACCGAGATCAAAACCCGGTGCCTTACCGCTTGGCTACGCCCCATCAAGATACATGAACTTAACTGAAATATTCTGATTTTTCAATTGATGCAAGTGGAAAAAGACTTTTAAATTCATGAAAAAAAGATCTATTGTTGGAATTATCTCTAAAAATAATGAAAATTCCTGACCCGCTACCTGTCATTCCATATTTTAAAAATAGATTATAATTTTTATTTAATAATAAAATAATCTCTTTCATCTCTTTATTGTAATTCATTGCTGGAACTATTAGCTCATTATTTGTCATATTTTGAAATGAAAAATATTTATTATTGTTATTTTTATATAAGGAGAAAATTTTTTTTGTAGGGTTTCTTTTAGATGGCAGTAATAAATAGATATTTTTCCAACTGCATTTAAGCTTAATTGTATTTTTCACAGAGGCTATTCCATCAATTTGTTTAGGTAAATTATTTCTAAATAAAGAAACATCTGAACCTATTATATGAGAGTCATAATCATAGTTGCTATCAGCTATAGAATGCAGGCTATATAAATATTTTAAAACAACAGATGCATTAGAAGAACCTCCACCGAGACCATACCCAATGGGAATAAATTTAATGACTTTAACAGATAGGCTTGTTTTTGTTGAATATTTTTTATCAAAAAATTTTATAGTTTTGCCAATAATATCATTTTTAATTATTATTTTTTTTTTTGAATTACCATCAATATATAAAATATTATTCTTATTGCTTTTATTTATATAAATATCGTCAGATAATTTTAGTATAGTTACATTAGATTTTAATTTATGTTTTTTAAATTTTTCTAGATAGCTAATAATCTTAAGATCTATGTTGATCTTAGAATAACTTTTAAATTTAGTTTTCATGATATCTATTTAATACTTGTTCAAATCTATAATAATCTTTATGGAAATTTAAAATTTTAGCATCAAGATAATGAGACTCTTTGTTTCTTCCTTGTTTTTTATATACTTGGGATAAATGATCAATTATTTCCGGTTCAGCCGGTTCTAAAACATAAGCATTATGAATCCATTTTTCAGCGATATCTAAATTATTTTTTTTATAATATAACCAGCCTAAACTATCAAGTATGGCTCCATTATTAGCATCAGTATCTGACACAGCTTTAATTAACATATTTTCAGAAATTTCAAAATTTTTATCCATTTCGATCCATAAGTAAGCCAGATAATTTAAGATTATAGGACTTGGGTTATTTCCAGAGTATTCAATACTTTTAGTAATGAATTTTTCAGCCTGAGAAATTCTTTCCGATTCCTCTAATAATGCCCCATATCTAAAATTATGTTCTACTGATTTAGAACTATTAATTAATTCAAAACAACAATTTTCTAAAAATTTAAGAGATTCGCTTAAGCTATAGTTTGAGTAAAGAAAACTTGAGACTTCGAAAGCTAAAGTTAGTTTTAATTCATTTTCAAAATCATCTTTTACTGAATTAAAATAGCTTATCATCTGAAGCTTTTCTATATTGAAATGGCCAGCATATTGTAAGTACAGCTTATGTTTCATAAGATTAATTACTTTGGTGTGGGAATTAAAATTTCTTAGTAAGTTAAATATTTTTACATTATTAGATAAGTTGAGCATGAATTCATATTTCTTAATTATATAATGATCTTTATTGCTAGAATCAATTTCACCAAGAACAGTTAGTATAGCTAGTGCTTCTTGGTATCTGCCCATTGTCTTATAATAATTTGATAGTTGATAAGCTTGTTCAAAGACTAATTCTTGAAATTTTTCAATTTGATATTTATCAGCAAGGACTTTATCACCTAACAAATTATAAAATTTATTAACAAACAAATCTAAATCAGAACTATCAATTTTATACTCTTTTAATATTTTCTTTAAAAAATTAATTTCTCTAAAATTTATACTAATGAATTTAGCTTTTTCAAAATCTACTTTAAAATAAACATCCTCAAATGCTTTTTTCTGCTTATTAAAATAAAAATAAGCCAGTTTATTAAATTCTATAATATTAGAAAAATTAGGATCTATTTTATTTATATTTTTATTGAATTGTAATCTAGATTTAGTTGTAATTTTTGTATTTTTACATTGTGTTTGCCAGGCATTGAAGACTAGTAAAAATGATTTCTCGAAAGATTCAAGATTTGTATTATCATGAACTATAATTTTACATTTACCTTTATCTAAATTTATAATTCCACTAAGAGTATTAGTGAGAAAATTTTTTGATTTTAAGGGTAATTTATTTAAATCCCAATCTCTTACAATTATCTTTTTTAAAATATAACTTTCCTCGTTAGTGAATTCTTTATTTAATTTCAGCTCACTCCAAGTGTAATAATCATGGCTACTGTCAGCATGGATTAGACTTAACATATCGTTGTTAATTACGGCATTAAGCATTGAAGGTAATAAAAATAAAAAAACATAAACTATTAAGATAGTAATAAATTTGCTAGTTTGATTCATCATGAACACCCAAGACTATCAAAAAAATGTCCTAATGGAATTAATGAATATTGAAGAATTTATTATTAAAACGAATAAGGATGAAAGTAATGAGGTTGAACAACCATCAATAAATAAAAAAATTTCACATATAACCTCTGTTAATCCTTATAGTGCAAATAATATTAATGATTTGACTTCCATAATTAAAGAATTTCTGAGAACTAAGTCACTTAAAATACCAGATAAAGAATTAATTCTTGTAGAAGGTAACATAAAGTCAAAAATTCTTTTTCTTTATAGCTACTGCAATTATGAAGATAGTAAAATTATTGATGGAGAAGAAGGTGTTCTTTTCGATAAGATGCTTAAAGGAATTAATCTGTCTAGAGAGGATATATCATTAGTTTCATTTATACCACGTCAATTAGAAACATTTAAAGATCATGAGGAATTTAATCTTTTTAACCAGTTGATGAATTATAAACTGATAGAATTATTAGATCCAAAATATTTAATAATTCTTGGAAACTTTACAATTAAGATGCTATTAGCTTCAGACTTATCATCCATGTCATTAAGAGGTAAGTGGTTTGATTTCAATACACCAAATGATATTATACCAAAAAAAACCAGAGTACTATATGAGCCTAGAATGCTTATTAGTAACCCTGATCTTAAAAAAGATGCATGGCAAGATTTAAAAGATATTCGAGCTCAAATAGGAGGATGATGTTTAAGTTTATTTTAGTAATTTTATTATTTTGCACTAACTCTATTTATTCAGAAATTCTTAATCAAAAAGATAAGAATTTATATTTAAAAATTTTTAATCAATACAGAAATGCTGATTTTAAAAATGGCGAGATTAATATAGCTAAATTAGATAACAATATTCTATTAGGGCATGTAGAGGCTTTGAAGTTACTCCACCCCACGAAACATAGATCTTCATTTTTAGAACTGAAACATTGGCTCGATGAATACAATGATCATTATGAGTCAAAAAGAATATACAAACTAGGCGTTAGAAGAATGCCCGAAGGCGGTAAGAGACCTAAAAAATCATCTTCTCCAATTTTAGAAAAAAAATATCTCACTAAATTAAAAAAAAATAAAAATTTAAGTAATATGAAACAAGTCTTTTCCAAAAAAAACTACTCCCAAAAAATATCTATTTATAACACAATAAGATCTAGAGTGGGCAAAGGTTGGCCAACTGGGGCTCTAGAATATTTTAATAAGAATAATAAAATTTTTTCTGACTATGAAAAAAGCTTTTTACTTTCAAAAATTGCTAATGGGTATTACTTAGCAAACTTGGATGATAAGGCTATTAATACACTAGGAGATAAATCATTCATTAAAGCACCCTACATAGAAGGTTTATGGATCAAAGGACTTGCTCATTACAGAAAAAAAGAATTTAAGCGATCCTCAAAAAGTTTTTTAATATTATCTAAAGTTTCTAAGAACACTTGGTTGCAAGCTGCTGGAGCCTATTGGTCATTTATATCCTCCTCTAAAATGCAAAATCAAAAAGATATTATGAGAGCTTCCATCGAAGCGTTAGAAGTTGCGTGTTCTGTGCCTTATAATTTATACTCTCTTTTATCATGTTTTGTGATCAACAAACCTATTGATATAAATAAAGGTGAGGAATTTTATAAACTTAATGAAAATTATAATGAATTTTCTTCTACTAAATTTGGTCAAAGAATAAAAGCACTATTAGAAATTGATGAGACTAGTATTGCTGAATTTGAACTGAGTAGAGCCCAAAAAATTTCTAATCATGCTTTCAAAAAAATTATTTTAGGTTTTGCTATGAATAACGATTTAAGTTCTTTGCAAATTAAAACTACAAAAACATTGTTTGGAGAAAATGCAGACATAAACCTGCTCTACCCTTCCCCAAAATGGATGGATAATTTGAATATAAATAATATTGATAAAAATATTGTGATGGGAGTAGTGAGACAAGAATCTCAATTTAGTGCGTTTGCCAAAAGTGGAAAAAGCGCGTATGGCCTCATGCAAGTTCTTCCTTCTACAGCAAAAATGATGGATAGAAAAAAGAATTTTATAGGTAATAGGAGACTTTTATTTGACCCATCGATTAACGTTGATGTTGGCACTAAATATATAAAGTCATTACTATCAATTAAATACATCAAAGGAGATTTATTAAAAACATTAATTTCTTATAATGCGGGGCCTGGCAATTTTTCAAAATGGTCAAAAAAAATTACATATAATGATGATAGTTTTCTACTGATAGAATCCATCCCTTCTAGAGAAACAAGATTATTTGTGGAAAGAGTCTTAAGTAATATCATTATATATGAATATCTTAATAATAAATCTCAAAATTATGTTAAGCAATTAGTGGAAACTAATACTATAATAATAGATTATGATTGATGAAAAAATTAAATTTCAACAAATTGGCATTTCTATTGTAACAATTTCTGATACTCGAAATATTGATAATGATAAGTCGGGCAACTATCTATTGAAGTCAATTATTAAAAAAAAACATAAGGTTATTAGTCACGAAATCATCAAAGATGATGTGGGCTTAATTCAAGATAAAATTCAAAAGCTTAGTAATGATCATTCAATTGGAGTTATTATTACAACTGGTGGAACTGGATTGACAGGAAGAGATAATACAATTGATGCCATTAAGGAAATCTCAGAAATTGAAATACCTGGATTTGGCGAGTTATTTAGGTATTTAAGTTATAAAAAAATTGGAACCTCAACAATACAATCTCGTTCTACAGCTTTTTTAGTAAATAAAAAATATGTTTTTTGTCTTCCTGGATCAACTTCTGCGGTAAAAGATGCTTGGGAACAAATACTATATTACCAACTGGATATAAGACATAAGCCTTGTAATTTTATTGAATTAATCCCAAGATTAAATGAAAAATAATATCATTGGAGTAGATGAAGTAGGCAGAGGGTCCCTTGTTGGCAGTGCTATTATTTGTGCTTTCAAATCTACAGATGAGGTTTTTAAAAATTTTCCTTACAAAATAAGAGATTCTAAAAAGTTATCTAAGAAAAAAAGAGAATTAATTTTTGAAGAATTAAAAAAATTAAAGCAAAAAGGTGTAGTTGATTATTCAATCATATTTGGTAAAAAAAAAATTATAGAAAAATACAATATTCATAAAACTATTCTTTGGTGTATGAGCTCTTCTGTAAAGAAAATTTATCGAGATTCAGATAAAATTATAGTAGATGGAATTTTTATTCCTGATGATCTAAAAAATCTCAATATTAAAGCTATAATAAAAGCAGATGATAAATTTGCACAAGTCTCCGCAGCCTCAATAATAGCAAAATGCTTTAGAGATAATCTGATGAATAGATTGCATATGCATGATAATCGATTTTTTTGGGATAAAAATGCCGGCTATCCAACTAAAAATCACCTTGAAAGCATAAAGAATTTAGGTATTAGCAAATTTCATCGAGAAACTTATCAACCAATTTCTAAGCTTATCAATAAGTTATAACCAAAGATATCAACAGGTATTTACATAATATGAATTTTAGATTCAATATGTATGTAAGATTCTTCTTTCATGAAATTAAATAAAATACATTTTGGTAACTGCGAATATTTATTCAAAAAAATCAAAGACAAATCTATTGATCTAGTATTTCTCGATCCTCCATATTTTTTACAACTAAATAAGCAACTTACTAGGCCTAACCACTCAGTCGTTAAGGGCGTTGAAGAAGAGTGGGACAAATTTAACAACTATGAAGAATATGATATTTTTACTTATAATTATTTAAAGGAATGTAAAAGAGTTTTAAAAGACGACGGCACTTTATGGGTAGTAGGCTCCTACCATAATATATACAGAATCGGTTCTATTCTTCAAAATTTAAATTATTGGATATTAAATGATGTAATTTGGTCTAAGAATAATCCTCTTCCTAATTTCAGAGGGACTAGATTAACTAATGCTCATGAAACTTTACTATGGTGTTCAAAATCCAAAGAATCTAAATATAAGTTTAATTATCATGCTCTTAAAACTGCAAATGAAGATAAGCAAGAAAGGAGTATATGGAACTTTCCTATCTGCTCAGGCAAAGAAAGATTAAAAAACAAAGAAAATAAAACAGCTCATCCTACACAGAAGCCACTATCTCTAATGAAAAAAATTATTACGCAATGCTCTTCTGAATCCGATGTTTTACTAGAGCCATTTGCAGGAACAGGAAGCTTTTGTGCTGCAGCTAAATACCTTGGAAGAAATTTTATAGGATTTGATCAAAATAAAGAATATGTAGAATTGGCCACAAAAAGGCTTGAAGATATAAAAAAAGTTGATGAGAAAGTATTAGAGCCTCTAGATAAAGACATTCCAAAAAAGAAAATACCCTTTGGGAATTTGGTACATGAGGGCTACCTAGAGCCTGGTGAGATACTTTATAATATCAAAGACACTCACAGAGCTACCATACAATCAGATGGATCAATTAGAATTGATGATGACAGAGGGTCAATACACCAAATTGCAGCTTTAGTTAATAAGACTAGCTCTTTTAATGGATGGGATTACTGGCATTACAAGAACAAAGATCAGAAGCTTGAATCTATTGATGTTCTAAGAAATAAATTAAGAGATTAAGCTCAAAATTTTTTTATATAAAGTTGGTAGCGGAATATGGATGAGATCCACACTCTTGTGCCACTTAAATTTTTTATTTTTTGAATTCATCACAATTTCAAAAACACTAATTTGTAAATTATGATTTGTAATTACATACTTAATGTCTTTGATTTTTTTTAATTTATTATTTTTAGATAATGTATTTGTTAGGAGGTCCTTATTATTTGGTAAATGCTCAAAGCCGCTAAAAAAACTTAAATTTGGTTTTTTTAAAAATGCTATTTGATTTTTATATTTGATAATAAAAAAATTAATATTTATTTTTTTCATTAATTTTTTTTTAGTTTTAATTAAGTAAATTTTTTTTTGATTATTAGCAAATAGATATTTAGTTAAATCTAGATTATTAACTTTAGGAGTAGATTTTTTTTTAATGATGGAGGCTAAATCCATTAATGCTTCTGTGAAATTTCTACTATGATTTTTAGGCCAAATAAATTTAAGTATTTCTTCTATTTGCTTATGGCTTAATTCGGTACCGTAAAGTCCTGAAAAAAGTCTGTAAATATTAATATCAACAGGTGTGTCTGGTATATTATAACCTATAGTTCTAATAGCTGAAGACGTGTAAATTCCAACACCCGGTAAATTCATTAGAAGGTTTTTTTCACTGGGAATTTTGTATTTATGGACTGTATTTATTGTATTGACAGCATTCCATAGATTTCTTGCTCTTCGATAATATCCTAATCCGGACCAGTAGCTTAATAATTCTTTTTCAGAAGATTTTGAAAATGATTTAAAATTAGGATATCTTTTTATAAAGATTGGAAATTTTTTTTCAACTGTGCCAACAGTAGTTTGTTGGAGCATAATTTCTGAGATATAAGTATTATATGGAGATCTTAAATCTCTCCAAATTAACTTTCTATTATTTTTTTTAAACCATAGTAATATCGATCTAGTAAAATGTCTTTTTTTAAGAAATTCAGCAAATTGGATGATGTCGCTTTCCATTTAATAGATCACCTTAATAAAAAAAAATTAAAATTAAACCTACTTTTAAGCAAGGATTGGGTGAAAATTGTTGGAAGTGAATTTCTCAATAAATCAAACTTAAAAGATATAAATTATAGTCAGAAGTCTGATTCTTGCTCAATTGAGATAGTTTGTGATCCCTCAATAGTTTTAGAACTAAGGTCCCACCTCCCTGAAATAACATTAAGAATTGAAAAAAGTATTGGTATAAAGGTAAAGAAAATCAATTTTTTTCAGGATATTTTTGAAGATCGATTAAAAAATAATTCCTCAGGTGCTCTAAATGATGAAAGATTATCAAAAAATGTTAATAAAATAGAATTAAATGATATAAAAGACGATGAAGTTAGTTCCATTTTCGAGAGAATTAACATATCTATTAAAAATGAAAAAAAATAGCATTATACTATTACTACAATTTCTTTTAATGAGTTCCTTATTTGCTGCGGATTTAGATTACAAGGATTTTATTAAAGATGAGACACCTCTCATAGCATCAGATAATCCCAATGCAGTTGATATAATCGAGTTTTCATCCTTTACCTGTTCTCATTGCAGAGATTTTCATAACGATATTTTACCTGAGATTAAAAATTCAAAAATCATCTCCGATATTAATTATTATATAATAGATTTTCCATTAGATTACTTTGCTTTTTATGCATCAAGAATCTCTAGTTGTCTTGGCAGTAATAGATTTAATTTTACTGATATTGTATATCATCAACAGGATGTGTGGAAAAATTTATATAAAAGCTCCGATCCTGAAAGTCGTTTTGAAGTAGAAAATACTCTTATCAATTATGCCGTTCAGTTAGGTAGTTCAGAGAATGAATTACTCCAATGCATTGATGATGAAGAAATGCAAAATAGAATATTAGGTAAGCAAATTGAAGCTCAAGAAAAATTTAAAGTGGAGTCAACTCCTACATTTTTAATTAATGGCAAAAAAATATTAGGAAATAAGCCTGGATCAGAATTTATAAAGATTATAGAAAAAAAACTAAAAAAATAAATTGTTGAATTTAGAGAAATTATCAATTAAAGGATTTAAATCTTTCGTAGAGCCTACAGAAATTGAAATTAAACCTGGGTTAACGGGGATAGTCGGACCTAATGGATGTGGAAAATCTAATATAGTCGAGGCAATTAGATTTGGCTTAGGTGAGGTTTCAGCTAAGCAACTAAGGGGGAAAGAAATTGATGATTTAATTTTTGCCGGCACTGATAATAGGCCTTCTTGGAATCTCGCAGAAGTAAGTCTTTATTTAAATATCGAAGGTACAAGTTCAGAGAAAAAGTATGAGTCTAAAGAAATTGAAATCAATAGAAAAATTTATAGAGGTCAAGGTTCAAGTTCTTACATTAATGGCAAGGAGGTTAGATTAAAAGATCTTCAATTACTGTTTGCAGATGCTTCCACATCCGCTAGATCTACATCAATAGTTAGTCAAGGACGAATTGGTGCAATTACTCAGGCTAAACCTGAAGACAGGAGGATGGTTTTAGAAGAAGCTGCAGGTATTTTAGGGCTACAAACTAGAAGACATGAAGCGGAATTAAAAATCAAAAGTGCAAACACTAATCTTTTGAGAGTTGAAGATGTTATCAAGACTTATGAAGAGCAATTGGCTATTCTTAAAAAGCAATCAAAAGAAGCGGAAAGATTTAGAGGTATATCATCTCTTATTAAAAATGCAGAAGCTTCAGTTTTTTATGTAAAACGAGAAATAATAAATAAGCTTATTGCAGAATTAGAAACTGAGAAAAAAGAACTAGAATTTAGAGTTAATGATCAGAAAAATGAGGTATTGAGAAATAATACTTCCTATGAAGAGTTAAAAATAAAAATACCTCCAATGAGAGAGAAATCCTACTCGCTTAACTCCGAATTAGAAAGACTCGATATGTCTATTGAGAATCTCAAACAGGAAGAATTGAGGTTTGAAGAGCATAAAAGCAATTTAGAATATCGTCTAAGTCAATTGCAAAAAGATTTAAATGATGAAGCTTCTCAAAAAAATGACACTGAATTAAAAATAGAACAGATTAACAAAGAATATGAAGAGCTAAGCAGTAAAGAATTTAAAGAAGGTGTTAGTGATGATTCGAAAGATAGATCTGATAAAAGTCTTCTAAACCAAATTGGCTTTAAAAAAGATTATGAAAAAGTTGTTGCCGCCATATTTGGAAAAGAGTTACTTGCTGCTCTAGAGAATGATGGTGCTTTTTACTGGTCTATCAAAAATGACTTAATACCTTCAACAGTATTTACTTTTCCTTGTACGGTTGCGAGTGAGGTTATTAACGGCCCTAATCAAACTCTAAATAAGCTTAATTATATTGCTATAGTGGAAAACAAAGATGAAGGTGAGAAATTTTCAAAAGAATTATTGCCCGGTCAAGCTATTGTAGATTTTTTAGGAAATTTTTGGAGATGGGATGGTTTATTTATATCTAACGACTACGAACAGAATATTTCTTCAATCATAACTGAGTTAAAGGAAAAAAGACTCAATGATTTAAAAAAACAGATGAATGAGTGGAGAGGAATTTTAGACTTAACTAATCAAAAAATTAAAAATTTTAATGAAAGAATTAATACAACTCAACAAGAAGTTAATCTTTCAGGTTCAAGTCCGGAAAGTATCGAAGAAAAAAGACAATTTATATTAAATAAAGCGCAAGAACTTCGATTAGAAAAAAACACTTTTGATAATGAATTACAAAAAGAAGAAATTTTACTTGAAACCCTCTCAAAAGAACTTCGAAATACAGAGCAAAATTTTTCTGTTATTAAAGAAAGTATGATTAGAAAAGAGTCAGAAATTCTAAACCAACAAAATCTGTTAGATCAATTAGCATCTAATTGCTTAGATAAAATTGGAATTGATATAGGAAATCTAGAAAATCAAGTTCCTGAATTTAAGAAAGATTCAAATTTAGAGACAGCAGAAAATAGAGTTTTGAGACTTTACTCAGAAAGAGAAAGAATTGGTGCCGTAAATTTATTAGCCGAAGAAGAATATTCGAACCTACGTTCAAAAGTTGACGAAACAATCAAAGATAAAAATGATATTCAGGAATCAATTGAAAAAATTAATACTGCTATTAATAAGATTAATAAAGAGGGAATTGATCGTCTAAAAGATGCATTTAAAATAGTGAATGAGAATTTTGAAAGATTATTCACGAAGCTTTTTGGTGGAGGGAAAGCCTATCTTAAATTAGTACAAAATGAAGAAGACCCTCTAAATTCCGGATTAGAAATTTATGCCAGCCCTCCTGGAAAAAAAATGCAAAATATTAATTTACTTTCTGGCGGTGAGCAGGCTTTAACTGCAATCTCATTATTATTTGCTGTGTTTATAGCTAATCCATCTCCTTTTTGTATTTTAGATGAAGTGGATGCTCCTCTAGATGATAATAATGTAGACAGATATTGTAGTATGGTTGAAGAAATTTCCGAAATGGTTAAAACTAAATTCATAATTATTACCCATAATAGAATGACAATGTCTAGAGTAAATAGACTATATGGTGTAACTATGCCGGAACAAGGTGTTTCGCAACTAGTGTCCGTTGAACTCGAAGAAGCTATTCAATATGCAGAATAACCAAAAAGATTTAAAGGGTCTTAGCTTTGCATATAGAATCTCAAGTGAACTAATTGCAGCGGTAATAGTTGCAGTTCTCATTGGTTTATTCTTAGACAAGGTCTTCGATACAAAGCCAATTTTCTTAATAGTGTTGATAATACTAGGTTTTTTAGCAGGATTATTAAATATTTACAGGCTTATAAGTCGCATAGAAAATAACCAATAAAATTGTTTATATAGCGCATGTCTAAAGGTGATAGTCCGCTAAAACAATTTGAAATTAAGCCAATAATTGAGATTGATTTATATGGCTATGACGTATCCTTTACTAATTCAGCCCTATGGATGGTAATTACAACCCTTTTAGTTCTCGGATTCTTTTCACTTCCTTTTTTGAAATCCAATAAAACAAATTCAGTCAAAGATCTTTATCCGTCAAGAATTCAGGTAGCAGCAGAATTAGGATTTAATTTTATAACTAACTTAATTCAAGACACAGTAGGAAAAGAAGGTAAAAAATTCTTTCCTTTAGTTTTTTCTCTTTTTATGTTTATTTTATTTGGAAATCTTTTAGGAATGATTCCATACAGTTTTACATTTACAAGTCATGTGGTAGTTACTTTTGCTCTTGCCTTAGGCGTTTTTATATTTGTTACAATATTAGGATTCGTTAAGCACGGTATAAAATTTTTTAGCTTCTTTGTAATTCCGGGATTACCCTGGTATATGTTGCCACTACTTATACCAATTGAAATAATTTCATATCTTTCTAGACCAATAAGTTTATCGGTAAGACTATTTGCAAATATGCTTGCAGGCCACACTCTTTTAAAAGTTTTTGCTGGCTTTGTGTCTGCTTTAGGATTTTTAGGCATACTACCACTTGTGTTTATTGTTGCACTGACCGGTTTAGAAATATTAATAGCTTTTTTGCAAGCTTATGTTTTTGCTATATTAACATGCTTGTATATTAATGATGCGTTACACTTACACTAGAAGTACATAAGGAGGTAAAATATGGAACTAGTTGAAGGATTTAAATACTTGGGAGCGGGCCTAGCGGTTATCGGTGTTATCGGTGCTGGTATAGGAATTGGAAATGTTTTTGCAGCTTTCATAACAGCTGTAGGAAGAAATCCAGCTGCTAAAAACGAAGTATTCACTATGACAATGCTCGGATTTGCTTTAGTTGAAGCTATTGCACTTTTTGCGCTTGTTATTGCTTTAGTTATTTTATTTGCGTAAATAAATGCCACAAATAGAACAAACTGAATTTTTTTTATCTCAGCTTTTTTGGCTGGTAGTATTATTTGTAGTACTTTTTTTAGTACTTACATATTATACGCTTCCTAAAATAGGAGCTTTTTTGAACAAGAGGAATGAATTTATTAATGATCATCTCTCAAAGCAAGATGAACTTCTCAAAAAAGCTGAGTTTACAATTAAAGAGTATGAAAAGAAGATAATTGAAGTGAAAGAAGAAGCAAAGACTATAATAAATGATGCAAAATCTCAGGCTATCAATGAAAGTGAAAAATTATTAAGGATTACTGAAGATAAAATTAAGCAACAAATTAAAGTAACCGAAGATAAAATTAACAAAGAAAAAAAATTAGCATTAGAAGAAATTAATAAAGAAACTAAGAATAATGCATCTTTATTTATCTCTAAAATAACTAATCAATCACCGGAAAATATTAAAAATTTATGATATATCACTTATTAGACGACCCAAAATTCTGGATATTAATATGTTTTATAGTATTTGTTATTTTGATGATAATGCCTTTCAAAAAATTTATGATTGGCGGATTAGATAATAAAATTGAAGAAATAAAAAAAAATATCAATTTATCTCTTGAAGGTTTTACTACTGCTGAAAAAAAATTAAATGAAGCATCTAAATCTACAAAAGATATAGATTTTAAAATTAAAGAGATTCTAGAAAATGCGAAGGTAGAATCTAAAGAAATATCTAGGATTATAATTGAAAAAAATCAAAGTATTATTAACTCTAAAGAAAAAAACTCAATTGATAGAATAAAACAGATTGAACTTGCAGCCGTCCAATCTATTAAATCCCAAGCATCAATTAAATTAAATGAAATAATAATTAATTATTTTGAAAAAATGCCCGAAGAAAAAAGAAAAATTATTTTAAAGAATAAAATAGAAGAGCTTAAGATTATTTAATAATCTAATTTATAGCAGCAAATATTCTTAGCCCCCGCTGGTAATCTGAAAATTTTAAAACCACTAAAGTAGAAAACTGGAAATTAAGCTTATTTGTATATAATTTATTAAAATTAGATTTATTTTCTGATAAATTATTAAAAGATATTTTATTTGACTCAGAATGTATTTTTAAACTTTCAGATCTGTTTGTAATAAACAACAGTGAATTAAAATTGCTTTCAAAATAATCAGAATCAGGAGCATTTAAAAGAAGGTAATTATTAGTAATTTCAATATAAACATTATCTGGTTCACTAATTTTTTGGTAGCAACTCAAACTAGGATTATTTGAAATAGAAATTATGGAATTATTTTTAAATAATATAGAATTTTCGTTAGAAATAACAAAATACTTTGGGCAATCTAATTGAACCAATACTTCCTTATTGCCAATAAAAGAACAACCTAATATAAATTGGGATGTTAAAAGAAATAAAATGATAATTTTGAGCATTATGATAAAATTAATTATTAAGTAATAAATGGAAAAATCAATCAATATTAATGTTCATGTTGCAGAATATAGAGGCTTTTGTGCAGGTGTAGATAGGGCAATTGAAATGGTTGAAAAAAGTTTATCAAAATATGGAACACCTGTTTATGTAAGACATGAAATTGTTCATAACAAATATGTAGTTGAAGGCCTTAAGAAAAAGGGTGTAATTTTTGTTGAATCACTTAAAGATATTCCTAAAAACACTAAAGCCCCAATTATTTTTTCTGCTCATGGCGTTAGTAAAGAAGTAATGCAATCAGCAAAAGATTTAAATTTATTTCATCTTGATGCAACGTGTCCGCTAGTAAGTAAAATTCATCGTGAAGTAGAAATTTTAGAAGAGGATGATTATAAGATTATTATGATAGGTCATAAGTTTCATCCAGAGGTAATAGGCACTATTGGTCAAGCTATCAATAAGAAAAATATATTATTAGTTGAAGAAGTGGGGGATGTGAAAAAAATAAAAATAGACAGAAATCAAAAAATAGCATACGTCACACAAACAACATTATCTGTTTATGATACTAGCAATATAGTAAAAGCTATTAAGGAGAAATTTCCAAATATTAAAGAACCAAGAAAAACAGATATCTGCTATGCAACATCAAATAGACAACTATCTGTTCAACAGTTAGCAAAAAAAGTAGATTCCTTTTATATAATTGGATCCAGTAATTCATCTAATTCTGTCAGATTAGTTGAAACAGCAAAATTATTTGGATGCAATCATGCAGAATTAATTGAAAATATTAATAATTTTGATTTTGAAAAAATTAAAAAATTTAAAAATATAGGCTTAACAGCTAGCGCCTCTGCTCCAGAAGATTTAATTAAAAAATTTGTAAAAGAATTAAAAAAATATTATAAAATCACTATAAATGATCAAAAGATACCTGAGAATGTTAAATTTAAAATTCCAAATTTTCTAAACTAATGGCTATTTATACAAAAATTTCTGAAAAAGAAGTTCAAAAACTCTTTATCAAAATTGGTAAGGTTATATCAGCAGAAGGTATTCAAGAGGGAGTAGAGAACACTAATTATAAAATAATACTTGAAAATAATAAAGAATACATACTTACAATTTTTGAAAAAAGGACAAAAGAAGAAGATTTGCCATTTTTTAACCAGTCCATGCTAGAATTTAAGAATAATGGGATTCCTTGCCCAACTGCAGTTAATATAGGTGGAAGTACTATATTTAAAACTCATGATAAAAATTGTTCTATCTATGATTTTCTAGAAGGAAGGCCTATTAATCAAATCAACAATGATGCTTTGTATTCATTATCTGAAGTGATAGCTGAATTACATAAAGCTGGGAGAGCATCCAAATTAAAGAGAGAAAACACAATGCTGATACCTACTTGGAATTATATACTTAATAAATTTAATAATTTTCAAAACCATAAATTCGCCCATGAAATTCAGTTAGTCTCAAAATCTATATATGAGATACAAGATCAATTTCCAAAAGATTTAGAAATGGCTTTAATCCATGCTGATTTGTTTCCTGATAATATATTTTTTAAAGATAATAAAGTTTCTGGTATAATTGATTTCTTCTTTACTTGCCAAGATACTGTTATTTATGATTTATCAACATTAATTAACTCTTGGTTTTTTAATAGCGATTTTGATGAGAGTAATTGCATTATTTTTTTAAATAATTATTTAGATAATACAAATTTAAAACAAAATGAAAAAGAATATTTTAATTTTTATCTAAAAGTCAGTGCTATTAGATTTTTTTTAACAAGACTGCACGATATGTATTTTAATAATTCTGGAGATGTAATCCACAAGGACCCAATGGCTTTTTTTAATATTCTTAGATTTCACCAAAAAAATAATTTAAAAGAATTAATTTGATTTTCATATATACAGATGGATCATGCTTAGGAAATCCAGGAACAGGAGGATGGGCCTACACTCTAAAACTTAAAGGTAAAAACTTAGCTAAATATGGTTATGAAAAAGAAACTACAAATAATAGAATGGAATTAATTGCCGCGATTAAAGCATTAGAATTTCTTAAAGAAGATAAAGAACAAATAACAATAATTACTGACAGTAATTATTTAAAAGATGGCATTAGTAAATGGATCGTTAATTGGAAAAAAAATAACTGGCAAACTGCAAACAAAAAACCTGTTAAAAATCAAGATTTATGGGCGATCTTAGATGAGTTAACAATTTCGAAAAAAGTAAACTGGAGTTGGGTGAAAGGTCATAGTACAAATGAATCAAATAATAAGGTTGATGAACTTGCTAGGACTGCTGCAGAAAATTTAATTCAGTCTTTTTGAAATCGAGTCTAAAGTTTCTAAATTTTCAATTGGACCTATTGCAGATAGTGTAATGGCTGACTTAATAATATTTAATCTGGCACTTTCTAAATCTTCAAGCGTTATTGCATTAATCTTCTCCATTCTCTCTTTTTGAGAAATTACACGATTAAATAGTAACTGCTGAGTAGCATTGGTTTGGGCTCTTCTGGAAGTGCTCTCATTTCCCATTAATAATGATGATTTAAATAGGGCCTTGGCTCTTTGTAGTTCTTCTGGTGCAAAAGTAGTTGCGTCAACACTCAATTGATCACATAGTACTGGAATCAGTTCTTTAATTTCTTTAGCGCCAGTTCCTGCATAAATACCAAAACTACCCGTGTCGGTATACGACGAAGAAAAACTAGAGATGGAATAAACCAGACCTCTTTTTTCTCTTATTTCTTGGAAAAGTCTCGATGACATACCTGAGCCAAGTACTGCTGAGTATACAGATGTTGCGTAATAAAGGTCAGAAAAATAATCAACACCATCGAACCCTAAAACAAGATTAACTTGCTCTAAATCTTTGTTTTGTCTGTAATCACCACCTACATATTTAGAATCTTCAGCAAAATTATTTTTACCATTGGGTAAGTGATTAAATTTTTGTTCAATTAGTTTAATAACTTCATCCTCATTAAAATTACCAGAAACAGAAAAAACCATTTTTTCAGGATTATAAAAGTCATTCATAAAGCCATTAACTTCGTCTCGATTTATATTTTTAATAATATCAGTTGTCCCCAATATAGATCTTCCCATAGGCTGATTTGGATAAGCTGTCTCCTGCCACTTATCAAAGACTAAATCATCAGGAGTGTCTAGATACATTCCAATTTCTTGCAGTATGACTCCTCGCTCCCGATCTAATTCTTTTGAATCAAATGATGAAAATTGCATAATATCACTTATAATATCAACGGAAGTATTGATATCTTCTTTTAAGACTTTCATATGGTAAGCTGTAATTTCTCTAGAAGTGTAAGCATTTACATGGCCGCCAATCATTTCAACTTCATCTGAAATTTGTTTAGCTGTTCTATTTTTTGTTCCTTTGAAAGCCATATGTTCTAGTAAATGAGCCACTCCATTATTAGCACCTGTTTCATTTCTAGCACCAACATAAACCCACATTCCCACGCAAACCGTTTCAACAGAACTGACAAAATCAGTTAATACTGTAATTCCATTTTTAAGTTTTTTAAGGTTTGGCATGCTTAATAATATATTTTTTAAACAGCTCATAGTCATTATCTAAAATGTCATACCTCTCAGAATTCTTGAAAGACAAGCTTTTATCAAATATTGGAATATCTGTACCTATTGATTCAATAACTGTTTTTTGAAATTTAATTGGATGAGCGCAAGCAAGCGAGCAAATATTTTTCATATTTAATGATCTGGCGACTGACACACCAACAGCAGTATGAGGGTCTAAAATGACTTTACTATCCTGAAAAGTTTTTTTAATTTCTTCAACTACTTGTGAAGAATTAGCCATTCCTGATTTAAAAAATTTTTGTATTTTCATATGAGCTTCTTCTCCAATTAATAAATTATCATTTTTTTTTACTATACTAGAAAATAATTTCTTAGTTTTTTCAGAGCCAATAAAATCATAGATTAATCTTTCAAAGTTACTTGAAATAACAATGTCCATACTAGGGCTATTAGTTTTCAATACTTTTTTAATAGACAAATCATTTCCAGAAATAAATCGATGCAAAATATTATTTTCATTTGTAGCAACTACTAAATCATTAATAGGGAATCCCATTTTTTTAAGAACATAGGCGGCATAAATATTACCAAAATTTCCAGTTGGCACAACAAAACTTGAAAAACTATTATTACTTAATGCCCATGCGTAATAAATAGTTTGCGGTAAGATTCTAAACCAATTAATAGAATTAACGGCTGTGAATGATTTGTCTTCTGTCAAATTTAAATCATTAAATGCTTTTTTAACAATTGACTGGCAATCATCAAAAGTTCCCTCAAGCGCTATATTAAACACATTATCACTTCCTGTTGTGGTCATTTGTTTTCTTTGAAATTCAGAAGTACCTTTATGAGGATGTAAAATACAAATTTTAATATTTTTTAAATTTTGGAATGCATGAATTGCTGCTGAGCCAGTATCGCCAGATGTTGCACCAATCACAACTAATGATTTATCATTTTTTTTCAAATAGAATTCATACATTTTTGCTAATAAGCACATCGCATAGTCTTTAAAAGCTAATGTAGGACCATGAAAAAGATTAAGAAGAGTTATATCGCCTAAATCTGAAGTCGATACAACACCCTCATCAAAACTCTCATAAGCTTCATCAATTATTGTCCTTATTTCACTCGGAGAAAATAAGTCTAAAAGAAATTTTTCGAGGATAACAAAGGCTATTGATTTAAAATCTTTATTTTTTATATTTAGTATCTCTTTAGCAGTAAAAGTGGGAAATTGTTTAGGAACAAAAAGACCTCCATCTGGAGCTAAGCCTAAATTTAAAACCTGCTCAGAATTAAAAGTAACATTATCATTTCTAGTACTTATATATTCCATAAAATTATACTTTAAATCTTTCTTCGAGATGTTTCACTAAATAGTTCGGATTAAGTTCTTCTTTAGATATTCTATTCAGAATTTCGGCCATACTGTGTTTAGAGCCATGCTGATGAATATTATCAATTAACCACTGAGATATTTCTCCCATATTTTTCTCGTTTGGATTGGAAATAAATTCATCATATTTTGAATAATTGTATTTTAATTGTGATGCCATCATAGCCCCAGTAGCATAAGTAGGAAAATAGCCATAAACACCTTCAAACCAATGGATATCTTGTAACACACCTTCTCTATCATTAGTTATACTAATGCCTAACATTTCTTTATACATTTTATTCCAGATTTCACGAATATCCATCAGATCAAGTTTTTCAGAGAAAATAATTTTTTCAATTTCATATCGAATATAGATATGAATAGGGTAAGAAAATTCATCTGAACTGACCCTAATAGGATTAATTTTAATTGAATGATAGTTTTCTTTGAATATCTCCAGCAAATTTGATTTATTTGAAAAATTTTTTGTCAGCAATTTAAAAAAATTAATAGATTTGAATATATGATTTTCAAAAAACAATGACTGACTTTCATGAAAGGTAAGACTACGTGATTGGCCTATTGGTTGATATAAATTATCTTTAGGTCGATTCTGCTCATATAGACCATGACCAGATTCATGGAATAAAGCAGATATAGATTCAAAAATATTTTTTTCGAATCTAGTGGTAATTCTAATATCATCATTAGCGCCACCACAAAATGGATGGTTTGATAAATCTATCCTACCTCTTTTAAAATCAAATTTAAGAGCTGTCATAAAATACTTCATATTTTCCAACAACACAGAGTTATCAATATTTATTTCGGGCAATCTTGCATTAGTAATCTTATCAGCTTCAAGGTATGTAGGAATTATAGTTTGTTGAATTACGCTAAATAATCTATCAATTTCAGAAGAAGATAGATCTATATCATATTTGCCGATAAGGGAGTCATAAGGTGATTTACCAGATTTTAATGATAATTGTTTTGATTCTTCTATAGTTAAGGATAGAACATCATCGAAAGCCTCTTTAACTATAGATATGTCATTTTTTTCTTTTGCAATTCGCCATGCTTGCTCACATTGAATTTTTTTTCTTATAAGTTTTTCTTTCAACAGAGGATCTACTGAATTCTCTTGACTAATAATTTCTCTCATTAAAACAAAATTTTTTTTGTCATATTTTGATAAATTGTTTATATCGATATTAGCAATTATGCTATCTAGATTATTATTTCTTAGCGTTTTATCAGTTAATTTACTTAAAACTGCTAACTGTTCAGATCTTGATTGAGAGCTATTTTGAGGAAGATAAGTTGCATTATCCCAAAAAAGAATACCCGCGATATCATTCAGGGTATAATACTCTTGAAATATTTTTTTTAATTCATCCATTTTTACTCTTTCTGCTAACAATTAACATAACTAAACTAGTTAAACTTAGTAAATACCATGTTAATAGATATTGCATATGACTATTTCTAAGAAGTGTTTTAGGATTAACAAAATATTTATTTATAGACCTCTCAGCAAGAACAAAATATTGATCTAGTCCAATATCACCTGCAAAATAGGTCTCCAAGTCATCTACTCCAGGATAATACCACTCATTTTTTTTTAAGTTATTTAGGGGGGTGAAATAAGGTTTTTTCTTATAAAAATTCCTTAAATAAATACTAAGGTTTTTATTTTTATTAATGAGATTAAATAATTTATAACTATTTTTTTTATCTATATCTTTAACCCATCCCGCGTTAATCACAGTTATCAATCTGGCATCTATATATACAGGAAAATATAAGTGAAATCCGACATTTCCATTATGAGTTTTAGATTGAATGAATATTGGCTTATTTAAAATACTAAAAGTGTTTGGAAAAATTATATTAGTTAGTTCGGGGTAAATTTTATTTCTATCAAATAAAAAAGGACTATTAATAGATTTCTCAATATTATTAATTAAGTCATTTTTCCAATTTAGTCTTTGGTATTGCCATGATCCTAATAAAAAAGTTAAACAGAACGCAAAAATAAAAAATAAAGATAGTGAGTTTTTTTTACTCAACGGTGTTGAAACTTTTTAAAAATGAAAAAAGATTTAATTTTTTTTATAATATAAATTGATGAAAAGAGAATAATTACAGGCCATGAAATAATATGAAATAAGTATGGCGGTTGATAATTAAATTCAATAAATATAGCTAGGGGTATTACTGAAAAACCTAAAAAAAAAATAGCAAAAACTGAAGGTCCATCACCACAGTCATGATTGATAAGACTTAATTCACAATTTTCACATGAATTATTGACTGTTAATCCCGAAGAGTATAAATCACCTACTCCACACTTAGGGCATTTACTTCTTAAGACACTGTTTAAAAGAGAAGGGTTTATTTATCCACCCCACCAATAAACACTAATATATAAAAAGAGCCATACAACATCAACAAAATGCCAATACCATGCTGCAGCCTCAAATCCAAAGTGTCTTTCTGGTGTTAAATGTTTTTTTTGAGCTCTTAATAAGCATACAAATAAGAAAATTGTTCCAACTAATACATGAAAACCATGAAAACCTGTCGCCATATAAAAAGTTGAAGGGTAAATACCATCGGCAAATCCAAAAGTAGCATGATGATATTCATAAGCCTGGAGAAGACTGAAGAAAACTCCTAGCGCCACTGTAATTTTTAAAGCTTTAATAGCCTCTTTCATATTTCCTTCTCTTACCTCATGATGAGCCCAAGTGCACGTAGTCCCTGAAAGTAAAAGTATTAGAGTGTTTAAATATGGTATATCTAAAGGATCAAAAGTTTCTATTCCTTCTGGAGGCCAAATACCAATTCCAAAGGTGCCTGAAAAAACGTCTTTATAATCTTGAATGAATGCTTTAGGTAAAAGACTTGCATCAAAGAATGCCCAAAAAAATGCCACAAAAAACATTACTTCCGATGTAATAAATAGAGCCATACCGTAACGAAGGCCAGCTTCTGTAATTGAATTGTGCACTTTTAAAAAAGTACTTTCTTTTACTATATCTCTCCACCACATAAACATTGTCATAAAAATAGATATAAATCCTATAACTACTGGCCATACCATTTCATAATGCATATAAAGTATTGCTCCAGCGGCTAAAAAGAGTGTTGAGAATGCCCCAACAAAAGGCCAGGGACTCGGGTTTACAAGATGATACTTGTGTTTTTGTTTTGAGTCTTGAAATACTAAATCTACCATAATTAAGCTTATTTCAATCTATTTTGGGGAAAAAGGTATATGACAAAGTGACATTCTTTACAGTTCGAACTTCTGGATCATCCTTGATTAAAGGGTCAATATAAAATGTGACAGGAAATTCCGCAACTTCACCAGGATTTAAAGGCTGATCAAGGAAGCAAAAACACTCTATTTTACTTAAGTAAGGTCCAATTTTAGGAGGCAATACATTAAATATTGAAGTTCCTGTTATTTGTATATTAGAATTATTTTTAGCTTTGAAAATTACACTATATTTTTTACCTTCCTGTATGGACATTTTATCAGGAGCATCAAAAAGCCAATTTAGCTCATCAGACACTTCAGCGTCAAATCTTACGTTAAACTTAAGAGAAGAATCGGAGTTATCCGAATAAGTATTATCTACTTGATTGACATTAAAACCCTGAAAACCTGTAACCTGACAAAAAATTTTATATAAAGGAACAGAGAAGTAAACTAGGGACATCATTGCAATTACAACGATAGATAAAAATATTAGGGTTTTTTGTTTATTATTAATAATCAAGCAAAACCAGATTTAATTCTGTAGATAGTAAAAAGGTAAAAAAATATAATAACTATAACTAAAATAATTAGTATTCGTTTATTTTTTTTCTTAATTTTATTTTTCATTTAACTTATCAACTTATCAATTACAGCAACAAAAAATATTAAAAACAAATAAAGAATTGAATATCCAAATAATTTTATTGCTTCTTTTTTTGGATTTTTAGAAACATTTAAAACATAAAGTTTATAAACAAAATAACTATTTAACATATTAGAAGTTATAAAATAAAATAATCCGTTATAGCCAAAAATAAATAAAGCATTTGTACTCAAGACCATCAAGACTGTGTAAAGATTCATTAATTTAAAGGTAGATTTGAAGCCATGGATAACCGGATACATAGGTACACTAGCATTGGAATAATCATCATTTCTATAAATTGCTAGGGCCCATGAATGAGGAGGTGTCCATAAAAAAATAACTGAACACATAATAATTGAATTCAAAATATCTACTTCTGAGACACTTATCCAAGCTATAACAGGAGGTAGCGCTCCTGAAAGTCCACCTATTACTATATTTTGAGGAGTATTAGATTTTAATAAGACTGTATATAAATAAGAATAATAAATAATTGTAAAAGCAAGAAGAGCAGAAGCAAATATGTTTGTAAAAAAAAATAATCCAACAACAGAAAAAACAGAAAAAACTAGTCCAATAGCAAGTGCTAAGTTTGGAGAAAAACTTCCTGAAGGTATAGGTCTCAACTTAGTTCTTTCCATTTTTTTATCTAATCCTCTATCGTGCCACATATTTAAAATAGCGGCTCCTGATGCGCCCATAGCTATCAAAATTAAAGACATAGACTTAATAAAAAAACTTTTATCAGAAGGGGCAATTATAATTGCACATAAAGCAGTAAAAATTACTAATGAAATGACTCCTGGCTTTATTAAGACATAAAGGTTGAGAAAAAATTTCTTAATATTAATCAATATAATTAATGAGCTATTAAAACTTACATCTTCTTGCTTTTTATTTTCAACACTCACTAGTTCTTAACTTCTGGCAAAGTCTCATACTGATGGTAAGGAGGAGGAGAAGAAAGAGTCCACTCAAGTGTTTTTGCACCTTCACCCCATGGGTTATCTTCACACTTTTTTCCAAATAAAAATGCATGAAAGATAATAATTAGAAATAAAAAGAACGATGCCGCTGAAGTATAAGAACCTAACGAAGAAATATAATTCCAGCCAGCAAAAGCATCAGGATAATCAGGAATTCTTCTTGGCATTCCTTGTAGACCTAAAAAGTGTTGAGGAAAAAATGTTAAATTAACTCCAATGAAAAATAACCAGAAATGGACTTTTCCCCAAAATTCTGAATATTTTTTTCCTGACATTTTACCGAACCAATAATACATTCCAGCAAAAATTCCGAAGACTGCACCCATACTAAGCACATAATGAAAATGAGCTACAACGTAATAGGTGTCATGAAGCACAACGTCTACTCCGGCATTAGCTAAAACAACTCCAGTCACACCACCAAGAGTGAATAAGAATATAAAACCTACTGCAAAAAGCATTGGTGTAGTGTAAGTAATGGAACCCCCCCACATTGTGGCTATCCAACTAAATATCTTAATTCCGGTAGGAACTGCTATTATTATAGTCGCAAGCATAAAATAAGCTCTAACATCAGCACTAAAACCAACAACATACATATGGTGAGCCCATACTACGAAACCTATAAATCCAATTGCAACCATAGCATAAGCCATTCCTAAATAACCAAATATAGGCTTCCTAGAGAAAGTTGAAATAATGTGACTGACAATTCCAAAAGCAGGTAAAATCATAATATAAACTTCAGGATGACCAAAAAACCAAAATAAATGTTGGAATAATATTGGGTCACCACCTCCCGCAGGGCTAAAAAAAGTAGTCCCAAAATTTCTATCAGTTAATAACATCGTAATTGCTCCACCTAAAACAGGCACTGCAAGTAAAAGTAAAAATGCAGTAACTAACATTGCCCAAGCAAACAAAGGCATTTTATGAAGAGTCATTCCTGGAGCTCTCATGTTAAGAATTGTAGTAATGAAATTAACTGCGCCAAGAATAGAAGAAGCACCAGCTAAATGAAGAGAAAATATTGCCATATCAACTGCGGGACTAGTATGACCTACTGTAGAACTCAAGGGCGGATATATAGTCCAACCTGTTCCCGCGCCACTTCCTACAAACATTGAACCAGTAATTAAAAGCAAAGAAGGAACTAGTAGCCAAAAACTAATATTATTTAATCTTGGGAAAGCCATGTCTGGTGCGCCTATCATTAAAGGGACAAACCAATTTCCAAAACCTCCAATAAGCGCTGGCATGACAACAAAAAATATCATTAGCAGTCCGTGGGCTGTGATAATAACATTCCACATTTGTCCATCGGTAACCATTTGCAAGCCAGGGGTAGATAGCTCCATTCTCATTATCACTGATAAAAGAGCCCCTATTATACCGGCCAAAATTGCGTATATAAAATAAAGTGTGCCAATGTCTTTATGGTTAGTTGAGAAAAACCATCTTACAAAAAAATTAGGCTTATGCTCTTCATGATGGTCTAATAAATCTGTTTTTATATTCATAGCGTGTCTGCTCCTTCAGGTAACTCGATATTTTTAGTTAATTTTAGTTCTTCTAGATCACTAACAATTTCTTCATTAATAGCATAAGAATTTTTTGCTTGATCAACCCATACTAAGAATTCAGCTTTAGGTAATACTTTTACAACTGTTGGCATGAAGCCATGTCCATTTCCACAAATTTCAGAACATTGGCCTCTGTAAGTACCTGGCTCTTTAACATTAACCCAGGTTTCATTTAACCTTCCTGGGACTGCATCTGTTTTGATACCCATTGAAGGTACTGCCCAACTGTGTAAGACATCTCCTGCTGTAATTAATATTTGGATATTTGTATTAGCTGGTATAACTAAAGGATTATCTACAGTCAAAAGCCTAATATCATCTTCTTTTAGATCTTTATCGGGGACCATGTAACTTTCAAAATAAAAATTCCCATAATCAGGATACTCGTACTCCCAGTACCATTGATGACCGATTACTTTTACTGTCATCTCATAGTCTTCAGTCTTCTCTTGCTCATAGAGAAGTTTAAAAGATGGGATCGCCATAATAACTAAAATAATTACAGGAATCGCAGTCCAAAGAACTTCTAAAATTGTGTTATGTGTAGTTGAAGAAGGATTAGGGTTTCTTTTAGCGCTAAATCTATAAGAAACATAAAATAATAAAATTAATACAAATAATGTTACTCCAGCCATTGCTATTGAAATACCATTATGAAGGGAAATAACTCTGCCCATTAAATCTGTTGCAGGGTCTTGGAATCCAAATTGCCATGCTTTTGGAAAGTCGGCCCATGATGTAGCTGGGACCATACTAGCGAGTGTGAGTAATAAGAATTTCATAGAGACATATTATTCAATACTTAAGACCAGTATATTGACAGGTTGTCGCTTAGAACATTTAATCGCGGTCAAAATAGTGAAAAACTAAACTTAGCGCAGAAACTACAGCCGTATCAGCCTTTAAAATTCTAGATCCTATTTTTAGATTATGAAAAATTTTTGAAAAAGAGGATATAAAAATTCTTTCTTTGTCAGAAAAACCTCCTTCTGGACCAACGATGATCAGAATATCTTGATTTGAGTCAATATTAAATTTCCCAATTTCTTTCCCCTCTAAATTCTCATCAAACATCAAAATATTCATTTTTTCTAAGATGGTCTTTTGGTGTTCAATTTTAGAAATATTATTTATTTCAGGTATGTGAGTTCTTCCTGATTGCTGTGAGGCACTTAAAGCATAATTATTAAATTTTTTCATATTTACCTTATCGACAACTGTTCTAGAAAAAGTAGTTGGATAAAATTTTCTTACTCCAATTTCAGTACCCTGCCTGATAATTGTTTCGGAATTTTGATATTTAATTGGAGAGAATAAAAGATCTATCCTAGGAACTGGCTTAGGTTCAGAAAATTTACTTATACACCTAACTTCGATATGTTTTTTTCCAATTTTTTCTATTGCGGACAACCATTCACCATCGAGATTATTAAAAAGCAATATCTCATCTTTTGGCTTTAGTCTTATTACTTTAGATAAATGAATAAATTGATCGAAATCTAATTGATGGATTAAATTTTTCTCTAGTTTATTATTAGTGTAAATTCTCTTCATGATTGATATTAATAAGAATAAAATAATATTTAAGATTTTACCACTAGGTCTTCATAAATATGTCGTTTTATTTAGATTGGATAGGCCAATAGGCTTTATGTTGTTGTTTTACCCAGTTAGTTTTGGATTAGCCGTTTCATCAGGAGTTAACTTTGATTTCATATTGACAACTTTTTTTTTTCTTATCGGATCTATAACCATGAGATCTGCTGGCTGTGTTATAAATGATATTTGGGATAAAAATATAGATATTCAAGTAGAGAGGACAAAAACTAGGCCTCTTGCTTCTGGTGAAATAAGTTTATCAGAAGCTTTCATAAGCTTGATTTTTCTTTTATTTTTTAGTTTTTTAATCTTAGTGCAACTCAATTTAGAAAGTATTATCTTAGGAATAATAATACTTCCTTTAGTTATCTTATATCCTCTAGCTAAAAGAAATTTTTTTCTACCTCAGCTTATACTTGGTCTCATATTTAATTGGGGGGTATTTATAGGATGGTCTTCCACTGGATTTACAGTGCCTTTTCATATCATACTATTACTTTATATTTCTTGTGTTATTTGGACAATTACTTATGACACTATTTATGCAACCATGGACGATGATGATGATAGAAAAATTGGAATTTATTCATCTTCAATCTTATTTGGATCTAATAAAAAAATAATACTGAATTTTTTAACTGTTACGCAATTTATTATGCTGATAATATTAGGAAATTATTTCAGTTATAGCTATTACTATCTTATATTAGTAAGTTCTTTAGGTATTATTATGATTTTTGATATCAATTTTATGTGGAATAACTCCATAGAAGAATCTTTAAACTTTTTCAAAAGGAATAACATCTATGGAGCAATAATTTTAATTTCACTGATTATTGGCAATGGTTCTAATAATGTCTGAAAATAGAAAAAATTTCTTCAGAATATCTAAATACTTTTTAAATTATAAATTTAAATTATTTATATCTATAGTCTGTATGGTCATTGCAGCAGCTTGTACGGGTTTTCATGCTTGGCTGGTTAAGCCAGCACTTGATGAGGTCCTAATAAATAAAGATGGTTTCTATTTATATTTTATACCCGCAGCAATTCTTGTAACAGGTATTATAAAAGGACTGTGTAGCTACGTTCAAGTGACCTCCTTGACATACATGAGTCAAAGAATTATTGAAAAATTAAGAATTCAAGTTTTTCATAGAATTATCAATCTACATTATAATTTTTTTTTAGAAAATAAAACTGGTTCTTTGATAACAAGAATTACAACAGATACTTACTACCTTAACGGGGCTATGGCGAGCACTTATACCTCTTTAATTAAAGATAGCTTAACTTTATTTGTATTGGTTGGTAATATGTTTTACCAGAATTGGAAATTATCAATAATATCACTTATAGTTTTTCCATTGGCATCAATTCCAATTCGAGTCTTAGGAAAAAAAGTCAGAAATATTACAAAAAATTTACAACATCAAGTTGGGGAACTGGCCTCAATCTTAGAGGAAATTTTCAAAGGAGCAAAACATGTTAAATCTTTTAATGCCGAAGATTTTGAACTCGATAAATCTTCAAAAGAGATAGCAAATGTAAGATACTTAAATTTCAAGCAAGAAAAAGTAATAGCTAGAGCTAGACCTTTTACGGAAACTTTAGGGGCTTTTGCTGCAAGTCTTGCAATTTTTGGAGGAGGTATATTTGTAGTAAATGAGGGTATGACAGCTGGACAACTTACAAGTTTTTTAGTTAGCCTAATGCTTGCTTATCAGCCTCTTAAGAATTTAATAAACCTAAATGTAACACTGCAAACTGGATTAGGCGCTGCATCAAGAATATTTTGGTTAATAGATCATAAAAATGAAATTAATGATGGGGTTAAAAATATTGAAGTAAAATTTGAAAAATTAGTTTTTAAAAATGTATTTTTTAAATATAAAAATCATAAAGAAAATATAATTAATGATTTCAGTTTTGAAATCATAAAAAATGATAGAGTTGCGTTTGTAGGCCCATCAGGATCAGGTAAAACAACTTTGCTTGGGCTTATTATTAGATTATTCGATATTGATAATGGAAATATATTTTTAAATACAACCAATACAAAAGATTTAAAATTAAAAAACTTAAGAAATTTTTTCAGTCTCGTTAGTCAAGAAACGGTTTTATTTGATGGAACTATTGAGGAAAATATTAGATATAACTCTAGAGCGGATAATCAAAAAATACATGAAATGGCAGAATTAGCATGTATAAATGAGTTTACAAATAAACTCAGACATAAACTAAAAACTAAAATTGGTGAAAATGGAATGAAATTATCAGGTGGTCAAAGGCAAAGATTAGCAATTGCAAGATCTTTAGTTCAAGAGACTGACGTATTACTTTTAGATGAACCTTCATCAAACCTTGATCTAAAGACTGAAGCTAAAATATTTGAAAATATTAATCAAATTAAAAATAAAACATTAATCGTCGTTGCTCATAGGCTATCAACAATACAGGAATTTAATAAAATTGTATTTATATCTAATGGCATCATTAAAGAAGTAGGCACTCATCAAAATCTAATGGACCGAAAAGGTGAATATTTTAAATTATTTGAAAAACAAAAAAAAAATTAGTGTTAAAAACAATTACTAGAATCAGTTGGGTGCAAAGTATAATTGCTTATAAAATATATATATTAATAATATTAATTAAAAAATTAAGTAGTTGGAAAACTATTAATCGTGAAGTTATCATAAATGCCACTTCAGAAAAAAAACCTTTGATTATACTTATGTGGCATAATCAAATTGTAGGAATTCCTTATTCCTGGGGACTAGATAAAAAAGTTTATAATATCGTTACAGATCATCCTGATGGCAATCTGAGTAACAAAATTCAAAAAAAATTTGGCTTCATTTCAATACAGCGATCTTCTAAAAAACCAACAAATATTTTAAGAAAACTAATAGAAGTTGGCAAGAATAATGACTGTATTTTTATAACGCCGGATGCGCCTCATGGACCAGCAAATCAAATTAATAGTAATATTTATAATTTAGTAAAAAAAATTGATGCTAATGTAATTTTTCTATCATTTAAAACTAATAAAAAAATTATACTTAAAACATGGGATAAATTAAGAATTCCCATGCCATTCAGCAAAGGATTTTTTTATTGGGGAAAAATAATTGATTATAAAAAATTTAATGAAGAACAATTTAATAAGAAAATTAAAGAAAACCTAGACGAAGGGATCAATGTAGTTAATGAACATCTTAATTTATAATATTATTCATTTATTTATATTTCCGTTTTTTTTATTTTTTTTTGGTTTTAGGTTTTTATTTAAAAAAGAAAATGTCAATTCATTTTTACAAAAATTATTAAGTGCGGGAAGTGTAAATAATTATGACTATATAATACATGTAGCTAGTATAGGTGAATTAAACTCAATTAATTTTATAATTAAAGAAATATTTACAAATAAAAAAATATTGATTACCTGTAGCACATTAAGTTCTTACCAATTAGCTATAAATAAATATGCTCAATTTAAAATTCAATACTTACCATATGACTTTTACCCACTTGTGAATATATTTTTAACAAAAAATAAAACTGATAAATTTATATGGATTGATTCAGAAATATGGCCAAATTATTTGTACGCTCTCAGAGCAAGAAATATAAAAACATATCTAATTAATGCAAGGATTTCAGAAAAAAGTTTTGTGAGATGGAAATTGGCATCAACTTTTATAAAAGACTTAGGGTCTGTATATAAAGATATTTATGCCTCTAGCTTAGGAGATAAAAAAAAATTTGAAATCCTATTGAAAAGAAAAGTTTTTTTTTGTGAAAATTTGAAATTTTATCAAAAGTTAAATATTTTAACTAAGAATAAAAGAAATCTTTGTTTTGCAAGCGTTCACCTTCAAGAGTATGGAGATATTGCTAAAATTATTTCAAAAATTAAATTAAATAATATAGATAAAATATATATAATACCAAGGCATCCTCAATATATATCCATATTGAGTAATGAGTTATCAAAAAATAACGTTTCTTCTGAGAAAATAATTGTATTAAATGAAATAGGAAAAAATAAGGAAATATATTCAATATCTAAAGTAACTTTTATGGGTGGTTCACTTTTCATTCATGGTGGACAAAACCCGCTAGAAGCTCTTTCGTGTGGATCATATATTTTAACGGGGCCACATATAAGTAATTTCTCATCTATTTATAATGAGCTTGAATCTCAAAAATTATGTGGAGTATTCAAAGAAATTGATCATAATTTAATATCTAATTTAATTGATAAAATAATGAATGAAACAGAATTACTAGACATAAATAAAATCGAATATTTATTTAATAAAAAGATTAAAAAATTAAGAGAAATTACAAATAAAATTTCAAATGATTAAAGCACCTAAATTTTGGTATAAAGAGAGTTTAAGTTTTTTGTCAATAATTTTACTCCCATTAAATATTATCTGGATATTTGGGAGTTTATTAAAGAAATTAATATCAAAAAGAAAAAAAGTAAATATTCCTGTAATTAGCATAGGGAGCGCAATTATAGGAGGTTCCGGTAAAACACCGACAGTTTTATTTATATGTGATTTATTAAAAAAAATTGGACTAAAACCTCATATAGTTTCAAGAGGATATGGAGGAAAATATATAAGCACGACAATGGTAAGAGAAGAATCAACATATCAAGAAGTTGGTGATGAGGCTCTAATGATGTCAGCATATAACCCTACTTGGGTATCAAGAAATCGTTATTTGGGTTGTAAAATGGCAGAAGAGAACGGTGCAAATATCATAGTATTAGATGATGGGTTACAAACTACAAGTATTGTAAAGGATTTTTCAATCTACGTTTTTGATGGAATGCAAAGATTTGGAAATAATTTTTTAGTGCCTGCCGGTCCATTAAGAGAAACTATAAAAGAAGCTGTTTCAAAATGTTCAATCATTTTTCAAATCAACGATAATGGTATACAGGATGTGTTTTTAAATAAATTTAAAACGTATGCGAGGTATAAACTTGAGGAAAATCATCCTCTTTTAGAAAAAAAAATACTAGCATTTGCGGGACTAGGATTTAATAGAAAATTTTTTGACCAACTATCAGATTATGGTTTTAATTTAGTGAAAATAATTGATTTTCCTGATCACCACAAATATTCTATTCAAGATATTTATAGCTTATTAGATCAAGCTAACAGTTTGGATGCTCACCTAATGACAACTGAAAAAGATCATATAAGAATACCTATTGATTTCAAAGAATCGGTGAATTTTATAAAAGGTCAAATAGAGATTGACAATGAAGATGCTCTAATAAGAGAGTTTAAAAAAAATATTGATTAAATATTTTTTTAATTACGTAGAATTTTTATTATTCAAAATATTAAAAGCATTTTTAGATTTAATAGGATTTGATAATGCGTCAAATCTCGGCAATTATATTTTTAAAAAGATTGGTCCATTTACCAGGTATTATAAAATTATTAAATTAAATATGAATCTATTATATAAGGATAAAAAAAAGATAGAAACTCTTGCATTAGAAAATCTTGGACAAACAGGAAAAACATTTTTTGAATTTTTATGTTTAAATAATTTCGATAATAAAAAAATATCTATTACCAACGAACATCATTTAAAAGAAATTAAAAATTCAAAAAAGTCTTACTTTTTTATTTCTGCTCACTATGGAAATTGGGAAATAACTAGAAACTTTTTATTGAGCTATGGATTTAAATTACATACGGTTTATAGGCACGCCAACAATAAATTAATAGATAAGGAAATACAAAAAATTAGAAAAATGCCTGGTGCACATTTCTATAAAAAAGGTAAAGAAAGTGCAAAACATATGATTAAAGCACTTAAAAGTAATGAATATCTTGCAATACTAATTGATCAAAAAGATAATAGTGGAAGTCAAATTAATTTTTTTGATAATAAAGCTATTACAAATACTGGATTTGCTGCTTTGGCCTTAAAATATCAGACTGGCATCTGTCCAATTAGATCACAGAGAAAACAGAATGGTAATTTTGAAATAATTGTTGATAAACCTTTGTTATTTGATGAATTTAAAAATAAGTCTCAACTTGAGTTAACTCAATTAATTTATAGCAGATATATTGAACAATGGATTATTGAGGATCCAACACAGTGGCTGTGGTCACATAGAAGATGGAAGTAATCATTTCTTTTCTATTTCTGTCTTGCCATCTTTAAATCTAATAATAAAACTATTTAAATTTTTTAATTCATCTCTACTTTTAACTAATTGCTTATTATTGAATATAAGAGAGTAACCTTTAATCAGATTTTTTTCTATAGAAGAATTTTTAATAATTCTTTCTTGAAAAGATATTTTTCTCATATTTTTATCAATATTTGACAAGATAATTTTTTTTAAATTTTCTAAATAGCCATCTATATAAATATGTTTTTGTTTAATTTTATTATTAGGATTATTTTGAATTATAGAATTGAATAGATCCTGCATATTTTCTTTTTTCAAATCGATAGTATTTTTGTAATTATTAGTCTGATTATTTATTAGATTACTCACTCTTTCCTGCCATACAAATATTTTTTGAATAGAAATTCCTATACTGTCTTTGAAAGATTTAATTCTATAGTAATAATTTTTAATAATTAATTTGATATATTTATTATAATCAGAATGTTTTCTGTCTAGATTTCTAAAAATTTCTTTTTGATCTGGCGTCGCTATTTCCGCAGCAGCACTAGGGGTTGGCGCTCTTAAATCAGATACATAATCCAATAAAGTAAAGTCTGTTTCATGACCAATTGCAGAGATACAAGGAATTTTAAATTTAAAAACATTTTCAATCAATTCCGGCTCATTAAATGGCATCATTTCTTCTAGACTGCCACCCCCTCTAGCAAAAATTACTAATGATAATTTCTGGCTTAATTTTTCATTAGATAATAAATCTAAATATTCAATAATTTCTAGATGCGCACTTTTTCCTTGAACTGTAATAGGACATATAACTAATTTTGTCAGCGGGTATCTAGAAGTTACTCTTTGTATGATGTCTCTAACGACTGATCCGGTTGGTGACGTTATGATAGCAATAGTTTCTGGATATTTAGGTATTGGCAGTTTTATGTTTATGTCAAAATAACCTAGTTTATCAAATTTTTTTCTTCTTTCTTCTATTAGCTTTAAAATTGATCCCTCTCCACTAAATTCAATTTGATCAATAATAAGCTGATAACCGGATCTACCAAATTTTGCAAAAGAAGTAATTCTTCCAAAAAAATTATATTCAACACCTTCCTCAATTTTAATATCAAGTCTTTCAAGATTTCCTTTCCAGCAAATACAGGAAAGCACTTCGTCACTTTCTTTTATTGAAAAGTAAGCATGACCAGATTTAGGGATTGTAATAGAACCACATTCACCTCTTACACTGACGTATTCAAATGATTTTTCTAAAATATTTTTAATGTCTAGATTTAGTTGCGTGACAGTATATTCAGGAATATTATTCATAATTAGTGTATGTTTATAATTCATGATTGTATTCGTTATTGGCTCAGGAGCAAGAGAACATGCGATTTGTAGGCTAATTAATAAATCTAAATTATGCGAATTTTTATACTGTATCCCTGGAAACTATGGCATTAATAAAATTGCTAAGTGCATTAACCTTAACTCTTCAGAAGAAATCATAAATTATTGTAAAAAAAATAAGCCAGATTTAGTTATTATTGGTCCAGAAAAGTATTTGGCTGAAGGCCTAGCGGATGATCTAAGAAAACAAAAAATACCAGTTTTTGGTCCTAGTAAACTTGCGGCTCAATTAGAATCTTCAAAAGACTATATGAAAAACTTTTGTAAAAAATATAATATTAGTACAGCCTACTCTGAAACTTTTGATAATTTTGATGATTCTATTGAATTTATTAATTCACGACCTGGTAAAATAGTTGTTAAATACGATGGTTTAGCGGCGGGTAAAGGAGTTTTTGTTTGTGAAAATAGCGAAGAAGCAAAACACGCCTGCAAAAAAATATTTATAGATAAGGTATTTTCAGGTGATAATAAAATAATCATTGAGGAGTACATTGAAGGTAAAGAATTAAGTTATTTTGTTTTAATAGATGATGAGAGTTACCAAACTTTTGGTTCCGCTCAGGATTATAAAAGAATCGGAGAAGGAGATACTGGCCCCAATACCGGGGGTATGGGAACTATCAGTCCTGCCCCTATTTTAAATAATTTATTAGAAAAAAAGATAATTGAAGACATTGTAATTAAAAGTGTTGACGGAATTCAAAAAGAATTGCTTGAATTTAAAGGAGTATTATTTCTTGGTATAATGGTAGATGAATTAACCAATGAGCCTAAACTTCTAGAGTATAACACTAGATTTGGAGATCCTGAAATTCAGAGCATTTCAATGAGACTTGATTCAGATTTTTTATCAACCGCTCATTCAGTAGCAACAAACAATCTTGCGTATTCTGATGTAAAATTTAATAGTACTAGAAAGTCTATTTGTTTAATATTAGCTACTAGAGGATACCCAGAAGAATATCCTAGAGATACGGTAATAAATAATTTGGAAGATATAAATCAAAGTGAAGATTTATTTATATTTCATGCAGCCACATATCAAGAAGAAGGAATTGTGAAAACAAATGGGGGAAGGGTTTTGTCAATAGTTGCAACAGGAAATAATTATCAATATTGTAGGAATAAAGTATATGAAGTGGCTGAAAGAATAAACTGGAAAGAGAAATACTTTAGACCTGATATAGGTTTATTACTTTAATCTTTTTTCTTTAAAGAATTTTTTAAGTATATTCTCGCCATCTTCTTTATGTTTAATAATTTTAGGTAACATTATATTTTTTCTCTTTGGGTTATCATTAGTAAACATGTAATGAACTTCTTTTATTCTAGAAGATTTAATAGCATCAAGACAAAGGGAACAAGGGGCAACGCTTACAATCATACAATATCCATCTAATCGCTTTTGTTTTAAGAGATCACAGGATTTTCTGATCACTAATATTTCAGCATGGGCGGTAGGATCATAAGATGAAAGTTCTCTATTATGATCATATGCTATAATCTTAAAATCAACAGGGTCATAAATCAAAGCTGCAATGGGTATCTCATTAATACTAATGGCTAACTCGCATTGTTGAGATACAATATTAAAAAATTCTGTTAATCTATTTTCCAATGAAAAAATATTATAAACCAATTATTGGAATAACAACAGACTATGAAAATAAAAGTAAGGAATATTCAAAATATCCTTGGTTTGCAATAAGAGAAAATTACATAAAATCATGTGAAAAATATGGAGCGAATTGTATTATCTTACCTATAAGTAAAGATATTATGGAATTAAATTTTTTAGATGGGCTAGTTATCACAGGAGGTAATTTTGATATAAATCCAAAATATTTTGGACAAAAAATAAATACAAAAAAAATCAAATTGAAATCAGAGAGAACAAATTATGAAATGAGATTACTAAAAAAATTTTATAGACTAAATAAACCTATACTAGGTATATGTGGAGGAGCCCAACTTATAAATGTTTTTGACGGAGGTTCACTTATTCAAGATATAAAAACCAATATTAAGCATGAACAACCTAATCCAAGGAATGAAACAAGTCATAAAATAGAAATAATAAAAGGAACTTATTTAAATGAAATTTTTAAAAGAAAAACAAGTAAAGTTAATAGCGCTCATCACCAAGCAGTTGACCGTATTGGGAAAAATTTAAAAATTAACGCAATATCTAAAGATGGTATAATTGAAGCTTTTAAGCATAAATTACATACTTACTGTGTAGGAATACAATGGCATCCTGAATTTTTAATTACAAAATTAGATGAAACTATAATAAAAGACTTTATAAAACATGCCACACATAACATTAAGTAAAAAAGTATCTCAAGAATTTAAGATTTCTCGTAAAAGGGCAGAGGAAATCATTAAAGATGGACAAATTATTATTAATAATATTGAAGAAAAAAGACCTTTCATAAAAGTGCTTGATAAACAAATAGTATCTATTAAAAAAAATATAAGCATGTCCAAAATAAGACTATTAATTTTCAATAAACCAAAAGGGTGTATAACAACCAGAGATGATGAGAAAAACAGAAAAACAATATACCACTATTTACCGAAACGTTTTCATGAATATCATTATATAGGTAGATTGGATTATAATACAGAGGGATTATTAATACTTACTGATAATAAAAAATATAAGAGAGAACTAGAAAATCCAGTATCAAACATAGTAAGAAGATATGTTGTGAAAGTAATAGGTAATGTTGATGAAAAAAAAATAATCTCAATGAATAAGAAAATATATGGAGAACTAGTTTATAAAAAACCAAATATAAAATTACTATCACAAAATATAAATAAAAGTTCACTTGTATTTGAACTCCAAGAAGGAAAAAATCGAGAAATTAGAAAAATATGTGAAATATTTAATTTAAGAGTGGAGAGTTTAAAAAGGATTAATTTTGGAAAATATCATCTTAAAGGGATACCTATTGGAGGTTTTAAAGAAGTAATAATATAATGAAAATAATATCAGGAAGTCTTAAGGGTAGGAAGATTGAAACCAATAGTAAGCTAAATTACAGACCTACTCTATCAAGAATAAGAGAGGATGTTTTCAATATTTTAGCTCATAATAATTTAAATAAAAGTTCATTTGGAGAAAGTATTTTTGCAGATTTATGTTGTGGATCTGGATCAATAGGAATTGAAGCATTATCAAGAGGGTGCAAGCACTGCTATTTTAACGACGTAGACAATGAACAAATAAAAAAAATATCTACATTTTTAAAAATAAATACAAATTTTAACTATAATTTCACAAACTTTGATTTAACAAATTTAACTAGTCAAATACAATGGGAAAAATTTGATATAATCTATTTAGATCCTCCTTATAAAATAAAAATAGAACCAATTATATTAAATAATATAAATAGAATTAAAAATGAAACTATTATTATTACCGAAACTAATTATGCAATATTTAGTAACTTAGAGCCAATACATTCAAAAAATTATAAGAATAAATATATAAGATTTTATAAAGGTGAAGGTTTAAAAAAATTTAAACCGTTTGAATAATTTTTTTTCAAATTCTAAAAAGTATTTGTATTGACCAAATATAGAAGCGACAATAATTAATACAAGTTGATAGACTGGGAAAATGATAAAGACTCTAAAAATAAAGTAAATAGGGTAATAAGAAAATAATGACTCTATTTTTAAATATTTAATTATCGGCCCTGAAACAAAAACAGATAAACTTCCACTTATACCAAATATAATAAAGATTAAAAGTAAGTGGGAAGAAGATTTAGCTTTAAAAATTTTTATTAATTTATTCAATTTGGTTAAACTTTTGTATTCTTTTTTAAAATTTCAACAGCCGGCTGATCCAAAAAATTAATATTTTCAAATTTAGATCTAAGGAAAATGTCAAAGATTAATAAAATAATTAATTTATTATAGCTTTTAAAATTATTATTTATTGAAATAGAATTAACTAAATCTCCATTATCTATAAGAGTTTTGATAGCGCCGTTAAATAACGAATTTAAAATATTTTTATTCTTACTAATAAAATTAAAAAAAACATAACTTTTATCTTTAGGTCCATCAATATATAATTGAAATTGACTATGTTGATCAATGGGACCTAGGGAGGCTATATAAGTAATTGAATTATTACTTTTTCCTAAACTTTCAGCGAAAATTTGCCTATACCACTCATTTAATGCTGTCAGTTTATGGTTATAGGTAAGTCCTACAAAAATATTTAATTTATTATGTCTCTGAGCTAAATTAAAATCTAACAGATGTTTACCAATCTTTAATTTTTCTTTTTTGACTTCATTAAGTGCATTCTTGGCATCATTAACCAACTTAGATAAAGAATAGCCTATAAGCACCATAGGTAAATAACCTGTAATAGAAAAAATACTGAATCTACCGCCAATATTTGGGTCGTGTTCAAGACAAACTATATTATTTTTATTTCCATAATTCCTTAGATAGTTATTAGTATTTTCTGTAACAAAAATAAAATTTTTATGAAAGTTTTTAATTTTCATTTTTTTTAGATATCCTTCTAAAAAACTTAAGAAGTATTTAGTTTCTGCTGTTTTTCCAGATTTGGAGATAAAAATAAATTTATCGTAATTAGATATTTTATGATTAGTTAATTTTTTTAATATTATTTCTTCGTAGGGATTATCATAAATAAAAATTTTTGAATCTAATGCTTTAGGTTCCATAAATTGTATTAGTAGTTTTGAACTTAAGGATGACCCCCCCATTCCAAACACATGGACTTTATTTTTTTTATTAATTAGATTTTTTAAACTATACTTTTGAAAGTAATCTTTTTTAAATAAAGGAGTGAAAAATATGTTTTTTTCAAATTCATCAAAAAAAAAATTATTACTAATAATATTATCAATTTTCGCATTCTTTTTCTTATAGGTATTATGTAGTTTTAAATTCATTTAAATTTTCATATTAATTTACTATTTCATTAAATGGATCTATTACTTCTTCCGAATTAGATTTTTTATCTCTTTTACTTTTACCTTTTAATAGCCATCTGAAAAAACCCTCTTCATTTTTATAGCCTGTTTCGTAATCAATCTGACTTCTAATTTGATCATTTGAGTTTTCACGATTAGTTTTTTTTAAAATATCATCTACTATTTGATTATCTGAAATTGCTATATTGCTTTTATTTCCTATCAACATTTCATTGATTTTATTGATTTCTTCTTCTTTTTTTGAACCAGGAGCAGGTAAATCATAGGTTGGAGGTATTATTAGTGATTTATTATAATCAACACCAAGTTCATTTAATTTTTCTCTTTGACAAGAACTTAATAGCAACACAAAAATAAATATTATATTAATTTTAATCATTAAATTTTTTTCTAAATAAGATATTAATCATAATAACAATGAAACCAATAGAAATATAACTGTCTGCCAAATTAAAAGCTGGCCAATGATAGTTAGCAATATTGAAATCTAAAAAATCTACTACATAGCCTCTTAATAACCTATCCAATAGATTTCCAATAGCTCCAGCTGTAATCATAGTAAATGCCATACCTTCAGTTTTACTTTTATTTATTAACATTAGAATTCCTATATAAATAATTACAGATAAAATTATCACAATAATAATAATTTGATTTAACTCAGGATCATTAAGAAATCCAAAAGCAAATCCATAATTAACAATAAATGTTAAGCTGAAAAAGTTATTTATATAAAGAGATTCATATAAATTGAAATTTGTTTCTATGAAAGACTTAGTTAGCTGATCTATAAGAATTAAAAACAAGATTAGTAAGACTTTAATTAAGTTAAATTTATTAATTACTGACTGATTTCCAAACATCATCACATCTCTTACATAATTGAAGACTATTGCTCGCTACCTCTTCTTTAACTGACCAGCATCTTTGACATTTTACCCCTGAAGCTATTTTTATATCAACATATATCCTCGAGTCATCAAAGGATATTGAGGGTAAGCTTTTTTCTTCGATTTTTTTTATTTCAGAATTACTGACTATACTTAATTCTGAAAGGTCGATATTTTCAACTTTACTTAATATTTTTGATTCTAGAAAAATAACAACTTGCGCCTGAAGACTTGAACCAATTAACTTTTCATTTCTTTTTATTTCTAATGCAGAAGTAACTGTTTTTCTTATTTCCTTAATATCACTCCATTTTTTTTCTAATTTCTCATCATAAAAAATATAGTCATCTTCCTTGAAGGTTTGTAAATGAATACTTTTATTATTGTTATAAGGTCTAATTTCCCAAGCCTCTTCAGTTGTAAAAGATAGAATTGGTGAGAACCATTTTGCTAAAAATTCAAATATAAAGTGAAGGCATGTAACAGCGGATTTTCTTTTTAAGCTATCTGAATGATCGCAATACAAACTGTCTTTTCTAATATCAAAATAAAAAGCAGATAGTTCTAAAGTACAAAAATTTAATAATTTCACAAAGATAGAATGATAATCATGCTTTACCATACATTCTTTTAAATCTGAATGCATTTTAGATAATCTCGATAACATATATTTTTCTAGTTCCGGCATTTCAGAAACGTTAATAATTTGAGAAATATCAAAGTTATTTAAATTGCCTAAAAGAAATCTAAATGTATTTCTAATTTTTCTATAAGAATCAATTTGATAATTCAGAATTTTATTATCTAATCTTACGTCTTCGGAATAGTCTGAAGCAATGACCCAAATTCTTAATATATCGGCTCCATATTTATTTATAATTTCATCAGGAGAAATAACATTTCCAATTGATTTAGACATTTTTCTCCCCTTACCATCAACTACAAATCCATGAGAAAGAACCGTTTCAAAAGGCGCCCTACCTCTAGTTCCACAAGATTCAAGTAATGAAGAATGGAAGAAACCTCTAAATTGATCAGAGCCTTCTAAGTACATTGTTGCGGGGGAACAAAGATCATCTCTACCCTCTAATACATAAGCATGGGTAGAACCACTATCAAACCAAACTTCTACAACGTCTTTGACTTGCTCATAGTCTAATGCATTATATTCTGGACTCAAAAATCTAGATGGTTCAGAATTAAACCATGCATCACCACCTTCTATTTCATAAATTTTAGCAATCCTTTCTATTATAATTGGATCCCTTAAAGGTTCGCCTGATTTTTTATCAACAAAAATTGGTAGAGGCACTCCCCATACTCTTTGTCTAGATACACACCAGTCAGGCCGATCTTTAATCATAGTTCTTAATCTATTCTGTCCCTGTTGGGGGAAAAAATCTGTCTCGTCAATTGCTTTTAATGCCTTTTTTCTTAAATCATTAGTTTCCATTGAAATAAACCATTGCGACGTATTTTTATAAACTAATGGCGCCTTAGATCTCCATGAATGCGGATAACTATGAATTAAAGTTCCTTTTGAAATTAAATTTCCACACTTAGTAATTTCATCACATACATCAGAATCAACTTTAAAAATATGTTTCCCTGCGAAAACTGGAATATGATCATAATAGATGCCGGCTTCGTCTATAGTCATAGGTAATTCTAAATTATGCTTCTTACCTAAGATAAAATCATCCATTCCATGAACAGGACAAATATGAACAATACCTGTGCCTTGGTCAGTTGTTACAAAATCACCGTGAAGTATCGGCACTATAAAGTCATAACCAGACTTATATAAAGTGTGATAACAAGTTGTATTAAGAATATCTTTTCCCATAATTAAAAAATTTAAATTTGATTTTGAAATCTCATTTTCTTTTAAAAATGTTTCGATAAGATTTTCTGCAATTAGAATATTTTCATCAAGGTTTTGATGACTAATACTTAGTGATGCATAGCTTATATCCTCGTTAACAGCTAAAGCTCTATTACCAGGTATTGTCCATGGCGTCGTAGTCCAAATAACAATTGAGTGATCTTTTATTTTATCAATATCAGTATTTGCTATGGGAAATTTTGCGTAGATTGTAGTCGACTTATGATCATGATATTCAACCTCAGCATCTGCTAGGGCTGTCTTTTCAACTACAGACCATAATACAGGTCTATGGCCTTTATAAAGTCCTCCATTCTCCAAAAACTTACCAAGTTCTCTGACAATTTGTGCCTCAGATTTAAAATGCATGGTCGTGTAAGGATTATCCCAATCTCCTATAACGCCCAATCTTTTAAATTCTTCCCTTTGGATGTCTATCCACCCTTTCGCAAATTCTCTGCATTCGTTTCTAAATTCTAAAATAGGCACATCATCTTTATTGAGTTTTTTAGATCTATATTGTTCTTCAATTTTCCATTCAATAGGTAGGCCATGGCAATCCCATCCAGGGACGTATATGGAATTTTTATTTGAAATTTGTTGGTATTTAATAATAACGTCTTTAAGAATTTTATTTAGAGCATGACCCATGTGTAAATGTCCGTTGGCATAGGGAGGACCATCGTGAAGAATAAATATTTCTTTATCTTTTGACTGATTTCTAAGCTCACCATAAAGATTATCTCTGTACCATTTATCTAATATTTTTGGCTCTTTCTCCGGAAGGTTAGCCTTCATGGAAAACTCAGTTTTAGGTAATAATAAAGAATCTTTAATTTCCATTATGTAAAATCTCTCTAGCCATAGAGATATCTTTTTTTATTTGTTTTAACAACTCTTCTATACCATCAAATTTAATTTCTTCTCTAATTTTTTCCTTAAATTGGACTTTAATTTTTTTACCATATATATCCTTATTAAAATCAAATATATGCACTTCAATTAAAGGTATAATTTGATTGAAAGTAGGTCTGATACCGTAATTAGCAATACCATTATAAATTTGATCCTCTAAAATAACTTTCACAGCATAAACACCTTTACTTAATTCAACCTGAAAATTATTGTATTGAAGATTGGCTGTCGGAACCCCAATAGTTCTTCCCCTTCTATCTCCTTTAATTATAGTTCCAATAAATTCAAATTTCCTTCCAAGCATTTTACTAGCCAATTGAACATTACCAGCTCTGATTAAATTTCTAATAGTAGTGGATGATATTTTACTAGGAAAATTTTCAGCGACCATTTCTTCCTCTGTATTAAAATCAATATTATTTTTTAAAGAAAATTTTTTTAAAGTTGTAATATTGCCAGATCTATTTTTTCCATATTTAAAATCTAGTCCCGATAAAATTAGTTTAGTATTTAAACAGCTTAATAAAACCTTACTTTCAAATTCTTCATTTGTGAAATTTGCTATCTGCTCATCAAAAATAATAGATACATAAAAATCTAATCCAATTTTTTTTAGAAGTTCAATTTTAGTCTGCTCCAAGTTGATTAGAAAATTTTTATCTTTTTTAAAATATGTAATTGGATGTGGATTAAAGCTTATAAGACAAGAAGAAATATTATTATTTTTTGAAATTTTAATTAAATTTGATAATAATTTTCGATGGCCTAAATGCAATCCATCAAAATTACCAATTGTAACTCCTAGAGATTTAATAATATTTAAATCTTGAATTTTAGAATGGATATATTGCATATTCTTTACAAGTTAAGGTATTTACTATCAAAATAAACCAAAGGTTTTCCATTTTTTTTGTAAATAATATTTTTCAAACTACAGATTATAATTAAATGATCGCCAGAAATTATTTTTTTTTCAATTATAGATTCAATTACAACTAGTGAGTCTTTAAAAAAAGGTACATCATTTTTTGATATTTCAAATTTTGTATCCTTCCACCTCAATTCAGGACTTAAAGCAAATTTATTAGATAACTCTTTTTGCTTTTCAGATAGTATATTAATATTTACTAGGGTATTTATTTCAAATTCTTTGATAAAGCTATTTCGATTATCAACGCAAAATAAAATTTGTGGAGGACTCAGGGAGAGACTGGTAAATGAATTCATAGTACATCCATAAAAACCATCCTTACTATCACCCAATGTCACAATCGTAATTCCGGTTGTGAATTTAGACACTGTATTAATAAATTCATTTTTATTCATAATTATTACTTTTTGGTAGCGCTGGAGAGACTCGAACTCTCACAAAGTCACCTTTACCGGATTTTGAGTCCGGCGCGTCTACCATTCCGCCACAGCGCCATAAATTTCTCATATTGCTTTATATATATTTATAATGATAAACACCATTTATTCCATATTTGAAAGACTTTTTAACTACTATTTTATTCTTCTAAAATAAGTCTACTATCTCACTGCTTTGGATTACTTTTATTTCACATTACCTGTATTTATATTTGCAAATGTGACAGCATTCACTCCAGGTCCAAATAATATTATACTATCTACTACTGCTGTAAAATATGGATTTAATAAGGCCATACCTCAAATTATTGGGATTTTTTTTGGCTTCTTGTCATTTCTGGCTATATGTTTATTTGGTATTGGAAAAATATTTTTAATTTATCCAAGCCTATATTGGGTTATAAAAATTTTAGCATCTCTTTTTTTGTTATACCTTTCTTATAAAATCTTTACTTCTAAAAATTTCTCAGATGTAAAAGAAAATAAACCGCTAACTTTTACTCAAATATATTTTTTTCAAATAATTAATCCCAAAGGTGTCATGGTTTCAATTTCCGCTTCGTCTCTTTTTCTTGAGGGTAAATTCTCATATCAATTAGAATTTATTATAATTTTTTTATGTTTTGCATTCTCAACGTTTTCAAGTGCGATAACATGGGCTATGATTGGACACTTATTTAGAAAAATTACAAATGATCAAAAAAAAATTATTATATTTAATAAAGTTATGGCTGTGACGCTTGTAGGTTGTATAATTTTGATATTGATATGAAATTTTTGAACATAAAATATTTAATTAATTTTTTTGTAGCACTAGTATTTCTAACTCCCATAGTTATGATTTTTTCAAAAGGTTTATTTTCAATTTTTATAATCGAAGATGATATTTATTTATCAAGGTATTTTTTTGGCTCCTTAACTATAATTTTATTAGTGGCATTCCTAGTATTGATTATAAGCATCCCTTTGGCCTGGCTAACCACAATGACTGAATTTAAAGGAAGAAAATTTATACAGATTTTCGCAATACTTCCATTAGCAGTACCAGGCTATATCTCCGCTTACTCTTATGCTGAAATATTAGAGCCATCAGGTTATATGCCGCTACTACTTAACTCAATAGGTATAGATTTTATTGGCATATCTATAAGAAACTCTTTTTTTGGTTCAATTATTTTAGCTCTGTCTTTATTTCCATATGTCTACCTGTTAACTAGAATATCAATTATAAATCTATCTGCTAGATACATAGAGGCGGGCAGAACAATTGGCAAAACACCTTTTGAATGTTTTTTTAAAATAGGTATTCCAATGTCGGCACCAGGTATAATAGCAGGCCTTGCCTTAGCTCTTATGGAAACTATTAATGATTTCGGTGTAGCGTCTTTTTTTGGTTTGAATACATTATCTATAGGTATTTATAATTATATTTCTATTTTAAATAACTTAAATGCCGCTTTTTTCTTATCTTTTGTTGTCATTTTAATGATGTTAATTTTATATGTAATTGAGCAAAAATTTAGAGGTAAAAAAAATTTTCATAACTCTAATTATGAGTTTCTTAATTGGAAGAGGTATAAGCTCACTAAAATAAAGGGTTATTTGGCTTTTTATATTGGGCTAATACCAATTACCTTAGGATATTTTATACCCGTATTATTTACATTATATTTATACTTGAATAACTTTTCGAAAATAAGATATGGGAATTTTTTTAATAGTTTATTTAATACATTGATGATTGGGTTTATTGTTGCAATAGTATGCGCACTAATATCAGTTTTGTTAAATTTTTCTGGAAGATTTACAAAGAAAAAAATTTTCTTATATTTAAAGAAAATAATTAATATTGGCTATGCTATTCCTGGGGTCGTAGTAGCTTTAGGGGTCATTTATTTTATAATTAGTATTGATAAATTGTTAGACTTAATATTTTCAAATAATTTACTTATAAGTTCTTCAGTAATTGGGCTAGTTTTAGCTTTAAGTATAAGACTTATTTCTTTATCTAATAATAGTATTGATTCAGGTTTAGAAAAAATTTCTAATTCAATTGATGATGCCTCTAGAATGATGGGTAGAAGATACTCAACAACATATTTTAGAATAATTTTACCTCAAATTAAAATAAGTGTAATTGCTGGAATATTTTTAGTTATGGTTGATACGATGAAAGAGCTTCCTATTACATTACTCCTTCGTCCTTTTAATTTTAACACTTTGGCAACTGAGTTGTACCAATACTCTTCAAGTGAGTCAGTAGAACTTGGTTCATTGCATGCACTTACAATCATTATTTTTTTAACAATTGCTGTATTTTTGATAGATAATATTTTAGAAAAAAAACTAATTTCTAAAAGTAAAAAATAACTTAGTTAATGCTAACCTTCATGCTATGTTTTTAAGCTTGTTATTTATTTTTAAAATTGTGTTTGCTGCATTAATTATCGCTTTTGCTAGCTGGATATCAGGTAAAAAGCCTGAGCTAGCTGGTTTTGTCATAGCCCTCCCATTAGTTAGTATAATAGCTTTAGCCTTCTCATACATTGAGCATAAAAATGCAGAAACAAGTGTAATATTTGCAAAAAGTATAGCCTTAGGAGTTCCAATATCTTATTTATTTTTTTTACCTTTTTTTTTATATAAGCAATTGAACTTTAATTTTTGGATTATTTATTTTATTGGTATCTTATTAATTGCTGCTGGATTTTTTATACATAAATTTATTATGAATATTTTATAGATTAGTTTTCTACTTTTTATTTATAAATTTTCTCATCAAATCTAATGTTTCAGTACTAACATGATGCTCGATTCCTTCACTATCTTCTTCAGCAACTTTATTTGAGACTCCGAGTCTAAGTAAAAAATTTAAGACAATTTCATGTTTAATTTTTGAAGATTCTGCTAATTTTTGTCCTTCATCAGTTAAGAATGAAGATCTATACGGCTCAGTTTTTACTAAATTTAGAGCAACCAATCGTTTAATATTCTTATTGATAGTAGCTTGAGAAACTCCAAAATGTAATGCTAGATCGGCATTACGAGCTTCTCCTTTTGATGATATTAATTCACTAATTGTCTCAACATAATCTTCTAGCATTTCATTTTTGTTTTGAGTTCTAATTTTAGAGTATTGATTTGGACCGCTATATCTAGAATTGCTCATATATTTTTAATATATTACTAAATATGAATAATAAAAAGCACTTTACATTTAATTAGATTAGTCTATAAAGTTTAGCCAAGGCTAAATTATGACTGAATTATTATTATCATTTCAAAAAAGATTGGAGTATTTCCGTATATCTAAAATTATAGTTTTACTTTTATTTATCCTTATTTTTATTTTTGAAGGAACTAGGGAACTGCTAATTGCCTCTTCTATAGATGCTTATGTGGC